>Ga0334882_1000207_pt1 | contig 104782 bp, 74 predicted proteins | sample GraSluR1_MG_5_FD_207226 | JGI IMG/M metagenome (GOLD analysis project Ga0334882, IMG submission 207226) | Sludge microbial communities from methane-producing bioreactor in Wageningen University, Netherlands - Granular Sludge_15_04-R1 | ecosystem: Engineered > Bioreactor > Anaerobic >...
TCTTCTTTTATGTATTGCCCTGTAAGTGGCAAAAAGGGTTATTCTGAACAACCCGAACTTGAAAAGTGAGACTTTTGAAGAGTCGAGGGCGATTTCCAGTCTGTCTCTGTATCTGATATAAAACCCAGCCATAAAATAGGCCAGGCCGAGACTGGCCAGCCTGTCGTAAGCCCTTACCAATCTGACACTTGAAGCAAATGTCTTCCTGTCGGTGACTTTATCGCAAAGAATACTCAGATTCTCGATACCCTCTTTGATTTTTGCCAGATAGTCTGAATTCGATTCAATACCACCATGAATAAGTCCGTTGTTGATATGTAGAATATTGACGCCGGCCTTGTTCAGCTGATATCCCAGGAGAGTATCTTCGTGGCCGTACTGCTTCAACTCTTCATTGAAGCGTATTTTCATAAAAGTATCTCTTTCGATCATAAAGTTAAAACCAGAGAATCTTGCATGAGGATGCCTGTTGCGGTCAGAAGCTTTCCTCTGTTCTCTCTTCCGGCCATACTTCCATCTCAGCATCTTATCAGGGTCGGCAGGTGGGTAATCGGGATAGATAATACCTCCGCAAACAACTTTGGCAGATTTCAGATATGGCAACCATCCACGGAGATAGTTTTCTGCAGTTCCTGGAATTGTGGCATCGGCATCGATAAAGAGGAGGTAATTGCCCTTTGATTGAGATGCGAGCTTATTCCTTATTGCAGCCCTGCCGATGTTCTTCTCAGAAGAGACAATAGACACTCTTCCGTTAAGCAGGGTTTCGTACCTCGCAAGATATTCAGGCGCAGATCCGTCGCTTCCTATTATCAGTTCTGAATACTCAGGAATTGATTCCATAGCCTCCTTGAGGGAATGTACCAACACCGCAATATCATAGTTGTAAACCGGAATCAGAATGGAAATCATACTAGCCTGATTAGTGCCTCGTGTCAAAATTACTATATTAATCGACATAATCAACCAGGGTAAAGTTTGGCAGAGATATTGCTTATGCTATTTTTGTCAGACAAATATCCAGATCATTAATGAAAAGAGTCACAACAATAGTTTTCCTGACTACCCTCCTGCTGAATACTAACTGTCAGACAACCAACGGCAATGGGTATAGTATAGATGTAACAGTCAAAGGACTGGAGAACAGTACGGTATATCTTGCCTATCATTTCGGTAACAGGCAGTATATTAAGGACTCAGTTATGCTTGATGTTACAGGAAAAGGCGTTTTTTCAGGTGAGGAAAACCTTGACGAAGGTGTGTATATACTGGCCTTCCCTGATAACAGCTATATCGAATTTCTTATTTCGGGTACCAGCGATTTTTCACTGAAGTGTCACAAGGATGATCCCCTGAATACAATTGATTTTACAGGATCCCCTGAAAACAAGGCATTTTCATCATTCCAGAAAAGATGGGCTGATCTGCACAGACAGTCTGGCTCTCTTCGCTCAAGGTATTCTGCCAACAGGACGAACAGTGATTCGATCAGGATTATCACCGAAGCTATCAGCGCGAATGAGAAGGAGATGAAGTCTTATATCAATAAGGTAATAGATGACAACGATGGTACATTTGTTTCATCCCTTCTCAGGGCAATGCTTCCGGTCGAATTGCCCGAGTTCAGTATTCCACGTGAAGCCTCAAACCCTGATTCCCTGCGCTGGCTTATGACCTATAACTTTAATAAAGATCACTATTTCGATAATTTTGACCTTAGCGATGACAGGCTCCTCAGGAGTCCGGTATACCACGGCAAGCTCGAATACTATTTTACTGACGTGGTTCTTCAGTTTCCCGACTCCCTGATCAAAAGCATCGACAAGGTACTTTCCATGGCTGAAGGAAACAGCAAAACATGGCAATACGTGGCGGTATTTCTTTTTAATCACTTCAGGGAGAGCTCAATAATGGGCCATGACGCTATAGTTGTCAAGCTGGCTGATGATATTTACCTCTCAGGTAAGGCTGAATGGGCATCAGATGAGTTTATTGAAAATCTCAGGAAAGACGTAGACAGGATACGGCCTTCTCTTATCGGGAACCAGGCCATCAACCTCGTAATGGACACCTACAGGCGTGGAATAGTATCTCTTCAGAATATCGAAAGTGAATTTCTGATACTCTATTTCTGGGAGCCGGATTGCGGGCACTGCAAAACTGCAACGCCACTGTTGCATGAGTTCTATATTAAGAACAGGGATAAAGGTATTGAGGTATTCTCAATCTGCACCCTTCCTGACAAAAAGGCCTGGGAAAAATATATCGATGAAAACGGGCTTTCGTGGATCAACGGGTGGGATCCTGACAGGGCTACACATTATGACTTCTTCTATAATATCACAGCTACACCCACAATACTTATTCTTGACAGTGATAAGAAGATCATTGCTAAAAAACTGCCTGCCGAAAGTGTTGAAGCTTTCATTGAAAATTACAGGAAGTACGGCAGATAGTCAAAATGTGCTCCTTAAAAAGAATGACAGATCATACAGCGAACCAAATACGTACTTATCTCCCCTGATGGAAACATTCCAGGTTTGACTGGTTTCGTCACATGATACCGAAAGTCCGGCAGCCGAAGAAGAATCACTTGTCCTGTAACCTGCTCTCGCCAGGGCTCTTTTCGTCCATTCAGCAATCATTCCCGTTCCTGTCACGACGACTTCTCCCCTGACCTCTCTCAGGGAACAAAAGTTACCGTCTGATTTGCTGAATTTAACAGTGTCGCAGGTAAACATATTTTCAAAGACACCCTGCAAAACCAGGTCCTCAGGAGCTCCTGCGGTAATTCCGTTTTCATCAAGAGCCCATATTACATCAGATTCTCCCATAGCTGATGGCAGGTCGTGGGTTGACATTATTATTGTTTTCCCTGCTGTTCGGGTAAGCCTGTGTAAAAGACTTATTATTTCGTGACGGTTCCTTATGTCGAGAAAAGCCGCCGGCTCGTCCATTATCAGCAGATCAGTATCCTGGGCCAGAACCCGTGCAATCATTGAGCGCTGCCTCTCGCCATCTGACAACTCACTCAGGTACCTGTCTAGAAGGTTTGTAATTCCTGTCTCAAGGGCCGACCTGAAGATCACTTCCCTGTCTGATTCTTTGATTGAACCCAGCCAGTTAGTATATGAATATCTTCCTGTAGCGATAAGATCAAAAACTGTCATGTTTGGAGCGGTGACAATATCAGTGGATATATATCCTACTCTTTTGGCAAAATCTCTTATATCAATCTTTTTAATATCGGTTTTATCAATGATGATACTACCATGAAGCCTCTCCGAGATACCTGCCAATGTTCTGAGCAGGGTGCTCTTGCCAATCCCGTTGTGGCCTATTACAGATACAAGTTCTCCCTTTTTTACAGTACCATTCAATGGTGTCATCAATGCCTTGCCACGGTATCCTACCACCAGGTCTGACAGCTGTATGAATACTGAATCCTCTCTTTTCATCAGACTCCGGTTTTAATAATACGTCCCCTGAGTATGACCCAGATGACAACAGGTATACCCAGCAGTGATGTTACTGCATTGATTGGAAGCACCTTATCGCTGCCAGGCAGTTGTGAAATAATATCGCTGATCAGCATCAGCGCCGCTCCTGCAACAGCAGATGCAGGCAACAGGAAGTTATGATCGGATGTTCTGAAAAGCATCCTGGCTATGTGTGGCACGGCAATGCCTATGAATCCAATCGGACCGCAAAAAGCAGTAACCCCTCCTGCAAGAAGGCTGGTGCTGACAAAAACAGAGACCCTGACAAGTTTTACATTTACACCTGAAGACCTGGCATAATTTTCTCCCAGAAGAAGAACATTCATCGACTTAATTGTAAACAGGCTTATTGTTAATCCTGCCAGAACAGTAAACAACATCGCGAACAGCTGACTGCCTGTGAGATTTCCAAGACTGCCCATTGTCCATATTACATATGCCCTTAGCAGCGATTCACTTGTAAAATATTGCAGTATTGTCACAATCGCCGATATTCCTCCTGCTATCATTATGCCGAGGATCAGCACGGTCAGAATATCCCTGACCCTGAATGCAAGGTAGGTTACAAACAGCATTACCAATCCTGCTCCGGTGCATGCTGAAACAATCACCATCCAGTCACCAGGGATTCTGGTTCCAGCAACCGGCATTATATATGTATAACCCAGTATCACCAGGGCCACCCCGAGACTTGCTCCTGAACTGACACCAAGGACATATGGGCCTGCCATTGGATTTCTGAATATTGTCTGCATCTGAAGCCCGCCTACTGAGAGGGCTGCACCGGCTATCAGCGCAGTAAGAGCCTTAGGTATTCTGAACTTAAGCACAATCACAGACCATTGAGATGTATCAGTGCCTGTAACTGTTCTGAGGATCTCCCCCGGAGGTATCCTGACAGAACCGATAAGAATATCTAAAATGAACAGGATAATAGCAAAGACAATCAGTATACTAAAAATCAGCAGCCTGCGGGTTACCGTACGACTATTAATTTCGCTTATATCCAATAGTTTCTCTTTATCCATCAATTACCTGAGTTGTTTATAAAACCTGAGAGTATCATCAGGAAACAGATCTTTGCTAAAAATAATGGCCATATCTTTGAGTATCAGCCCGGGTCTTACAGATCCCGTCTCCCAGTAATCGTTTGCTCCATCGCGGCTGACGGTCAGATTATTATTAAATACCCTTCCTGAAGTAAAAGAGTTCAGAGCAGAAAGCCGGTGATCAACATTAATAATGTCTGACAGATTATCTGCAGTACCCGGATTCAGCCAGTAATCAGCTTCAAAAGCTCTTATGAACACATTCTCAATATTAAAGGGCATAGAAAAATCAGATATTATATCACTCCATATATATTCACCCCCCGCATCTTCTATCAGCTTGCTGACGTATGAATTACCAGGTGAAATGTACCACGACTCCTTCCAGGGAAGACCCAGTAGAACCAGCGGCTTGTCTGATCCTTTCTTCTTTACCTTCTCCATTACATCATTATACTCATCCACAGCCATGTTAAAGATGGAGTCGGCCAGGGCACTTTTATTAAAGAGTGCACCGAAAACTTTTATCCACTCAGCCTTACCCAGAGGATCTGTTTCGAGATAATCTGCATTGTACATAACTTTAAGTCCCAGGTCTGCAAGTTTAAGGTGGTGGCTCACCGACTCACTTCCGACTCCGTATGCCACTATAATGTCGGGTGCCATCTCCACCAGCAACTCACGGTTTATATTTTCATCATAGCCAACTTCCCGAATATAACCTGCATCTATCTCTTTTCGTACCGACTTATCGAATATCAGTCCTGTACCTGACACACCGCCTATTGCATGACTGCATCCAAGGGCTGACACCATTGCAACATGAGTTGCCGACATACATACAATTTTTGTGACAGGTACTTCCAGAACAATTCCATCATCCGGAAGAGCTTTCGGATCCAGTCTGTTTCTTTCTACCAGATACCATCTGTGTGTTACTCCGGCTGCTCCCTGCCATGGCTCTGTGATCTCAAGTATCTTATAGTTGGTGCTGTCTACCAGTCTGAAGCGAGTAGCATGTTTGTTACCTTCTGGCAAAGCTTTGCTATCTGCATCCTGCCAGGTCTTTCCTGAAGGCGTCCCCGTACAGGAAGACATCACGGCACATGCGGTAAGCAAAAGATAATATGCACTAATCCTTGATTTCATTGAATACTATATGTCCGGGTATTATACCTGACTCCCAACTCTGTTTCAAATTACCTGCTGCGTCGTATCTAAGCAGGAATCCCTTCCTTTGGTAATCGTTGGCATCAGTAACAAGGATATCTCCGTTTTGCAGGTCAGAAACCACTCTGTAGAAGATTCTGTTATCAGCCTGAATTAAAGGCTCTGAAGGTAGTTCATTTTCAAGGACCGACATTTTGTATATGCCATTATCTGTGTAATACAGAGTATCGCCGCTATAGTCGATTTTGAGTGAGGTGGGATATGATGATTTAGGGAAAAAAAACTCAGATACTATTCTGTCGGTAGCTGTGTCGATGCTGATAAGAGCAGGAGTCTCGTCCTTCATATAACCACCTGAACACAGAACCCATAGTATGCCGTTACTGTCAAGAGCCATGCTTTCTGGCTCTAATGTAACCATGATAGTTTTTATTATCATATCATTACGGGCATCGATCACTGTTATTGCACTATCCCCTGACCATGAAGCAATATAAACCTTAATTCCTGCTGCAATAATCATCTCCGATTTGCGGCCTAAATTGATATATCCTTTAATTGTCAGTTTATCAGTATCTATTATGGCGACAGAATCGGAATAGAGACTTGACAGGTATGAGGTTCCCTGGCGCACGCTCTCGATATAACGGGGAGATATTAACCCTGTCAGAGTCCTGATCGCTTTTGCCGTAGTCAGATCGATCATTTCTATCTTTCCGGAATTATTGACTACCAGGTATCCCGTATCTCCCTCAATTTGCATTGAAAAGGGTATATCGCCCGTACTCCTTCCGTTTGCGGCAAGAAATATATTGTTATAAATCTTTGACGAATCAATTGAAAGAAATGAAAGAGAACCATTTCCACGGGTAAAATTACCCTCGTTAACAATAAAAAATCCGGTTCCAGCCAATATAGCCTGACTCTGATCGGTCACGACCGGTCCAGGATCGGTTCGTTCACATGAAACAACAACCAATACTATTGATATAATAGCTATAAATCTCATTTCCGGCGGCTGTTGTTCATTTTCAAAGAAATATTCAGAAGTACGGAGGCAGGTGGCATTGGATGATAAGCAACAACCTGGTAGTTTACGTTGAAAAGATTCTCTATCCTGACTGTTACATCAACAGGCATACCTCTGCTGATGCTGCGTATCCCTGCCCACACATCAGTATGAGTATAAGGTGGCAGGTACTGAGTATTATCAGTCGTAATGAATCTCTTGCCGGTGTATTGCCACGAAGTACCGGCTACGAACCTGCCGGCTGCACCGCGTAGCTCAATATACGACATATGCCGTGGCACATAAATAAGTTGATAGTTGTCACCCTCTTCTCCGGAAACAGTATTTGTATATGTCATCAGCATTCTGATATAGTTGATACCCGACTCAACTGACAGTGAACCTCCTGACTCAACTCCACGTGATGATATCCTTCCTGTATTTTCAGGTGACCATATCCCTCCTGCTCCGGGCTGCCAGACAATCATGTCGTTTACTGAGTTAATATATGCTGTTGTCCGGAGATTAATTTTAAGGTTACGGAAGAGATAATCTTCATATTCCGCTGAGATTTCCCCACTGTAACCTCTTTCAGGTTTGAGCAATGAATTGCCTCCCGGTATCCAGTAAAGATCATTCATTGTCGGCACCCTGGTTTTAGAAGCGATATTGGTTTTCAGGGTAAGCTCTTTTCCTTCAACCGGCTTCAATTCGATTCCTGCCGAGAGGTCGGGAGGCAGGATATTACCATCTGCAATACTGACTACCGAAGTGACGTTTATATCTGACAGATTGCCGAGCCTGTAATCGGCTGACAGTGATAACGAAGATATATAGCGACTGATTCCGGCAGCATAATTTGCACTTCTTGCTTTAGCGGCTTCGCCAGACAGTGTTGCCTTTATTGAAGTTCTTTCACCCTTATTTAGAAAAAGAGCGCTGCTGAATGTAATTCTGTTGAATGATGCAGGCGAATCTGTTCCCGTAACGAGATCCTGATAATGCATCTCATCAGAATGAACAGATGCAGATGTTGACCAGATTATTTTCTTTGCAAAGAAAAAAGTATGATTCAGGTTTCCTAATATTGAAAAGTTACCCAGATGCTCATCATGAGAGGAAGGAGATATATTTACAGGCACAGGTATATCCCTTCTGCTTTCCTGTATCCATATTTTAATGCCTGTAACTGACCTGTTACTCTTATGCCATGCTTCCTGCAGTGCGACCTTCTGCTGAAAGAAGGCATTCTCTCTTTTCTCCCTTACTGCTTCATCGGCAAGGTAATTGTTTACATATCTGAAATCATTACTGGCCCTGCTGATGCCGACCCTCGACGCAAACTTCCAGTTACCACTTCCGTACCGGCCTATGTAGGAAGATGAAAACCTGCCGTAACTTCCTGCCGAAAGAAATACCTGATGTCTTCCCTCCATGTTCCATTCGGGAACTGTCGTCACGTCAACCACTCCTCCCAGTCCTCCCTGGGCCATTGCCACTGAACTACCACCGTTGTACACTGTTATTTCATCGGCAAGCAAAGCCGGTAAAAGCGTAAAGTCTGTCTGTCCTGCCATAATGGAATTCAGGCTTATACCATTCCATGTTACCACAGTATGTGAAGCCCCGGCTCCCCTCAGGGAGACTGTTGCTATTCCACCCGGCCCGTAAGTTTTAACAAAGAGCGGGGATCCGCTTCTCAGGATATTTGCAACTGAATTGTTTACATTCTCCCGTATCAGCGAAGTGTCGATTATAATCTTAGTAAATCCTGATGCCCTGAGTACCGGCTTACCGGTTACCAACACCTCCTTTATTTTAAGAGTATCATCAAGACAGGTGGAAGGTTGCGACCATACAGTTGTCGTGTACAGAAGAAGTGCAACAGATATATAAGGAACAGATTTCACTATAACTATTTTCTTATGAATTTTCTGACAACAGGCGCAGATATCAGATCACGCCTTATCTCCAGCAACCAGACACCTGGAGAGAGATAACCGATTGGTATGCCTCTTTCTTCTGTTACTTCATACCAGTCAGACATTATCCTGCCGCCCGTATCAACCACTCTGACTGACAGCAAATCAGAAATTCCGGTTTTGATATAAAGAAAGTCACTGGCCGGAACCGGATAAACAGACAGGGAATTTACTTCGGGATCCTCAATTCCAACAAGGCTGATATCAACAACAGCAACAGCATCGAGATCAAATCCTGACTGTGGGAAAGGTGTGGGCCATGGGTCGTTGATGATATTGCCATATGAATCATAGCTGGCATAATCAGGATTTATTGATCCTACAACATCGATAATTCTGACATATTTTACATTATTAACATCCAATCCAGCTGAGTCGGCGACATCTTCAAGACAGAAGGGGGTTCCGAACATTACAGGGTGTTTACCGGCAAGATTATGTATCATACCGGGGTCGAGTGTACCAAATGTGCCAACCTGCGAAGATATCCGGGTTTCAGATACTGAAGGGAACCTGACCCATCTTATGCTGTCACTGGAGACTTCAACAAATGCCAGTTCAAGATACTTGCCATCAAAGGAGTTTTCGAACACGGCAAAATCAGGACCAACATTGTTTATTACGGGTTCACTGAATGAAAGAATTGCCATACCCCCGTCGCCAAGGCTTACTACCACATTGTCAGCCGGCCCGGTTCCATCCTTATCCATTCCGAATGATGCAAACCCGGCCTCGGGGTCATCTGCCCTTACAGGCCCCCTCAGTACAACACAACTGGTCGCCCAGCCTGTAATAGCGCTGCTGTATCTGTAAACCGGAGTATAATCGGCAGGTATTGTCTGCGACCAGGAAGGAGCAGGATTACAGAATGCCAAAAACAGAAATATCGCTGATAGATGTTTCATTTGCAAGCTATTCATCAATGGTCAGCGGAATGTACTTTATGTTATCAATGCATACATAGGATGGTGTATTAATACCATATTGACCTGTGTCACTTGATGAGATCTCAAAGACAAGTCCCTTTACATAACCCAGGGAGCTAAGGTCAATAACTCTCCATTCATCAAGAATATAATCACGGTTATTATCGTCGAATCTGAAGTCGGCAAGCATTATCTCCACCGAATCTGAGACAACACCTTCATCAGTTAATCCCGTGACTGTAAGCTTGAACCAGTCAGGATCAGAACCTGTCTCACCGCCAAACTTTCTGGCAAATGGATTACCGTTCAGTATTGTAAGGTATGCATAAGTTGAATTGGAAACTGATATTCCATTAATCTTTGAGGGAAGATCGAACCATACAGTATCAGCCTTATCATTAAAATAATTGTATACGGCGTACTTTTCAGAGCCTTCTGCTCCTGATCCTGTAATTGAGCTGTACATGTTCTGGTACTCCGGAGTTGTGACATCAGTGTGATTAGTGTATGAGAATCCGCTCCAGCTTTGCCAGTCGTTATCATAACTGTTAGGGAACTCTGCATGTCGGGTTTTGAAACCACCGCTTCCGTCAGATCCATTCCAGTAACCTGTCTGGTCAAGTTGAAGCTCTTCAAAATCAATAACTTCGAGATCGACTTCCTTTTTATCACACGACAGGTTCAGGAGGGCAGCAGCCACCACAACCGAAATTAATACTTTACTTTTCATTCTGTAACTGGTTAAACATTAAACATTGATTGCTTGCACAACCAAAGTTCAAGGCAACCGAGGAACTCAAGAGAGGAATTGATAATGCTTCTTCGCCTTTTTTCCCGAAAGCTTTGAACAAATGGTTCGTCCAGGCAGGTCTTCTGACTTATCCCCGGTTTGGGAGCCTTCCCATTCATTTTTATGAACAGTGGCAGGTATTCCTTTACCGATGATCGCTTCCGGCGAACGGGCTTCACAGCAGCGGGAACTGTTACGGATTCAAACCGTATTCCCTATTATGAACTATGGATTTCTCCACCGTTACACCTGAACGTAACAAAAGTATTAAAGTTTTTTGTTTCAGCACATGACAGACGACACTATTTCTTATAAACATCTGTTTATAACTATAAATCAGTGTTGTCTTCAAGACAGTATTGGTTACTCCATTATGAATTCAAGCGTACCTCCGGCCATGACTTCCGGGTGCGTTATGAAGTTCCTTTCGAGCTTCTGCCCATTCAGATAAACCTCCCTGACAGCGTATTTTTCGGGGCTATTATTTACTGCAGTAACAATAAATTTTTTACCGTTCCCTGTATTAATTACTGCCTTGTTCAGAGCAGGACTTCCAAGTATGTATTTTCCATCAGCAGGATTTACAGGGTAGAATCCCAGTGCAGAAAAAACATACCATGCAGACATCTGTCCGCAATCTTCATTGCCACACAGGCCATCCTTGCCTGAATGGTAAAGCTCACGCATAATCTTTCTTGCCATGTACTCTGTCTTTCCAGGGTCTCCTGCCATGGAAAAAAGGTAAGCTATATGATGACTCGGTTCATTTCCATGTGCATATTGTCCTATCAGTCCGGATATATCAGGGGAAGCGTGCTCCCCTTTTACCGACTCATCTATCCTGAACAGAGAATCGAGTCTTTCCAGAAACAGGTTTCTGCTTCCAAACAGGCTTATCAAACCTTCAACGTCATGAGGTACCAGCCATGTATATTGCCATGCGTTTCCCTCTGTGTAATCATCCTCACGGTGATTTGAATAAAGAGGTTCAAAAGGCTCTCTCCATGTACCGTCGCTCATCCTTCCTCTCATAAAAAGAGTGGTTGAGTCGAAGAGGTTCCTGTAGAACAGTGACCTCCGCATGTATTCCGCTGCTTCGTCATGATAACCAAGGTCGGCTGCCATTTGGGAAACTGACCAGTCATCTATACAATATTCAAGAGTCTTGGCAACAGATTCATTCTCAAGATCAGAAGGTATAAATCCATATTCCCGGTAGTGATCAAGGCCTCTGAAATCCATCATCGTTGTATGCTTGACAGCCTCCCATGCGAGATCATAATCAAAACCCGTGAAACCTTTGTGCACAGCATCGGCAATAACCGGCACAGCTGAATACCCAACCATACAGTCAGTTTCATTACCTGCGAGTGACCAAACCGGCAGTTTTCCCTGTTGTAGATAGATATGCAGCATTGTATTTATGAAGTCAGCCACCATGTCAGGTTTTGTTATAGTAAACAATGGGTGAGCTGCACGGTAGGTATCCCACAGAGATAAGACAGTGTAGTTGATGAATTCTTCCGACCGGTGTATTTTCCCGTCGGTTCCCCGGTACCGGCCATCGGTGTCCATGTAAAGATTGGGAGCGATCATACTGTGATACAGAGCTGTATAAAAAACCTTAACCGTCTCCTTATCGGCTTCAACCTCTTCCATTACCGAAAGATGATCTCTCCACATCTTAACTGCTTCCTCCCTGACCATGTCAAAACTCTTTTCTGAGGCTTCGGTCTTCAGATTCAGAACAGCCCCATCAATATCTGTTGCTGATATACCTGTACTTACTATGAGCTCATCACCTTTATTCATGTTGAAATAAAAAACACAGGCAATATTCCTTCCTGAGACGGAATTGTCCCCTAGTATCTCTCCGTTGTTTATCATAATAAGACTGTCAGGCCTGACTGAAAATGATGAAGCAAAATTAAGATACTGGTATCGGGCCCATCCGGAAGAGTTTCTTATACCACTTAGTATTTCGCCATCAAAAAAGATTTTGCAGTCAACCGGTCTGTCCCAGTTTATTGCAAACCCCAGGTCAACCAGCAGGCTCATGGTTCCGCTTCGAAGAGCAGAATAACGCTGAATACCGGTTCTTGGTGTTGCAGTAAGCTCTACTTTAACCCCGTTTTCAAGCACCACACTATAGAAACCCGGTGAGGCAGATTCATTCTCATGGGAAAACAGTGATCTGTTTAGCTTTGCAATAGAAGAAGAAGGAGTCTCTGCAGCTATTGTAATCTGCTCCATTGAGGGCAAAAAAAGTATATCTGCAAGGTCCCCGATCCCTGTTCCGCTGAGGTGAGTGTGGCTGAAACCAGCTATCATGGAATCTGAATAGTGATATCCTGAACACCAGTCCCAGCCGCTGGTACCATTATCAGGACTTAGCTGAACCATTCCGAAGGGAGTTGTTGCGCCAGGGAATACATGGCCGTGTGCCAATGTTCCTATGAAAGGATCAACATAATCTGTTGGGCTGATTTCTGGGTTACTGTTACATGATACAGCCACTATAACGATGGCGGCCTGAGCCATGAGATTGATTTTCTTCATTTCGGTGAATCTGTACGTTTTGTTTTTCCGATCAGCATGGCGGCTGTTCCGATCTGATAACCGGCTGATTTATAGATAATATTGCCGCCGGGATTTATGAGTAACACATAGGGAAGAGCGGGAGATCCTGTCTCTCCTGCAGATTCAGAGATCTCTGCATAAAATGAAAGTCTCTTGTCTACTGTTATTGAGCAATTGGATGGCAGCCTGTCACGCATCTCGCTCAGTTTAACTGAGTCAGCGCTTTCTGATACGAAAAGGCGAATCACACCCTTCCATGATTCAAATTCATGCGCTGATTTACTAAGATCTTTAAGCAGATGAACTGCCGGTTCAGTGACTGGATTCAGCCATATTGCAACAACCTCTGAGTCCATATCCGGGGTTGAGCCGGTTTCCCTGTTGACATTTTTCAGTCTTTTCACAATATCATCACCAAGCATTCCATAAGAACCTTTCTCCCCGGGTTCGCGTCTCGGAGATACGTCCAGTTCAATAGACTCTCCCGGTTGTAAAGAGAAGAATTCAAGTGATGCAAGTATAAGGTTATTATCTGACCTGCTTCCTGTTACCAGCAGGTAATTACCGGGATAAAGATTAAGGTTCTCACGGAAATGTGACACCTTCCTGTTATATTCATAGCTCAATGTATTGTACCTGCCTTTCTCATAACGGGCAAGGGTGAAATGAACATAATATTCAGGTTCCGGGTCCTTTCCATCATACTTCAGGGAGACAACAGCGATATCACCTGTGATCATCTCTTCTCCGGGAAACCATACAGAATGCCATGTACCATTGTGATAGTACTGCGGCCGGTTCGTTCCGGACTCAAGTCTGGCAGGGATTCCCAGGTTCCTGAAGAAAGCTACTGTGAATATTCTCAGCGACCATGAGTCAAGGGTATTTACATTCAGCGCTCCGGAAGGCGTGACAGGTGTCAGGTAATGATTTTCCTCCTCGCTAATATCATACAGTGCTGCTATTTCACCGATCAGGCTGCTGAAGTACGAAATATCTGAGTCTTTTGTATATGAGTACTTTCCGGCAAATCTCTCCTTAAACCGTTGGCGCCAGGGTGTCAGCATTTCATTGGCGATTCTTGGATTCAGGACGTAATCATAGAACAGAGGCAATTCATTTTCTTCGTAAAGCTCCATATAACCCGACGCACCGGCCAGATGGTCAGATAACACTTCTGCCCTTGTATCGCGAAGATCCTTGGCTGATATCTGTTTGAGCAGCTCAAGCGCCAGTGCTCCTCTATCAGCATTTTTCTTGAGAAATGTCATTATCTCCTTATAATTGCCATGTGCTGAAATTATCAGATCAGGAACCAGAGTTTCAGAATAACCGTATTCATTCGCGAATTGAATTGCCTCCTCCATGGATATCCAGGAAGAGATATAAGCATTCCTGATAGAATCGCCACGAACAAGGAGCCTCTGGTTCTTTTCAATCATTTCCTTCCCCGGCCCGGGCAGAGGTTCAGGGGCGGCTGGAGGATACAGGTCTGCAATAGCTGTCTGTTTCTCCGGTGATATGGTTTGAACATCTATTGTCAGTGTGTCAGTATCACCAACTGAGACTATTTTATAACCGTACTTATCTTGTAAACCTGCAGATATAAGAAGATCGCCCAAACCGGTTTCGAAGCTGCAAAAGCCTTCCTCATTTGTTCTCACCTTTGCTATAGGGTAAAACTCAGCATAATTATAGAGACAGAATTCCACGTTGACGCCACTCACAGGTTTGCCATCATCATTTACCTGGACCGTAACAACTTTAGTTTCTGCATATTTGGCAAGATTGTTGATTTCTGCAAACCTCTTCTCATTTACTATCACCTTCTCGTTGCCCATATATGCTCCGAAGGCCTTGGTATGAACGAGCATTGCCCTTCTTGCAGGCTCGGTAAACCACCCCCTGTCCAGTACAAGTTCAGGTTCACATGCACCAAGGTAAAACCATTCACCTTCTATCCATACCTCTACCCAGGCATGGTTGTCGTCAGTGTGAGCCCATCGGGGTGTATAGACCTGCCTGGCAGGAATTCCGGCTGTCCGCAGAGCAGCAACAGTAAATGTTGACTCCTCACCACATCTGCCCCGTGCTGAGAGCATCGTTGCAAGGGGTGATGAAGTTCTGATATCTGAAGGCTGGTAGGTTACTTTTTCATGACACCACCGGTTAATCTCAAGAACGGCCTCGGTTACATCCTTATCAATTATCCTTTCCTTAAGCTCATTATACATAAGCATCCTGAAATCATCGAGGTTTTCATTATTGACCCTCACGGGCATAACATAATGAAGAAAGATATCCATCGGCACATACCGTCCCCATGGCATCTCATCCTTTGCCCTGAGTGACATTTTCACATTTTCAACAAAGAATTGGACCGGATAGTCGGCAAGGTCACTCAAAGGCATATAGGCATACAGAAATTTAAGAGACTCTTTTACACCCCTGTCTTCAGTTTTAGTGAAATATAGTCTCAGTGAATCACGTACGCCTGCAGGAATCACCTCTCTCTCCATGAAATCACTTTCTACAACGGCGGCGTAATCAGCAGGAATAATAAGAGGCCGATCAACACAACCCACCGATAACAGCAGAAGTGCTGCCAATAAAAACCGGATAATCATTTCGATGCTTTTTTAATTTAACTACATGGAACCACAGGAATTACCTACCACCAGTTCAGGTACCATATTTACCTGTCGTCTGTATTTTCCTTTTCCCGCATTCTTAACTTCTGACCATACCATATTGGCAACTTTCAGAGCCATTGCAGCCAATGGTTTGCGTAAGGCAGTCACAGAGGGATGAATAAGATCGAATCCCAGTCCCTCTTCGAGTGAAACCAGGGCCACATCCTGTGGTATCCTTATTTTATGTTTTTGTAATGCTGTCATTATCGGGTAAACATCTTCTGAGTGGACCACGACCAGGACATCTGTCCGGTAAGGAGGTCTGAAATAGTGTTCTATCTGGCTGAAATCCATCTCATCGCCACCAAGCTTCTTGGTTATTCCTGTTAAAAGAGGCTTGTTTATCTCTGGCTTGCCTTTGATTGCCTCCTTGAACGAGTCGATAAGCCCTGAATCTGATTTCACCCGTTCACTGGCCGATACTATCAATATATTTCTGTAACCCATTTTAGCAATATGATCAGCCATCAGTTGTGTGCCTGCAACCATATCCGTTGATACTGTATTAAGTCGCAGCTTTCTTGTGGTCTTTTCCAGCAATACAAAAGGATAATCGGTTGACCTCAGAGACCTGACCGTATAATCATCGGCAGCGTCACCTACAAGTATCAGTCCGCTGTAGAACTTCTTAAATGCGCCAACCAGTCTGTTGAATCTGGCATCATCAGGATCCTTTGAAACCATCGAAAACCCAATCCCGATGCTTGCAAATGCTTTTTGAAGGTAAGGTGTTATTTCAAAAATAAAAGGATCGGTCATAGATGGTACAATCATCCCTATAACCCCGGGTTTTTCTTCCACTGGCAGCACCTCTCCTGCTTCAGATGCTGAATCAAAGTACCCCATCTGCCTGGCAACCGACAGCACCCTTTCCTGGGTCTCCTTTCTTATGCCATGTTGATCGGCTTTGTTGTTAAGGACCAGTGACACAAGAGTACTTGAGACTCCCAGTCTGCTGGCAATGTCTTTGTTTTTGATCTTTTTCCCCATCTCTCTCTGGATTTAAATAATAAATTTAGGACAATTTCTTTAGATGACAATTTTTTTTGCAATCGCATTTGAACAATTCCCCGTCAGAATCACAAAAAAAAAGATCACTGTTTACAGAAACAGTCGTTAATTAAAAACACTCTATATTTATCCTAAGACGACAACAGTTGCAATAATGATCACAATGCTGCGTCATGATTTCCCCTTTAGAGGCCGGTTAAGATTATTTCTTCCCTGAGGGATTGTAACCTCTCTTTTTGGCTGCATCTTCCAGCCTCTTCTGCCAATTTGACTTTTTAACCGGTTTCCCTGAGTTTTCGTTTATCTTTTTTAGAATCTTCTCTTCATCGATGAACCTTTTTGAAAGAAGGTTTTGCAGGAAGGTAATGATATTCGCCAGGAAGTAGTAATATGTCAGGCCGGCAGAAAAGTTATTCAGAATAAGCATAAACATTACCGGCATAATATACATCATCATCTTCATGCCCGGCATCTGGTCCTGCCCTCCTGTCGGGGAATTGATCTTCATGGTAAGAATCGTCGACACCGTCATCAGAAGGGTAAAGAGGCTGACATGATCACCATACATCGGGATCGAAAAAGGAAGATCAAGAATTGAATCATATGTAGAGAGGTCATCAGCCCAAAGGAATGATTTCTGTCTGAGCTCAATAGACGCAGGAAAGAACCTGAACATTGCAAACAGGATGGGCATCTGTAGCAACATTGGCAGACAGCCGCCAAGAGGGTTGACTCCTGCCTTTTTATACAATGCCATTGTGGCCTGTTGCTTCTTCATCGCATCTTCCTGCTTCGGATATTTCTTGCCAATTTCATCAACCATAGGCTTCAGCACCTTCATCTTAGCCTGCGACTGGTATGATTTGAAGGTAAGCGGGTAAAGAACGATCTTGATCATTATTGTCAGGATCAGTATAATTATCCCATAATTGGAAATTGAGTTGTCAAGGACGTTAAAAACAGGGATTATAACATACTGGTTGATAAACCTGATTATGTTTCTTCCCAGGAAAACCAGTTCCTCAAGGTCAAGATCTAATTTCTTCAGAGATGAAAAATGGTTCGGGCCGAAGTATAACTGAAGATCCATCTCTGTATCTTCTCCCGCAGAATATGGAATACCAGCTTCTGTCGAAAATTGTCTAAGGTATTTTTCTGAAAGCGGAAGCCTTGTTGATGTAACTGTTCCGTTGAGAAAATATTCTCCGGCGATGATTACCGATGAAAAGAACTGATCCTTGAATGCGATCCATTTTAGCCTGCTCGATATGTCTGCAGTTTCCAGTTCCTTTGTGGATCTCTCTCTGAACCCATCTACCTCGGCTTCAAAATATTTATATTTTATTGAAGTGTAGTTATCTTCATTCTGTCGTCCCTTTTCCTGTTGCGGCAGATACATCATCCACTCAAAAGTGAGGCTCCTCTGGTTAGCGGCGACTATATCATGAAGATTAGTAAACCTAATACTGAAATCTATCATGTACTGATCAGGGTGAACGGTATATATGTACTCAATATACTTATCATCACCTGCATAGCTTCTTAGTGCAATGGTTTCAGAATTCCCGGAGGCATTATACTGATACTTCTCATTAACAGGCACAAAGAACAGATCATTGGTCTGAACCGCTTTATTGTCGGCTGTGAAAAACCTTACCCCGAATACTGTTGAGTCACCATCAAAAAGAATAAGGGGCCTGCCATCATATGTCTTATAATCTTTCAGCCTGACAGAGTACACCCTTCCACCTCTTGTGGATATTTTCATCTCCATGAGTTTATTTTCAACGGTAATAAACTCATTCATCCCCGTTGCCGATGAGGCAAATGCGCCAAATCTCAGCGGATCGGGTCCCTGTTCCTGGCGTAGCTCAGGTTCCGGTTGACTTATTGATACTATTTTTGATGAATCGGGTTCTTCACCAGCCTCAGTAACAAACAGAACTTCGTTAACCCTGTTTAGCCTGTCTACGGCCTCCTGCTGATTGGGTTTATACTTAAGTGCCTTGAGGTATTCAAGCCTGGCCTCCTCATTTTCACCTTCCCTGAAAAGAGAGTCACCTCTTTCAATATTCTCGTTATAGGCTTTTGTTAACCTGTTGTTGTTATACAGGCTGAAACCTATAAAAATAGCGAAAATCAGTACCAGTCCTGTAATTGTATTTCTGTCCATATTCTTATCCTGTCAAGTCTTGTCTTAATATAATGAGTTACAAACTTTTGTATTGTTTAATCATTTTCTGCAACATGCACCAATAAATTCAACGAAAAGCGGGTGTGGATTAACGACCGTGCTGCTATATTCAGGATGGAACTGTACACCCACAAACCACTTATGACCAGGTATTTCAACTATCTCAACAAGGCCTGATTCAGGATTAACACCGGCGGGGATCATACCTGCTTCCCTGAAGTCTTCAAGAAACCTGTTGTTAAATTCATAGCGGTGGCGATGCCTTTCAACTATTTCCTCTTTGCCATAGGCATTGTATGAAACAGTATTCTTGCTTATCATGCACTTATAGCCACCAAGCCTCATCGTGCCTCCTTTATCGATGATCCTTTTCTGTTCCTGCATGAGGTCAATTACAGGAAATCTGGTTTTCTGGTTCATCTCTGTAGAATGCGCCCCTGCATAGCCAAGAACATTACGTGCAAATTCAACAACAGCGCACTGCATTCCCAGACATATTCCAAAGAAGGGCAGATTTTTCTCCCTGGCGTATCTGGCAGTCAGTATCTTCCCTTCTATACCCCTTGATCCGAATCCAGGCGCTACCAGCACACCATCAAGAGACTCAAACCTTTCTGTTATATTTTCCTCGGTCAACTCCTCGGAATGAATAAATAAAAGGTCAACTTCACATTCGTTTGCAGCACCGGCATGAGCAAATGATTCAGATATTGATTTGTATGCGTCTGCCAACTCCACGTATTTACCTATCAGGCCTATGCGTGCCGAGCGCTTTGGATTTCTGAGTTTTAAAAGAAACTCATTCCACTTTTTAAGGTCAGGAGTGCCTTCGGATGGCAGTTTGAGTTTTTTCAGAACTGCAATATCAAGCTTTTCTTCCTGCATCCTGACAGGAACCTCGTATATTGTTGATACATCAATAGATTCAATTACCGAGCTTTCATTGACATTACAAAAGAGAGCCACCTTCTTCCTTATCTCTTCATTAAGACTATGTTCAGTTCTTAAAACAAGAATGTCAGGCTGAATACCGTTTTCAAGCAAAACCTTTACAGAATGCTGGGTTGGTTTTGTTTTAAGCTCACCCGATGCTGACAGATAAGGTACCAGAGTGAGATGGATGACCAGGCAGTCTTCATCAGGCAGCTCCCATTTGAGCTGACGTACCGATTCTATATAGGGAAGTGACTCAATATCCCCAACCGTACCCCCTATCTCGGTAATAACAATATCATATTTGTCTTTTGCAGCTACAAGCTTAATCCTTCTCTTGATCTCGTCGGTGATGTGAGGAATTACCTGCACCGTCTTGCCAAGGTAGTCTCCATGCCTCTCCTTGTTAATTACCGACTGGTAAATTCTTCCTGTTGTTGTGTTGTTCTCCTGACTGGTAGGCAAATTAAGGAAACGTTCATAGTGTCCGAGGTCAAGATCAGTTTCAGCACCGTCGAGTGTTACATAACATTCTCCGTGTTCGTAGGGATTGAGAGTACCCGGATCAACATTAATATATGGATCGAGTTTCTGAATAGTTACTGAAAACCCTCTGGCCTGTAATAATTTTGCCAGTGACGCAGAAATAATACCTTTACCCAGAGATGAAGTAACACCCCCTGTTACAAATACATACTTAACCTTGCTCAAAACCTGAATAATTATTTAGAAACATAACTGCAACTCTATTCATCAAGACCTGTTAAATCGATCATTTTAACCTTCTCCTCAAGTATCCTGATGGTCTTCCTGGCATTCTCAATCTTTTCTTCAACTTCGGAAATCATTGACTCTGCCGCCTTTGACTTTGCAAAGAATCCGATATTGTTCTCCCAAAGTGTAATATCATTCTCGAGTTGCTTAATTCTTGTATAGAACTTCTCTCTTTCGCTTCTGATCTTTCGTGCCAATTTTGGATTACTCTTAACACTCTCAAGCTTATTCCTGTATTTCAGAATATTCTTGTCTTCATCGTCAAGCTTCAGCCTGTCGAATTGTTTGTTTAGGGCATTCCGGTACTTCTGATTTATCTCTTCTTTTACATTGAAAGGCACAAACCCTATCTCTGTCCATCTACGCTGAATATCCTTCAGCTTCTCAAAAGCCTCATTGAAATCAAGATCTTCATTAAACTTTTCAAGCTCAGTGATAATTTCACTTTTTGCCTTCAGATTATCTTCATATGAGGTATCAACAGTAGCAAAATATTCAGCCTTCCTTGCAAAGAACTGATCACAGGCTTTTCTGAATCTCTTCCATATTTTGTCAGACTGTTTACGGGGTACAGGTCCTATAAGCTTCCACTCTTTCTGCAGCCTTATGAGAGTATCAGTTGCTGATTTCCAGTCTGTACTCTCTGTAAATGATTCTGCCTGAATGCATAGTTCTGTTTTCTTTTGCAGATTTTCCTGCTGAACTTCCTTGTTGTCAGAATAAAATGCCCTTTTTCTCTCGAAAAAGGCATCACAAGCCTCTCTGAACCGCTGATATATTTTGTTATTGTGCTTCTTGGGTGCAAAACCAATTGTCCGCCATAACTTCTGCAGTTTGACTATCTCCTCACTCTTCTCTTCGAAATCCCTGAAGGTTTTAACATCCTGAAGGTTAATGTCTTCTACCTTTTCACAAATAGCTATTTTCGCCTCCAGGTTCTTTCTCTGTTCATCCTTCTGGTTTTCGAAATATTCGTGATGTCTGCGGTTTATTTTAGAAGTAGCTTCCCTGAAACGTTCCCACACTTCGTTCTTTGATTCATGCGGAACAGGACCTATCTCGCGCCACAGGTTATGTAGCTCCTGCAACTCTCTGAATGCATTGACTGCATTCGGTTCCAGAAGAAGAGCTTCTGCCTTTTCACAAAGTTCAATTTTAGCCTCAAGGTTCTTCTTAAGGTCAAGATCTTTCAGCTCCTTATTAATTTTGATATAATCGTAAAAAATCTCAACATTGTGATGATAATTCTCCCACAGATCTTTGAGGGCAGCCTGAGGAACCACGCCTACAGAATGCCATTCATTCTGCAGCGACCTGAACTCCTGAAATGTCTTGTTTATTGACTCCTCCCTGTTAACAAGATCCTTGATCTTCTCAATTATCTCATATTTCCTTTTAAGATTCTCTACCTTCTCTGCCTCCTGTACCCTTGACTGGTCTGACCTCTTTGAGCGGTATTTCTCGAGGTAATCTTTAAGTTTGTCTTCAAGCGGATCATGAGCCGGTTTGAAATCTTCTATCTTACCTCCCTCATCAAGGAACCTGGTCTTCTGTTCTTCGATTTCGGCCTTGTGCTTCTTGTAGAAGACGATCCTGATTCTTTCAACATCTTCCCTGATCTCATTCACCGGTCTGTTTTCAACTATCAGACCCAATGTCTCTACAAGTTCGTTTTTCGAAAAACCGTTATAATCAACCGGGGGTAACTCAATATCCTTATATCTGTCCTCCTCGGTTTTTGTCATCACGGCTACGTCTCCAACAGCCTCCTCACCTTCAGAATCACTCTCAAACTCCGATTCTTCAAGTTCAGCCTCAATGTCACCTTCCGCCTCTGTATCAGAATCTTCTTCAGGTTCTGATTCTTCATCGCTTTCAGCTTTATCTTCCTGCTCGTCATCTGCTGCAGGCCCCGACACATTTTCAGGCTCTGCTGCCGTTTCATGTTGCTCCTCAGGCTCACTTACACCAGCAGGCATAGATGCAGATATTTCATCCTTATCTTTCAAATCTCCTCCAGTGGCAGCGTCAGCAGCCTCATCTTCAGAAACTTCATTGACAGAACTCTTTTCTGGCTGGTCAGAATCGGGAAATTCATTAATATCCGGTGATTTATTATCACCATCCTCCCTGGTCATTTCATTCGAAGATTCGACAGCATCATCAGATGCTTCGAATTGTTCATTTTGAACAGAATCCTCCGGATTAAGTTTTTTCTTCATCAATCCTGTAATTATCAACTCCTTTATCCTATGAAAAAATCAGTCAATCGCTCATTTTTTCAGAGTACGAAAATATTGAAATATTTATTAAAACTCAAAGGTTTAAAGAAATTAATCCCCTCGCCTGAAAAACAATGAAAGCATCAAAACCAAATTATATACACCCGTATCAGGTTGAACAGACGATTACATCTGCTTTTTTTTATACCTTTAAAAAGACTGTACAATTAATATTTTAAAGTCATTATGAGCAGGTGGAAAAAGAGGTTTCAGGTCTTCCGGGAGATTGGCCCGGCAGCTTTTGTAACGGCAGCATTTATCGGACCCGGCACTCTCACTACCTGCACACTTGCAGGAGCATCATGGGGCTACTCGCTGTTATGGGGGCTTTTATTTTCTGTTATCGCTACCATGGTGCTTCAGGAGATGGCTTCACGACTGGGAATAATAGGAAGAATGGGACTTGGCGAAGCCATTACTTCTTCATTTTCAAATCCGGTATGGAAAGTAGCTGCAGTGACGTTGGTAATACTGGCAATCGGGATCGGAAATGCAGCGTACCAGACAGGCAACATCACCGGAGCATCAATAGGACTTGAAGCGGTTACCGGCGTGGTAAGCGCAGGAAAGGGTCCTGTCCTTATACGTATCTGGCCGTCTGTTACCGGTCTTTTTGCTTTTCTTCTGTTGCTGACAGGCAGCTACAAAATAATTGAGCGAATTCTCGTCACACTGGTAATCATAATGAGCATCACTTTCATTACTACTGCCATTATGGTAAAACCTGACATTTTACCCATTGCAAAGGGTTTCTTAATGCCACGTATACCTGCCGGTTCGGCTGTTATGCTTATCGGACTTATCGGCACTACCGTCGTTCCCTATAATCTGTTTCTGCATGCATCTGCAGCCAAGGAAAAATGGAAAACCAGAGATGACATTTACAAATCCCGTACTGACAGTGTAGTGGCAATCGGCATTGGAGGTATTATTAGTTCGGCTATTGTAATAACTTCTTCTGTTGCTTTTTTCGGAACCAGGAAGGAGATTGCAGGAGTAGCAGACCTCGGAGAGCAACTGGAGCCATTGCTGGGGCCTGTGGCAAAATATTTTATGGCCGCAGGCATATTCTCTGCCGGTGTATCAAGTGCCGTCACTGCTCCTCTTGCAGCAGCATATGCCATCACAGGTGTCCTTCGCCTTAGCAGCGACATGAAAGCCACTGGTTTCAGACTGATATGGATAGCAGTGTTGATAACAGGGGTTGTCTTTGCGACTTTCGGGCTGAGACCGGTACGTATGATCCTTATGGCACAATTCGCGAATGGGCTGCTGCTTCCGATACTTGCAATTTTCCTGCTTAAAGTAATGAACAACAATAATATACTGGGTCCTGACAAAAATGGCAGGTTCACCAACATATTGGGTTTATTGATTATATTGATTACCTTTCTGCTTGGGCTTAAAAGCATTTTTAGCGTAACCGGCCTTCTTGCATAAAAAGTATAAAAACATGAGTGTAGATATTAACTGTGACATTGGCGAGAGCTTCGGTAATTACACCGTTGGCAATGACTCTGCTGTTATGAAGTTCATTTCGTCTGCAAATATAGCCTGTGGTTTTCATGCAGGCGATTTCATGACAATGAGAAGAACTGTTCTTCTTTGTCTTGAGTCTGGCGTTTCAATGGGAGCACATCCGGGATATCCCGACTTACAGGGATTCGGCAGACGAAGTATCAGTTTCACCCCTGCAGAGATATATGCAATGGTACTTTATCAGACGGGAGCACTGAAAGCAATCATTGAGTCAGAAGGAGGCAGACTTCATCATGTAAAGCCGCATGGTGCAATGTATAATGATGCCGTCGGTGATCAGGAAAAAGCCAGGGCAATAGCAGAAGCAGTGAGAAAAAGCGGAGAAGACCTGATTCTGTTATGTCTGTACGGATCAAAAATGGAGGAAGCTGCAATTGCAGCCGGAGTTCCATTCGCTACAGAGGCATTTGCAGACCGACAATATGACTCAACAGGGAGGCTCGTACCAAGGTCTGTTAAGGATTCTGTTATAACTGTTCCCGGCGTCTGCGCCACTAGGGCAGTACTGATGAAAGAAGAGAAAAGAGTAATGGCGGCTGACGGGAAGTTCATAATGATTAATCCTGATTCAATATGTGTTCACGGAGACACAGACGGAGCAATTGAAATTGTTAATGCCATATATAAGGCTCTGGAGGAACACAGGATAGCTGTTGAACCATTTAAAGGAAGGAAGAACAGATGAGATTTTCACCTGCGGGAGACTCTGCGGTATTTGTTGCTACGGGAGACAAAATAAGCAACGAACTGAGCAATATGAACCGCAGCATAATTGATGCTCTCAGAAAGAGTGAGTTCAGGGGTCTGAGGGAGTATATCTCCTCCTACACTGGCTTTATGGTTTGTTATGATCCTATGGCTACATCTTATGATGAGGTGGTAGGTCTGATAAAAAGCATAGGGAAGGTCAGGCAGGCAGAGGAAGAATACACACCCGGTGGCATAATCCTGCCTGTCGCCTATGGCGGGGAATACGGCCCTGACCTCAACGCTGTTGCTGAAATAAACGGGTTGACACCCGGAGAAGTGGCTAATATTCATTCTGAAGGAGAATATATTGTTCATATGCTTGGATTTACTCCCGGATTTCCATACCTGGGAGGCATGGACACAAGAATATCAACGCCCAGAAAGCTGAAACCTTCACTGCGAATTGAAGCAGGATCAGTAGGTATTGCTGAGGATCAGACAGGAATATACCCGGTGGAAAGTCCCGGAGGATGGCAGATAATAGGCCGAACTCCCTTGATATTATTCGATCCGGAGAGGAAACCTGAATTCCTCATGAAACCCGGGATGAGAATCAGGTTTAAGGCAGTAGATAATTACGAATTCTGGCTTATATGCGAGATGATAACGCATGGCGAGTATCAGCTCTCAACATTTTAAAAATATTATGGAATCATTATGAGCAGCATTAAGATAGTCTCACCGGGTTTTTTCACCACAGTTCAGGATAACGGGAGGTACGGTTACCGGTGTTTTGGAATGCCGGTATCAGGAGCAATGGACTTCTTCTCACACATGGCCGGCAACCTGATAGTTGGAAACGATCCCGGGGAAGCTTCGCTGGAAGCAACGATTAAAGGCCCTGAGATTAAATTCAGCCGTAAAACAATGATCGCCATAACAGGTGCAGAAATGGATCCCATGATCAACGGAAAGCCTGTTGAGATGTGGACAGGCATAATAGCAGGCAGAGGCGACCGGCTTTCATTCGGGTCAGTTACATCAGGTCTGAGATCTTATATCTCCTTTGCAGGAGGAATAGATGTTCCTGAAACAATGGGAAGCCGCTCTACTTACATAAGAGGGAGGATTGGGGGTGTCATGGGAAGAAAGCTTGAGGAAAATGACAATATCAGGCTGTTTCCTGCAATGACCCTGCTAAGAAAGAAAAGACGACTGCCACTGGCTTTGATACCCGAATGGAGAAGGGACACCACCCTCCGCATCATGAAAGGTGTTGACTACGGTGAATTCACCACTGAGGCTTCAGACCTGTTGGTCAGTTCCCCCTTTGAGGTTACGAATTATTCAGATAGAATGGGCATCAGGCTTTCAGGAACCACTCTGCAACATAAGCGTAAAGCTGATGTAATATCATACCCGCTTGTACCCGGAACCATTCAGGTACCGGGAGACGGCAATCCTGTCATTATGCTTGCCGACAGCCAGACTATAGGAGGATACACACAGATTGCAAATATTATTACTGCAGACTTATGGAAAACAGGTCAGCTCAGGCCGGGTGATGAGGTGAGATTCACCCTAACCGGCTACGATGATGCAATTAAATCACTGGCAGACCTTTTCAATGAATTGTTTGGCACATTTGGAATTAACAGAATGCCGGGTTTCTGAAATCCGGCAAAGACTTACATACTTATGGATATAAAATTAATACTGATTGTTGTACTGATTACGGTTGTGGCAGTTCGTTTTTACAAAAGGCATTTCGGAAAAACGGAAGGTAAGAATAAGAGCAAAGAAGATTCTGCCGGCACTGACAATTACGAACCTTACTCAGGAGGCTGACCATTACGAAGGCTACGGTTCCTGGAGATAAGATATTTCAGCGGGTCAACTATTTTCTGCAAAAGGCGCATATCATCTGTCAGTATTTCAACTGTTCCTGACATATTCTGGGTAAATGGCAGTTCCCTGCCATAAATTGTTTTCAAACCGGCAGGCAGCGATATCTCGGCAATATATTGTTTTTCATCGGCAACAATTGAAATATTGCTGATTACACCCCTTACGAGACCGTACTCCAGATGCGGGTATCCGCTTAACTTAATATTTACTGTCAGGCCCTGCTTCACTTTTCCCGATCGCTGCATGCCCAGCATTACCCTGCCGATTATTTCACCCTGGTCAGCAGGTACGACAGTAAGCACCTGTTCGCCTTCCTGAACATACTGATCGCTGCTCCAATAACGGGTAAATGTTGTGGTTCCATCGACGGGCGAGACAAGAAGATATTTGCTTTTCCAGAGGTCTATAGCGGCGATAAGATCGGAAATCCTTCCTGAATTCTGGGCATATAGTTCCTGTAGTTCTTCGTCCCTCTTTATTGACAACTCCTGAAGATCCTGTTCCTTTCTGCTCAACGATATCGACTCTTCAAGAATATCGAGGCTCATTTGCTGCATTCCAATACGCCTTTCGAGCAACAATTGTCGCGACCTTTCGTACTCTGCCTCAGAAATAGCTTCTCTTACAAACATAAGAGAATCCCTGTTGAACCTGGATTTCTCTATTTCCATGCCATCAAGGTGGAGTTTTTCCTTTGCCTTCAGGCTTTCAATGAGTTGTCTGTTCGCTTTTATCTCTTCAGCAAGGGCACGAATACGATGACCCAGGTAGTCATTCTCTCTATAGTGCCAGAGCCTTGAATATGCCTGTTTAAAGAGAGAGAGGTACTGTTGCACCTCGCCCAGGCCATTAAATGCGGGTAAGCGCACAGGGTTTATGGTATCGGCAGCTGAATAATCTGCCAGCCATTTTTCCAGATTTAAGACTTCAGCGGGTTTTGCAGAAGATTCAATAATAACCAGTACCTCTCCAGCCTCTACCGTATCCCTGTCGGCTACCAGCATCTCTCTGATCATACCGCTGGCCCGTGCTGTCATTGTCACCGGTGGTCTGCGTGTTGTAATCTCTACCGGTGCCGGTATGGTATCAGGATATTTAATAAACCAGGCTGCAGACAGGAATAATGCAAAGATCAGAAAGAGAATGGTTGTCCCCCATGCCACAAGCTTGCGCGGCGGGGTTCCCATGATATCACGGACAGGATCTGAATGGATAATCTTATTTTCCAAGTTCGAGTTGGTTTTTGATCAACCTGTAATAAGCTCCCTGGCTGGCTACGAGAGAATCATGATCGCCTGTTTCCACTACCCTGCCCTCTTCCAGGACTATTATCTTGCCGGCATTTCTTACAGTGCTCAGACGATGCGCGACTACAATAACTGTTTTACCCCTGAAGAAGTGATCGAGGTTCTTCGTTATGGCCTTTTCATTATTTGCATCAAGGGAGTTTGTAGCCTCGTCAAAAATTAATATTTCAGGATCTTTGTATACAACCCTGGCAATAAGTATTCTCTGTTTCTGCCCCTCGCTGAGACCATGGCCATTAGCGCCGATCTTCGTATTATACCTGTTAGGCAGTGACTCTACAAATGCTCTGATATTTGCTACCTCACACGCGTTTACCAGTCTCTCTTCATCTATCGATTCTGCACCCGGGGCAATGTTACCTGCTATAGAATCGGGGAAGATAAAACCGTCCTGCATTACAGCACCGGTGCTCTCGCGCCATGTTCTGAGGCTGATGTCACCCAGCCTTGTGTTCCCGACAATGATTTCACCTTCGACCGGAGCATAAAACCCGAGTATCATTTTAAGGAGTGTTGTCTTGCCACTGCCACTGGTGCCGACTATGGCCGTAACCTCATTCTCATTGATGGTAAGGTCGACGTTCCTGAGGGCGTAGGGTGATCTCGGGCCTTCGTACTGGTAGGAGAGATTGTTAATATAAATCGTCTTTGCCTCAGGAAGTTTGCGCAGCTTTTGTTCTGGCGAAGGCTCTTCGTCATCCATTGAATGCACCTCCGACAGCCTGTCCAGACTCATTCTGGCATCCTGCGTAAGTTTAAGGAATGTGCTAACCTGGCTCAGCGGCACATTCAACTGGCCTATGATGAACTGAACCGCCAGCATCATACCGAGAGTCATCTCGCCCTTCAGCACCAGTGTTGCTGCCATAATGGTAACAAGAATATTGGTAACCTCATTAATAAAAATAGCACCTGCAGACTGATATTGTGAAAGACCAAGCCCTTTGACCTTTACCCTGAAGAGTTCGGCCTGTATGTTTTCCCAATCCCATCTCTTGCTGTTTTCACTGCGTGTGAGTTTTATCTCCTGCATTCCGTTGACCATGTTTATCAGGCTGCTGTTTGATGCGGCCATTCTCCTGAAACGCTCATGGTCGAGTATGGCCCTTCTTCGCATGAAAAGAGTTACCCAGGCCACATAAAGCAAGGCTCCGGCAAGGAATAAAGCAAGAATATAAACATTGTAGATAGCCAGTACTATTCCGAATATAAGCAGGTTGAAAAAGGAGAACAGAATGCTCAGTGTTGCTGAGGTAAGAAAAGCCTCAATACGATTATTGTCGTCGATACGCTGAAGAATGTCACCGGTCAGCTTGGTGTCGAAGAATGCAATTGGGAGCGACATTAGTTTATGCAGGAACCCCGAAATAATTGATACATTTATACGGGTTCCTATGTGCAGAAGCAGCCAGCCTCTTATAAATTCAACGCTCATCCTTCCTGTTACAAGTGCCAGTTGAGCAAAGAGCAGCAGATAGATAAACCCCAGATCATTATTGTTGATGCCAATGTCTATGACTGACTGGGTAAGAAAAGGCAGGATAAGTTGTATGAGACTACCGAGCAGCAGCCCCAGTATCAGTTGTGTAACATACTTGCGGTAGAGTCGGAAATGACGAAGAAGAAACCTGAATCCCGGTTTGCTCTCTTTTTCGCTTTCCTGTTCAAAAAACTGTGGCTTCGGTTCAATGATAAGAACCATTCCTGCAGGTTCACCTTCAACGAGGGCAGTTCCCCAATGTCGAAGAAACTCATGATGGGTATAGGATACCAGTCCTGATGCAGGGTCAGCAGCCAATACCTTCTTTTTGGTAATCTTGTATACAACAACAAAATGATTTTGTCGCCAGTGTACTATGCAGGGCAGCGGTACGTTATTGCTGAGTTTCTCGAATGGGATACGGACACCAATTGTACGGAAACCCAGCGAATCAGCCGCTTCAGACAACCCCAGAAAAGAAACCCCCTCCCTGGTGATGTGGCATCTCTTGCGGAGTGTTTCAAACGAAATTGTTTTCCCATAATGCGCCGCCACCATCTTCAGGCAGGCAGGGCCGCAATCCATGGCGTCGGGTTGTTTTATAAACGGGAAAGACATGATCTGTCATCAATTCATCAGTTGCCATCAAAGATATGTATTATTCTTATTTATAATATGCCCGGCACTGCATTAGAAACAACGCATGAGACATGACAGCCAATTGATTTGCGGGAAATACTATATTTGCTTTCTTGATAACAGTAATAGGGGTTGTTCAAAAAAATCAGCGATAAAAGCCTAATTGAGGGGATCAGGCTACAGGACGAAAAAGCTCTGAAATATATCTATAACATGTATTATCAGATGGTTAAGAATAATGTCCTGAGAAATAGCGGTGATACCAGCGATGTTGATGAGGTAATGCAGGAGAGTGTCATTGTCTTATACAAACAGATCATTGATAACAAGATCAATCTGTCATGCGACCTGAAGGGCTACTTTTTCGGCATTTCCCGTTTGGTGTGGAACAACCTTTTAAGGCAGAAGCAGAAGCATTCAGAACTTGAAGTCGATGTCACCGATGAAGAGAGTGCTTCATATGAAGACAACAGAGAGGTACTCGAAAGAGTCGTTGAAAGGTCGATGGACAGGCTTAAGCCAGACTGCAGGGAGGCATTGCTGTTGTTTTCACAGGGAATTGACTATAAAGAAATTGCCGTCAGACTGGGATTAAGAAGTGAAGATTACGCAAGGAGAAAAAAATACCTGTGCAAGGAGGCGCTGATGGAGTTAATAAAAAGTGACCCAGAATACAGAGATCATTTTGATCGCAGATAAAATACCAGTCTGATAGCAGAAGCTATAAGTGCAAGCATCAACAGAACAGCTGACAACAACATTCCTGCATCGAAGAAAAGCGGACTTCTGTTACCATACAGAACCAGTGTTGACCAGTAAAACGGATGAGACTGATACTGTGATGAACCATTCAACATCTCCAGTTTTGCCTTTCTGAGTGATTTACTTTTACTGTCGCCTCTCTTCAGGTTTTCATAGAAAAACCGCATTATCTCAAAACCAAGCTCGTCGTCAACTTCCCAAAGGGACATAATTACCGATTGGCTGCCAGCGGTTATAAAACCCCTTGCCAGGCTCATTACACCTTCGCCCGCCGTCAACTTACCAGACCCGGTATTGCATGATGAGACCACCACCATTTTGGATGAAAGAGGAACTCCATAAATCTCATATGTATTAAGAAAACCCTCATTATTATTCTCCTTGCTGAAAATAAGCTTTGAATAAGCAGGATACTGATTATTGATAATAGCATGCATTGCCAGATGTATAACCGGGAACTGTGAAGCCCTTGACTTATAGATGGATTCGAGAGCATTTTCGTTAAGGTAAAGCTCTCCGCCCAGCCTCCTTTGCACGTAAGATGCCTCATCCCTTGCGTGGGGAAGATCGGAAAGAACTTCCTGCCTGAGTTGCCGGGTGTTCAGGACAGAGTCCCTTTCCATATTGCCGGTATACTCCGGAGCAAACGCCAGGGCCCTATTGTTTAATGACCTGCCGCCTCCTGATGTCTCGATATACATGGTTGCAGAATAGGTATATGAGATTTCAAACTCCTTAACCATAAAGTCGAGTTCTCTGTAGAGAATATCGTCCCTGCTCTGCAAGGTCGTGAGAAGGGCTTCAAATGGAATATATGCGAGCAGATTGTCGGGCGATATGATCAAACGTCTGGTAGTAAGCAACTCTCTTACCGGACTTATTAGCTTTTCATACAGGTAATGTCCGTTTTGATTGATTTCGTTAAAAACTTGCCTTGCCCGTATAATGGAGGCAGGTTTCATTATAACATTTCTGAAATCAGTCAGTGACTGAAAGAATTCCGCATCGGTTGACTGCCTGATAAATGCGGTATGCTTTCGGTTTACCACAAATATATATATCGAAGTATCGGCAAGAACATAATTAATATATGTATCCTTTTTCCCCATCATCTTCCTGACTTCATCAAGTCCTGCGACCTTTGTGTTGTACTTCGCGGAATAATAGTCAGGATAGCTGCTTTCAAACAATCTGATCAATTCTGATTTTCTTTGAGCAGCGGCGAATTCAGAGTTTCTCAGTTCTTCCAGCCTGTTTGAATCGGGATTCTCACTTAACAGTTCATTAGCAATAAATTCTCTTACTGCCCCAAGTTCAACCTCCAGGTTACGTTCAAGAACAGAAAGCGAGTCAGGTATCAAAAATTGAGAGGCTCTTATCTCCCTTAGAGAAACAAGAAGGCCGGCTGCCTTACTCCTCTCAGCATATTCAAAGGCAAGCCGCATATCTCTGTCTGAGCCTGAAAGAGACCACAGGTTATGAAGGTCTTTGACAATACCGTCATACGCTCTTCTGTAGTTATCACCCAGAAGTATACGGCTCTCTTCTTCGCTGATATCAATTCTTACTGCTTCAATATGTGAGATAAGAAGCTTGTTCGTTTCAATGGCTGCCCTGAGATAGAGAGTATCAGATCTTTCCTCATATAGTTTTCTCAATATGAATATCTTGTCGTTAAGCAAACCCAGGGTTGATCGGTCAGCTGTAATATTACTCCGGTCAGGATTTCCAAATTCAGTAAGTTCGTCTTCACTTACAAGGCCGAAAAGGGCAATCTGAACAGCCTTCAGCGCTTCTTCATTGAACCCTTCCCTGCTCAATACCATTGCGTAGGTGTTGTAAATCTCCCTTACAAGCAATCTATCGTCACTGTTTGCAAGGGCATAGGGTATTGCTTTTTCCCTTAGCAGTTCCAATGCCCTGGTATTATCAATATCAAATTGAGACATAGTTGACGCGGCTCTGACCAGCATATCGTAGTAGGGCCTCGTTCCCGGGCTGAAAGAGACAGGGATCATTTCAAGAGCCTGATCGAGAACCATCGAGGCCCTTGCAATATCTTGGTCTTCTGCAAAAAACCGTGCAGAATTGATAATGATCAGGAAAGATGAGACCCCCGGATGTTTTACTGCAATAGGAATCGCAGTATCGTAATATGACCTTGCAATATCTTCGTTACCCAACCTTGTATTATAGAAGGCTAGAGAATTCAATATGTTTATGAAAAGAGAAGGATTATCATCCGGGGCTGCCTTCATTAAATCGTATGCTCTTGTAAGGTATATCAAGGCTCGGGTATAATCATTTCGTCTGGAATGGCTTATACCAAGATTGTTATAGAGCATACCTATAATGGAAACATTACTCTTCAAATTAATATGTTCTGCTATCTCAAGCCCCTTCTGTGCTGCTACAATGGCCCTATCGAATTCTCTTAACTCATTCAGATTGGAAGCAAGGTTATTGTAATTATCTATATTATCCGATGCATAAGGCCCATCCTGTAATTCTACAAGGTTTATTAGAGAGTCAAGGACATTTACTGCTTCCCCGAACCTGCCCATATAAAACAGACTTGTGCTTATATTAGTAAGTGCATTCCTGTATCTTGAATCCCTCTGATCTATCGTTGCCCTGACTTTTGCAGAGCCTTCAAAATACTGGAATGCGTTCTGATACCTCGAGTTAAAATAGAGGTAAACTCCACACAGATACATTGCATCGGAGAGAATGATATCCTGTTCAATAAGGTCTGATATTATTAGCGAATCAAAGTATTGGTAGTATCTCTCTGCACTGTTCTTGTCGCCCGCAAGAAGAATTGAGTAAAACTCATTTAATTTTCCTGTAAGGTTTTGTACTTCATTACACGGTGTAGAGTTTTTTGACAGGTATAGAGAAGCTCCAGGGTCGGCGTAGCCTGCCCCAATGGAGAAAACGGTAAATGCTATTATAAGATGTAACCTGTGATTCATCCCCTTCCCGGAAGATAGTGTTTACGCCTCCTGCCTGTTTTAAAAGCGCAAGATAGCTTTTTTTTGAGTTAACCGAAATGTTTTTAAAGCACAGAAGGGGCTTTTCTTATATTACTGATATACTGACTATTGTGATTTTTTTGAAAAAAATGTCATTTTTTTTTGTCACAAACCGGGATGTTGTGACATGTATGATTGGAAACAGAAACGAATTACCCGTTAAGATTATTAAATGAACTTAAAAAGAAAAAGATCATGAGAACCCTGGAAGAAAAAAACTTTGAGATGATGATGAGATTTGCACTTTCATGTGATGAGATGTTGAAGGTGCGTGGTGGAACTGACGGTGAAGGTGATGGTGGAGATGACCCGGAAAGCGATCCCGAGAAGCCACCGGTAGTAATTAAGATCTGAATTTGAAAAAAAGGATCCCTGGCGAGGGACAACATACAGGCTAACGGATTTAAATATCGAAACAGACTCCGTTATCCGGGTTCAGAATAGTTGAAAAGATACTTTTCAGTAGTACTGACAGGCTGATAACAAGGTCCGGAATGTCTACCCTGCATGACTTAGGAGCAGGGGAACAGAAGGATGCAGTTAACATGCAACAGATATCTCTGCCTGATATCAGTGTCGGTGAGTTGAGTACCTAAGAAGTAAAGGCTTGATGAACTTTAATTATAGTGGAATAATATATCTATCGTTATGAAAAAGATCGATTTTAGCTACTTTATTGAGCGGTATATCTCTGAGGAGATGAAGCCGGAAGAGAAAGCCTGGTTCGAGAAAGAACTCGAAGGTGATACTGCACTTCGCAGAGAAGTTGCTCTCAGACGCCAAACTGACGAGATACTGAAGAAAGACGCAGACATCCTTGCACTTCGCAATAAGCTGGAAGTCATTGCAGCAGACCATAAACGCAAGAGACCGGCGGCAGCCAGGATGACATTTACAAAATACGCAGCCGCAATTACGCTGCTGATACTCGCCGGTTCAACCATCTGGCTAAGTTCCGCCAAAATGAGTAATGAAGAGATATTTGAACAGTTCTACTCAATTGTTCCGGTAGCAGGTGAATCTGTATCGCGATCCCTGTCAATAAGTCCCGATGATGCATATCTCAAAGCCTTCAATGAATATAGGAATGGTGATTATAATAAGGCAATTTCTCTTTTTCTTCAGTACACTTCAGTAAACCAGGATAATCCTGAGATTTACATGCTGCTGGGTAACTCGTATGTTGAAACAGAGCAATTTACAGAAGCGGGAGCCAACTACAGGAAGGTAGTTGATCATAATGACAACCTCTATCTTGAGGATGCGAACTGGATGCTGGCATTATGCTACCTCAGGACAGGAGAGACTGACAAGGCCAGATTGCAGTTGTCGATGATTGCGGAATCAGACAGCAGGCATAACCGTAATGCAGCCAAGGCGCTTAGAAAGTTAAGATAATTGACTCCTGTTGTTTAATAATTGATATGAACTAAGTAGATATGTTTGATATGTCTGGCGCACAGAGAGAGAAGGAGACAGTTGCAGGGGGCAAAATTGGTGAAGGACAGATTCAAACCGGCAATGGCCTGAATATGCTGAATAATCCTGAAATACTGACCGGAATGTCTCATGAGATGAGAACCCATATGAATGCTATCGTTGCATTCTCGTTTCTCATGAACAACAATGAGAGCGGTGAGGAGGAAAGGAAGGAGTTCAGCAACTACATTATCAACTCATGTGAACAACTATTGGTTCTCTTCGATAATTTCCTTGACTCAGCAATAATTGATACGGGTAATTCAATTAATGACCTGAGGAAATGCGATCTAAATGATCTTATCATGGATCAGATGTCTGACTTGCGTACTCTGATGACCCGCTATGACAATAAAGCGGTGGAGCTTATTCTTGATGACAAGTGTATTAAACCAGGGAGTGTCTATATTGACATCAATAAAGTCTCCAGGGTAATTCGTAATCTTTTCCAGAACGCACTTGAATCTACGAATAACGGATATATACGCATAGGCTACAATATTGATAGTGATAAGATTACCTTTCATGTACTAGATTCGGGACAGGGTTTTCAGAATAGTAACAAGTTCATTAATTCCCGGATCGAGGACAATCTTAACGGCAATGCCGTAGACACCAAGGCAGCAGTAAACCTTATTCTGGCCAGAAAGCTGGTGGCCCTGATGCAGGGTAAGATCTGGGTTGAAAAAAACGGTGTCACCGGTACAGGCGCATATTTTTCATTGCCATTAAAGGAGCAATTATCAACAAACGGCACAGGTAAACGCGAAATCAGAACCCGAATGGCCATCTGATAGTAGTTATAAAGTCATACCCAGTCTGCTAACTTTTTTGTGCAGCTTATTCAGGTCCACCCTCCCGGGTGGCCCTGAATTATTTTTTGATATCGACTATCTTAACCTCAGTTCTTCTGTTTAGCCTTCTGCCTTCAGATGTGGTGTTATCGTCAACAGGTTGTGACTTGCCATACCCTTTATACGACAGCCGCGAAGGATCAATACCTCTTTCTGTAAGGTATCTAACCACTGCCAGAGCCCGTTTCTCGGAAAGAGCCTGATTGAGTTCATCTGATCCGGTATCATCAGTATGGCCGCCTATTTCAACCTTCAGACCTTTGTTTTCGGTAAGTAGCCTTACCAGCTTCCCTAGCTCCGGCATTGAATTTTTTAACAGCTCTGAACTGTTAATATTGAACAGCACGTTGTACAATACCAGCTTTTCTCCCGGCCTTATCAGATTCAGGTAGATATCTTTAACCAGGGGTCTGAACTCTGTATATTCATCTTCAAAAGGGAAATTCTCGGAGTAGAACAGATATCCTTCCGCTGACACATTCAGCCCATATGCAAACCCGGATGGAAGACATACCAGAAACTGTCCGTCGTCAGTGGTGAGTGCCCGGTAGATAATCTCGCCGGTAGTCAGATTAACAAGTTCAAACCTGGACTTTAGTCGCCTGCGTGTATCGTAATCGTATACACGGCCTCTGAGGTATGATACCTTCTCAGGTCTTACCTCCTCATGGAGGTCGAAGCTGAATATGTCCTTTTGACGTGTCGCAGTGGTTGCAGATGAGTAATAGGCCCTGTACCCGTTTGATTCTATTGCCAGTCCCATCTCGTCGTTGTGTGTATTTATAGGATATCCGATATTAATTGGTTCACTCCATTCACCATTATCCGACATCCTGCTCATATAGATATCGAAGCCACCCATATTAGGCTTACCGTCAGAGGAGAAATAGAGTGTCTTACCATCGAAGTGTATGAAAGGAGTAACCTCGTCTCCAGGAGTATTGATAACATCACCGGCATTTTCAGGCTCCCTCCAGTTACCGTCATCTCCCATCTTAGATATCCAGATATCAAGTCCACCGAAACCGCCGGGTCTGTTACTTACAAAGAAGAGTGTTTTACCGTCAGCGCTGACAGATGGCTGAGACTCCCAATAGGGAGTATTCACAGGTTTGCCAACATTAACAGGTACCGACCAGTTGTTGCCGTCAAAAGAAGAATAGTAAATATCACATCTTCCAAGACCGTCTGGTCGGTCGCAGGCGGTGAAATACATAAAAGTACCCCCGGCTCCTATCGTCTGAGCCCCCTCATTACCCCGCGTATTGAGTGGCGATCCTGCACTGACGGCCCTTGTCCATGTACCATCATTCTTTTTGTAGCTGACGTAAAAATCCTCCTGCTTCATACCTGAGAAATAGTCATTCCCCCCTGTTTCAATTTCCCTGGTGAACATAAGCGTGTTACCATCAGCAGTGATTGCAGGAGAATACTCATTGAACCTGGTATTTATGGAATCTCCCATATTAACCGGATTAAAAGCAACAGGATCGGCTACAGCCTCTATTGCATAGAGGCAGTTTTCAATCAGCAGTGCCGCCTCGGCACGTAACTTCTCCGATCCCTCTCCTGTCTCCAGAAATAACCTTAAGCTCTCCATAGCTGCCTCGTATTGTCCTGTTTTGAACTCTGAAACACCAAGATAGTACCAGCCGAGCTTGTAATCATGTTTATTAATTTGCAGTGCCCTGCGGTAATTTTCAACAGCAGTTTCAAACATACGGCGGTCATAACTTATTTCTGCGAGAAGTATATATGCTTCGTAGAAACCATCATCAATACTTATGGCTTCCCTAAGGCGCTCTTCAGCAGACCTGTAGTCATAAAATTCGTAAGCCCTCTTTGCTTCAGTAAATGCCCTTAATGCCCTTTGTGACCTGGTATGATAAGTCTGTCCCCAAACACATAAGAACGGGCCCATAAAAACAACGAGCAGTATAACCACCAGATATTTCTTGACCTGCCTCATTGTCAGGGTATTTTCATGTACTTGTGCGCCTGGAGCGATATCATCCATTTAGTATTCCTCTTGACGTATTCCACAATCTCTGGTATCATGGTTTCACTAACGCTCCACTCGGGCTGAAGATAAAGCAAGCATTCTCTTTTCACTTGTCGGCTCTGTTCCTCTGCCCAGAGAAAGTCAGATTCATCACTCACAACAACCTTCAATTCGTGTGCCATTTCAATTACCGGAGGAACCGGAGGCATGTTCTTCTTTGGAGAGAGACATATCCAGTCCCATTCGCCAGATAACTGATAAGCGCCGGAAGTTTCGAGGAAAGTCATTATTCTATTGCGTTTGAATAATGAACATAACAGATTGAGATTCCACATAAGCGGCTCTCCCCCGGTAACAACCACAGAGTCGGCGCCTGAAGCCAAAACTCTTCTGACAATCTCTTCGGAATCTGTAACTGGATGAATCTCAGGGTTCCAGGAAAAGCGTGTATCACACCAGCTGCATCCTACATCACACCCGCCTATCCTGACGAAATAGGCAGCCTTGCCTGTATGATACCCCTCTCCCTGTACTGTGTAGAAATCCTCCACCAACGGAAGTGCCTTGCCATCACCAGGTAGTTCATTTCTTTTCAATTGGCAGTCATCAGTTTATACAAATGTATCACTTTATTCCGAGCCCCATCACCATCCTTTCGAACAATTCGGTGTTTTGCATTATGCCGCTGAATTTCTCAGCACCGGGTCCGTAGGCAAATACCGGGACCATTACAGCTGTATGCCCTGTAGTCGGCCATATGACTTCAACTCTTCTCTCACTCAGGCTTCCACCTGTAAGTGCCATTCCCCCGGTTTCATGATCAGCCGTAACAATAACGAGAGTGTTCCCGTCATCGGCAGCAAAAGCCAAAGCTTCACCAACTGCCTCATCCAGATCAAGAGTCTCCTGGATATTATATTCAGTATCACTGTCATGTCCTGCCCAGTCAATCATTGAGGCTTCAACCATCATAAAGAAACCCTTGTCATTCTCCCCGGAAGAGAGAATATCAATTGCTTTTCTGGTCATCGCAGCCAGAGATATTGGTCTGCCCTCCCCTGCTGTGGGCAGGTGACTCTCACTGAACAGGCCGGCAACCTTTCCTTCTGTTACTACTTCCAGTTCGTCAGGAGTTGTAACCACAGTGTAACCCATCGCTTTAAGACTGTCTACTAGGTTTCTGCCGTCTCTTCTGCTATTGAAATACCTCAGTCCCCCGCCCATGAAAAGGTCAACGGTGCCGTTAAGGAAGGCAAGTGCAATATCCTCCTGGTGATTTCTTGACACAACGTGAGCCACAAAAGCAGCCGGTGTAGCATGAGTTACAGAACTTGTGCTGAGAATGCCTGTTGCCAGTCCGTTCCTCGACGCTATTTCTGTAATATTATGAACCACAATACTATCCTGGTTCATGCCAATCATGCCATTACGTGTCTTTACTCCCGTAGCGATTGCGGTGCCTGAAGCCCCGGAATCGGTTACATAGTCGTCATATGAAGATGTCATGGTAAGGCCAGCAACAGGCATTCCCTCAATATGCAGTGGGGCTCCTGCTACAGAAATGGCAGCAGTCAGCTGTGCAACGCCCATACCATCACCAATAAATAATATGATATTCTTCGGTTGGCTGGCAGTATAGTTTTCATCTTTTGTTGCCAGACATGACACAGCTACTATCACAGCCATCAAGACAGCCGCCATCAATAATACTCGTGATCTTTTCATTCTATAAATGGTTTTTAATTAATTCATTTGCTTTATTATATATCTAACTCTTTTCATATTAATGACTACTTGTCACCATAAACCATGGGCCACTCTCTTTCGACAGCCATGGCAGCCTGCTTCTCAGGTATTACTTTCCAGTTTGACAAAACCGCGGGTCTGAGTTCTCCTTTATCCTCAATCCATTCAATCATATAGAACCTGAGATCTCTGTCGGTAGAATAAACGAGTCTTTCCAGCGCCTCTTCAGCTGAAAGCCCGGCACCATATCTTATATGTCCACCGCCTCCGCTACCCCGGTAACTGTTTATTGCTACACTATACAATGAATCAGGATGGAAAGGCCGGCCGTCAGACAGAGATATGATATCAACCCTGTCTCCGGGTTCTTTGGTAATATTAACTGTATATTCTATCCCGGCAGCAGAATCGAAATTGTAAACAGGCTGCGATAGTCGTAATCTGCCATTTGTAACAACCGGTTTTCCGTCATCTCCTCTTCGGTAATTCAGCATATAATTATCATCGGGCGTCATGGTATTGAACCATCCCTCGACCGAGTGCTCCATAAATCCGTCAATCTCGCTTCCGCTAAGATGCATTGTATACAGCATATTCTCAAAACGGTAGAGTTTGAACATATCTGCTACCAGTACGGGTCCGGGACCGATACTCACATCAAAAGAGAGCGGAGCTGCAAATGATATGTCTGCACCCGTTAAACCCATCTGAACAGTATGTATCATTCCTGTAAAGGCCGACGGGCCGAAAACAGCATCACGGGAAGAGATTTCCTCCGGAGCTTCTCCTATCTTCCTGGACACAAAACTCTTTACATCTTCAAACTGAACTGCAAACCTGCTTTCAAATTCCTGGTCGGAATTTATCCCGGCTGTCTCAATCAGGCTGCCCTCAAACCTGAATCCTTTTTCAGAGCCCTTTTCCCTGTAAACGTCCACTCTTGCAATATTGGCTGCCCTGCTTCCTGCATTCAAGATAAGGACAGTATCACCGAACTTGTTAACATATCTTGTGTTCATGCGTGAATGATCATGACCGGTGAATACAACATCAAAACCCTGTACATTATATACAACAGCATTTGATGAATTGCCCGGCAGAGGAGTCTCAGCATCATCATTCCAGCCTGAATGAAAAAGACCTACAATGATGTCGGGATTTCTTTGCTTTATCTCTTCCATCCATTTTGAAGCTGTCTCCGTCATGTTTTCGAATCTCATTCCTGAGTAGAGAACCGGTGGGAGCCAATTGGGAACAGATGGAGTAATAAGGCCCAAAACTGCAATTTTCAGGCCTCCCTTTCTGATTATCGTATAGGGCTCAAAGTAGGGAGCGCCGCTTTCAACAGATACAGCATTTGCTGCGAGCATCGGGAAATTGTACTGCTCTCTTATTCTGTCATAAACAGGATGTCCGGCTTCTATATCATGATTACCTACTGTGGCAGCATCATAATTAAGATAATTAAGCATCTCTGCACAAAGGTGAACCGATACCGTGTCGATGAAGTTATAGTAGTAGACCTCAGGCTGCCCCTGCAGTATGTCCCCGTTGTCAAGCAGAACTGTTTTGCTTCCTGATTCTCTCTGCTCTTTTACATATTGTGATACCGAAGCAAGAGAATAAGGAGCAGGACGCTGATTGATGAAGTCGTACGGGAAAAAAGTTCCGTGGATGTCTGTGGTTCCCAGTAAAACCACCAAAGGTTCATCACTTTTTCTACAAGAACTGCAGAAGATAAGCAGCATCAATAATAGTGTTGAAGTACTTCTCAGAATAATCTTCATGAAATTAATTTTTTTTGCCAAAAATAGTCACACCGACGCTATATATTAACACGATATTGGTTTTTTTGTTGTTAATAAATCATTAATTTGTTGCTTGTTAATTAATGCTATCTTAATATGAGGTATTTCCTGTTTTTCATAACTGCCTTTCTGCTTTTTGCATGTGGCACTGAAGTCAACGAAAGTTTCTACGAACGCGGGGTATCAAAGGATCTGGCACATTACAGAAAATCTGTCATAAGCAATGTCAGGTATATACTTGACTTCGATATTCCTGCAAGCAGCTCTGACCCTGTTCCGGGAAAGGCTGAAATTGAGTTTGAAACAGATCGCCGGCTCAGGCATCCGCTCTTACTGGACTTCAACGTACCAGAGGATCATCTGCACACAGTTGTGGTTAACGGCAATCCGGTTCCTGCATCGTTAGAAAACGGACATATTTTAATTCCTGCTTCGAATATTCACAGAGGTGCCAACAGTATTGAAATCAACTTCAGAACAGGTGAGCAGTCACTGAATCGTAATCCCGATTTCCTCTATACGTTACTGGTGCCTGACCGTGCTTCAACTGCATTTCCCTGTTTTGATCAGCCTGATATAAAAGCCAGGTATGTGCTTACCCTTGAGGTTCCGGAAAACTATGAAGCGATGTCAAACAGTGCACTGGTGTCTGCTGAAATATCTGATGGATCGAAACGAATGGTCTTTGCTGAAAGTGAGCCTTTAAGTACATACCTTTTTGCTTTTGCAGCAGGCAAATTTGAAAGAATAGAAAAAGTTATCGACGGAGTGAGAATGGAGATGCTGCACCGCGAATCGATAAAAGAGAATGTTGAACGTAACGTTGAAGCCATATTCAGACTGCATTATAATTCTATTAAGTGGATGGAGGAATATACCGGAATACCCTATCCTTTTCAGAAGTTCGGGTTTGTTTTAATTCCCGGCTTTCAGTATGGCGGAATGGAACACCCGGGATCTGTTTTTTACAGGGCATCTTCATTATTCCTTAAGGAATCTCCTACAATCAACGAACAGATGTCAAGGGCATCACTTATCGCTCATGAAACCTCTCATATATGGTTCGGTGACCTGGTGACGATGAAATGGTTCGACGATGTATGGCTTAAGGAGGTGTTTGCCGGTTACATGTCAGATAAAATTGTAAATCCTGATTTCCCTGAAGCCAATCATGAACTCCGTTTTCTTCTTTCGAGGTTTCCGGCAGCCTATAATGTAGACAGGACAATGGGTAGCAATCCGGTAATCCAGGAGCTTGACAATCTCCTCAACGCAGGCTCTCTGTACGGAGGTATAATATATAATAAGGCTCCCATAGTAATGAAGCATCTTGAGAGTATGACCGGTGATTCATTGTTGCGCGAAAGTCTGCGGGTATATCTTAAGCGATTCAGCTATGACAACGCAGAATGGGATGATCTGATTAACATTCTGGAAGAGATATCAGGAATGTCACTTAAGGAATGGGGTGATGCGTGGATGAGAGAGGCCGGAAGACCTACCATTGAGGTTATGTCTGAAGAGATTGCCGGCGGCGGAAAACGTATATGGCTGAATGAGACCGATAATGCGGGCTTAGGCAGGACATGGCCTCAGACTGCAAATAGCCTGGTACTTACTGAAGATAAAAGAATAGCATCTGAATTGGTACCGGGAGACAATTTATCATTTATAGAGACATCTGCGCCTCCGCGTGCGGTTATTCCGGACACAAGCGGTGTTGCCTATGGCTATTTTAAATTTGATGAGGCTACCACTAAATGGATGCCGGAATCGGTTAACACTGTTTCTGATCCTCTGACAAGGGGTGTATTATGGATAAATGCCTGGGAAAACCTGGTCGACGGCAGGCTCGATGCCGTTACTATGTTTGAGGCAGCTCTTAATTCAGCCCTTCAGGAGAGCAATGAACTTATTCGCAACTACCTTTCAGGCAGGGTCTCATCCATTTTCTGGAACCACCTCGATGAGACAGACAGGAAGCAATCAGGGCCGGAAAGTGAAAGATTGATCTGGGAAAAGATGGAGAGATGCGGCGATCCCGCTCTTAAAAGGGCATGGTTCAATCTCTTCAGGAGTATTGTTATGTCGTCAGAGGGAATGGAAAAGCTTTACGATGTGTGGCAGAGAGGTGTTTTGCCCGGCTCCCAGAAACTGAGCGAAGAGGATTTGTCCACTCTTGCCCTTGTACTGTCATTGAAGCGACACCGGGAGTCAGATTCAATAATCGGCAAACAGCTTTCCGATATTGTAAACACAGACCGCAAACGGTCGTTTGAATTCGTAATACCTTCCGTATCAAACGATGAAGCAGTGCGTGACAGGTTCTTTGAATCGCTTGCCGATCCCGCCAACAGGGAGAAGGAGCCCTGGGTTCTGGAAGCGCTGGGATATCTCCATCATCCCTTACAGTCTCATGCCTCTGTCAGGTACCTTCAGCGATCGCTTGAGATGCTTGAGGAGATTAAGAATACCGGGGATATTTTCTTCCCCGGCAACTGGATATCAACAACATTATCAGGTCACCGGTCTGCTGAAGCGTGGGATATCGTTAACAGATTTCTTGAGGAAAGGCCTGATTATCCCGAAGACCTTAAGCTGAAAATACTTCAGGCCTCTGACCATCTTTATCGGCTGCACGGTAAAAAAACAGCAGGCTGAAAAAAATTCCAGCCTGCCATGTCTCTTCAGTATCTGTTTCAGGTTACTATCTAACGAGTTCGTAACCCTGGTCTTTCCCTTTCTGAATTGCCGGAACACCGTTTTTCATCCATGATGGCATCGGATCTCCTTTCAGATAGTGATCAAAGAACTGCATCTTTCTGATTGACAGATCCATTCTTGCCGGTCTTCTAACCAGGTTATGATCTTCATTATTGTAGGTAAGCATCCATGCCGGCTTATCGAGCCTGCGCAGTGCCACGAAGAATTCGATTCCCTGATACCATGGAACAGCACCATCTTCGTCATTATGCATGATCAATAATGGAGTATTTATCTTCGGCACAAAGAATATAGGTGAATTCTCGATAAAATGGATCGGTTTCTCCCACAAAGTGCCTCCTATCCTGCTTTGGGTATTCTCATACTGGAACATTCTGCTCATTCCTGTTCCCCACCGTATTCCACCGTATGCACTGACCATATTACTAACGGGAGCGCCTGAAAATGCGGCTGCGAACAAGTCAGTCTGCGTTACCAGCCAGGCAATCTGATAGCCGCCCCAACTCTGGCCGTCAAGGCCCAACCTGTCTTTGTCAATAAAACTGAACCTGTTAAGAAGAGCGTACGTGCCGCTTACCACAGCATTATAACAGCTCTGGCCCGGGTATCCCTCTACATATGGAATATCAGGAACAAACACCAGATATCCGTTACTAACTGCGTAAGTGCGGTTAACGGTAGAAGCGCTGGGCGCAGGTGAACTGTAACTATGAAGACCGTCAGAGCTTCTTTCATAGAAATAGACTATCATGGGATACTTTTTGGCCGGATCGAAATTCTCAGGCTTATAGAGTATTCCCTGAAGGGTGCTGCGATCGAATGATGTCCACTCCACCAACTCGGCTGTGCCCCAGTTGAATTCTGACTGCTGTGGGTTAGTTGTTGAAATCCTGGTTATGCCCCCAAACTTCATGTCACTGACATGTAACTCAGGATAGTTGACATAAGTGCCTCTGGTAAACATAAACCTGTCAGCATCTTTAGGCTTGCTAAGACCACCGAATGAACAGTCTCCCATAATCAGTCTGGAAGGATTGCCTGTGCGGTTCATTGCCATTGTGTAAAATCCTGACTGCTTGTTTCCAAAATTAAACGCACTGAGATACATAGTTTCGCGGCGACCTATAAATCTCTCTTCCCTGTCGAGATTGACATACCTGAATCTCATATTATTATTACGTCCTGCCCCTCCAGTAATGTTTACAGGTTTATCACTGCCCTCCACATCAATCATCCATATATCATGCCTGTCATAAACGAGCACGAATCTCTCGCCCTCAAGCCAACCGGCAATACCATGCGGCCTGGGCTCATCAGGAGTATCATGCAGCTCGTTGTAGAAACTTACTATATCGTTGTTGGTCAATACCTTAACGTCACCACCTATTGATGGCATAGCCTTCCACGACCTGTCATTTATACACCAGAAAAGAAGATGCTTACCCGTGGGCGATAACTGAATGCTTCCTGCATTCTTTTCGAGCAGTAATCGCCTTTCGCCGGTTTCGACATTTACATAATAGTAATCTGAAAAGCTTGTTGAACTCCATGAGGACTCACGCCTGTACTTACTATTGGAGGAACCAAGGGCCATATCGCCGTTGCCGTTATCGGTCAGCCTTACCGAGGTCATCTGTTCATCAGCAAGCTGTATCATTACATTTTTATCGGTATGGTAGACTGCCTGGTAGTTACGTCTCTGATCGCTCTGCAGCTGTCTTTTTTGCATTGGCTGCAACCTGTCATCATGCCATGACCATACGTCCACACTGAATTTTTCCTCTGCCAGCAATGTATCTGCCGGTTCTTCAACCGGTTTCTGCGCTGTTCCGAAAAAGAGCCTGGTATTGTCGTCTGACCATGAGAAACTGCTGTTTTCACTCAGACACCATCCTTCTGGCATGCCCGCCGTGGTTGATTCTACAATCTTTCTCGCCGGAGCCATTTTTTCTGACAGCCAGAGATCATATATTTTCACCTTTCCGGTGTCAGCCGTAAACATAAATGCCATCTGATCACCAACGTTATTGGAACTGATGCGCCTTGCTGTTCCACGGCCCTCAAATACCGTTGTAAAGGTCTCTTTTTTTGTGTCAAACATTTTGATGGTGAAGTTATCGATCTTGGTTGTATCGACCTTAACCTGCAAAACAGTAATAGACAGGCCATCACGCGCAACGTCATACTCAAGAACATTATCAAGACGATGCTCCTTACCGCTTACCGGATTGAGAATTACCAGTTCCGTTCCCTTTTGCTCAGGCTCTCTTGAACGCTGATTCTGTGCCGGCCTCTGCTGCTGTTCTTCCTTCTGCTCGCCGGCAGCCTCCTTGTTATCGCGTTCCGGCGATTTCTCAGGGAGCTTCTTTTCGAGCAGGTATGCCATCCATTCAGAGTCCTTTTGAGGAACCGAGAACGAACGAACCCTTTCAACCACAACAGTGTTACCCGCTGGCAACAATCTTATGCCAAGAGCATTCTTTGGCATGTTGTCATCGCGTACCTTCTTTACCTTTGCCACTCTCACCTCATCAGTTCCGGGCCTTATGGTATAAGCCATATATCTGCCTGCCGGTGAAATTCTTGCTCCTGTACCACGCTCAATGGAGTCGAGTTTTGATGTGGCATTGTCGTAAAGATAAAGCCATCCGTCACCTTTCTGGGGATTAATACCATAGGTAACCCATTTACCGTCATCGGTAATCGAGCTGCCTGAAATACTCTTCCAGGAATCATAGTCTGTGTGTTGAATAGGCTTTTTCTGCCCCTGCAGCAGCGATACCGCAAGGATCAATGTTGTGAAAATCAGTAAAATTCTCTTCATTGGTCTCTCTTTTTTTTGTTTATGGCTAAAACTAAGCAAAAGTTCACTGCCACCCGTCATTATTTTATATGTTGTTAATCAGTAAATTTGAAATCTCTTTGTTAATCTCATTATAATCCTTCTGCTATGGTAATAACAGGTCTTGAAAAATTTGCAGCCAGAGTCCCTGACAAACTAAAGAAGAAGAGGCTTGGAGTATTGTGCCATGCGCCAAGTATAACCAGAGATTTCAGGCATATTACTGATATTATTGCCAAATCTGATGAGTGTTCGCTCGGAGCCGTCTTCGGTCCTCAGCACGGACTTTTTGGTGAAACACAAGACAATATGATAGAATGGGAAGGATATGTGGATAAGAGACTTAATGTACCTGTTTACAGCCTGTACGGATTGCACCGCAAGCCTACGGCAGATATGCTTTCCACTATTGACGCCCTCGTTGTTGATATCCAGGATGCCGGAGCCAGGCTTTATACATATATATGGACCGTCAAGCATTGCATGGAGGCCTGCACCGAAGCCGGAATTCCGGTATGGGTGCTTGACAGACCCAATCCTGTAGGTCTTCTGGGCTGCGACGGCCCTGTCCTGAAAGAAGAGTACTACACATTCGTAGGAGGTGCGTCAATCCCATTATGCCATTCCATGACCCCGGCAGAGATGGCTGTATGGATTAAAGAGAAACATATTCCTGATTGTGATCTTCATGTCATAGGAATGGACAACTGGCGTAGAAATTCACTGTACAGTGACACAGGGTTGCCCTGGGTGCTGCCCTCGCCTAACCTTCCAACGCTCAGTTCAGCTGTTGTATACTCCGGCATGGTACTAATGGAAGCCCTTAATTTATCTGAGGGCCGCGGTACCACAACTCCATTTGAGCTTTTCGGTGCTCCGTGGCTGAATGCCGGGCTGCTGGTAACCGAACTACACAGTGCAAAACTGCCGGGCTGCGCTTTCAGGGTTCACAATTATATACCCACCTTTAACAAGTATGCCAACGAACTTTGCGGGGGAGTACAGATACACATCACAGACCCGGCTTTATACAAGCCGGTACAAACGGCATTGCATATTCTTGATGCAGTGATAAGAATTACCGGTCCCGGGGTGATGAAGTTCAATCCCCCGCCTTATGAATACGAGGAAATTCTAATGCCTTTCGACATCCTCTCAGGCGACAACAAGATGAGGATACATCTTGAAAACCGGGCTCCTGTCAAAACCGAAACCGAAAGATGGAATGATGAGATATCATTTTTCCTGCAGGAATTCAGAAGTATTCAGCTGTATAAATAAACTCTCAGGAATCGGGCAAATCAGATCGCCACTATTCGAACAGTCCCTGATCACGCATCAGTAGCAGTATTGCCGATTGCGATACAACCACAAGCTTTTCCTTATTGAATTCTATTTCCACTGAGCTGCCCTGCATATAGAGGGCCAGGTCTCCCTCTTTAGGCTGCAGTGGTATATATCTCGGCTCGTTGCCTGAAGGTTTCCATTTCTCATCGGGATCAGCTGCATCAGGCACCGGATAGCCGGGACCTACTTTAATGACATACCCTGCCTGCACCTTGTCGTTTTCCTGCACTCCCGGGGGAAGGTACAGACCGCTTTTTGTCCTTGACTGGGGAACCCTCGGCTTTATCAAAACCCTGTCGCCCACTACTATCAGCTTATCGAGATCTTTTACATCAAGATTTATTGCCATGGTCTGTAACTGCTTTCCGTTTGAACTGCAATATAGTTTAAACTTTGCTTTTTTTAGCCCCATATTTATTTTCTTTGTTGCACCGTTTGGAAATAGCATTTAATAATGAATCTGAAGTTTATACTGGTGGAACCAAAGGTGCCGGAGAACATTGGCAGTGCAGCCAGAGCCCTCAAGGTAACGGGTGCCGGCAGCCTTGTGCTGGTAAATCCCCTTTGTCAGCTTTCAGGCAAAGCCCTGTGGGTGGCTCACGGATCAGAGGAGATCGTCACCGGCGCGCCTCGGTTTGGTTCTCTTGAAGAGGCCCTCAGAGGGAGTGACTTTTCGGTTGCCACCACGGCCAGGGCGCGCAGTGTAAAATGTGATCCCGTCGGCATTCACGGGCTGAATGCCTTCCTGAGAGATAAAAGATCTGCTGATGAGACCGTTGCAATTGTTTTTGGCAGGGAAGAATCGGGTCTTACAAACAAGGAGATATCACTATGCGATATATCGAGTTTTATTCCGATGGCAGTACAGTTTCCCTCACTGAATCTTGCACAGGCGGTTTTGATTTACGCTTATGAACTCTCAGCATCTGCAAAAGCCCCCGGTTCCCGAAAAATAAAGAAAGAACCAGGCAGGGATAGCAGTGAGGCGCCGCTGCATATTCTGAAGGAAAAAGCCGCTGCAGTTCTGCGGAATATTGAGATACCCGAAAATGACGCCCGGTACGGGAGAATAATGGAAAGGCTCGGGCACCTCTCCCCTGCCGACCAGCGGCTGATGCTTACCGTCTCTGGAAAACTGCTGACAAAGTGTGTTGAAGGTGAAGTGCAGAGTGGCGCAGATTGTGGCTCTGAAGGGGCGAAAACACCGGAGGATGGGAGCAAAACTGAAAACAGCTGACCATGATATACCTTATCCTCTGTATACTCTCATCAACATTGATCCTGGTTGTCTTCAGGACCATGAACAGACTGAATATCAGGACTCTTGACGCGATTGTGATCAATTACTTTGCTGCGTCGGCGTTAGGACTTCTTACGGGGCGGTCAGCAGGGTTTACGCCCTTTGATCATGACTGGTTTATTATGTCATTGATAATCGGGTTCCTTTTTGTGTTTATGTTCAATGTGATAGGCTACTCGGCGAGAGTGGCAGGTGTTACAATAACATCACTTACTACAAAGCTGTCTGTAGTTGTACCAGTATTGTTCAGTATTCTGATGTTCGGCGAAAGTGTTTCATTTCTAAAGGTTTCGGGAATGATACTGGCGCTGGCGGCAATTGTGATGATAGTCTACAGGCCGCGTAAACCCGGAGAGAGCAGTACTGATCTAAAAAGACTTATCTGGCTTCCGGTGATCCTTTTTTTCGGAGCCGGGTTTATTGACTCTCTTATTAAATATGCTCAGGAGATTTATGTTCCCCGGGAGGAGATCCTTGCCTTTTCAACAACGACATTTATGGTAGCCGCTATAACGAGTATCGTTTTCAGGCTTGCGTCGAAGCCTGGTCACGAGGAAAACAAGTGGCACAGGCTTGTGGCCGGAGGCATCTCGCTTGGCGTTGTAAACTTCGGATCTCTATATTTTCTGGTGATGGCGTTTGAATCAGAGCGGTTTGACAGCTCCGTTGTTTTTGGCATAAATAATATAGGTATCGTAATGCTGTCGGTACTGGCGGGGATGTTTCTTTTCGGGGAAAGAACCACAGTACTTAACAAGGCGGGTATTCTGCTCGCTATTATATCAATAATGATTCTCTTCTACTCATGACTCAGGACACTGATGGATACAAAACAATAAAAGGCGAATCACAAGGCCTGTACAGGGAAAAAGGATCGAAATTCATAGCTATGGCCTTCCCTGTAAAAGAGACTGATCAGGTCAGGGAGATAACAGACAGGTTGCGAAAAGAGTACCACGATGCAAGACATCACTGCTATGCCTATATGCTGGGAGCAGACCGGAATACCTGGAGAGTGAATGATGACGGTGAGCCTTCAGGAACAGCCGGAAGACCTATACTCGGGCAGATTAACTCAAGTGAACTTACAGATATTCTGATAGTGGTGATAAGATACTTTGGCGGAACCCTGCTGGGTGTAAGCGGATTGATAACTGCCTACCGCACCGCTGCTGCCGATGCTATTGCAAACGCGGAAATAGTATCACGAAAAGTAACCTGCTCTATAGCAATCGGTTTTCCATATATTGCACTCAACGATGTCATGAAGCTTGTTAAGGAAAATCACGAGATTGAGCAGACAGGTCAGAGTTTTGACAATATATGTTCTGTAACTCTTTCCCTGCCGATCTCGCTCAGAAAAACAGTCATTTCCAAACTTCAGAAAATCAACGGCATAACAATATCAGGAGTGGTCGAGGACAAATAAAGTTACAACCACACAACTCACTTGCGAGACCCGATTGTCACTACTTTCTGCTTTATTCCTCTATCAACAAACTGATGAACTTCCAAATATTATCAACATTTATCAACAATTACCTTTCATCTTTCCATTCTGTATTATTTTTGCCGGGTAGTGTTAACAAAAAAAATGTTTGAATGAAGAAAAGAAGTCTGGTATCGATAGATGATCTCTCAACCGATGAGATAATCAGGTTACTCGATATGGCAACAGAATTTGAAAAGGAGCCGATACAAAACCTGCTGGAAGGCAAAGTGGTATCGACTCTTTTTTTTGAGCCCTCCACCCGCACACGATTGAGCTTCGAAAGTGCTATCAGCAGATTAGGCGGAAAGATAATCGGCTTTACTGATGCTTCCAGTTCGAGTGTTACCAAAGGAGAATCCCTTAATGACACTATCAGGACAGTTAACAATTACTGCGATCTTATCGTCATGAGGCATCCTATAGAGGGTAGTGCGCGCTATGCCAGCGAGATAGCCACGGTACCGGTGGTAAACGCAGGTGACGGGGCAAACCAGCACCCTACCCAGACAATGCTCGACCTTTATTCAATAAGGAAGACCCAGGGCAAACTTGAAAATCTTAACATTTTTCTTGTCGGTGATTTAAAATATGGTCGTACTGTGCATTCATTGCTGATGGCTATGGCCAGATGGAATGCCACCTTCAATTTTATAGCGCCTGAAGATCTTAAGATGCCGGAAGAATATAAGATGTATCTTAAGAACCTGGGCTTGAAATATTATGAGCACACCGACTTCACTGATATTGTGTCTGAAGCAGACATAATCTACATGACCCGCGTACAAAAGGAGAGATTCTCCGATCCGATGGATTATGAAAAGGTAAAGAATGTCTATGTTCTGAGGAATTCAATGTTGAAGAAGACCAAACCGACAATGAGGATTCTCCATCCGCTTCCCAGGGTCAACGAGATTCACACTGATGTTGACTCAAATCCGAAAGCATATTATTTTGAACAAGCCCTTAACGGGGTGTTTACCAGGCAGGCAATATTGGCTTTCCTCCTTGGAATAAAAAAATAAAACCTCAATCTGATGAAAGAACCGAAACAATTAAGTGTCAGCGCCATAGAGAACGGTACAGTTATTGACCACATTCCGGCCAATAATCTTTTCAAGGTTATTCAGATACTGGGACTGGACCATATAGACAATCAGATTACATTCGGAACCAACCTTGAAAGCAAAAGGCTTGGGAAAAAAGCAATCATAAAAATAGCCGACATCTTCTTTGAAGAGCAAGATATTAACAGGATTGCCCTGGTCGCTCCGGATGCCAAACTTAATATCATTAAAGGGTACGAAGTGGTTGAGAAAGCCGTCGTGGAGGTTCCTGACGAGATAGTCGGAATTGCAAAATGTGTTAACCCCAAGTGCATCACCAACTTTGAATCAGTTACTACCAGGTTCAGAGTGGTAGATAAGAAACCTGTTTCACTGAAGTGTCATTACTGTGAAAAAATAACAGACCAGGAACATCTTTCGATAATCTGACGACAGGCCTGGTATTTTACACCCTGCAATACTAAAACTGCAATAAACTGTTGCTGCAGGTATACCTCCCGTGTAACTCTGTGATTATGTTACTTTCCGGTCAGCGTAACCTCTCATATGAGCGCACCAGCAGCTCGTCTTTCAGAATACCCCTGAAAGCAAGATACATAAGAACGGCTGAAACAATCGGAAAAGTGATCTTTAAGCTGAAAAGGACCGTCACTTCATATTTGGCAGCAACATAATATAGATAGAATGCTATCATTATAACCTCCCCCAGCAGCAACAGCAGTGTAAGTACTGAGGCCCGCAGCTGCAATCTTCTCCACTTGAAAAGGAAAAAGGTTATAAATGAAAGAAAAGCAACGATCAGAAGTAAAAAAGTCAATGGAAAAAGACTTTCTGTCTTGTTCCATGCGCCACCTGTAAGCTGATACAATCCATTATACCTGAGTTCGAACTCTCCTCCTTCATTTCCTATAAACGAGACTATTCCGTTAAAAAGAAGCAATACACTCAGGCATACTACCACTGCAATATACAAACTCTGGATTCGCTGGATCATTTTCTTAACTGTTGGTTCACTACAAAGTTAGCCTCTTTTTTTAAGACTCTGATAGTCGAGATAATATAGAATTTTAAGGGAGAGGCTGTTCAAAACAGGATATTCGAACATATTCCTGAGATTGTCCATGTAATCATAAGCGATTAGAGAATCGCTGGAATAGATGGCATTTTTCCAGACAAGGGTCATTTCACTGCCGGGGGCAAATCTCCAGGTATAGACCATATCAATGTTGAATGCGTTGTAGTTACGGTCAGGATTACCTGAATAAGTAACCGGTGAAAGGCTTCCGTTTTCCAGCAACCTAAAAAATAATCCGTCGTAATCTGCTCTTGACCAGTAGTGCCGGAGCCTGAAGGTGAGATATGAATCAGCTGTGAAAATATATTCCGATTGAATCGTCGTAGTGATGGTTGTATTATCTCTCTTGCCAAAAACAATATCATTTGTAACCTGGTCGAATGCTACCCAGCCCATTTCATTGCGGCTGTTAGAGTAATCGAGTTCGAGGCCCATTATCATTCTGGTTGACAACTTTACCTCCTGCTCAATCCTCGATGAAAAACTTCCCTGGTCATACTCAGACCACTTTTTTGCCACCGTAGACCTAAGGTTTATATAATATATCTTGCTCTTGTCAGTGTCTATGGTAAATGTTGCATTCAGCTCCCGGGGACGGTGATAGTAGCGGCCTGTCATCCTCGGCTCATAGTAGTCATCCTCTCCACCTGGTTTATAATTGGCACTCAATCTCACAGACCAGTAATTGCTAAGAATAATCATTGAATTGTAACTAATGGCTGAACCGGTGAAAACCCTTGGTTCATAAAGCTGATTATAACTGAAAGACAGGGAGTTTCTCGTGGTGTATATTTTCCAGAACGGGATATGCGTATTGTATGACAGAGTAACTGAGTTTTCAAATTCATTGTTGCGTCTCAGATATCCCATATCATTAGGATCATAAGTATCGGAAATGGCGCTTATTTTATATTCAGCCCTGAATATTCCTCCTGTTTTTCCGCCAGTCAGCTCATACGTATGTCCGAGGTCAGCGGTGGCACTATCGAAATATTTCTGGCTTATGGCAGCCTTTCCCGAAACAGAATACTTTCTGGTTGAATTCTGAAGCCTGAAATCTGTTGCTGTTACATTCGCCGTATAATAGAACTCGTCCTTTGGGGCGTTTCTCCACACATTGGTGTTGGCAATACTAACAAATGAATTGTTTTTGAGGCTCTGGTCGAGAACCACCATATTGAAATTTGTGAAAGGTTCAGTCCTGAAACTCCTTATCTCTCCGGCAGACAGTTGCTCAATTTCTGCATACATTGGTTTTGTCATAGCGTTGAAGAGACCTATTCCCAGTCCGCCTCTCGTCCTGCCTGACAGTTTGGATGCGTTTATAAGGGCTGACTCCTGGGGGTTGGTAATCAGTTCCTCGTTCTCTCCCACTTGTCCGGCTGCCTGTCCATACAGTTTCGGACGCGTGCCAATTCTTCTCGAATAGAAGATATCGCCTCTCGAAAAAAGCTCTGTTCCCTCCATAAAGAAAGGCCTGCGTTCGTTATACTTTGTCTCGTACGGAGTGAGGTTCAGAACCTGATCATCTGACTGAACCTGTCCAAAATCTGGTATCAGGGTGGCATCAAGGGTAAAACTTTCATTTATACCATACTTAATATCCAATCCTCCATTGTATGTATAGCCTGGCTTTTCTCCATCGTATTTTTCATAATATCCTGACACATATGGAGTAAGGCTCAGTCTGAGGGGAGGTATCAGATTGGAGAGCCCCTTTATTTCACCCAGGTGAGAAAAATTGGTCCCAATCTCCCTGTTGACATAACTCCATGAAGATTCTTCACGGTACCTTCTTATCTCACGCCAGAAATTTATACCCCAGGCCTGCTCCCCGACCCTTGGAAATCTAAGTGCACTGAAAGGAATCTTTATCTCTGCAACCCAGCCTTCATCTGTCACCCTCACTCTGCTGTACCAAACTGCATCCCAGCTCATATCGCCTCTTCCCCACGACTCAGCAGAAGCTTGCCTGGCTTTACTGTCTGACTGCACGCCTGAGGCAGATAAACTGAAAGTTTCACCATTGATGCCGTCATTGAAAGTACTGATTTCAATATTGAACTTATCAGAATTGAGACCGTTGCCGGAATCGCGTTGCCCGAGATGTACGAATATGCTGTCGGGATTAGGGTCATACATCACCGCAGCAAAATAGACTGCTTCATCGTCATACAGTATACGGACTTCTGTGTCAAAGCTTGCCGGCCTGCCGCTGAATGGAGAATATTGTATGAATTTGTCTGCAACAGGGGCTGCCTTCCAGACTTCATCATCAAGATACCCGTCAATTTTTGGCGGCTCTTGTGTTCTGACTGCAATTACAGATTTCCTATCGAAACTTACCCTACTGTCATCCGCTTTGGCAGAAACGTAAAGAATGATTACTAATATTACTGATAATAAGCATCTTATCTTCATCAGGAGTGCCGGAAATGATTTATCTTGTAAGGCCACAAAAATAATATATTGGCCATTATTTATGGCATGCTATTTACACATAAACACGGGTTAACATTATTTAACTATTTGCCTGGCATTATGGTTCTGTGGCTCAGCAATTCACTGTTTCAAACTCAGAAAAATCGAAAGTACCGCATATGCAAGCGCAATAAAAAACAGATTAAGGTTGTCAAATAACGCTGATGTTTATTTAATGACTACCTGTCTTATTAAACAAAAGTCTGTAAAATGAGTTTATAGTGTCAAACGATTTAGTTAACAGTTATTGAATTGACTATATATTTTTATGAAAATCAGTAAAAACAAAATTTAAGAGTATCATAACATGAAGAACTTACTAAGGCCTTTGTTAACAGCACTATCTCTTCTGCTGGTAGCGGGGATCATTATCTATCCTAAAGTGAAGGATAAACTATTCCGGAAAGAAGGACCTGCTTCAATGCAGTCAGCAGGCCCGGGGGCAGGCCCGGGTGGCGGTGGTGGAATGAGAGGTGGCCAGGTTTTAAATGTTTCAGCAATGATTATTACTCCGTCAGTGGTGACAGAATTTATCAACAGTACCGGCACATTGATGCCTGACGAAGAGGTTGAGTTATCTTTTGAAACTTCCGGTAAGATTATCGGCATATTCTTTACAGAAGGCACAAGAGTCGCTAAAGGCGATCTGCTCGCAAAAATCAATGACAGGCATCTGCAGGCGCAATTATTAAAGCTTGAAGCCCAGCAAAAGCTAGCGCAGGAGAAGGAGTTCAGGCAACGCAGTCTCCTCGACCGTGACGCCATAAGCCGGGAGAGCTATGATCAGATAGTTACCGAACTTGAAGCGCTCAATGCCGACATCCTTTTGGTTAAGGCGCGCATAGCTGAAACAGAACTAAGGGCTCCGTTCGATGGCATTATAGGCCTCAGATATCTCAGCGAAGGAAGTTTCGCAACTACAAACACCAAAATAGCCAGACTTGTAAAAACCAGTCCATTAAAGATAGAATTCTCTATACCTGAGAGATATGCAGGAGAGATAACAAGAGGGTACCCGATCACCTTCACTATTGACGGTATCAATAATCCTTTCAGGGCTGAAGTGTATGCTCTTGACCCTAAAATAGATGTAGGAACCAGGACAATTACGGTAAGGGCGATCTATCCTAACCGAAATGAGGAATTGAAACCGGGCCGGTTTGCTGCTATCAATCTGAGGCTTGCAGAAGTAAGAAACGCTATCTCAATACCCTCAGAATCATTAATCCCTGAAATGGAGGGTGAAAAAGTATTCCTGTACCGCTCTGGCAGGGCAATGCCTGTAACCGTTAAGACAGGCTTAAGAACCGAAGCCACGATCCAGATAACTGAAGGCCTTAGTTTTGGAGATACCATTATCACAACCGGCATACTGCAGTTAAGGCAGAGTCTTCCGGTGGTACTGGACAATTTAGTCGTACAAAACCAACAAGAGTAAATAAAAATGAGTCTATCATCAGTCAGTATAAAAAGGCCGGTACTTGCGACAGTATTCTCAATAGTGATACTGCTTTTCGGTTTCATTGGGATGACATTTCTCGGGGTAAGGGAGTTTCCAAGTGTTGATCCGCCAATAATTACGGTGAGCACCTCCTACCCCGGAGCAAATTCTGATGTTATTGAAACCCAGATTACGGAACCCCTTGAGCAATCGATAAACGGTATTCCGGGAATCCGTACCCTTACAAGCGTCAGCCGGCCGGGTGGAAGCAACATTACTGTTGAGTTTGAGCTGAGCGTTGACATGGAAACGGCCGCAAATGATGTGCGCGACAAAGTGTCGCAAGCACAGAGAAGGCTGCCGCGTGATGTCGATCCACCCACAGTGTCGAAAGCAGATGCCGATGCAAGTCCTATAATGTTCATCGCCATCAAAAGCGACCAGCGCTCCTTGCTTGAACTCTCAGAAATAGCCGAACTTACTTTTAAGGAACAGTTGCAAACAATCCCGGGAGTAAGCAGCATTATGATCTGGGGTGAGAAAAGATATGCAATGAGACTATGGCTCGATCCTATCAAAATGGCAGGATACGAGTTGACGCCTCTTGATGTAAGGAATGCAATTACACGTGAAAATATTGAACTGCCGTCAGGCCGGATTGAGGGCAATACTACTGAGTTGTCAATCAGAACCCTGGGTCTTATGAGCACCCCTGCAGAGTTTAATAATCTTATAATTAAACAGACAGGCGATCAGATTGTACGTTTTATGGATATTGGAAGAGCCGAGCTGGGTCCGGAAGATCTGAGAGGAATACTGAAAATAGACGGTATTCCCACAGTGGGCAATGTTATTGTGCCCCAGCCTGGTGCAAATCATATTGATATTGCCGATGAGGTCTATCGCCGTCTGGAGTTTATCAAGAAAGACCTTCCTGAAGATGTTCAGGTAATGATCGGATTTGACAATACCGAGTATATCAGGACGTCAATAAAGGAGGTAAAGAATACAATATTCACTGCATTTTTTCTTGTCGTTTTCATAATATTCTTCTTCCTGCGAAACTGGCGCACTACACTTATACCTATGCTGGTAATTCCTATATCACTTGTAGGATCGTTCTTCATAATGTATATCATGGGCTTCACCATCAATGTACTGACACTCCTCGCATTGGTGCTCGCGATAGGACTTGTTGTCGATGATGCCATTGTAATGATGGAGAATATTTACGTAAAGATAGAGGGAGGACTTAGTCCCTACGAAGCAGGTATAAAGGGTTCCAATGAAATATTCTTTGCCATTGTATCAACTACCATAACGCTGGTCTCTGTTTTTATACCTATTGTATTCCTTCAGGGACAGACAGGAAGGCTTTTCAGGGAGTTCAGTATTGTGATTGCAGGCGCTGTTGTGATATCATCATTTGTTGCCCTGAGTTTTACCCCGATGATATCAACCAAGCTGTTGAGAAAACAAAAAACGACTACATGGTTTTATAAAGCTACCGAAAGGTTTTTTGTCTGGCTGAATGAAACCTACAAAAACTCTCTTGCGGCATTCCTGAGAAGACGCTGGATTGCCGTGGTGATATTGTTTGCAAGTGCAGGTATAACGGTATTGCTATGGGCAAATATACCTGCCGAAATGGCTCCTCTGGAAGACCGTTCACAAATAGCAATAAGCACTGTCACTCCTGAAGGGTCAACATATGAATTCGTGAGGGATTATCTTGAAGATATAGCTAACACTGTTGCTGATGTAGTGCCTGAAAAAGAGAGCATTACAATGATGATAAGAGGCGGCGGGGGTTTTGTCAGGCTTGTGCTTTTAAAACCTGACGACAGAAGCAGAACACAGCAGGAGATTGCAAATCAGCTATCTGCTGAACTAAGGAAGAAAACTAAAGCGGTGGCCAGGGTAACACAGCAGTCAACATTTGGTGGCCGAAGGGGAGGTTTGCCTGTGCAGTACGTTCTGCAGGCTACCAATATAGAGAAGTTAAGAGAGGTGCTTCCCGAATTTATGGCCAGAGTGAATGACAGCCCGGTACTTCAGAGTGCTGATGTAAATCTGAAATTTTCAAAACCCGAACTCCAGATACATATTAACCGCGACAAGGCAAGCAGTCTGGGTGTCTCTACCCAGAACATAGGCACAACCCTTCAACTGGCGCTGAGCGGCCAGAGATTCGGGTATTTCTTTATGAACGGCAAACAATACCAGATACTCGGCGAACTTGCCAGGCAAAACAGGAATACACCCCTGGATCTCAAATCTCTGTATGTTCGCAATAATACCGGCGATATGATACAGTTTGACAACCTGGTATCACTGCAGGAGCAGACTGCCCCGCCACAGTTGTACAGATACAACCGTTTTGTGGCTGCTACCATCTCGGCAGGCCTGGCTCCGGGAATAACAATAAGCGAAGGACTCGAGGAAATGGACCGCATTGCCAGGGATGTTCTTGATGACACCTTCAGAACTGCTCTTGCCGGTGATTCAAAAGACTTCAGAGAGAGTTCATCAAGTCTTATGTTCGCTTTTGTACTTGCCCTAGTTCTTATATTTCTTGTCTTGTCGGCCCAGTTCGAAAGTTTCAGAGATCCTTTTACAGTTATGATGACTGTACCTATGGCTCTTACCGGAGCTTTGCTGTTCATGTGGTACTTTGATATTACCATGAACATTTTCAGCCAGATTGGTATAATAATGCTTATAGGGCTTGTTTCCAAAAACGGAATTCTGATTGTCGAATTTGCCAACCAGAGAAAAAGATCCGGCATGAACAAAATTGAAGCCATAAAGCATTCAGCAGCAGCAAGGTTCAGGCCAATTCTGATGACCAGCCTCTCCACTATCCTGGGCGTTATGCCACTGGCCCTCGGATTTGGCGAAGGCGCTCAGAGCCGAGTTGCCATGGGGGTTGCAGTCGTAGGCGGTCTGACACTCTCTACTCTGCTTACACTCTACGTGGTTCCTGCAATATACACATACATTTCAGGCGAATTAAAACAGGAAAACAATGAAGCATAGAATCACTTCAGCTATTTTATTCATTTTTGCGACAATGCATGTATCAGGACAGGTCTTGTATGACCTGAACAGTTGCATTGAAACGGGTTTGGAGAATAATTATTCAATTACCGTGGCCCGTAACAGGGAGGTGATAACCGAAAATAATTATACCAGGGGAAATGCTGGCTTACTGCCGACAATTGATTTTTCCAGCCGCTTTAACGGAACGGTGAATACAACAGAACAAAGACTGACATCGGGCGATGTCAATATTTCAAGAGGCATTCATAATGCTTCGGCAAGCGGTAATGTAACCCTGGGGTGGTCGGTATTCAGGGGATTCTCTGCTCAAACCACTTATAAAAAACTGGGGGAACTGAGAGACATAGGCGTACTAAGCACGCAGCTGTCCATTGAAAACCTGGTTGCACGTATCGTTGCTGAATACTACTATCTCATACAACAAAAAAGACTATACAACAATCTGAGGTTCGCTCTCGACCTTTCGCGGGAAAGATTGAGAATTGATGAGGCAAGCTATCTTCTCGGAAGGGCTTCCAAGCTTCAACTGCTTCAGTCAAAGGTATATTTCAATGCCGACAGCTCCCGCCTGGCGAGGCAAAGCGAGGTTTTGCGTGCATCTGAAATACGTCTTAATGAGTTAATGTCAGTTGACGACCTTTCTCAGAGAGTTGCAGTTGCTGATACAATGCTTATAATAGACCCTGACCTGGTATTGGACAAACTGCTCGCCGATGCGCTGAATCAAAACACCTCCCTGCAGATTGCATCCCGTAATCAAACAGTATCTCAATATGACTATAAGATTATTTCATCCAGGTCATATCCTTATGTGACACTTTCCTCAGGATACAGCGGTACTCTCAATATGTATGAATCAGGCAGCACATCCAGTCAGCTCACCAACGGGGCAAACTATGGTCTGACAGTCGGTATCAATATGTTTGATGGCTATAACAAACAAAGAGACAGGAAAAATGCCCTCCTGGAAGTTGAGAACCGCGAACTTCAGTATCTTCAGGTAGAGCAGGAACTCAGATCAGATTTGCTCACCATCTATTCAGCATATGCAAACAACCTGAGACTTCTCATGCTTGAAGAGCAGAACCTGGAAACAGCAAAAGAAAATCTGGATATTGCCTTTGAGCGTTATATGCTTGGTAATCTGTCAGGCCTTGACCTCAGGGAGGTACAGAAAAGCCTGCTCGATGCTGAAGAACGACTTCTGTCAGTACAATACCAGACTAAGACCGCCGAAATATCATTGTTGCAGATATCGGGCAGAATAATGGAATACCTCAGGTAAGTATGCTCTCTAGTTTCCTCCCAGAATCAGCGGCAAACCATCTTTGCCACTGCCGATAACAACAACCTTTGAATTTGCAGAGTTGGCAAGCAGAATTGTTGCATCAATACCTTTCTGCTGGAGGATCCTGTCGGTAAGGCTCGCACTGATGATGCTATTATAATTTGAAATACCCTCAGCCTCGATGGTCTTTCTCTCCGCCTCAAGACGCTCCTTTTCGTTTATGAATCTCATAGCCAGAGCCTCCTGTTCGCGTGTAAGCTTGCTCTCAATGGCTTGCTTGATGTCTGTGGGCAGGTTAATAGACCTGATAAGCAGGGCCTTCATTTCAATATTGTTTTTCAGAAGGACCTCCGCAGCCTCCCTGATAATTGTCTGTTCAATCTCATCACGTTTTGTAGAGTATATCTCTTCAGCAGTATAACGTCCGGTAATGCGACGGAATGTTGACCGTATCTCGGGAATTATCAGTGTATTTCTGTATCCTACACCGAAATTCTCATGCAGATATGCTATTCTGTCATAAGCCGGATTATGCCTGATGGTAACATCAATGTTTATCTGTAGTCCGTTTCTGTCAAGAACATCCATGGTCTCTTCGCTTGTCTGTTCCTTAACATCATACCTGTACAACTCATCCCATGGAGCAATTATTTTCAGTCCGGGTTGTACAACCTTGTCCCTCTCAAGCTTTCCCGAGATTGTATGGAACACAATACCCCGCTCGCCAGGTTTTAGTCCGTAAAAGCTCCTTGATATAAAAGCTATCAGAAAAATAGCGCATAGCGCAATTACAGTAATTACAGCAATTTGTCTTGGTTTCATCTCTTATCTGATTTTTTGGTTAATATTATTCATATCTCCGATTTACCCCGATGTACTTTTTTGAATATCACAAGGGGCATGACTCAAAAATAGAGTAAATTTGTGGCTTATACCCCCGCACCAGGTACAAAATCTGTGAATACTGCAGAAATGACGGTGAATCAGGTATAAAAAAACAGATGTAAAGAAATAACTCTATGAAGAAGACGGAACTGATTCTGAACAATGACGGAAGCATTTTTCACCTGCACCTTCTCCCTGACGAGATTGCTAATGATATAATCATTGTCGGAGATCAGGACAGGGTTGAGATGTTTGGTTCCCTCCTCGATACGATCAGGGTCAGAAAGAGTAACAGGGAATTCAACACAATTACAGGAAGCTACAAAGGAAATGAGGTAACAATCATCTCTTCAGGCATAGGCACGGATAATATAGATATCGTGGTGAATGAGCTCGATGCCATTGTGAACATCGACCTGTCAACATCGGAGCCGAGACCTGAGCCCGAATCACTGAATATTGTCAGAATCGGAACATCAGGATCATTGCAGTCGGATATACCTGCAGGTTCAGTTGTACTTACCGAAACAGCAGTAGGGTTTGACGGATTGCTTCATTTCTATTCTGAGTACGATCACCTTCTTGATACGGCGCTAAGTGATGCCATTGTATATTACACTGAATGGCCCGACAACCTGTGTTATCCCTACGCAATCAGGGCAGATCAGTCACTGCTTGAACTATTTGATACAGGGGAGTTCACAAAAGGAATAACCATTTCGGCTCCGGGATTCTATGCACCACAAGGCCGTACCCTGAGACTACATCCTTTCGACGCCGAAGTAAACCAAAAGCTGGCTGAAATTGATTACAGGGGAAGACGAATTGCAAATTATGAAATGGAAAGTTCTGCCATTTATGGCCTTGGAAGGCTTCTGGGTCATCGTACACTTACCCTTTGTGTAATCATAGGCAACAGAGCTACAGGCGATTTTATAAGCGATTATAAGCCACTTCTGATGGACCTTGCAGTGAGAGTAATGGACAAACTTCCATTTTCAGGTGCAACATTGTAAGATTTTTATATTTTTGAAAAGTAACCCACAAAAACCAACCTAATGTCTGACAACGACAAAAACAGTATTAACAAGAGTGATGAAATTGATCTTTTGGATCTTTTCGCCAGAATGGGAAGAACCATTGCCCGCGGTTTCAGAGCTATCGGCAGGGCATTACTATTCATAATTTTTTTCATGCTTAGAAAATGGATATGGCTTTTTCTGAGTGTGGTCGTGGGAATCGGAATCTCCTATGCTATCAAATTCAGCACCGAGAGGCAGTACTCATCTGACATAACCTTCAGGAGCAATGCTGTGCAGAATGCCGATATGATTGCCTACATCAACAAACTCCACACCTTCTGCAAAGAGAGAAACCTTGCAGAACTTGCCTCAGCTCTTGATGTTGACAGTAGTAAAGTAAAATATATCATTGATATTCAGGCTTTTTGGGTAATAGACCTGGGTAATGATGAGATACCTGATTATATTGATTTCAAGAACCGTCATAATGTACAGGACACGGCAAATGTAAGGATGCAGGACCGTTTTGTAATAAGAGTAAAGACATCGGTCCCTCAGGAGTTGACCTCGATCAGGGATGGAATTATCTCTTTCGTTGGCAAAAACGATTTTTTCAGGCAGGAAAATGAGATAAGGCTTGCCCAGAGTGAAATTATCAGGGCAAGGCTCGATTATGAAATAGACCAGCTCGACAGTCTGCAGAAGGTTAAGTATTTTGAAGAGGCGCGACGGCTAATGCCCAAAGAGGGAGGCCAGATGATCTTCCTGCAGGAACAGAGGACCCAACTATTTCATGATGATATAATTGACCTTTTTAGCCGCAGGCAGTATATTGAACGTCAACTGACACTGTTTGCAAATCCTATTACACTGCTCAGTGACTACACACCTCCATCAAGGCCTGATAATGGAGCATTATATTACGGAAAATGGCTGATTCCCATTATCTTCATTCTAACTGTTATATTATTGTTACTGATAGACAACCGCGCCAGGTTGATTGCAACATACAAGAAATACTAAAAGAAAAGGGGAGCCATTATAAGCATGCTCCCCAATCACTATTTAAACTATAATAACTTAAGACTATTCCAAATGCTTCCTGGTTTTTAGTCCCAGAACAATTGAGAATATCACCCCCAGGGATAAAAGAATTGTGATAAGCATAATATTCCCAATATATTGAAAACGAAAAGTTATAATAATCAATACAATATTAAAAGCAATTATCAGAGATGTAACTCTGATATGAGAGCCTGAAAGCTTTAACATTTTATGATGTATGTGGTTATTATCTGCTTTAAATACTGACTTTCCATCCCTTATCCTTATATAAAGTATTCTCAGAGTATCGAATACAGGGACAAATACCAACGCCAGTACCATTGAAGGAGCTGAGTCCATTATAATAAAGGAGGGAGTATTGATTATTTTGTTAACGTCGAGGAAGCGCATAACGAAAACGGATAATAGAAATCCTATAATCATGGAACCGGTATCTCCGAGGAATATCTTATATCTTTTGCTAAACAGATTATAATATACAAAAGCAATCAGCGATCCGGCAAGAGAGAAACACATTACAGAGTAAGAAGTCTGGCCGGCTGCCAGAAACCAGCCTCCGAGGAAGGTCGATGATATTATCCCTACACCTGAGGCCAGTCCATCTATTCCATCGATGAAATTGATACTGTTTATAAGTGCCATAATTACAAATATCGTAACGAGCACGCTTATCAGGTATGGAATACCTTCGGGTAGTTGCGTTCCATAACAGCACTCTATTTTGAAATCACCCGCGAGAACAATCAGTGAAGCTGCAAGTAATTGTCCTATTGCTTTCTTAACAGGTATTAGTGAAACAAGATCGTCCTTTACACCGATAAAGAAGAGAATCAGCATACCAGCTATAATATATTTCAGCTCATAGGCATTTGACAAACTTGTAAACAATACCGAAGAGAGAATTACACCGGCAAATATCATTGTTCCTCCAAGTCTTGGTGTCGGTTTTTCATGTGAAGACCTCAAACCTGGAACATCAAACAATCCTCTAATCCTGGCAACTTTAATAACTGAAGGAATACCAATGAAAGTTATGACAAAAGATGTCAAAAGCCCTGAGACGATTATTAACCATGGAGGCAGATAAACAGATAGAATTTCAGAGTTAATGAACATTGAACAGGTGCTATTATGTTTGCTTCAGTAGATTTATAAAAAAGTAAATATATCTTCTATTCACTCAATATTACAAAAAACCATCAATATTACTTAATATTGGAGTAATAGCCTATCTGGTTGCTTTTTAAATTACCGACCAGCTCAATACAAGCCTAATTGATCTTATAGAGTTGCACAAATTTATTATATATTATCTCATTCTTATACATTGCTTCAACTCTGTTGCGGCCTAACGAACCCATAGTAGTAGCGATTTCTTTATTGTTGAGGAGGTAAAGTATAGCATTAATCAGTGAGTCTGTATTCCTTGGCTCAGTTAACAAACCATTATCTCCGTGTGTAACTGCGTCAGATGCACCTGGTACATTCGATGTAATTACCGGTAATGACATAGACATTGCTTCCAGTACTGATCTTGGAAATCCCTCTCTGTATGTAGGAAGTACAAAAATATCTGAAAGATACAGCAATTCTGTAATCTCATGAATCATCCCCAGATAAACGATGTTCTTGTTTATTAGATACTCCTCTAATTCTGTCTGTGAAATGCATGAAGGGTTGTTTTTATCTAACCATCCCGCAATAACAAATTTCACAGATAACCCGCTATCTGAAATCCGTCTAGCGGCTTCAAGGAACTCAAGTATCCCTTTCTCACGGAGGAGCCTTCCTGTAAAGGTCACGACTTTTTGACCATCAGCGTGTTCAATTCTCCTCTTCAGGCTTTTGACGAAATGTGGTTCTGCATTCTTCCTGCTGAATTTTATGCAATCAATACCACTACTTTCAATTAGTCTAAGCCTAGGTCTTATAAAAAGCAGTCGGGAAAGCAGCTTGAAATCAGAACTGTTCTGAACCACTATCTTATGTGCAAACAATAGTGAAATCTGGTATAGGAAAAGAATAGCTACCCTATAAAACAGCGATTTGATTGACCGTGAACTGAAAGCATATCCAAGTCCTGTTATATGGGCGACAACCTGAGTCTTTGACGAAAATGCAAACGCAAGGCATGCTGCAATATTGGGTTGCAGCCTGAATGCATGAACCATATTTATACTAAAGCTCTTCCTCATTCTTTTAAATTGCCTTACGCATATGAACAAACTTATTGGATCAAGGCTGTTCTTCTTTAGTTTATAAGTCTGAACATGGAGCCCACTTTCCCTAACTCTTTCAACAAATGAATCTTCGGGGAGAATCGCCATTACCTCATACCCTAAAGATTTAAGATAATAAGCATACGGTAATCTGAAGTTTAAAAAATCAAGTCCAAAATTCTCGACCAGGCCTATCATCTCTTTACTTATATCTGCCAATCTATGATTCGATTTAATTTCAATGGGTAACTATAACCCTACATGAATAGCGATCTACTTTCATTCCGGAATCAAACGTTACCTCAAGAATGTAGATAGCTGGTAAAAGATCGTCAAATCGAAAATCGATTCTATGCGTTCCTGCACTTGCAATTGACACTCTGGCACTCCGTACAACAACGCCGCTTAATGATAATAGGTTAAATTGAGCTTCACATTTTGAGGAGCACCTTAGGATAATCCGTGATAACTCCGAAACCGGATTTGGGGATATGTAAACTGGTGGTTCGAACTCCTTAAAAACATGTATTGCCAGCCTACTGGTTTCAGATTCACCATATAAATCAGTAGCTCTGATAGTTATATAATTTACTCCAATGTATCTTTGTTCCGGAGAACCTGAGAGGTACAGTATGTTATCCTTCTGGTCAAATGAAATCCATTCCGGACTTTCTAATATCTCGTAGACTATTCTGTCTCCGAATTGGGCATCCCCGTCATTTGTAGCTACATAACTCGTATAAAATGAGTTTACTGAACAATTTTCATTGTCAAGGTAAATACTGGGTTTCCTGTTTGCAAGAGACGATAAGAGGGACAGATAATACTCATGATCAACTCCCAGGTTGTCTTTTACCTTCAGATAAATTCTATTGTATAAGGAATCAAACAGTACCCGTCTGCTTATCTCCTCATCAGGGTAACCTAAGATGCTCAAATCTGCAACATGGTTCAACCATTTAGGCAACTCTTTAATCTCTATCTGCGGGATAAAGAATGATGTATCCTCTTTGAAGTAATATATTGTCGTGTAGAAGTTCATTGGGAGAAGGTTAAGCATGAAAGCGCTGTCTGGTAATACTAACCTGGAACTGGTGAATATATTATGAGCTTCAATCGCTATATATCTTGATGGAAGACTTTCCTGTCCATCAATTGTGCACGCGCTAACCCTGTAAAATGCGAGTGGTTTCTGAGTATCTGAGATTGTCAGATTGAATGCAGCATCACTGCTTGTGCCTATCAGATTTTTTAATGATGGAGAGAATCCACCCGACTCATTAGAACCATATATTTTGAAGAAATCTGGCTTAACACCTTTAGCATTATTATCCCATCTTAGAAAGACTGTATCTCCATCTATTTCATAATATAGTTTTTCAGGCTGCATCACTCCCCTGGGAATAAATGACCATGTTTCGCTCCATTTGCTCCAGGCTCCCCTAGAGTCTTTGGCACGCACTCTCCAGTAATATTCCTCATCTGAGTTTAACCAGCCGACCTCACTAACTTTAAAAGTGTTCAGGTAATCTGGCCTCATCGATGAGGTATAAACATGGAAATTAGGGGACAAAGGAAACTCGATCTCCGGCTGATCAGAAAGGATAAACTCATACTCAGTTATCTGGTCTCCATCCGAATCATAAGATGGCTCCCACGAGAATTTAAAATTGAGACTATCGACTATCTGGCCATTTTTAGGAAATATTGGGGCCATAGAGGAGACAGGGGGTGTATTCTCAAATGATTCCTGCCATTCTAAATGTATCTCTGCCAATGTTTCACCTTCAACATTCTGGTTAGTATAATTCAGAATATTATTCCCCAATCGGAGAGCTGGCAGAAATGCCCTGCTGATCTGGAATGTGTTAGACAAGATCAAAGAATCAATCCCAAGAAAGGAAGAGATATCTGATTTATGTAATGAAAGTCGTAAATAAAAATTGTATGCCATCGGAAGGCTGGTACCATACACTTTATAGTTTAATGCAGATGATATCTCTACCTTACTTTCCTCTCCGTTGCTAATATAATTCGCCACGCCTACTCTGGTCCAGTTCCAGTAGTCATCTGATAAATATATTGTTATTGAATCATTCTCTCCGGAAGAATTCATCCAGAACCTGATTTCCGACTCCAGAACAGGGAAAGGAGATTTTATCGGGATATCAATATAGGCAGAATCCAGGTCAGTATAGATTTTAGCCGTTCCAAGTTCCTTGGAGCCAGCTTTTACGCCTATCAAAAGAACTCCCAATTCTTGAAGAATACTCTCTTCAAAAGAAGTTTCCAGCACAATTTGTCCATTTGCTATAACATCTGTAGTATAAAGATCAGGCACTGTGTAAAATCCATCCCATTGCTGAATATAACTCTCCGACCTATTCCATGAAAATGATATCCACTCTCCTGGTCTCAGATCAAATCTATAATCCGGGATTCTTCCCTCAGTAAAGAGTTTTGGACCGGAAAGCAAATAATACTTTCTGGAAACAAGGCTATTCTTAACCGGATCATATGGCATTATCCTTCCATAGTGTCTGGTTCTGGATATCAGGTATTTATCTTTGACCAGTGTATTAAAACCAACAAGAGTCTTATTATCATAATCAAGGTAGAAGGTTTCCATATCTGCATCAATTACTACTTCCCCATCATTAAGCGACAGGTTTGCAATTGTATGGTGGGGCATAAAAATGCTTTCAGCATGGTAACCTGCATACTTAAGTGCTCTGACTGCATTTCTTGCTACTACGTCACAAGTTCCGTAACCATAGATTACCTGCATATTTATCATATTATATGCATCATAGTTAGGCGGGGCATAATGAATGCGCGAATTCACCAAGGTATTCCAAAGAGTCAGAAGACTATCTTTCAAGGAATTTCTATTTCGGAATATCTCCTGTCCCCAACTGTCAAGACTGTACCAGTTTTTCTTCTCGTTTATAGTAATAATAGGTGAAAGTATAGTTTTTTCCCCAATGTTCTTTAATACCATTCTTCTCATTGGCTCAAAAGCTTTTTTGAACCCCGGATAATCTGGATCACAACCGCCGGGATAGATTAATGAGTGGAGAGTATTTTCTCCATCAAGAAATCCCCCCATGCTGATTGTGTCTGAGTAGTTTGAACTTGCAACAATGAAGTGCTTTTCATGTGTGGTCACAACTTGACCTACTACTGCTGTATGAAAAAAGAGCAAACAGAGGAAAACACAGAGCCAGAAAGGAATGAGCTTTTGCATTATATGCAAACTGAGTTGCACCTATGGATTCTGATTAGTTAACACAACTAATAATTTGGCTTAAACTCTGCATTTTCTGTTCCATATTTCAAGGCATAGTAAGAGCCATATTAGCTTAGCCCTCTTCTCAGGATATATCTTCACTTTATTACTGATCAAATCATTTAGGAACCCCTTTTGAACAAAATTGGCAGAGAAGGTGGCTGCAGCTGGATTAAGATAATCCATCCATAATTCTTTGAGTTCATATTCTATCCATCTTCTCAGGGGCACTTCGAATCCCCTTTTTGGTAACCAGGCATTCTTCCCGGGCAGGTATTTTTCTGCAAGTACCCTAAGAAGATACTTTGTAGTAGTATTCCTGATTTTAAGATTATCACTTAAAGATGGGGCAAACTGCAGAATTTCCCTGCTTAGAAAAGGGGCCCTTGTTTCGAGTGAATTAGCCATTGCTGCAATGTCCATCTTAGTAGTAAGGTGTGTTGAAAACTGATAAACGAAGTCGAGTAACATAATCTTCCTCAAGCCTGACCAATTTGTGGAATTGAGATCTTTCAACTCTGACTCCATTGAGTCAAGTTTGATATCACTTAGGATAAGTGCATTTTCAATTCCATCGAAGTAATCGTAGGTTGAGGCCAAATATGTTGAAAGTGGCTGGCTACCTGAAAGTGAAATAAGACGATACGCAAACTCATACAAGTTTCTTCTGCTTTCCGGCAATGGTAAGAGTCTGCTAATAAATGATGCAAAAGTTTTAAAGACTGAAGAAGTCTTGAAGAGATCAATTTTACTGAAGGGAACATACCTCCTATATCCTCCAAACAGCTCATCGGCACCATCACCATTCAGAATTACCGTCAGATGTTTCTTGGCCTCCCTGCTAACATAAAAAGATGGAATTGCAGAACTGTCAGAGAAAGGTTCACCATAGTTAGACACAATCTTTTCTACATTAGATTTAAGATCGTCGAATGCAATATTTATACTTGTATGCGTTGTACCATATCTTTTTGCTACCATCTCAGCATAAGGAGTCTCATCTACCTGACCGTCGAAAGAAACTGTGAAGGTTTTTATCCCTGGCTTTAACTCAGATGCAATTGCTGTTACAATGCCACTATCAACTCCCCCGCTTAAGAATGTACCCACTTCAAGATCAGAGTTATTAAGTCTCGATTTGACACTTTCTCTCAATAGCATATCTGTTTTATTGACCGCATCTGGCAGTGAAAACAATTCGTTATTTGAATAATAGTCCTTAATGTTCCACCAGCGATTTTGCCTGATGTTATTATCATAAATACAGTATTCTATCCACATGCCTGCTCCCAACTCCCGGAGGTTTTTGTAAGGTGTGGTATTTCCAATGAAACCAAATAGCAAGTATTGATTGAACACGGAATAGTCAGTTTCTGGAGAGACTAAAGCTGCCAAGGAATTTAATTCACTTGAGAAAGCAAATGAGTTTCTATCATGATAATAATATAGCGGCTTTTCCCCTGCTCTGTCTCGTGAAATAAAGATAGTCCCTGTTTGTGAATCGTGTAGTGCAAACGCAAACATCCCATCCAATTCGACTAGCATTTCCCGCCCCAGTTTTTCGTAAAGACAAATCAGAGTTTCAGTATCTGACGCTGTCAGGCAAGTCAATTTATGCTTTCTTCTAAGCTCTAAATGATTATATATCTGACCATTAAACACTAGTGTATACCTGCCGGAGCTCATTGGCTGCTTACCATGGGCACGGTCAAGCACACATAGTCTGCTATGAAACAGATACAGTTCTTCAACGTAATAGCCATTAGACTCATCAGGTCCCCTGTGGATCAATGCTCCTTTTGCAATACCAACTCTGCTGGCATCAATATTCACTCCACCAAGAAATCCACACATAAACTAATATCAGCTTTTAAACAAGTTTTATACAGAATAGAATTTCAGGCGATTGCATCCCGAAGGCGGTGATTATAGTGATCCCTTTCCAAAGAACTGATTCTTCTGTTCCGTCTTGCAATCAAGAAGCGTGAAATGCCTGAAATATAAAATAAAACATTGATAATTAATTTTATATGATTGATTGATTTTAGCTGCAACCATTTTAAAGATCCAATGATCTTTTGCTTTCTGAAATCTGAAACAGCATTACTCGATTTATTAAGTCTGGAGATATAGGTCCAAATCTTGAAAACAGATAATTCCCTATAGAACATAACAGGCTCCGAAATCACCTCAAATCTTGATAGTTCAAAGGAAGACACCCATAAGTGATAATCTTCCGCTCCATCGAATTTACTATTGTAGTGATTACTTCTGAACCAATCAATCTTTCCAGCTACAGTAGGATGAATGAATAGGTTTTTTCTCAGGATAGATTTACCAGTGAAGACTGCGGGCCAGTTCCTGTAGCCGACAACCTGATTTACTTCATTTATCACAACGACGTGAGCACCAATAACGTCAGTCTCAGGATTATCAATAAGATATTGTGTTTGTTTCTCAATACGATTAGTAAACATTATATCATCTGCATCCATCCTGACAAAATATCTTCCTCTAGCCAGCATTATCTGCTGATTTAACCTGTAGGAAATTCCTTTGTTCATTTGATCGGTCACAAGTCTTATTCTTGGATCAATAAAACTCATTATTATACTCACAGAATTGTCTGTTGATCCATCGTCAGTTATTATCAACTCGAAATCTGTAAAAGTCTGGTTAAGTACTGATTGTATACTGAAGCCAATGTATTTCTCAGCATTAAATACTGGTATACCGATTGTTACCAACGGACTTTTATCCATGTCTGAGGGATCAGATCGTCAATTTTAAAACCCAGTTTCCCAATGTACCATTTAAAAGGAGCAATTACCAACTTCTCACTATTGGAGTTAAGGTAAGCCCCCCACCAACTAAATGAGCTATTGGCAATTATGTTATGTTTACAACTGGACATCAGATAGATATCTGCAATATCTTGATATTCAGTATTATGTTCCATAAATTTGGCTGCCGCGCGATCTGGTATCCTCAGATTATCTCTTGCCCATCCCAGATCGTCAGAAAAGACATAAATAACCGGATCTTTCAATCTTGCAGTAATAGTATGTAATGCTTTATAATAATATTCAAGGCCGAGTGAAAAATGTATCGATCTTCTGTTTGGATTCAAGTAATCACCTCGGCGAATGTGTAATGAAACGGAATTTATTTGAGATATCTCAGACTCCAGGCTTGCCGGAATTGAAACTGATTCCTTAAATTTCAAATCCTCTTCAATAATTGATTTGAACTCATCAAAATATCTAAATGACTGCCAGTAACCATCATAACATACTTTATCCTTGTCGACAGAATAGTACGAAAGAGAGGATTCAAGGTGAATATTTCCACCAACTAATGGTATTCTCCCTATTAGCCTTCTTTCAATTCTGGCAAGACATCCTCCTCCCGGGAATAGATAATACTTAGAAATATCCTTCTCAGAGAGCATCTTAATGGATGGAGTAATCTTCACAATAAATAGAGGCCTTTCCTTTTCAACATTCCCTATGTGATAGAAATATATCTCTTTACCAGTAACTATCTCCATCGCTTTCCCAAATGCATACTGAAATAGCTGGTTACCCAGCCCACCCATTAATCTGACTGCTATCATCCCTGAGAGTCTGTTTCTTTTTAATAATCAGATTCTTATATACCAAACCAATCCGGAAACAAATCGTCTCGTAAAGCATTGCATCCTTTTTAGGAGAGATTTGTCTGGATGTTTCGAAAAGAACCGCCCTCCCTGCTTCACCTTGTCAACGATCATTATCTTCATCTGAAATGGAAGTATCCAGCCCTCAGGATAAGCATAACCCGGATCAAGTTCATGGACAACCCGAAGTGCAAAGTATCTGTTAAGATGAGACTCATCATGAAAAATTGCTATAATATTACTTTTCAGGTCGGTGTTAATCCATTCGGCACAGGTTCTGCAAAGCTCAAGAAAAGCCTTCGAGGTTCCTCCAATTAAAGAACCCATAAAGTACCTCATTCTGATATTATTGCGTTCAATATACGCCATTGAAAGCTTATTTCGTTCGTAAGGATACCAGAAGGAGGATCGTCTGAATAATCCAGGATGCAGCACACCCACAAGGTCTTTGCCTGCAGGAGGTATAATTTCATCTTCAACTTTCTGGGTAAAAACCATGTTTGAATTAAAGAAGTATACAAAGTCATAATCTGCAAGATTTGCTGCAATAGAGAGGAACATTTCAAATCGCAGTAATGAATCCATGGGGAACCCTGCATATTTCCGATAAATTACAGTAACATCTTCACCTTCTATTTCTTTTGAGTCAGTAAACACATAGTAATGACGCTCAGCACCGATGTTAAAGTACCTACTGGATGAGGTATAGAAGTCGTTCCAGAACATAGAGTACTTACCTGTACAAATATATAGTACAGCAATTCTTGGTTTTTTCTTTGAACCTGTATTTGTTGACACAACCATTGGAATTATCTCATAAAAATCTGGTGTTACTTATCCATGGAATCTCTTTTCTGGTTGTGTAAATCAGGAATAGATTGCTTAAAATAAATGCTATCAGGCCAGCCAGTGGCAAAGCAAGCAAGAGGTTAACTCTTACCATTAAGAGTGTTACTGTAATTATCACAAGGGCTATTATGCCATCTGCATATGCTCTGTTCCAGGGATTCTTTCCAGCAATGGCAAACTGACCAATAATGATGTTTATTCCTGAAAATACCAGCGTAATAAGTGTTACTCTATAGGGCATAGATGAAACTTCAGCATCCAAACCATATATTGAAAGTATAGGATCCTCAAAAAGGATTCCTGCCAATGCAAAAATTAAGCAAACCGATAATCCGGCAAGAAGACTTAATTTCTTAATGCTTAACTCTTCCGGAGTGCCCAATCGGTTAGCAATAATTGGCAAAGTCACTCTTGATATCTGAACCGGGATGAACTGCATTAATACCAACAGCTGTCTGCAAACGAATACTATACCCAGGGCATATGGACCTCCTTCAGCATCAAACACAAGCTTGTTGGTAATCCAGGTAGTAGGGCTCATAAAAAGGGCGGCAACGAATACTGGAAGTCCAATCTTCATTATCCTGCGTATCAACAGAAAGTTAAATTTAAATACGATCTTAACCTCCAAACGTGCCAGGGCTCTTCTTATAAACCACTGGTTAATTGTCATTCCTATAAAAGATGACAATACATACCCAATCATGACACCTGGAAGACCTTTAAGAATTGCCAGTGGTAGGATAATTAATACTGCAAACAACCCTTTCAGAATGTCTGTCCTAAGCAGATCTCTGTAAGCCTCCAGACCAACCAGAGTACCTGCCTGCATCATATCAAATGTCATACAGGCAAACCATAAGACAATTATGCTCATACTAAAAATCTTACTGGTTTCGGGAATCAAAATATCACTAAACAGTATATCAGAAAATCCTATCGAAATAAGGCTCACAAATACTGTGGAGATTATTATTATCATATATGAATTCCCAATCAGTTGTCCCAGATGATTTGGATATCGTTTTCTGAATCTGGCTGTGAGTGCGGCAGATGAGACATTCTGACCAAGTATGCCAAATGTAATGAGCATGATTACAGTACTCTGAATCAACGCATAATATCCCATATTACTCTCTCCGAGATGCCTTGTTATAAATATAATAGTAACAAAATTCAATCCCTGAGATAGAGCAGAAGAAAGGGTTCCTAATGATAATGCATCAAAGAAACGTCTGTTTCCATTAATATATGAAATCACTAAATTGAAGGAACTCCTAGTATACTGCTTCATTGACACTAACTTTGTCTCTGAAAATAAGGATAATAAAAATCAGGATGGAATTATAGAAGGTGAATTGTCCAAGTACTGAATAGCTGTAGAAAATTGTTGCGTTAAAGAGCAGGGCAAGGTAAAAAACTAACGCTCTTAGAAGAGGATCAATGATTGTTTTTGTTCTGAAAAACTCATCGATCTTTCTATAAATAAAACCGGTAACAAAAAATACGACAATTAATCCGGCCAGCCCAAGATTGAGATAGATTTCACCATAGGTAGGAAAAACCTGGTCTGGTCCTACAGCTCTACCATAAGCCACATTATAGATATATGATCCACTCTTGTCCCTGAAAGAAGTACCCAGAATGGGAACTGTTTCAAGAATTGATGAATGCAATGTAAAAGGGACAGGATCAAATTCTTCTTCGATACGCACCATAGGTGACATAATATGTGGCGAAACAAAATATACTTGAATAAACTCAACAAACTTTTCTGTTCTGTTTAGATCATTAATAATCAAGGCATTCTCCCTCTTTCTGATATTTTGAAACATAAAAAGAAGGACTAAAAACCCAAATGCCCCCAAAGTAAAATCCCTGAAGTTAATTCTGAAATAGATGGGGATACATGCCGCGAGGAATGCCAGAACCGGAAATATCATATTATTTCTGGAAGGGCCGAGAGCTAAAAAAAGTATTATCAGAATAGAAATGAAAGCAATCAGCGCTTTAGTCCATACTCCACCACGTATAGAATTAAGTGTAAACAGGCCAAGCATTATTCCAATGAATGGAATACCATATCTGAAGAGAATTGTTAAATAAACGACAATCTTGCTATTTGATTCCTGAATGGATTGATAGTCCTCTAAAAACATTGAATTTAGATAGCCATTTAGTGACCCGTAGTATCCGTATATTATGAAAATCAGGCATCCAAACAGAAGAAGAAACAGTATGAAGTTATTTCTGAACTTGAATACAGGTCGCTTTGCCACAGTTTCGTTAGTAATGCCACCCCCTATCAGATCCCAACCAAGAATGAATGAAAGAAATGCAATGAATGTAATTGTATGTACCAGAAAAAGATCCTCTGATTCCGGAGCAAAGGGCAACTTCCAGCTTTGTGGTCCAAAAAGCAATATTGATAATGGACAAACCACAAGTCGCATAATAAACACTAAAAGCATTAGATTTTTAGGAGAAATTATTGAAGATTTGTCCACCCAAATTGAGGGAGTTAAAAAGTAGACGGAATAGAATAATACTATACTGAATAATTCATTGAAATATCCAATATCATGATTAAATATCTTGCTGACAACAACATATGTTAACAAGAGAGATGTGAACGCAATTAACCTGATAACAAAATTAGCTGAAATGAATCGAGGAAACTTCATGCAGATTTTACTAATGAGAAATGTAAAACCGTATCTATACCACTATTAAAAGGGTTGATCTGTAATCAGATATTAATTCCCGTGAGTAGATTTTTTATCTTACAGGTTCCCACGCGATCGCCTGGTCAGTCACATCAGGAGAATGCAAGGCAACTAACAATCAGGCAAATCAATATATGCTGCAGATGCGAAAAAAAAGGGGCTCAAGGGCAATATGCCCCATCTGTAGCCTCACTTATCCTGCATCTCCAGATTTCTTACAAACCACTCTACGGTTAGGGGAAGGCCCTCCTCAATCCTGATAAAAGGCTTATATCCAAGCAAGCGCCCGGCTTTTTCAACCGAAGCAAGTGAATGTCTGATATCCCCTGCCCTTTCAGGTCCATAGACCGGTTCAATAGTTAAAACACCCCTGTTAAAACCACCTAAGCTATCCCTTATTATTTCGTACATCCGGTTAAGGGAAGCAGACTCCCCACAGGCAACATTATATACCTGATTCAGAGCTTCTGCATCCTCTGCAAGCGCAGCCAGATGATTGGCATTGACAACATTCTCAACATGCGTGAAATCACGCGATATGGTACCGTCTCCGTTTATTACAGGCCTGTCCCCCCTTAAAAGCTGCAATATGAACTTTGGGATCACAGCAGCATAAGCACCTTCCGGATCCTGCTTCGGACCGTATACATTAAAGTAGCGAAGACCTATTAACTCTATTTCATAGTTCATTGCGAATACTCCGGCAAACAGTTCATCGGCATATTTCGTAACCCCGTATGGAGAAAGCGCTCTGCCTATCTGATCTTCAATCTTTGGCAACGCTACATGATCACCGTAGGTCGAGGAACTTGCTGCGTAAATAAACCTCTTTACTCCGGCATCAACAGAGGCCTTCAGCATCCGCACAAAACCTCCTACATTGACATCTGTCGACGTGACCGGATCTTTCAATGAACGCGGAACCGAGCCCAGTGCTGCCTGATGAAAGACCATTTCAACGCCTCCGACCGACCTCATGCAGTCGTCATAATTTCTGATATCCCCTTCGATGAATCTGAATTCCGGGTGCTCCAGGAATTCCCTTATATTATCCGGCTTGCCTGTGCTGAAATTATCAAGACATACAACCTGATTGCCCGACTCTAGCAAGGAGGCAACAAGATTAGAGCCAATAAAACCGGCTCCGCCGGTAACGAGTACCTTTTTTCCGGATAATCTGCCTCGCATTATTACCTTGTTGCTTTATCGTATTACAAACAGATTGCGAAATTAATTTATTGCCTCAATCCTCCAAATATTTTCAACCCTATTTTTACTCAGGATTGAAGCAATTATTCAACAACTGCAAGTAACATGATGATTACTAAGCAAAATTATAAAAAAAAGCGCAGCAAAAAAGCCGCGCTCTGATAATTGAAAATCCTGGAATTTCAGTCTATTTTCTACTTTGCATAACTGACCGCTCTCGTTTCCCTGATAACTGTTATCTTAACCTGACCGGGGTAGGTCATTTCATTCTGTATCTTACGGGCTATGTCTGTTGACAGCGCCTCAGCCTCCACATCAGTAACTTTCTCTGCACCAACTATTACCCTGAGCTCACGACCGGCCTGTATGGCATAGGTCTTCATAACTCCCGGGTATTGAAGTGCAAGAGATTCAAGCTCCTTCAACCTTTTAATGTAAGACTCAACAACCTCGCGACGGGCCCCGGGCCTTGCTCCCGATATTGCATCACAAACCTGTACTATCGGGGAATAAAGAGAGGTCATCTCTGTCTCGTCATGATGTGAACCAATGGCGTTGCATATTTCAGGTTTCTCCTTGTATTTCTCTGCCAGTTTCATCCCGAAAATTGCATGCGGCAATTCAGGCTCATCATCCGGAACCTTGCCAATGTCGTGCAATAATCCGGCGCGTTTGGCAATTTTAGGATTCAATCCAAGTTCAGAAGCCATAATTGCAGAGAGATTAGCCACTTCACGTGAGTGCTGCAAAAGGTTCTGTCCGTATGAGGAACGGTATTTCATTTTCCCTATCAGTCTGACAAGTTCAGGATGCAGTCCGTGCACACCAAGGTCAATAGTGGTTCTTTTACCAACCTCCATTATCTCTTCCTCGACCTGTTTACGGGTCTTTTCCACTATCTCCTCAATGCGGGCAGGGTGTATCCTGCCATCGGTTACAAGCTGATGCAGGGCAAGTCTGGCAACTTCACGCCTGACCGGATCAAAACCTGAAAGTACAATAGCTTCAGGTGTGTCATCAACTACAATCTCGATCCCTGTCGCAGCCTCCAATGCCCTGATATTACGTCCCTCCCGGCCAATAATACGTCCCTTGATCTCGTCAGAGTCGATATGAAAGACAGTTACCGCATTCTCAATAGCTGTTTCAGTAGCCAGACGCTGTATTGAATTCATAACTATTCTTTTGGCCTCCCTGTTTGCTGTCAGTTTTGCCTCATCAATAATTTCATTCACCAGAGAACCAGCTTCTATGCGAGCCTCCTCCTTCAATGATTCAATAAGCTGGCTCTTGGCCTCTTCACCCGACAGTCCGGATATCACTTCCAGCTTTTCAACCTGCTGTCTGTGCATTCGGGCAAGCTCTTCATTCTTTTTCTCAAGAAGTTCCAGTTGCTGATTAAGATTAGACCTAATTGCATCTGATTCATTGTGCTTACGCTGCAATTCCTCAAGTTTCTGATTAATGCTTAACTCCTTCTGTCTTATCCTGTTCTCTGCCTGGGCAATCCTGCTGTTCTTTTCATTTATCACCTTCTCATGCTCACTCTTGAGCTGAAGGAATTTTTCCTTTGCCTGGAGTATCTTCTCTTTCTTTATAACCTCAGCTTCAGCTTCAGCATCGGCTACTATCTTTTTTCGCCTGCTGCTAAGGAGGGTGGCCCATACCACCCAGGAAAAACCAAAACCTATTACAAAAGCAGAGACGCAAAATACCCAGGTCAGGCCCTCTGTTAAAAATCCAATTGTCATATCTCTATTTTTTTAGAATAAAAAACCCGCAGTGTTTCTCCAACTTTTACAAAACCCCATTTTCACATGGTTGGAACTGCCGGTAATCTTCGAACGTCCACTGTCACGCCTGAGCGTGATCCCACCGAAGCGGGCTGAGGCCTGTTCTTGGGGAACCGAGCCTGGTTCCAGTTTTGATAGTGTTGAGTTTCAAAAATGAATGAAGAAACAATGCGGGCAAACTAGTTTGCTTATGTTAAAGAACGCTTTGCTCTCTTTCAAGCGCTGACTCCAGCTTTTGGTTCAGCTCTTCCAGTATTTTGGGCAGATCGTCATCACCTGACTTCTCTTCCTCATCGATGAGTTGTATCACAAATTGCAGGGCCGCCATCGCCAGAAAATCCTGGGTTTCTTTATCAACATAGCGCTGCTTGTACATCAGCACCTTGTCATTAATCAGCTTAGCTGCCTTTCGAATTTTCTCCTCATCGTCCTTCTCGATCTTCAATGGATAATACCTGTCCGCCACATTGACCCTGATGGAAAGTTTATCATCCATTGTATATTATCTGTTTAAAAGAGCAATACATTTGTCAATTTCCCGCACCAACTCGTTAAGCTTCCTCTTCGCTTCCCGGGCATTCTCTCCTTCGCCCAGAATTGCGCCTGTCAGCTTCACTCGCTCGTAACTTCTTTTTAACTCTTCAAATTCCGATTCCCTGTGCTGCAGACGAATGCTTAATTCATTTACCTCCTTCTGCAATCCGTCGTATCCGGACTTAAGAGTGTTATACTCATCCAACAATTTTGAGATATTCTTGTTCAATAATATAACACCTTCAAGAACCTTCTCCGACATACCAGAAATCTTTAATACAAAAGTAGCGAATTCTTGCATTATTGCCAAAAAACAGAAAAAAATAGTTGCAGGTTAACAGCTTTCAGATAGTTTTGCAGCTTTATTGAAATAAGCAGATTACTACTTAAAACATGTTCAAACGCGCACTACTGTTATCATCGATTCTATTATTTACTTCAATGTCCGGAGACAACCCTGACCGCACTCTTTTTGTTTCACCTGTCAGGATTCCACTTCTTCTATCAGCGAATTTCGCCGAAATCAGATCAGATCATTTTCACTCAGGTATCGATATCAGAACGCAGGGCGTAATCGGACATGAAATTGTGGCTGCTGCATCAGGATATGTATACAGAATATCTGTTTCTCCCGGAGGCTTTGGCAAAGCTCTCTATCTTCGTCACCCTTCAGGTTATTCAACCGTATACGCCCACCTCGACAGGTTCATACCAGAAATTGAAAAATATGTGACTGAACAACAATATGAAAGGCAAAGTTTTTCAGTTAATCTCTTTCCCCCTGCAGGAAAGTTCGAATTCAGGCAGGGTCAGCTTATTGCTTTTTCAGGGAACTCAGGAAGCAGCAGCGGGCCGCACCTCCATTACGAAATAAGAAGATCTGACAGTGAAATACCTCTCGATCCGTTACTTTTCGATTTCGGAGTAAAAGATAACATCAAACCAATTATTGAAAATCTCGCTGTCTATCCGGCCGATGCCTCAACAGCAGTCAACGGAAGCAACCAGGAATTATTACTGCAGACACACGGGAGCCACGGCAATTACTATATCAGAAGCGATCGCCCGATTATCATCAGCGGACCTGCAGGGTTTGGCATACGTACATACGATCTGCTAAATAACAGCTGGAACCGCTGCGGAGTATACTCAATTGAACTGCTAATTGACGGAGAGACATATTATCATTTTGCAATGGACAAATTTTCTTTTGGTGAGACAAGGTACATAAACAGTCACATCGATTTCAGGCGGAAAATAAATGATAATGTAACAATCCAGCAGACCTTTGCAGCACCAAACGACAGGCTTAGCACCTACAGAGTTCTGAAGGATCGTGGTATTTTCGATTTTTGCAGTGATACAACACATACAATTCAGATTGTAGTTACCGATTCACATGAAAACTCTTCGGTTCTGACCTTCAAAGTAAAATCAGAAAATATCATAAGGTCAGAAGAGGCAATAGCTGAACCAAATGGACGGTTACTCCAGTATGACAAACAATACCGGATGTCTGACGGGGACATTTCTGTTTCAATACCTGAAAACTCATTCTACGACAACGTAATATTCTACTTCAGCCGATCTGCTCAACCCGTACACCTCTATTCTGACATATTCACCATAATGGACAGGTTTACGCCCATTCACAATACCTACAAGCTTTCAATAAAACCAAAGGTAATTCCACAGGGATTGAAAGAAAAAATGGCTATAGTATCTCCAGGCGACAATGGAAAAGCTTCTTATGTAGGGGGAGAATGGTCAGGCGAATTCCTTGAGGTTGACACTCGCAGCTTCGGTAAGTTCTCAATTGGAATAGACACCATTCCACCAGTAATAAATACCAATGGATTTAAAAGCGGTATTGACATTACCGGCAGGCGTGAACTGAGGTTCATTATAAGCGATGACTTCTCGGGTATTAAAAATTATGAAGCTTTTATTGATGGCAAATGGGCGCTTTTCGAATATGACGCCAAGAATAATCTGATAACTCATCGTCTGGATTCCGGACGGACCACGAAAGGCTCTGATCACACCCTGCTTATCCGCGTAACTGATAACAGAAATAACGTCAGTGAATTCAGCGCAGATTTCAGGTGGTAAGTCAGGTTGCAGGTTCCAGGTTACAGGTTGTCAATGCCGTGGCCGGTTCTTGTTTTTATCATGCCATATCCGCAATGGTTCACAGTAAGACTTCCTTCACCCTGGCACCCTTTAAAATAATTTAGCCGGATATATTCCTGCCTCGACCATTTTATTGATACTATCAACAACGAATGGTTTATCTTCCCGGTAGGTAACTCCAAACCACTTGCCATCGGTCTCAAGTACCTTTATCGAGATTTCTCCACTCTTAACGTACTTATCTACTGATGTTGGTATATCAAGTTCAGCTGTCGGATCATCAATCCTGGTCTTCAGAAACAGTGTAAATTCATTTTCAAGCAACTCATATATTGAAGGCTTGAATCCCCAGAGATTCATTGACACTATTTCCCTGCCGGTGAATTCCAGGTCTTTATCATCGGGGCCCGGAGCAAAAATACCTTTATCGGTTTTTGAAATTTTACGGGTTTCGACAATACCCTCCAGTAATCCTGTTGCTCCAACACGGCAGACTCCACGGTTCACATGTCCGTGATCTGATAGCGTGTTCCCCATAGGATAGCCAATAAGAGAATAGTTGCTGTCGTCCTTATCGTTAACAAGAAAGTCTTTCAATATTTCAAATGATTCCACCCCGTAATAGTCATCTGCATTTATAACTCCGAATGGTTCATTGATTTTTTCTCTCGTTACCAGAATTGCATGGCTGGTACCCCATGGCTTCGATCTGCCTTCGGGCACCTTATATCCTGTCGGCAGATTATCAAGCTCCTGAAATACATATTCTATTTTAATATGATCTTTCAATCTGTCGATAAAAGCCTCACGGAAAGGTTCTTCAATATCGCGCCTTATGACGAAGACAATCTTTCCAAACCCAGCCCTTATCGCATCATAAATGGAATAATCTATTATAGTTTCGCCCGAAGGGCCTACCTGGTCAAGCTGCTTGAGACCTCCGTAGCGGCTTCCCATCCCGGCCGCCAGTACCATTAAAGTTGGTTTCATATTTGTTGTATTTGGTTTTGCTACAATATTAGGAAAAAAAGACGATCTTTAAATAATTTTGAAGGTTAAGGATAGAGGATTGTGTCAACAAATCTGAAATCGTTAATCGTTAATCGTTAATAGTATATGATAATAGAGGTTTGTATTGATTCGGTAGAGTCTGCGATAAACGCAGAAGCAGGCGGTGCTGACCGTCTAGAGCTATGTGCAGCCCTTGAAATAGGTGGAATTACACCAGGTCCGGGTTTAATCGAATCAGTAATTGCCAACGTGACTATACCTGTCAATGTTATGATCAGGCCCAGAGGCGGCGACTTTCTTTATTCTGACGCTGAATTTGAGGTAATGCGGCGTGATATTGACTTTTCGCGGGAAGCAGGTGCTGCCGGAATTGTGCTGGGCATTCTGATGCCTGACGGAAGTATAGATTTTGACCGTACAGCCTACCTTATAGAATATGCGGCACCAATGCCCGTAACATTTCACAGGGCATTTGATATGACAGCTGACCCATTCCAGGCAGTTGAAGATATTATTTCTGCCGGCACTGCAAGAATCCTTACTTCAGGACAGGGTATAACTGCCTCTGATGGAGCAGTATTGATTGGTGAACTGGTAAAACTTGCTGATGATCGGATAATAATAATGCCAGGGTCAGGGCTAAACGAAGAGAATATTTCAGAAATAGCCCGTATCACAGGCGCCTCAGAATTTCATCTCACCGGCAGGATTGTTACCGAAAGCGGCATGTTATTTCGCAGGCCCGAAGTATCACTCGGGAATCCGGCTATGAGAGACGAAGAATACCTGCTGAAAATAGCTGATACAGAAAGAGTAGCAAAAATTAAGAAACTACTCTCAATCAACTGACTTAAAAATCTTCAGGTCAGCTCGATATATTTGCTCATTTGCTAATTATCACATTACCACATTATCACATAATTTTTCCTATCTTGCCGCCTGTTTCCTTTTTAAAATCATTAGTCTAACAAACAACAAATCAACTATGAAAAGACTGGCGACTTATATCTTCGCGGTATCGGCTGTTTTGCTTGTAACCGCAACCGTTTCCGATGCCTGTACCAACCTGCTTATCACAAAAGGGGCATCAAAAGACGGCTCAACCATGGTAACATATTCAGCCGATTCGCATGTATTGTACGGGGAGCTATACTTCTGGCCTGCCCGCAAATGGCCCGCCGGCTCAACCCTGGATGTTTACGAATGGGATACCGGTAAATTTTTGGGGGAAATCCCACAGGCATCAGAGACATATTCAGTGGTCGGCAATATGAATGAACATCAGCTTGCAATTGGCGAGACCACCTACGGTGGAAGAAGCGAACTTGGTAACAGCCAAGGAATTATCGACTACGGCAGTCTGATATACATTACCCTGCAAAGGGCTAAAACAGCCCGTGAAGCCATCTATACCATAGTGAAACTTACCGATGAATTCGGCTATTACAGCTCAGGAGAGTCTTTCTCAATTGCCGACAAGGATGAGGTATGGATTATGGAATTGATCGGCAAAGGCGAGGGTAAGAAAGGTATCCTCTGGGTGGCGCGCCGCATTCCGGATGGATATATATCAGGACATGCAAATCAGGCAAGGATAACAACTTGGCCGCTGGCTGACGGAAAAACATCAATCACATCAAACGAGATCGATAAGATATTCAATCCGGAAGTTGAAAATGCATATGCCGCCGATGTGATACAGGTAGCACGCGATATGGGATGGTATAACGGCGATGACGTCGATTTCAGCTTCAGCGACACCTATGCACCACTTGATTTTGGTGCAGCCAGGTTCTGCGAGGCAAGAGTCTGGTCGGCTTTCAATAAAGTTAACAGCCAGATGGGCAGGTACCTTAACTACGCTATGGGCTATGATCTGACCGAAAGAATGCCGCTCTGGATCAAACCTGATGAAAAACTCAGTGTCAGGGATGTGATGAATCTTATGCGCGACTACTACCAGAATACACCAATGGATATGACCAAGGATGTCGGGGCCGGTCCTTACGGAAGCACCGTCAGGTGGAGACCAATGCAGTATACTGTTGACGGTGAGGATTATATACAGGAAAGAGCCATATCTACGCAACAGACAGGCTTCTCTTTCGTCTCTCAAAGCCGCAACTGGCTGCCCGACCCCATAGGTGGAATTCTCTGGTTCGGCGTCGATGATACTTACTATACCGTTTATACTCCGATGTATTGCGGTATGACAGAGATACCACATGCATTTGCCGAAGGAAACGGAGATATCATGACTTACAGCGAAACTGCAGCCTTCTGGGTATTCAACCAGGTGACAGATTTTGCATATTCAAGAACCAGGCTTGTTATTGATGACCTGCAATCCAAACAAGATGAACTGGAAGAAGGCTACATATCAGCAATCGCTGAAACAGACAGGCAGGCAGCCGAACTCTACTCAAAGAGCCCGAAGAAAGCTCTGGAATTCATTACCGATTATTCGAAGAACGCCGGTAACCAGACTGTCACAGAATGGAAAGAGCTTTACAAATTCCTGTTCACCAAATATCTTGACGGTAATATTAAAACCCCTGTGCCACTGCCTTATAATCATAAATATGTAAACCCGAAGGTGGTACAGCCCGGATACGGCGATGAATGGAACCGCAGAATTGTAAAAGACACAGGAAACAAGCTAAAAGTAAAGAAGTAATCAACTGCATGAATTACTATACCATTTTTTGAAACCGATTGCTTATTATCAGAAAAATATTTGTACATTTGCGACCGATTTCAGGAAAAGATATATTGATATTAAAATATTGCGTGAGATGAACTTAATGAACGTTATAGAGAAGGAATATGCTGTAGAGGCACAGTTTCCTAAATTCAGGGCAGGTGATACCGTTACCGTGCATTATAAAATAAAGGAGGGAAACAAGGAGCGAATACAGCAGTTCCGCGGTGTTGTTATTCAAAGATCGGGAAGTAAACATACTGAGACTTTTACCGTCCGTAAGATGTCAGGCAACATCGGCGTTGAGAGGATCTTCCCTGTAGCTTCACCCTTCGTTGACAAGATAGAGGTAAATAAGTACGGCAAAGTGCGCAGGGCAAGAATATTCTACCTGAGAAAACTTACCGGTAAAAAAGCCAGAATTAAGGAAAGGATCTTCTAAAAACAGAGTTCAGAAAAATTAAAAGGCTGCCCCGATTACCGAGGCGGCCTTTTTTATGTTACGAGTTGCGTGTTGCGTGTTACAGGGTTCAGGACAAAGAGCTCAATCACCGTTTACCGTTTACCGTTTACGGTTTACCGTCCACCGTCCTTATATTTTCTTCAACAACTCCTCTCTTCTTGCTGCCGCCTCATCCAGCAGCTTCTGAGCCTGGACATCTGCTTCTGCTACAAGCTGATCGGCCTTCCTGTTGGCTTCGTCCCTCAGGGCATCAGCGCTACGGCTGGCAGCAGCCCTCAGGATTGCATTCTTACCTTCAGCCTCCTTAATAATTCTCTGAGCCTGCACCTCTGCCTCCGCCTTCAGCTTTTCAGCCGCGCGTGCTGCCTCATCTCTTATCGCCTGTGCCTTTACCTCAGCCTCTTTCATTATTTTCTCAGCCTGTGCTTCAGCCTCAGCCCTGGCTTTGTCAGTAACTTCAGTTACCGCCTCCCTGACAGTTTCCGTTACCTCTTCCTTAGCCTGCTCCTTAAGAGCTGAAATTGCAGTTGAAGCAGTAGCACCTGTTCCTGTGAAGTCCGGAGATATTTCAGGTCTGAGTGCGGTACCCCCGACTTTCAGATTTAGCCTGATTATGTCGGATGGTGTATATGCAATACCCAGACGTGATGCTTGTGAAACCAGGTTTTCAGCAAGCTCATTGGCAGCAGATCCGAGCTCTGCCCTCGGTATTTCTGTTTTGATATAGTAATTAAGCGTCTGATCGAAACCCTGATCACCGGCTATATTCATCTTTATATTACCAATTCTTGTATCAAATGGAGTAAGGATAACACGGCCATCCCTGATTCTGAAACTTGCCCGCAGGTCGCGAAGTGTATTGGTGTAACCCTCCCCTACCTTTATCACTTCGCGCATCTTGTTAAATGTGGGCATATCAATAAACTGAAGCTCCTTTGACGTCAGAATGCCTTCTCCGAAAACCGTGTTCAACACCGGCATCATATCGCTGCCGAGCAGACTCTCAAATTTCAGGTTCAGGTTAATTGACCCATCGATTCCCTTTGCTGCCGGCGCCAGCTGCTGCACAGAATTAAAGGTTTCAAAGGCCGTCTTGACGAGCATATTGCTAACAGACATCTCTGCACTCATCAACGGTTTCAGCGAATCGCGCGTATCGTAAAGCGCATCCATGTTGATCTCTCCTCCCAGAATATCCATCCCCGTCTCAGAAACCGTCAGAGTCCCGTCACGCACAACCAGGTTCCCGCGTATATTCTCTGGCTTGATGGTTCCGTAAACCAGCTTATCGACCGTTGCCCTGAAGGTAAAGTCAATATTCCCGGGTACCCTTATCAGTACCAGTTCAGCAGTGTCTTCCTCCTCCGATTCAGGCAGCGAGGCCATGATTTCATCGAGGTCAATCATGCGGGAACCAAGGGTCAGGTTGCCCTTGACGGTACCGTCGGAGAAGAGATACGGAATGTAGTTTGAGAGGCTTCCTGCCAACGAAAAATCAGAGTTCTCGCCTACAAGAATGCTGCACTCCCTTAAGTCAGCGGAAGCCGGACTGAAGTCGAAGACTGCCCTGTCTATTTTAACCGCCGGCATATCTGACAACTCAACAACGAAGTTACCCAGGGTCATAGAACCTTCAGCATGGAAATCCTCGTACCTCTCCTGCTCAATCATCGACATCTTTCCAGCCATGCTCACCGAGGTCTCAAGAAAGCCCTTAAGCTCCATATCATCAAGTGGAATGGCATTTGCCAGGGAGCCAAAGTCTATCTTCCCTGCTGCGGTACCCTTTATCGCCGGGTCGCTCATCGGTGTTGTGATATTCATTGCCATTTCAAACGGATTCCCTGCAAGCTCAAAGCTAAAACCCGGCATATCTACAATGGTTTTGTCCATATCGGTGCCGTTGAAGTCCACTTTGAGATCCATATTAATAGCTGTTATCCTTTCAGGCAGATCCGGATAGCTAACCACTCCGTCGCGCACTGCCAGTTTAATAGCCGCATCGGGCATGGTACTGTCAGCGTCACTGTAGGTTCCCTTCAGAGTCCCGCCAAATTCAAAAGTACCGTCAGCACGAAGTCCTTCAAAATCTGTCATGTATATTGCCGGAATCATTGACAGCAACGATTTGAATCCGGTTTTGGGAGTCGAGAATGTGATGTCTGTGTAAATGTCCTCCCCCGGCATTATAACATCACCGGCAAAGTTCAGCAGCAGATCGTTTATTGCGAAGTGATTGTCGCGGAATGCAAATTTCCATTCATCGAGATTTGCATAAATATTGATCTTTGAATCGACAACCGCATTGCGAAGGTATCCTGCTCCGTCATACAACACGTCAACACCGGCAATCTGCAACGCCATCATGAGGTCCGTCTCAGATGCGGTCATATCACCGCTAAGGCTGAAATTGAGGTCGCGCAACTCTGCCGACATATTCATTGCGGCATCATTGTAAAAGATGTTGCCATTGCTTACCTGAAATTTCCGTAACAGTAGTCTCATACCGCCTTCTGAAGGAACGGCCTCAGCAACTTCGAGGGCTTCGGCAGGTTCTTCAGCGACATCAGAAGGCTTCATTATATCCCAGTTTACGGTTCCGTCAGAGAGAACAATGCCGTAAACAACCGGACTGTTGACTATTATCGACTTCACCTCATAGCCTTCGCTGCCGAAGATACTTCTGAGGTTGAAGACCACTGAGAACGACCTGAATCCTGCCAGGGTATCACCTTCGAAACTGTCTATGCCTGTTACATATACATCTTTCAGAGAGAATGACAGGTTGGGAAAGTTTTTGAAGAAACCGAGAGAATAGTCCCCGATTTCGACTTTTGCGTTGACTGTTTCATTTATCTGATTGACTACCATCTCCCTGATCTGCTTTTTGAATAGCACGGGAATGAGTATCATTGCGGCAATAAACAGTACTATAATTGCTGAAACAATGCCGGCGGATATTTTCAGTAGTTTTTTCATACAATACTGCTATTTAAGTATTTACAATTGATAATCTATCTGGTTGACTCTTATTGATAACGCAGATTAAAGTTAATATAATATTAGCCAAATAAAAATAATGCTATATTTGCAGTCGGTTTTTAAATCGTCGCGGTCGTTGATTAACAGGCACAGTGCGAATCATCGTCGCGAAGGTTGAACAGAATGGACCCGTAGCTTAATTGGATAGAGCATCTGACTACGGATCAGAAGGTTGGGGATTCGAGTTCCTCCGGGTTCACGAGCAAATGTAAAAAGCAAAAGAAAGCAAGACGGAAGCGAGCAAAAACAAAAGCTCGCTTTTGCTTTTTGTGCAGCTTCCGGATTGAAAATTGCGAAGCAATTTTGCATTGCCCAGCTATGCCTTTTGTTTTTTCATTTGCAGCTCTGATTTGGAGGATCCGCCGCTGAAAGCGGCAATTCCTCCAAAAAACCTTGCCAGCAAGCCAGATACCTGATTGGCAGGAGGATCCGCCGCTGAAAGCGGCAATTCCTCCGAAAACCTGACCAGCAAACCAGATAACGGATTGGCAGTTGTACCCGCTGCCGGAAATAAAATTGACTTGTATATATACAATTAATAACTTGCTGTTTATAAACGATCCTTTGACAGGTTAAACCAAACTGCATCACAATGAAAACAACTATCTACCCTAAAGAACCGATCCGCTTTGCGAAAAGAGTCTTCCATTATGTAAAAATAATATCACTATTAGTCTTAATCGTTCTCTTCTCAGCACCCAGTGCCCTGAGCCAGATCCCGCAGGGATTTAACTACCAGGCGCTGGCACGGACAGATGTAGGTGAGCCGCTGGCAAACCAGGCACTCCAGGTGAGACTCACAATACAATCCGACAGCCTCGGAGGCACTATATTCTGGAAGGAACTTCACACGGGAGTTCTCACAAATGCCACTGGTGTTTTTTCCCTGATTCTGGGCAAGGGTACAAAACAATCAGGCATAGCAGATTCATTCAGTGATATTGACTGGAACACTACCCCGAAATTCCTGATGACCGAGATCGATCATGGCGGTTGGAAGACAATGGGATCATCAAGGCTCTGGAGTATGCCATATGCCATGACAGCGGGAGAACTCAGCGGTGCAGTCAGAAAGCTTGAGGTGGCAGGTGAGACTAGTTTACTCGATGAAGCCCTGTTCGAGGTTAAGAATAAGAACGGTCAGACTGTTTTTGCAGTCTATAACGAAGGTGTAAGGGTTTATGTCGGTGACGGAGAAAACAAATCCGTAAAGGGAGGCTTTGCCATAGGAAGCATGGAGGAATCGAAACAGGAACCAAGAGATATCTTCATCGTCAACAGCGATTCAGTAAGGATATACCTGCATAACGACCCGTCAGGCAAACCTGTCAAGGGTGGATTTGCCATAGGAAGCATGGAAGAGTCGAAACTTATCCCAAAGGATCTCTTCATAGTTAACCGCGACTCGGTAAGGGTTTACCTTGTTGAAGATCCAGAAGGAAAACCAGTGAAAGGTGGTTTTGCAATCGGAAGCATGGAGGAATCAAAAGGCATCAGGCAGGATTATCTGGTTGTTAATCGCGATAGTGTAAGGGTATATATTGATGAAACACCCTCAAAGCCTGTAAAAGGTGGATTCGCAATCGGAAGCTTTGAGGAGTCTAAAGCAACAGGAAAGAGCTACTTTGATGTTGCAACCGATGTAACCGGTATTATCGATCCTTCAGAAAACAGGATTCTTTGGTATCCTCTGAAAAATGCCTTTCTTACAGGACGCGTACTGATAGAAAGACCCGACAGCGTAGGAGAGAATTCATTTGCAAGTGGCTTCGAATCAAAAGCTACTGGAGCATACTCTCAGGCACTTGGATATCAGGCAATTGCACGAGGCGATTATAGCACATCCATTGGTTATCAATCAATTGCATCAAAGTCCAACTCTTTTGCATTCGGACAATATGCACAATCGAAGAACGAAGAGTCATATGCATTCGGTCGTGGCGCAACGGCAGAAGGATTCAGAAGTTATGCATTCGGCAGCATAGGGGTAGACTCTCTGGGAGTACTAACCGACGTCACCTATGCAGCCGGCAACTATTCATTTGCTATCGGACAGGGTTCTCAGGCTTTGGGACAGGGAGCATTTGCAATAGGTCTGGCGGATACGGCTAGAGGAGACTACTCGTTGGCTCTAGGCTATAAAACAAGCGCAAATCGTGGCTATTCAACTTCATTAGGTTACCATACCCAGGCCGGAGCATACTATGCAACAGCAATGGGAGCATATACCAGGGCTTCCGGAACTTATTCCACCGCAATAGGTTTCTCTACAACTGCTGCGAACGAGTATGCCACCTCCATGGGGTTTCTTACGAGAGCCTATGGTATCTATTCAACCTCTCTTGGATGTTGGACGGAAGCGAGCGGAAGCTCATCCATTGCAATGGGAAATTCAACTACGGCCTCAGGGTCTGCAGCAACAGCGATGGGAAACTGGACAACTGCAAGTGGAAGTAGTTCAACATCGATGGGTAACAACACAACTGCCAGCGGTAGTTATTCAGCAGCCATAGGTGCTTTTGTTACGTCAGCATCGGGATATGAGACTGTAATTGGAAGATATGATTTAACGTATACACCAGCGAGTACTACTGGATGGAACAGTACCGACAGATTATTTGTGCTTGCAAATGGTACCGGTTCAGGAACCAGAAGCAATGCAATGACAGTATTGAAAAACGGGCGTATAGGACTTCAATCTGTAACTGTACCGACATATGCCCTTCATCTGCCTAACAGCATTGCCTCGGGAGTAGGTGTGGCAAGAGCATACGCATGGACAACCTACTCAGACGGAAGAGTCAAAACAGAGAGAAACGTCCTTGATTACGGTCTGGCTGAAGTTATGAAACTGGTGCCTGTCTCTTACATTCACCATAACACGACTTTCAACGGGAATGGTATTGAGATTCAACAGGAAGGAGTAAAGGATATTGGTCTAATTGCCCAGGAAGTTTACAGAATCATACCTGAGGCTGTAATCAGACCAGAAGATGATCATAAGGATCTATGGGGTTTGAACTATAACAAGCTGGTACCTGTATTGACAAAGGCCATCCAGGAGCAGCAGGAGATAATTGAATCGCAAAAGGCCAGAATAGAGTCCCTTGAGGAGAGGCTGGCAATAATTGAAATTTTAATTGCAGGCAAATAATCTTCATATTTTATCAAACCCTGACACAATAATAAAAGCCGGTTCCATGTGACACAGAACCGGCTTTTATATTTAATGAAAAGATTGACTTCTAATACTTCAAGCCTGCTGCTCCCTTTACAACGGGTATTCTAAGCACCGTGCCATCGAGATCGACCGTCAGTTCTGTTCCCGGATCAGGCCAGAGAGTAAAATCCCTGTCGGTAGCCATTATCAGCAATCCTATCTGCTGACCCGCCGGAATCACCTGGTCGTCAGGTTCAAACTCAAATGTCATCTCGTAAAACTGCCCTGGAACCAACGGTTCGCTTTCATGTATCGACTTGTGATTCTGAAGATCAGCCCACCCACGGGTAATGATATTGTCGGTAATTTTAGCATCCCGGGCATTCGACCATGGTAGTGATACAAGCCATACGGTAAGGTTTGCTGCCGGCTTACTGGCCGCAGCCCTGATGGTTATTTCAGGAACCCCTGATATATGTATATCCTCCCCCAGCACAGGTGTCAGGTAGAGAAGCCTGTGCTCCGTCCACTCCGCCTGTGCCAGTGTAGCTCCACTGAATGAATAATTGTCAACCAGAGTCTCCTCCCCCTGTGCCGCTTTCTTTTCCAGGGTCAGGCCTCCAACCTGAGGTGCCCCTTTTGTAAGAAAAAACTCAACATAATCAGCGTCGGGATGAGGATAGTCATTATAAGGCGTAGGATTCTGACGATCATCGCTCTCTCTGACTATCCAGGACTTCGGGTCATTCTCAACACCATTTTCAACACCGAAAAGATAACGTGTAAACCATCTGTTCATCATCTTAAATGGGGGTTCTCCGCCATGCCCACCCTGGTGATAGTATATCTGAAGCGGTACATCCATCTCCTTCAGCACCTCAATAAACCTGTAACTGTGACTCGGAACCACATTCCAGTCGTTGAAGGCATGTGCCATCAGTGTGGCAGCCTTATATCCGTCCATATAGGTCATATAATCCCTCTTTTCCCAGAAATCATTGTAGTCACCTGTAACACGGTCCATTCCATCTGCCATCTCACCGTCCCTGAACGTAGTATTGCAATAGTCGCGTTTGTCCGGATTCGAATGAATGAAGTCATATAGAAAATCGATATCCTCCCCCAGCCAGCCGCCGGGATGACGAACAAGCCCGTTAGACCTGTAATAGTGCCAATAGGAAGTATTCGGAGCCACCGGAATAATAGCCTCAAGTCCTTCAACTCCGGTAGTGGCTGCAGCAAAAGGTATCGTGCCGTTGTATGATGTTCCGGTCATCCCTACCCTGCCTGTCGTCCAGTATGCAACAACCTCCTCAAAACCATCAGGAGTGGTATACCCTTTCGCCCTACCGTTCAACCAGTCAATTACAGCCTTTGGAGCCAGGGCTTCAATCTCTGTTCCTACAGTCGGGCACCCCTGTGACAAGCCTGTGCCGGGTGCCGATGAATGTACAACGATAAATCCGTACGGAACCCATGTTCGTATTTGCGAATTGGAAATAACCGGACGCTGGCCGCGTCTGACAATATCGGGTGCATTAACCCTGGGCTGAGGAACTGTATTTAATTCCTGCCTTACATTCCAGCGGTATGGCACAGCCCCTGAGGCTGTTCCGGCAAAATACGGACTGGACTCAAATATAACTGGTAGCTTCAAACCCTCAGTCTCTGTCTGCTTTGGCCTTGTAACGGATACATGCATTCTGTCTGGCTTGCCGTCACCATCAGAATCAAATTCCGTCACAACCCACAAGTCATGCCTGATCCACTCATCCTGATTTTCAAAGGCAGGAACTTTCTGCGCTTCACCGTCAACTATAACCGGACCTGCCTTCAGTGTATCCTGCACAGCTTTAGTTGTCTGAACCGCCCTCCTTCTCTGGGCTAAACCATCTTGCACCACGGCAACCATTAATACCAGAAACAGCGTAATCAGTTTTACAGTCTTATTCATTTGTATAGTATTATTTATAGTTAAAAGGTTTTCAGGCTCTAAATATAATTACATTTTCTTCATTATCTATCCCATAAGATAGTCTTACCGGCAACTAATCCCCGGTTTCCTTTCTGCGCAAAGCAGAAGGCTCTACAATAATTTAAGTATCTTTACATGTCAATTTATTGATAGACCTCCAATTGAAAATAGAAGTAAAAAACTGTGTTAATATGAAAAGAAATACCATTTTCTTCGGCGTATTATTTCTGGTTGCAGCTATCGCAGTAATCTCGTGTGCAGTTAATCCGGTTACCGGCAAAAAACAGTTAATGCTGATGACAGAAGCCCAGGAAATACAATTGGGCACTGACTACGATCCCCAGGTAATGTCAACCTTCGGTGAATACAAGCACGATGCACTTCTCAGTCTTATTGAGGAGAAAGGTATAGAAATGGGCAGTATTTCCCACCGTCCGGCATTAAAGTACCATTTCAGGATACTTGATTCTCCTGTTATAAATGCTTTTGCCGTTCCGGGAGGGTATATCTATCTGACCCGCGGCATCCTGGCTCATTTTAACAATGAAGCTGAACTTATGGGGGTAATAGGCCACGAAATGGGTCATATCACTGCCAGGCACACTGCAAGCAGGCAATCGAAGCAGCAACTAGGCACTCTTCTGCTCATTGGAGGGATGATAGCATCGGAAGAGTTTCGCAACTATGCAGAATATGCGATGCAGGGAATGCAGTTGCTGTTTCTTAGTTTCAGCCGCACCGATGAGCGTGAAGCTGACAGGCTAGGCGTTGAATACACATCGAAAATAGGATATGATGCCAAAAAGATGGCAGATTTCTACAAAGTATTGGTGAAGATGAATCTGGCAATGAACCAGGGAGGAGTGCCTACCTTTCTTTCGACACATCCCGACCCGGGTGACAGATACAATGCAGTGCTTGAAGATGCAGGAAAATGGCAGGAGAAGCTTGAATTTGAAAACTATACAGTCAATACAGACAGGTATCTCCAGATGATTGACGGAATGGTCTACGGTGAGGATCCCAGGCAGGGATATACTGAAGGATCAGTATTCTATCATCCTGAGCTTAAGTTCAGATTCTCTTTCCCTTCAGGCTGGAAACTTGAAAATTCTCCCATGCAGGTTACAATGGCTCCTGATGACGGAAAGGCAATGATGGTATTTACTTTTGCACAACAAAAAAATCTGGAAGAGGCAGCACAGGAAACAATAACTCAGCTTGGACTTACTCTCATTGAAAGCAGAAAAACCACCATAAATGGTCTGCCTGCAATAACAACCATAGCAAATAATGTATCTCAGAACCAGTCAACCGGAGAGCAGATGAATACCATGGTTATGTCTGCCTTCATAGATTACGGCGGTACCTGTTATGTTTTTCACGGTGTCTCATCCGACACCGACTTTGAAGTCTATTCGAAGCTCTTCGAGTCGTCGGCAGGCAGTTTTGCACGACTAACAGACCAGGCAAAACTCAGTGTGCAACCTGTCAGACTAAAAGTAGTGAGGACACAAACCACATCTGCACTGTCAGAGCAGTTTAGGGCACTGGGCATTCCTCAGGAAAAATATAATGAATTTGCACTGCTCAACAACATGGATCTCACCACTCGTATTGAGGCAGGAACTATGATAAAGATCGCCAGGTAACCTGAGACCGGTATTACAGATGAAGACATCCTGATCTCAACAAATGGTCAGGTTCATCTGTTATATTAATACATCTATCTGAATACTCCATGAGTGATAAAGAAGTAAGGACAATGCCGGTACTTCACATGACGTGTGCATCTTGCGCTGCGAATGTGGAAAAGAATCTTAATACCCAGGATGGCATACTCACTGCAAGTGTTAACCTTGCCACCTCAAGTGTTAAAATTGAGTATGTCCCCGAAAAAGTCAATTTTGAAAAGATAAAAAGTTCACTCCGGGCAGCAGGATACGACATCATGACAGATGAGGACACCGATGCTCAGAGTAATAATATCGATGAGATAAATGCCAGAAACTACAGGAGCCTCAGGTTCCGTACCGCCGGTGCAATACTCCTGGCTTTTCCCGTAGCAGTGATTGGCATGTTCTTCATGGATATGCCTTATGCCAATATCATAATGTGGCTGCTTACAACCCCTGTGGTTATGTGGCTGGGCAACAGGTTTTTCATCAATGCATGGCAACAGGCAAAACACGGCACCGCCACAATGGACACACTCGTGGCTCTCAGCACCGGCGTGGCCTACCTCTTCAGCACCTTCAACACTCTCTTCCCGGAAGTGTGGCACTCGCGCGGTCTACATGCCCATGTCTATTTCGAGGCTGCAGCCGTCATAATAGCCTTTATACTGCTGGGCAGACTATTGGAAGAGAGAGCCAAGGGAAGTACTTCTTCTGCCATCAGAAAGCTGATGGGTATGCAACCAAAACAGGTGATTGTAATTCGCGATGACGGAACCGAGGAGATGATTCCCATCGAGCAGGTGGTTCGCGGAGATGTGATTCTTGTAAAACCAGGCGACAAGATTGCAGTTGACGGTATAGTACTTCGCGGCAGTTCATGGGTAGATGAAAGCATGCTTAGCGGAGAACCTGTACCAGTGATGAAAGAGTCAGGCAGCCAGGTCTTTGCAGGAACCATAAATCAAAAGGGAAGCTTCAGGTTCAGGGCAGAGAAAGTAGGAGCTGAAACAATGCTCGCCCAGATAATTAAAATGGTTCAGGAGGCTCAGGGCAGTAAAGCTCCGGTGCAGAAGCTGGTCGACAAGATTGCTGCCGTATTCGTTCCGGTGGTAATGGGCATAGCTGTTACAGCGTTCATAATATGGCTTATCTTCGGAGGAGAGGAGAGCCTTACACAAGGACTCCTGGCTCTTATCACTGTTCTGGTAATTGCATGTCCCTGTGCACTTGGACTCGCAACACCGACTGCAATTATGGTAGGTATTGGCAAGGGTGCTGAAAAAGGTATCCTTATCAAGGATGCGGTAAGCCTGGAATTTGGGAGAAAGACTGATACCTTGCTTGTTGACAAAACAGGTACTATAACCAAGGGACAGCCTGTAGTTACTGATACCATCTGGCTCAAGGATGAATCATCTCTCAGTCCCGTACTTCTGGCCATAGAGAAGCAGTCAGAACACCCTCTGGCCACAGCTGTGGCCAACTACTATAATAATGTCGAGGCAGCTGGTATTGATAAATTTGAAAGCATAACCGGCAAGGGTGTAATGGCAGAGTACAACGGCGATCGCTTTTTTGCAGGCAGTCTTAAACTACTCGAAGAGAACAATATTTCTGTCGACAAAACACTCGCCGATGCAGCACTTGAATTCAGTCGCCAGGCAAAGAGTGCGGTATGGTTTGCCGGAAGCAGCCAGGCTATTGCAATACTGGCAGTGGCCGACCCTATTAAACCCACCTCAAAGCAGGCATTCAGCATGTTGCATGAAATGGGAATCGATGTTGTAATGGTTACCGGTGATAATGCTGAAACAGCAGCTGCAATAGCAGCAGAAGCAGGCATCAGAAAGTTCAGGGCAGGAATGCTGCCGGCCGACAAATCTGAATATGTGAAAAAACTGCAGAAAGATGGCAGAATCGTTGCCATGGCGGGAGACGGAATTAACGACAGTGCTGCTTTGGCGCAGGCTGATGTGAGCATTGCCATGGGACGGGGAAGCGATATAGCAATGGATGTGGCCAGAATGACAATCGTCTCAGCTGACCTTAGAAAGATTCCTGAAGCAATTAAACTATCTAAGCAGACAGTGGCAACAATAAGACAAAACCTCTTCTGGGCCTTTATATATAATGTTATTGGTATTCCACTGGCTGCAGGAGTTCTCTATCCTTTCACCGGGTTCCTTCTCAACCCCATGATAGCCGGCGCGGCAATGGCATTCAGCAGTGTAAGCGTGGTATTAAACAGCCTCAGGCTGCGCATCCGTAAATAAAAAAAGCGCCGGTAGTCCGGCGCCCTCATATTTATCGCTAGATTTTACAAGTATGCTATTTCCCAGGTCTCAGTGTATGTATAACCTGATCCAGGTTCGTATTCATAAGTAGAACCGTGCTCAATTTTAACAGGCAGGTTCTGCTGATTGTATTCATTTGTAACCGTATAGGTTTCTGTATCAGCCTCCTCATAATAATACTCTGTCTCAGTATAAGATGTCACATTGTTTTTCGAAAGGAAAATGTGAGCCATCTCGCCTGCATGGAAGATGCCCAGACCGGGATACTTCACAAAAGGGTTAACCTTATTGTCATAGGTTGCCTCAACTTTGAAACCAAGAATAAAATCATCAATAGCCTTTATTTCACCTGTTTCTTCAATCTCAATACCAAAATCACTATCTGATTTACTTGTGAAGGGAGAAGGAAAACCGTTAAAGCTACTTTCCGTCGATTTCCTGCCCCTGCCATAATACTCCATCATGGTGATATTATCATTAGACCAGGTAAAATCAACATACTCTGTCAATACCCAGGCTTCTTCCGACTTGACAACATCCTCATAAAAAACTTCGAGTTTTGTTATCTGATCATCAGTATTCAATGTATAGACATACTTTCGTGACGATGGTTGTTCTGGAGCATAATATTCACGGGCCGTAACAGTGTTGCCTTCCCATGTAAATAAAAAGTAGGTCGCTGAAGGCCTTTTGGTTACATCAACATAATCCTGGTCGACTCTGGTGACTCTTCCCTCACTGTCATACTGAAACTCCATCACATCATAATAGCCTGTCAGTTTAATGAGCTGATCAGAGGAATTATATTCCATGTAAATACTGTCTTTCCAGCTCTCAACTCCTTTATTGCCGAAATCCACATACATCTCTTCTATGGTAAGGTAGTCAATCAGGGGTATATTAATCTCATCCTTGTCCTTTTTACAGGCTGACCCTGCAAATACCAGAATTAATGTAACAATGATTGCAATAAACTTTGTTTTTTTCATAACTTAAGATTTTAAGGTTTACTAATGGTCTCTAACGAATGAGATAATATTTTGTTACATTCTTTCCGTTTTTTAAGGATAAAATGATTCACTATACTGTCGACATACAGTATTCAACCGTAAAAAAAATCCCTTTTTTATTTACCAAAACTAAGCTTGATAGACATCCCTCCGTACCGTATACGGATATTGCGGCTGGTAAGGTCACGAACCGGGAGCTGAACAAACGGTTCAACCAGCATTGAGTGGTTTTCACCCAGAGGGACGGAATAACCGGCAGAGAAATTCGCCAGGCCGAGAAGATCAGCATGACTGAATGATGAATACTCACTCTCAAAGCTCGTTACAGAATAGGTGGTTTCCGGAACATTGTTTCCGGTACTGGAATCGAATCTTATTCCTGTATAGGCATTGTTAAAACTACCCGAATAACTCTGCCTCAGATATACCATGGTTGACAAACCGGTAGAAAAGAACAGTGAGGATTTACCTCTGCGCCATAATGATACGACAACATTAACCGGCAGTTCCAATGCGAGCACATCCATTCTGGCCTGATAAGAATCTATTAATCCCGTCATAACATTGTTAGAGGGAGCAGCATATCCCAATGCAGATTTTACATTACTGCTCTCTAAACCTGATGACTGTTTAGCTAATGCCAGGCCGGGCCTTACAGAGATGCGACCTGTTAACCTGTGTTCGAGATAGAACCCCATTGCTACTCCGGGTGAACTTGCAATTGCATTATCAACCTGGGCGACCATGCCAGATACTCCTGCCATCAGACTGGTTCGTTCCTCATCAGCAACACCATGGTTATCTTCTGACATGATACCCGATCCAACGGGTGCTTCTCCAGCAAGCCGGTGATTGTCCAGCCTGTTCTGGCTTATCACGTGCCCTAACCTGAAGTATCCTTTAAGCGGACTTCCATAAGGTTGAGGGTTATCTCCTGAAAATGTATGCTTACCTTGACGAATGTCTGTGGCGGAAGCATCCTTACCTTCTGTCAGAACCGGCTTTGCCTCCGTCCTGCTCTCATCAATTGTCAGCAAACCTCTGTATTTTTCCTCACTGACCTCACTTATTTCACTAATCTCAACGGGTTCACCTGCAATGATTGCTTCGGCTTCTCCGGTTGCATCTGGTTTGCTAATCAGAGATTCGTCCGACGAAGCTATTCTTTCTGACGGCCCATATACCGATAGAAATCTGATTGTCAGGAGTGAAGCAAGGCCAATCACAACTGCAATTGATGCTGCCTTTGCCCACAGGGGTATTAACAGCGCTCTTCTTCGCTTTTGAATATGAGTCTTCAAAAAAGCATCCCATCCCTCATCTGCAAGATGACCGGCATCGTAGTGCCTGAAAGTCTCAGTCACCTGCTTCCTGAATTTATCATCAAACCCTTCCATGGTCTTTTCTTGCAGTTACATAAGTTCTTCGGTACAGCTCCCTTAACATCTGTTTGGCTCTGGTGAGGTTTGACCTTGATGCAGAGGCTGATATTCCCAGCATCTCTCCTATTTCATGGTGCGAGTATCCCTCTATTTCATAAAGATTGAATGTTAGTCTGTAATTATCCGGCAGGTGACTGAAAAGCTCAAGTATCTCCCCGGCAGACAATTCGGCATCAATATCAGGTTCGCGCTGCTCTTCTTTGCTTAAACAGTCTTCTGACAGCGTCGTCAGGGTCTCATTGTATCGCACCCTCGATCTGTACCTGTCAATGGCTGTGTTTACCACTATCCTCGAGTACCATGATGCAAACGGCCTTTCATCATCATATTCTGAAAGATTGTCAAGCACCTTCATATAGCTGTCATTCACAATATCCATAGCCTCATTCCTGTCATCGGCGTATCTTAAACTTATTGACATTGCCAGAGAAAAGTAGCGCTTATAGAGGAGCTCACGATAGTAAAGATCCCCTCTGCGGCAACCCTCTGTCAACTCTCTGTCACTATATTTCTGAACCCCAAGCCGGCCTTTGCCCATTTGTCAGAATTATGAATTATGCTTTTCAAAATAACTCAATCCTGACGATTTTATGACAGACCCGCCCTTTTTTATTATTCCTATCTGAATATAAATCCAAACTGCACCTCAATCCGGTTAAAGTTCATCACATACTCTCTGTGCGAATCAGGACCATACCAGTAATTATATCTCTTTACCAGTCTCTGAAATCTGTATCCGGCACCTATGGTGACTGCGTTGGATCTCCATGAATACAGAGCCAGTGCTGCTCCTGCATTCAACATTATACCCCCATCATATACCGGATAGTAGCCGTACAGGTAGTCTTCATCCTCTTCCCTGCTTACAAGGGGAATTCCATATCCACCCTTAACCCATACATAGGGAGACACCCTGGCATTCAGGGGATTATAGCGCATTTCAGCATATACAGGCATAACAGCACACTCAAGGTTTTCCAATCCTGTTCCAAACCCTAAACTGATTCCGTTTTCAAACCGGTACCCGTTTATCAGGTTGACGCTGATACTCTTTACCCCTGAATCCTCAATCTGTCCTGCCAGAACTCCTGAGGTAAGATGGATAAAATACCCCTTCTGCGGATTTTTACTTATGACAGATCTCCTGCCCGTTTCAATTACTGCAATATCATCTTTGCTGACTGATATAATAGCAGGCGAAGTTACCTTCATTAAAACTTTGCCAGCAGAGTCTGCTATTATTCTTCCAGTTACGTACGATCCGCCCTTCAGGACAAGAGTAGTTTTACCTCTGCCCTGGCTCGAAACAGTACTGGTGAATGCCAGGCATGCTGCCAGGAGGACAATCCTGACAGCATGTACCGGCAAACCTCTATGAAAGTTGCTGACTGACATTATATCACTCTTCTTTATTTCCTGCGTTACTTTTTATCCTCAACAATAACTATGTGACTTAACTGAACTATATTGTCAGGATCGCTGTAATCGTACTGATATATTCCCTCTGCACCTACCAGCATGAGTATACCATTCATTGGAATAACGTCAAAGGTGTCAAAATCAGGATAGTGAGCCACCTGACTGGTAAGTATTGCCAGCGGGTCAGACTTATCGTATATCTTGAGACCCGCTTTTCCATCACATATAAACAACAGATCACCGTCAACTCCCAGACCATGCGGATTGAACATCGGATAGGACTTTACCAGGTAAGGATGAGATAGTGATGAAATGTCTATTACCTCAAGCAGGTTCTGAACTCCGTTGCATCTGTTCCCGGTACGCAAGGTAACGTATGCATACCGGCCATCGGCAACCACCGGATCGCAGGCTGTAATATGATCATATTGAGACACATATACCGGTTTTGATGCGTTAACCACATCATAAATCAGCATACCGGTTGTGGTTCCGACAAATAGATTTTCCTCTAGTTTGAAGAGAGTTTCCATTGTACGGGGTACCGTAATGCTGTCGACAACACTCATCTTATCTGCCTTTTCTACATCCACGGTCTTCAGGAGCCATGGCTGGGAGATGAGATAAAGATAATCGCTGTTAAGCATGAATCTTGCCATAGAGCCACCGGTTCCGGAACCTGACGACCAGTTTCCGCGAGTTTCCGCAGTTGCTGTAAATGTTAAAATTCCACGGTATAACCAGCCATCCCACATCTTTCCCGGCTCACGTTCCTCAGTGATTGTCTCTACTTTCCAGTCAATTATGACTCCCTGGGTATTGTCAACCATGGCATACGGGTACCATCTGTCCCCCTCGGGCACTACCTCAGGGAAGATGTTTTCCAGTCTTCCCACCTCCTTTGGATTGTTTATATCGGATATGTCTATTGAAACCAGGTCGATG
>Ga0334882_1000211_pt1 | contig 103466 bp, 81 predicted proteins | sample GraSluR1_MG_5_FD_207226 | JGI IMG/M metagenome (GOLD analysis project Ga0334882, IMG submission 207226) | Sludge microbial communities from methane-producing bioreactor in Wageningen University, Netherlands - Granular Sludge_15_04-R1 | ecosystem: Engineered > Bioreactor > Anaerobic >...
GTGATCGCTTGGGAAGAGGTCCGCAACGCCGCCTCGAGCACAATTCACTGGCGCTTTACCACTGAAGAGGCGCGCATTAAATTGCACAAGCTCTATCCGACAATTGATGTTTGCTGAACTACTAGTTGAGTGTAGTAAAAAGTCCAAATTCCGCCCGCACGGAGTATAGTCACGAAGAAAAAGCCTGCATCGGCAGACCCTCTGGATTAGCCCCGCGATCATTGGCAAAATTTCGCGCTGGAGAGGTTTTTTCGTGAGGAAAATAAAGTCTACTATAGACGCCACGATGCTAATTAAGATTGTAACTGCGCAGGCTCTAACCGGAGCGTCATCTCCGGCGAGCTAGCAAGCATCATGGCAGTCCGTTAACACGTTCAATCTGCTCATGTGTTTGAGCAGGGAGCTAACGCTCCCCTTAAAACAGACTGGGTAATCACCTAAGGAAGAATGGACGAAAAATAACTTCCCCAAATTATCCCCGAAAACCCAGGGAAAACGGCCCAAAATGGAAGGACTTGTTTTTTTTGCCGTTCCTAAGATTTATGTTATAAACGAGGAGTACATTCTATGAACATATCATTTACACGGCCTGAATGGATTTTCAAAACGAATCCAGAAAAATTGTCAGGGTTGTTATTAGCCATTGATGATGGTAAGCTTGCTTTACCTTACTTCCAAAGAGACTGGGTTTGGGCACCTGAAAATATCCAAGAATTATTAATTTCTGTAGTTCAAGCATTCCCGGCCGGGAGTCTACTCATGCTAGGGCATACAGAAAAAATGTTTCATGTCAAATACTTTTCTGGAACTAACATATCTGATAACACAACCCCACAGAGGTTAGTTTTAGACGGGCAACAACGATTAACATCTTTGTATCAAACGCTACAATCTAAAGAAGGCATAAAGAAGGAAAACAGCAAAGAACGCCATTTTTTCTATCTATCTATGCAACGACTTATAGATAGTAGTCCAATTGAAGATGCTATTTTTTATGTCGATAATTCCAGAGTATATAAGGAAGGTCGACAGGTAGTATACGATCTAAGTATGCGGGATGCAGAGTTCGAGTATCTATGTTTGCCTTTCAACTGTATCATATATGATGAATATCGAAAATGGCGTAAAGAACTAGAACGGTATTATCGACGCCAGAAAAAGTATGAAGACAACCAATTTTATCGCTTAGATGATCAAATAGAAGAAATTCACGCTTTTTATATTCAATCCATTCAAAACTATGAATTCCCGGTTATAGAACTTCATGAAGAAACACCTTTAAGAGCTGTTTGTCATATCTTTGAAAAAGTCAATACGACGGGTGTCGAACTAACTGTGTTTGAACTATTGACTGCTACATTATGGGCTCAGGGTATTGACTTGCCTAAAATGTGGCGTGAGACTAAAGAAGCGCTAAATGATTTACCTAATATGGAAGGAATTGATATTGATCGTGTAACTTTTCTGCAAACAATCTCTTTACTAGCTACATTTCACAAGAAACGGGTGAGTGACTCTCAAAGAATCGGTGTTTCATGCAAAAGAGATGATTTGTTAGAGCTGAGCAAAAAGGAAATCAATAAGTTCTGGCCCCTGGCACTCGAAGGCTACAGGAAAAGCGCAAAAATCCTATACGAGAATGGTATATACTCAGATCGTTTGTTACCCTACAAAACTATGCTCGCACCACTTGCTGCAATTTGTGCTCAAGTAACAGTTGATTATGGGGATATTAAACTTGATACAGTATATAACAAAATCAAAGTGTGGTTTTGGCGTTCGGTATTCTCCTGGCGATACAGTTCAGGTATAGAGACAAAAGCAGGTAAAGATTTTGAGCAAGTAATAGGTTGGATTAACTCTAGCGATGAACCTGATGTTGTCAGACAATTCGAATTTAACCCAGATGTACTGTACGAATTGACAACGATTCGCAATGCTGTTTACAGTGGTATGTTATGCTTGATTCTGAGGCAACGTCCCTTAGATTTTAGAAGTGGTTTTGGAATTTCAACACAACTATTTCACGACGAAAAAGTCGATCATCATCACATATTCCCAAGTAAGTATTTGCAGAGAAGCAGACGTATTGAAAGCAGGCGAATCAATTGCGCTCTCAATAAAACTCTCATTGATGCTTCTACAAACCGTTCAATCGGTGCCAAATCTCCAGCGATATACATTGCCGAACTGGCAAAAGAACTCCCTCCCGGTTCGATGTCAAAGGTGCTTTCTTCTCACCTTTTGGATGAAAGTCTGATGCAGGAAGCTCCAATAACACTAGAAACAGCCCAAGATGCAGTAAAATTGGTATCTATTTATGAAAAGTTCTTAGCCAAAAGACTAGAAGAAGTTTCAAATCTAATCAAAGAAGCGACAAATCTCTAACCTCACATGGTCACAATCGCTGCTCACATCACCATCACCGGCGTAGTGCAGGGGGTGGGCTTTCGCCCCTTCGTGTACAATCTGGCGCAGCGGCTCGGCGTATGCGGCTGGGTGCTGAACCACTCCGGCGGGGTGGATATCGAAGCGGAGGCCGCGCCGGAGGTGCTCGCGGCGTTCATTGCCGCGCTGCGCGCCGAAGCGCCCCAGCTGGCGCATATCGCCACGCTAGAAGCGACCCCCAGCGCGCCACAGGGCTACACGGCGTTCGAGATTCGCCACTCGGAGGCGCAGGCCGGGCGCTTCATGCTGATTTCGCCGGACGTAGCGACCTGCCCCGACTGCTTGCGCGAGCTGTTCGATCCCAACGACCGCCGTTATCGCTACCCCTTCATCAACTGCACCAACTGCGGGCCGCGCTTCACCATCATCGAAGACATCCCCTACGACCGCCCCAAGACCACCATGCGCGTCTTTCCCCTTTGCGATGCCTGCCGCGCTGAGTATGAGAATCCTGCCGACCGCCGCTTCCATGCACAACCCAACGCCTGCCCGGTGTGTGGGCCGCAGATCAGCAAATCAGCAAATCAGCAAATCAGCAAATCTCAAAATAGCCGCGAGATTCCAGCAACAAGTATCCAGCAACCAGCTTCCAGCGACGAAGTCCTTATCTGGGCCACAGCCCTGCTCTTGCGCGGCGACATCCTCGCCATCAAGGGCCTGGGCGGCTTCCAACTAGCGTGCGATGCGACGAATGCCGAGGCGGTGCAACGCCTGCGCGAGCGCAAGCGCCGTCCCCACAAGCCCTTCGCCGTGATGGTCGCCTCGCTGGAGGAGGCGCGCAGCTACTGCGAGGTATCATCAGCAGAAGCCACACTGCTCGCATCCCCCCAAGCGCCCATCGTGTTGCTCAATCGCCTCCCCATTACGCAGTACGCAGTACGCATTACGGATACCGTGGCCCCCTACCAGCACACGCTCGGCCTGATGCTGCCCTACACGCCGCTGCACCATCTGTTGCTGCGCGATGTGGGCCGCCCGCTGGTGATGACGAGCGGCAACTTGAGCGAAGAACCCATCGCCAAAGATAATGACGAGGCACTCGAGCGGCTCTCCGGCATCGCGGATGCGTTCTTGTTCCACAACCGGGATATTTACGCGCGGTATGATGACTCGGTGGTGCGGGTGAGCGAAAAGGCGAAAAGGCGAGAAAGCGAAAAAGCGAGTCAGCGAGAAGGCGAGTCAGCGAATCAGCGGAAAAATGTTATTCGCCATTCGCCATTCGCCATTCTGCGACGTGCGCGGGGCTATGCGCCGTTTCCGGTGACGTTGCCCTTCGAGGTGGGGCAGGTGTTTGCCGCCGGGCCCCTGCTCAAGAACACGTTCACGCTCACCCGTGACCAATACGCCTTTGTGAGCCAGCACATCGGCGATTTGGAGAACCTGGAGACGGTGGAGCATTACGAGGCGGCGTTGGCGACGTATCTGCGCCTGTTCCGCATCGAGCCGGAGCGCGTGGTGTGCGATCTGCACCCGGACTATCTGAGCACCCACCTGGCGATAGCATTTGCGCGCGCACGCGGCCTGCCCGCGCCGATGCGAGTGCAGCATCACCGGTCGCACATCGCCGCGTGTCTGGCCGATAACGGCTGGCCCCTGGATGGCGGTCACGGCGATGGCCGCGGCGATAGCCGCGTCATCGGCGTAGCGCTGGATGGCACGGGCTACGGCGATGATGGCACGATCTGGGGCGGCGAGTGGTTTGTGGGGGATTACAGCGGGCTGCACCGGGCGGTACACCTGGAGCCGTTGCCCCTGCCCGGCGGCGATGCGGCGACGCGCCACCCGTGGCGGATTGCGGTCGCCTATCTCAACGCGCTGGTGGCACCGGAGGAATTCCCCGCCGAAGTCTGCTTCGCGGGTCTCTGCTCCGGCGAGGCGAGCCTGATCCGGCAGCAAATCGAGAAGGGGTTGAACGTGCCGCAGACGACTTCGATGGGGCGGCTGTTCGATGCGGTAAGCGTGCTGCTGGGCGTGTGCCGCGAGATCAGCTACGAAGCGCAAGCCGCGATAGAGCTGGAGCAGATCGCGCATGGCGCGCAAGATTGGCGGCCCTATCCGTTCACGGTGGAAGGCGATGTGGTGCGGCTCGGCCCCTTGTTCCATGCGCTGCTCGATGCCCTGGAGCATGACGTGCGCCTCCCCGACATCGCCGCGCGCTTTCATGCTACAGTCGCCCGCATGGTGGTGGATGTTTGCGCCCGGCTGCGCGATGAGACCGGGCTGGCGACCGTCGCCCTGAGCGGCGGCGTCTTCCAGAACGCGCTGCTCGTGGATTTGACCGTTCCCGCGCTGGAGGCCGCCGGATTCGCAGTGTTGCAGCATCGGCAAGTGCCGTGCAACGATGGGGGTATCTCGCTGGGGCAGTGCGTGCTCCGCCCGGCGTGATCGGATCAGACTGAAGACGACAAGGCGGCGAGCGTCTTCTCCAACGCCTCAGCCATCGTGAATTGCGGCTGGTAGCCCAGCTCGCGTTTGGCGCGGGAGATGTCGTACCAGTGACTCTGCGCGAACTCGCTCGCCAGGAAGCGGGTGAGGCGCGGCTCGCCCTTAAGTCGCAATCCGCGATAGAGCGCCTCTGACGCGCCGCCCAACGCGCGCGCCATGCGCAGCGAGACGCGCAAGCGCACGGTTGGATAATCCAACCGCGCCAACAGGTCTTTGATCCACGGCCACAACGTCACCGGCTCATCCTGGCTAATGAAGTACACCGCCCCCGCCACCGGCGAACCCGGCGTCAACACATCGGCGGCAAGTAGATGCGCGCGGGCGGCGTCCTCGACGTAGGTCAAATCCACGCGATTCGTGCCAGCGCCCACCTGCGGCAACAGGCCGCCGCGCGCCGCGCGCAACAGCGCCGGCATCAGGTGCCGATCGCGCGGCCCAAAGATCAGGTGCGGGCGCAGTGAAACGGTGAGCAAGTTCGGGCCATTCGCCTGCGTCACGCGCTGCTCAGCCAGCGCCTTGGTGTGCGGATAGGGGCTTTCGTAAGTTTGCGGATAAGGGTAGGATTCGTCCACGCCCTCTTGGGAAGTATTGTCGAAAACCACACTGGGCGAGCTGCAATTCACCAGCTTTGGTACGCCCTGTTCCCGACACGCGGCAATCACGTTCTCCGTGCCGGTAACGTTCGCGCCATAGTACGCCTCCCATGGCCCCCAATGGCCCGCCAGCGCGGCGATGTGAAAGACCACATCCATGCCATAGCAGGCTGTGCGAATCGCCGCCGCATTTTGCAGATCACCGCGCACCAATCGCGCGCCCTGCGCTGCGAGATCCGGATAATCCCCGCGCGCAAAGACCGTGACCTCGTCCCCCCGCGCCAGCAGTTGTTCCACAATGTAGCGGCCCAGAAAGCCGCCCCCGCCCGTGACTAATGTTTTCATCATCAACTCCTGGTGCAATTCTAGCACGCTCTCAACAGGTTGCAATGTGGTAAAACGGTTTGACTTCACCCACAAGTTAGAAATCAGTACAATATAAATGCGGTTTGATATTTGTTAGTAATATAAAATTTATGCGAAACACACAGATTTGTACTTGACAAATTTTACAACTCATGTTTTAATGTGCCTGGTTAGGATGCTTCGCGTGCTTTAGTAGCAACCAAATCTGGATTCCAAAATCAAATTAGGAGGGCGGACATAACCACGCAGCCGAGAGGTGGGACGCACTCAGAAATGTGATGAGCGGCATCTATGTGGTCAATGCGACCGGTCTGGCGCGCTTCTGGGAACTGCCGGGCGGGGCTTTCAAGTCAGCCTTCATTCCACTACCCCTGCCGGCCAACCCCACAATGGGCATCACCGTGGGTGACTTGGACAATGATACACAAGATGAAATCATCGCGCGTTCCAGCGATAAAATCTTTGTCTTTGATTGTCGGGGCAACCTACTCGCAGAACACCCGCTTGGAGAAACTCAAGGCGGCGCATTGGTAACTCAAATGTGCTCCATACCACAATAGGGCTTACGCAATCCCATTGCCTAAGTCTGTCGAAGGCAGTGAGTCTTGAACAGCGCATACCCTTCGACAGGCTCAGGGTCCGCTATACTAAACGCACGCTAAAATTTCCATTTTGCCGTGGAATATCTTGCGTCAGCGCACACTCTGAAGTGGAAAATTCAATATGCGCTTAGTATACTTGCGTAAGTCCTGCACAGGATCCACCGATGGTCATTGATTTGAGTATATGAAGCCATAATACGAGAAACATTTGTTGGGCAGGACTGCGCAGCTCAAGGAATCAGAAACAAGGAGGTTGAAAATGAATAAGACGCATAAGAAAATTTTCAGCGTATTAGCGTTAGGCGTGCTGGCGGCCCTGGGCGTGAGCCTGGTTCGCGGGGGGCTTCCGTTGACAAGTGCTGCCGAACAAGCACCGCCTCTCGAAACCGACATGCTGTTCTTTGTCAGTGGGCCACAGGCAAGCATTCAGCGGGTAGTGGCAAGCGAACCGAGATGGTTAGCCGAGCAAGCGATGCCAGTAGCTGCCGAAACCATCCCGCTCGATGCAGGCATGTGCGCTATTGCAGGTCTCCACGCCGCGCCCAATGGCCGCTGGATCGCTGTAGAGGTAGGGTGTGAGGCCAGCGTCCACACATTAGTGATGGCAGCCACAACGGGTGAATTTCGCCCGGTCTGGTCTGAGTCCTGGGAGTCCAGTTTCTTCCTCAATTGGACGCCTGACGGCGAAGCGCTGCTGGTACGGATGGGGCATCTGGGGGAGAGCGCGGTATTCCTGGTCACCGCGCAGAATGGCCGGTTCGAGCGGGTAGACACACCTCCGTTCACCTATGACGTGGCCTTTTCACCCGACGGCGGGCGAGTGTTGTACGCGACAACCCGGGGGCTGGGCTTTGGCAGCGAGGTATGGCTGATGAACCGGAATGGGGGCAACCGGGAACAGATCATCAACGACTCGGCGCACATCATCGCCTACCCGCGCTGGTCGCCGACGGGCGATGCGCTGGTCTACATTCGGATGGCCGATAGCAACATCCCATTCACTGTGGGAGCGCTGGTGCTGACCGATGGAAACGGGCGCAATGAACGGGTGATTGCCCCGGCGGACGCCGGGCACGGTTATCCACCGGTTTGGTCACCGGATGGGCGGCAGGTGGCCTTCGTGGTGCGGGAGAACCCGGAAAACCGGCGAGCGGATGTGATAGCAGCAGCGCTGGAGAGCAACATCTACGTTGCGGATGTGGCGTTGGGTGGCGTGCGCGCGTTGACACCATTTGCGGGCGCATTGACCGAGTCGCCGGCTTGGTCGCCGGATGGGTCGTGGCTGGCGTTCAGCACCGACATCGAGGACGGGCCTGACATCTGGCTGGCAGAGGTAACAACGGGCGCAGTGTACCAAGTGACGCAAAATGCGTATGCCCGTTTCCCAATATGGGTGGCAGGTCGGAAATGATAAGGAGAAGCACAATGAACAAGAACCATCTTTTGCTGATCGCGGTACTGATTATGCTGGCGGCCCTGGCAGCCTGTAATCCCTTCTCCCTCACGATTTCTCCCGTATCGCCGCCGGACTCTCCACTTCCGTCATCCACGCCGTTACCTTCTCCGACCTGGACGCTGACGGCGGAACCGAGTTCAAAGCCTACAGAAACGCCAGCGCCCACCTCGACTGTGACACCGACCCGAACCCCATTTCCTACTCCTACACCTGGCGGAGCTGTGTGGCGCATCCTGTTCAAAGGTGCGCCTTGTTCAGAGATGCTGAACCCTGGTTGTCAACCATTTGACGGGACTCCTTCTTACCTATACACCATCAATAGCGACGGAACTGATCTAAAAAAGATTGAGGTTGTTCCAGAGCACTCTTACTTTGTTCAACTCTCACCAGACGGCACTCGTTTGGCCTACATCGGGCCAGACAGCGGTCTCTATCTGGCGGAGGTGGACGGCACAAACCCTACAAAAGTCCTTGACCGGCTAGTTAGCTTTGAGTTCTCCCCCGACGGGGAATATATCTATTACAGCGTTCACCAAACCACCAATGATACCCCCGGTTATTTTGAGGTACAGGCGGTCATCGGGCGCATTTACCTTGATGGTTCAGAAAATTTCGTTTTGACAACACTGCCTACCCTCAGTGGGGCTTATATCCGAGTGTCCCCTGACGGTGAGTGGATTCTAATCTGGGGAGAATCCAAGAAAACCATAACAAAGCACCTGTTGTACTTGGTGACAACCGGAGATGGGACTGTCCGTCATCTTTATGAGGGCGATCACATTTGGTCCGCCCGTTGGTCGGTGGATGGAACTGCAGTACAGTTCGTCGAGTGGTACAGAGAGGCTGGCTCCTGTGTTAATGTGTTCAACACAATAGACCTGGATGGTCACAGATTATCAACGTCCACCGTGACCGGCATTGACAGTTGTCTGGCTTGGGGAGACTGGTCGCCTGATGGCCAGGAGTTTGCTTTTGCCGTGTCTCCGGGTCCAGAAAATTCACAACACGGGTTATGGATTTTGAGTTTCAACAGTGGTTACTGGTACAAGATTCTTTCTGATTACTCCGTGAGTTCTGTAAGAACTTGGTCGGGTTTTCCCACTGATGAAGACTTGTGGAGGTAGTTATGGCAACCGGTTATAAGCCCATAAAGCTACGCGTATTCGGTGTAATCGTTCTTGTCATTTTGATGTCGATATCAACAGCTGGGGTTCAGGGCGATGACATGAAATGGTTTCCTGAATCTACCCTGTACCAGCAGGCACAACCAGCGCCGTTCTTGAATCCCCCGTACTATGGCACCGTACAAGTGAATTGCGTATATGATCATCAGTATCCCATCTACCGTGACGAATCGGCGAGTGTAAACTCAACAGTCATCCACTACGATGGTACAAGTTGGCCGGGAACGGTTAACTCGTGTACTATCGGGACCCCCAGTTGTTATAGTGGTCACAATGGTATCGACTACAACCTGAAGTACGATCTGGTGCGTGCCGCAGCGTCGGGTGATGTTCAGTACGCCGGATGGCGATACCCAGCTAACCATCAAGCCGGGGAAGGTCTCTATGTACGTATCCATCACAACAATGACTACCACACAATCTACGGCCATATGAGCGTGCTGCGAGTTCGCACTGGCGATCAGAGCATCTGCGAGACGGGAGAGTTCAGTTGCATCCTTGGCATCAGCGGCAACACAGGGAACTCTACTGGCCCTCATCTCCACTTCGAATTGGAACCCCCTAACGACAACAGGTCTGCTAATCCTTATGGCTGGATTGACGAAAACCATAACGACCCTTGGGAAGATTGGTCGGGTCTTGCCAGCCACGACGTTTGGTTGCGCTACCCCAGCATCACTAATAGCGATGTCTACCCTTCCGGTGCGCCGCTCACTGCCCCGCCGATCAACGAGAACGAGCCGGGCGCATTCACCTTGGACGATGGCGATACTGGTTTTGTCGAAAACCCTGCTGGCTGCTGGACGGTAGATAACACAGCCGGTTGGAACAACGCTTATCGCCGCCGGACTATCCCCGGTGGCAACTGCACTGCGACCTGGAACTTTGCGCAGACGCGGTTGGCTGGCCGCTATAATGTCTTCGTTCATGTCCCTAACGACAACGTCGCCCCCGATGACCGCCGCGCTACTGTGGACGCTGTCCGTTACACGATTCGCCACACCGTCTCTCCGTCCCAATCGTGGAACAAGCAAACACAACTGGTGGTCGTCAATCAGTGGGCTTATCCGAACAACGCACATACATCTCGCTGGGTGTACCTCGGCGCGTATTACTTCAACACGAACCAATACGGTATGGACTATGTGCGCCTGGAGTCGGACACGCTGGATTCTCGTGCAGGCGTAATCGCCGCCGACGCCGTGCGGTTTGCGCCCGTGCGGTATCGCACCTACCTGCCGCTGGTGCTCAAGTGCTACCCGGCAATTCTGCCGACCGCCCCAGCGCTGAACACCATCAGCAATCCTGCTCCCAGCCCCAACTACACCGTCAGCTGGCAGCCAGCTTCTGGCGCTGCGACCTACACTTTACAAGAGGCTACCCATCCCAACTTTACCGGGGCGGTGACTGTTTACGCGGGCGCGAGCACGGCGTGGACTGCGGCAAACAAGCCAATCGGGACATATTACTATCGCGTGCGGGCGACGAACTGTGCCGGTAATAGCGGTTGGAGCAGCACGCGCTCTACCACCGTGCCGCCTTCGGGTTGGGTGACGCTGACTAGCCAGAACTTCGAAGGGACTTTTCCTGGCGACTGGCGGGTGTGGGATGATAACGGGAGTAATTATGGCGAATACTATTGGGGCAAACGGAACTGCCGCCCGTATGCGGGTAATTACAGCGGCTGGAGCGTAGGCGGTGGAGCGCAAGGGGCAGCGTTAAGTTGTGGGAACAACTATCCTCATCATACCCGAAGTTGGATGCGATACGGGCCTATGGACCTTAGAAGTGTCGCTGCCGGGGAGCTCCGCTTCAAAATGTGGCTTTCCACTGAACCAGGAGATAAGCTCTTCTGGGGAATTTCTGTTGACAGAGAGATTTTCTATGGATATGAAAGGACGACCAGCAGCGGAGGGTGGGTAGAGCAAGTGCTGAATTTTACCCAGGTACCTACATTGACCAACGTGCTAGGGCAGTCTGAAGTATGGGTGGCCCTCGCGTTCTTGAGCGATGGGTCAAACACGCGGGCCGAAGGTGCGTATGTAGACAACATCGAGGTGCGCGTATGTTATCGCAATTGTCCACGCGGAAATGAGACAACCAGCGAGGCGCAGGGAGCGCATGGCACGGCTATACCAGCAATGCAGCAGCCCACCACAGCCCCACTGTTTGACGACGGACGAGAAGCACCTTTGGTTTCTCCGTGTGCTGCGCCAGATCCATTTCCGGCTGTCCTCTTACCAAAAATTGCGTCTGAGTAGCGGAACTGCAAGATTAAAGTTGTGATGGTACGTTTGGACACTATAGCGCTTGCCTGGCGCGCAAGCGACTCAAACTCTTGATAGGCTGGTAATTGTCTAATGAACAAACCCTTACCCGACCCCCTGTTACAAACGCGCGGGCTATGTAAACGCTTTGGCGATTTCGAAGCCGTGCGCGCAGTTGACCTGCATGTATATCCTGGCGATATTTACGTCTTGCTCGGCCCTAACGGTGCCGGGAAAACTACCACCCTGAGCATGTTGGCGGGACTGTTACACCCCAGCGCCGGCGAGATCACTTTCACCGGCCAGCCGGGGGAAATGGCCGGCTTTATCGGCGCGCCGCCGATTTACGCACATCTTTCCGCTTATGATAATCTGGCGCTTTCCTATCACATGCGCCGGCGGCCTGTAGCGCGTCAGCGCATCCATGAGATTTTGGAGCAAGTGGGCCTCGCTGCGGCGCGCAACCGCAAGACCGGGGCATTTTCCACCGGGATGCGCCAACGCCTGGGGTTGGCGCGCGCCTTGCTCTTCGATCCCAAACTCGTCGTGCTTGACGAACCCACGAGCGGGCTGGACCCCGATGGCATCGTCGAAGTGCGGGAGATGATTTTACGTCTCAATCGGGAAAGGCAGCTCACCTGGCTGATCTCCAGCCATTTGCTGGCGGAGGCCGAACAATTCGCCACGCGCGTGGGTATTTTGATGCAGGGGCAGCGGCGCATCGAAGCCACCCTGGCTTCGCTCCAGGACGGGCATAACGTGTTCTTGCTGGAAACACCCGCCCCAGAACAGGCGCGCGCCGCGCTCCCCGCCGGCGCTCATCTGCTGGAAAGCGCCGGGGAACAGCTCCAGATTCAACTGGATGATACGCTCCCCTCTGCCGAACTCAACCGCTGCCTGGTGACACAAGGCGTTCCCGTTGCCGGACTGAGTCGCGTGGTCAACCGATTGGAGACCACCTATTTCCAAATCTGCTACGGCGCCACAGGAGAAAGCCATGCTTAAAGCGGATATTAAAACCTACTTCAACACCTGGGTCTTCTGGGCGCTCAATGGTCTGACCCTGGGCTTCTTAGTGTTATACTCGCTCCTACTGGCGGGGATGGATCGTATCGGGCTGAGGCCAATGACAGCTCTGGATTATTTGAGCAGTAGCAGCGGCATATACACCAACGCATTATACCCCCTGCTCACTACCCTCTTCTCAGCCTATGTGCTTTCATCCGAATATCGCTGGCGCACCTTAATGGTGCCGATATTCGAGGGCGTCAGCCGCACCCGGATTCTATCCAGCAAAATAGGCTTTTGCTTCTTGAGTACAGTAATTTTAGGAGTGGTCTACTTCTGTGGTGCATTTTTATTTGGTTTTACATTGTTTACTAGCCAGAATATGCTGGTAGAAAATCGCACCCTCTCCGCTTTTGAGGTGGTCGCGCGCATGAGCGGGGTAGCTATCTGGACTGCGCTCATCATGGTATTATTCGGACTGCTGGCAATGTTATTGGTCATCCAATTCAAAAACGCCCTGGTAGCCACTGTCGGGTCTTTTCTGGCCTTCCTGATACTGATGATCACTGCCGAAACCCGCCACAACCCCTTCGGCCCGATGCTGAAAATCGCGCAACTCCTGCAAAGCGCCAACCTGGAAGCGCTCGCGCGCGGCCCACTACTACCGGGCATAGGCATCTGGCTCCTCACACTTATGGTATTGATGGTAGCGCTGGCAGTTAGTTTCCACCGGCAAGACATCGTCTTAGAGTGAGGGAATGCACCCAACAGGCGTTGAATAGCGTGTTTCCAGTCTCAGTGGATCACAAGTTTAATGAATTAGAGGAACGGGCTTGCCCGCCGTCCACGAATCTGGTCACGAATACACGAATTTACTGCACGCGAGGTTCATCCGTGTATTCGTGGCTCAATTCGCGGACGGCCCACAGCACAGATTTGTGATCTACTGCGTCTCAGGGTTGCTTGGCGCGCCAAACTCGCCCCAGCCACCGTGCCACTGAAGAGGTATACCTGCGGTATTCCGCGCCGAACTTGGCGCTAAGATATTTTTCTTCCGGCACGATCAAAATGTAATGGCAGGCCCCCCATGCCGGGATGAGAAACACTAATAACCACGGCCAATTAAGCACCACAGCCATCCCCGCCAGGGTGCATACCCCGCCCAGATAGAGCGGATTCCTTGAGAAGGAAAAAACCCCGGTGGTAATAATTGCGCTAGTAGGGTGTCCCGGATCGGTCGGTTGGTGCTGCTTCGCAAACTCCCGCCGCGCAAGGATAACCAAACTTACGCCTGAAACGATGCAAACCCCTCCCGCAAAGATACCAACAGGCGTGCGAAAACCGCGAGGGAGTGAGAGCGGCACGAGCCATTGTAACAGGATGGCCGCAAGAAAGGGAACGCCGAAGACCACCTCAAAAATTTGCCACCAGCTTTTGTGCGCAGCATCCATAGACATTCAGCTACTATCCTCACTCTGATTCAAGTTGACCGTCGAAACAAAACCACCCCATCGCTATCAGACATAGCCTGTCACGCCAATTCCTTCGTGGCCCAGGCCGCCAGCGCCAGATTATCAATTTTTGCGTTGTGCCGCACATCCACCGGAAAGCCGCGCGGATAGAACAACACCTCGCGGATGGCGCGGGTATGCGCGTGCTGCGCGCCCAACGCCAGCAGCTCCTCTGCGAACTTGCGCCGCTCTGCATCCATGCGCGGCTGCTGCCCGGAGCGCGGCTCCACCACAATGACCGGGTACTGCCGCCCCTTTTCCCCCACGCCCACCAACGCCGTCCGGTAGACCGCCGGGTGCGCGTTGAAAATCATCTCACACGGCACGGAGAGCAACCGCCCCTCCCGCGTCTCCACCCGGTGCGCCTTGCGCCCACAGAACCACAGCCGCCCTTGCTTATCGAAATACCCCAGATCGCCCATGCGATGCCACACCGCGTCCCCTTCGTAAATTTTCGCCAGCGCCGTTTGTTCTGGGCGATTGAGATACTCGCGCGTCACCATCGGCCCTTTGGCGACGATTTCCCCGACTTCACCAGTAGGTAGCGAGAGCGCTTCATCCCAGGTGGGGAGCGGGTCATCTGTAACCGAGATCACGCGCAGCGTCACCCCGCGCACCGGGCGGCCCACACACGTCCCTTTACCCTGCGCGCTGAGTTCCGCCGTCTCCGCGAGGATTTCCGTCCCGCTGATCATCGTTAACGGCAGCGCCTCCGTCGCCCCATAGGGCGTGTAGATCTCACCGCCCTGGAGGATGCGCGTGTAATCACGGATCAGCTCCGGCGGCACGGGCGCGCCCGCCATCAAAATCCGCCGCAGCGAAGGCAAGCGCACGTTATGCTCCAGGCAGTAATCCGCCACCCGCCGCCAGATAATGGGCGAGCCGAAGGAATTGGTGACACCGTGCGTCTGGATCGTCTGCACCAGCCGGGCCGCATCTACCTGCGCCGGGCGCGTGGGATCCATATCCGGGAACACCTCCGTAATCCCCAGCGCCGGGCCGAACAGCGCGAAGATATAGAGGCCGGGCAAATCCACCTCGCCCTCTTGTACGCCAATCTCTTCCTTGAGCAGCTCCACCTGCGCCAGGAACATCTCATGGCGATAAATCACACCTTTGGGGATGCCCGTGCCGCCGGAGGTGAAGGCCACCGCCGCCTCATCGCCCGGCTGCACCACCGCAGCGGGGAACGGGTCGGTGCGCTCCGTGCGCAACGCCGCGAGCGTGGGCGCATTCCAGAAGCCCCAGCGCCCCATCGTCACCGCGTGCTGCACACTCTTGAACGCGCGCGGAAAGGCCAGCCGCAGCGCGTGTGCGATGGGGATGCCGATGAGCGCCTGCGGTGCGGCCTCGCGCACACATTGCAGAAACGCCCGCCGCCCCATGCCCGGATCAATGATGACCGGCGGCGCGCCAATTTTGAGCAGCGCAAATGCCAACCCAATCAGCTCGACGCCGGGGCGCACCAACACGAGCACCCGCTGCCCCTGCGTGATGCCGTGCGCGCTCAGCGCGTGCGCGTACTCATCGCACAGCGCATCCAGCTGGCAGAAGGTCAACTGCGTGAAGCGCGCCTGCCCGGTGCGCTCATACCCGGCAGGGAAGATCACCGCCGGACGGAAGGGCATTTGCGCGGCCATATCAGGCAGCATCTGCGCTACGTTGTAATTCTCCATACTTGCTCCTTGTTGCTTGCTCCTGGTTGCTTGTTGCTTGTCGTTATTATCCGCGCATTTGCGCTTTGGGTCAACTGGTTTATAAGGACAATCCTTGCACAGGTTGCGCAACCGCGCGCTTGCCAGATGACGCTTTAGCGGTTTCGATTATAATGTAAGCAGAGCTGCTTCTCAGTGATTTGTACGGAGAACCGCTCATATATTCATTCCTGGAGGATTAATCATTGTTTATCGAACTTGCTCAACGTCTGGATCGCAACGCCTGGTTGCGCCACCTAGTCTTTTTGTTGGCCGCGTGTGTGACCATTCTGATGATTGGCTACCACTTCGGCACCTTCGATCAAAGCATCCATATTCCCTTCTTACGCGCGTATGCCGATCCCACACTTTTCCCCAACGACCCGTACTTGGAGATGCGCCATCTACATTACTCCTACTTCTGGTGGCTCTTCATCCCCTTTCTGCGCGCTGGGATATTAGAACCAGCGATGTTCGTTATCCACATCATCAGTACCTACCTGGCATTTTGGAGTCTATGGGAGCTTAGCAAAACGCTCTTTGATGACGCCCTGGCTGCGTTATTGAGCGTGATCTTCCTCATTATGCCTCACTTGAGCTTTGCGGGATTTCCACTATTTGAGTTCAGCTTGCTTAACCGCACCTTTGTCTTTCCCTTTATGCTCCTGGCGATCAACCTCTTTCTCAAACGGCGTTACCTGTGGGCCTTTGCGCTCTTAGGGTTAATGTATAACCTGCACGTCATCTCCGTACACTTTGTGCTGGCCATGCTACTATTCGATTGTCTGCTCGAATGGAAGCGCATAGGTTGGCGTAACATCGTGCGGGGCATGACGGTCTTCATCATCGCTGCGCTGCCGGTACTGATATGGCGTTTCAGTGACCCGTTGACCATCACAGAGCGTCATCCGGAATGGTTCCTTACAGTAGCCCTGGGTATCCTCTACAACGTCTTTTTTATGGTTGGCCCATTGCACATCTGGTTGCTCACCCTCAGCGGCGTGGGAGGGCTGTTGCTATTCTTCATCGCCCACCGCCACACGCCCGCCAGCCCGCATCACCGCTCGGTGCTCTATTTTGTGCTAGCTGTCCTGCTGGTTCTGGGGGTACAAATCATTACTGCCTACTGGCTGCCGATACTCATCATTATCCAATCGCAAATCATCCGCATTGGATTCTGGGGCGTGCTCTTTGGCTATCTCTTTTTCGCCAACTACCTGGCGCACTCGTACCGCGAGCGTACTTATGCCCGAAGCGATTGGTGGTTGCTGGCATTAGCAACTTTTGCTGCCCCTCTGGCGATCATTCCCGCGCTGATTTGGCTGATTCTGCGTGTGCGTTGGGCGGCCTGGCGTCCCCGCATTGCGACGGGTCTCCTACTGGTTATATTAGCCCTGGGATATATCACAGCTATCGCGGGCTACGATGTCTGGCGTCCGGGCCTGCACATCTACGGGCCACAATCACCATGGGAAGATACACAATTATGGGCAAAAAACAGCACCCCTCGTGACGCACGCTTCATCACGCCACCGCAGCGTTGGAGCTTCTATGAGACGGATTGGCGGGTATTTTCGGAGCGCAGCACAGTCTCCACGCAATCCGAGCTGCTAGAGATGGCCTTCGTACCGGAATACATGGCCTACTGGGCGCCTCGCTTTGACGCAATCGCGCCGGGCGTCCGCCAACAGTTCAGCGGGGATTACTTCAAGGATTCTGCCGCTGTGGCCCAGGCCTACCATGCGCTCAGCGATGCTGCGCTGTTGGATGCAGCGGCACGGTACGATGCAACCTACATAATAATAGAAAAGCCGCACCTACGCCCCTGGCCCATCGCTTATGAGAACGCCGAATTTGTAATCTATGATGTCAGCGGGCTATTGCCATGACTCGCACTGCCGGGAGGCATGGTATGGACGAAACCCCGCTATATCAGCAAATTTCCGAAAGCCTGCGCCAGGAAATTCTCCGTGGCGTTTGGACGCCTGGGGCACGCCTGCCCTCCGTGCGCGAGCTCGCGCAGACCTGGCACTGCACGCCCGGCACCATCCAGCGCGCTTATGCCGAGCTGGTAGAGCAACACTTGCTCGAAACCCGGCGCGGGCAGGGGACGCGCGTGATTGCTACGCCGTCGGTTACAGAGACCCCCACGGAACGCCGCGTCACTTTGCTACACCGCGTCGAAGAATTTCTGCTAGAAAGCACCCGTCAGGGCTATACCCTGCCAGAAATCGAGAGCTCGCTACGGCTAGGACTGGAACGCTGGCAGGCATTTGCCGCGCCTGCATCGCAACCCGCCCCGGCTAATCTGCGCTTTGCCGGTAGCCACGATCCTGCCCTTGTGCTACTCCTGGAGCGTTTCGCCACGTGCCAACCTGAAGCGACCTTTCCGGTGCGCTTCGTGGGCAGCCTGGGTGGACTGATCCAGTTGGCGCAGGGGGAAGCTGAACTGGCCGGTTGCCACCTCTGGGATGCGGCTGAAAATGTCTATAATGAACCCTTCGTACGCCGGCTATTGCCGGGCCGCAAAATTGCGCTGGTGACGCTGGCGCACCGGCGGCTGGGCTTGATTGTCGCGCCAGGCAATCCCCACGGTCTACAGCAGCTTGCCGACATCATCCGCTCCGGCGCGCGCTTCGTACAACGGCAGCGCGGCACAGGTACGCGCATTTGGGTCGAAGCCCAACTGCATAGCCATGGGCTGAGCGCCAAATCGTTAGCGCGCCACCCGGAAGAAGCCCTTACCCATTCCGCCGTCGCCCGGTTCATCGCCGAGGAACAGGCCGATGTGGGCGTGGGGCTGGAAGCCGCCGCGCGCACTTTTGACCTGGATTTCGTACCGCTCACCACTGAGCCATACGATCTGGTCATTCCCTACACCGTCTGGGAACATCCGGCGGTACAAGCCCTGCTTACCTGGTTAAGCGGAGCGGAAGGGCACGCGCTCATCCACACACTACCCGGTTACGATACACATGCCACCGGCAACGTGTATTGGGTGGAATAAGTAGCTATCCTAAAATTCCGCCGGTGGTTGAGCCTGCCGGGCCTCGACAGGCTCGGCCACCGGACCTCAGCCTGCCGGTGGTTGAGCCTGCCGAAACCCGCCGGTGTGAGTGTGCAGATAAATTATAAACGCCAGAACGCGAGCACATGCTCGCGTTCTGGCGTTGTAGCTTATCTTCACTTGATGATGTAATACGTCCCGCGCTTGGCGCCCACCTTGAGCAAAATGTCCTGCTTGATCAAATCCACCAGGTCGAGACGCAGCGTTTCCGGGCTGACATCGGGGCAGAGCTGCTGGTAATCGCGGTTGGTGATACGCCCATGCTCCTGAATAAACGTTAGTGCCTGCGCCTGTCGCTCATTCATCAACATGCTCTCGGCCCCACGCGGCAACGGTGTGCGTTCCTGGATATTGCTGAACGTGACGGTGAACGAGAACTGCGTATCGCGGAAAGTGGGCGGGGGATGCCCTGCGGCCACCATATCTTCGATCATCAAATCCACGCCCAACCCCAACTCTTCGATGTAGCCCCATTGGTACAGGCCGCTGACCACACGCGGATTGCGCGAGAAATGCTCGTCCACGATATTGTCTACGGTGATGAAGCCGGGCAGTCCGCCGGGGCTGGAAATCTCCATGCGGTCGGCGAACATCCGCACTTCCACCGCACGCCCGCGCAACCGGTAATCGCGATGGGCGATGGCATTCACCAGCGCCTCGCGGATAGCCGAGGGTGGGTACTGCCACTTCTCCTCGCGCTCCAGACCACGCACCACCGCGCCCACGCGCATCTCCTCCTGCAAAATCTCCCACGCGCGTTGGATGATGACCGGCAGCGGGCCGTTGATTTCCACGCGCCGCCCGTAGCCAGGGCCGTCACCCTCACCGCGCACCTGCGTCCCCAGGAAACGCACGAACACCAGCCCACTGCGCGGGAGAAAGCTCTGGGGATTTTTGCCAAACAGCAATAATCCAGCCACAGAAGGGACGCCCCCAGCAGTAAGCCAGCCCATATCCGTCAACATATCATCAAGAGAGCGGGCCAGCGGGCGGCCCTGGCGTTCTTCCCAGTGCTGCACAAATTCCTTGAGGATGTCCGCGTTGAGGTCGTCGCGGGTGGCGCCGGGGATCGGTTCCGCTTCATACTCACCTGCAGAGCGATTGCCCGCCAGCTGGCGCAGCTGCTCGCCGGTGAGCGGGCGATTGTCTACGCCCATGCGCACCAGTACGCGCCCATCGTGGAGCGCGTGGAGCTCTGGGCTGCGCTGCACGCGCCCCGCGAAGATGAACGCGCCAGCCATTTCCGTCTGCTGCCACTCGATAGGGACAGGCGGGCGGCACAACCGCTCGGCCTGCCGCGCCAGCTGCTCCAGTTCCTCGGCGAAGAGCTGGCCCGTAGGCTGGCCCGCTTCATCCACGCCAACGTAAATCATACCACCGTCGGCGTTGGCAAAGGCAATCAACGTCTCTGCCAGGATGTACTCATCAACATCCGGCAGCAACGCTATCGTTTGACTTTCGCTCAGCCGTTGGGTTTGAGTCATCTGTGCCTCCCGGACAAATCAGGCAAATCAGCAAATATCTACCCTGCTAGCAGGGAAACGGGGGTGAGTGAACTCTGAAAACTGCTTAGCCTTGCCCGCAGTTTAGCATATCCTCTGGTAAAATAGGCGGATAATTACATTTATCTAACTCACGTTGCCATCCGCGCCGACAAGCCCGCTTTAGCAAAGATTCATACGTGCTTGTGACCCCAGACGACGGACAGCTGACAACCTTGGGAAGCAAATCGTGGTCTATCATCGGTGGTCAGTGGTCAACGTCCAGCAGGTGGCAACTCGAATTATTTACTCAAACCAGGGTGGAATTGCATCGTGAACCGGTAATAATGTCTGCGTAGTTGAGTCAGTAGCCACCCAGCAAGATTGTAGCGTATGTGTGCTTGCTAACATCATCGAGCGTGAGGCGCTGGGCATGGCTGCAATTGTAAAATTATCGAAACGTGCATCTGTAATTGGAACAGCAGAAGAGGCGCTGCTGATAACACCAGCACGGACGGTGTTTGAGTAACCATTGAATCCTGGCGTTGGTATTGTGCTACCAAGGGAGGTCCCATTGATAGATAAGCCCAGCCAACCATAACCTTGGTCTACACGAAGATGATTGGTAGCGTTGCCAGTAAGAATTAGAGAAGAATAGGTTGGTGGGGTGACTTCAACAAACCCGGCAGGAGTTCGGTGATACATACGATAAAGTTGATGATCCGTGTTTATATCAAACATAACATATTCGGTATAGTCGCTATTAATGCCAAAGATAAGCCCATAACTATTACCTGGTGTGCCAACCCAGCGCATATCCGCCTCTACAACATAAGAGTTATGTGGGCAATTGGGCGAACTAAACAGATACAAAAGCCCGCCTTGCTTGCTTACAACGCGATATTCCCCATTAAAGTAGGAGGCTGAAACATAGCTGTCTTCTCCTACCGACCAACCACTGTTAGGATTGCTAAAATCATCTTGGTAAACAACAGGACAATTTGGATCCAACTCGGGGTAATGCTTAACAACAAGTGGCAAGTACACTTTATAAGCGTTATCAAAGACAGCGCTGATGGTGAAATCGTGGTCATCCCAGCTGATATGGGCAATATTAGTTACAGATGTTGCTATTGGGAAAGTATCTGTGATAAATGCTTGAAACGTGATGTTGGTGGTAGTCGTTTGCGAAATGTTTCCTTGCCAGGTAATAGTCCCTGCACTCTCAGTAGCGGTGCCGTTGGTAGCTGTTAATGTTCCGGGATTATAGCGGAGTTCCACTGGTAAAGTATCAGTGAGCATCACATTGTGTAAAGTTGTATTCCCTTCTTCGTGATACAGAACGACTGTATAAGTAATCAAGCCCCCCGCATTGAAATCACCCGATACTTGTTTGGAAGCAACCAGACTCCGTTCATACGCGCCTATATCGCAAGTGCTCACACGCGGCATCCCGCGTTGATCGGTAGCGAGCGGTTCGTCCAAATGGTTGGTGCAGCCAGACGGATTACCGGCATTGATGGCCGGGCTGCCCGCTAACAAGGGGTAGTAGGGCGGGTTACCCTGCAATACGCCCAAAAGTGGATTGACATTAGTGCGATCGCCGGTACTTAAGCTGAGATTGCACCCTGAGGGGTCGCCAAAAATATTATATCCGGCGCTATTGATATCACCAGCGCAATCCTTACCACTTCCATAGGCATCATTATTGGCTAAAATAGAATTTCTGATGGTAGTTGTACTACCAAATCCAGTAGCAATGCCACCGCCACTGGATTGAAAAGCGCGGTTTTGGGTAATGGTGCTATTGTTGATCCAGACTGTCGCGTGATATGAGCTTATTCCTCCACCATGACTCGCTTGATTGCCACTGATGGTACTGTTATTAATAACAAGCATGCCACTATAACTATAAATACCACCAGTAACAATGTTATCAAGAATAGCACTGTTGTTGATGGTTATCTTCCCACCACTGTTGTAAATGCCCCCTCCGCTATTTCTACGAATAACACAGTGGTTGATAGTTGTTTCGCCAGTGAGTGAGCCTAAGTGGTATATTCCTTCAGCAGAGAAATTTTCAATAGAGAAATGATCAATTCTAACTTCGCTATTGTTGATGTTTACTTTGATGGTGATACCAGTAGCATGAGGGGGCGGAGGATTTCCATTGAGAATAGTCATCCCATCCTGACGCGTAAAAGAGGCATTCCAGCCACCAGAAAGGGTAATTGCCTTTGTAATGGAAATGCCTCGAGCCTGGTCAGCCGGATATTCACCCGCGGTAACGAGTATCATATCACCAGCATTGGCTTTGTTAAGCGTTGCTTGAATTGTGGCGCATGTTTCGGTTGGCGTCAGACAACTGTTAGCATCATTCCCGCTTGGCGATACATACCACACCTGGGCTAGCTGCGCTGCTGATGTTTCTGGTTGTCTGGTGACTGCTATTCCTAGCATCAACAGCAACAATACACTGCTAGCTTTGAACAAAAAAGATGCTGTTTTCATAGGGTACCTTCCACCTCTGAAAATAGGCGTAACGCAAAGCGTCTGCTTCGCGCGCGAACGGCGCATCTATGCGCTGACAGTTCGCGCTACATTTTCATCCAATCGCTGGTGAACCACCAATTCATGAGAAATTCCTCGGAAAATGGCGAATCTCAAAATTTTCCCCGTCGCGGATATACCGAGCCGCTCTGAGCACTCTGACTCTGAGAGGGACGCTAGTTCCCCGAATTTTCGTTATCGTTGGTGTGGCATAGTCACATGGGAACTCGTCAAAATGCGCCAATGCTGCCCTCTACGGTGCGTTTTTTCCGACTCCCTCACGACTGGATGACTTATGTCCGTTATGACTGTCCAGGTTCAAACGAGCAAGAACTTTTTCACGTTTCAGCAGACGCCGTCTCTTCGTGATCCAGGCGGGCGACGGATGCGACACGGTCGCTGCCTTTGAGATCCATCATGCGGACACCCTGCGTGTAGCGTCCCATCTTGGGGATGTCGGCGACGCGGGTGCGGAGCATGATGCCGCTCTCGGAGATCATCGTCACCTCGTCGCTATCCTGCACCACCCGCGCGGATGTGACCGGGCCGGTGCGTTCTATGACTTTGTACGCGCGCATCCCCTTGCCGCCGCGTCCCTGCGTGCCGAACTCGGCCAGCTCGGTGCAGCGTCCATAGCCGCTCACGGTAGCGATGAAGACATAGCTGGCCTCTTTCACCACTTCCATGCTGGTCACATGATCGCCGGCCCGGAGTTGAATCGCCCGCACGCCACCCGCGATGCGCCCGGTGGGCCGCACCTGGCTCTCGTTGAAGCGGATGGCCTGCCCTTGCTCTGTAACGAGCAACAAATCATCCTGGCCCTGCGTCAGGCGCACCCAGTTCAGCGCGTCCCCCTCATCCAACCGCAACGCGATCAGCCCGCTGGGACGCACCGCGTTGTACTCGCTGAGCGCCACGCGCTTGATCTGCCCGTTGCGGGTCGCCATCGTCAGATAGCGCGCATCGGCAAAATCTGGCACGGCCACCACCGCCGTCACCCGCTCGGAGGCATCCAGCGCCAGAATCCCGGCGATCAGCGAGCCTTTGGCCGTGCGATCGGCTTCGGGGATCTGGTAGACCTTTTCCTGGTACACCTTGCCGCTATCGGTGAAGAAGAGCAGTGTGTCGAGCGTGCTGGCGGAGAGCAGGTAGATGATTTCGTCCTCGTCGCGGGTCGCCATGCCGATGATACCCTTACCGCCGCGGCCCTGCGCGCGGTAGGTGGCCGCCGGCACGCGCTTGATGTAGCCGCGCTGGGTGATGGTGATGAGCACCCGCTCCTGGTGAACGAAGTCCATTTCATTGAAATCGCCATTGGCCTGCGGGATGATTTGCGTGCGCCGCCGGTCGGCGTACTTCTCGCGCAGCGCGGCCAGATCTTCGCGGATCACGCCGCGCTGGCGCACCGGCGAGGCGAGCAGATCTTCGAGATAGGCGATTTGCTTGAGCAGCGCTTCGTATTCATCCAGTAACTTCTGGCGCTCCAGCCCGGTGAGGCGCCGGAGCTGCATGTCCAAAATCGCCTGCGCCTGGAGCTCGGTTAGCCCGAAGCACTCCACGAGCCGCACGCGGGCGGTATCCACGTCCGGCGATTCGCGGATGGTTTTGATAACTGCGTCGAGGTGATCCAGAGCAATGAGCAGCCCTTCGACGATGTGGGCGCGCTCGCGAGCCTTCATCAGCTCGTAGCGCGAGCGGCGCACGATGATATCAATGCGATGCTCCAGGAAGATCAGCAACAGCCGCTTGAGCGGCAACACACGCGGGACGCCCTCCACCAGCGAGAGCAATTGCACGCCGAAGGTGCCTTGCAGCGGGGTATGCTTGTAGAGCCGGTTGAGCGCCTTCTGCGGTTGCGCGCCGCGTTTGAGCTCCACGATGATGCTCATGCCACGCTTGTCGGACTCGTCACGCAAATCGCTGATCTCATCCAATTTGCCTGAACGCGCCAGTTCGGCAATGCGCTCCAGTAGGCTAGATTTGTTGACCTGATAGGGAATTTCGGTGATGACGATGCGGTGGCGACTGCCGCGCATCTCTTCGATATTGGCGACGGCGCGCACGGTGAGCTTGCCGCGCCCCGTAGCATACGCCTGAGCGATGCCTTCCTTGCCCAGAATCAACCCGCCAGTGGGGAAATCCGGCCCCTGGATGAATTCCATCAGCCGATCCACGCCGATCTCTTCTTGCTGCTCCCAGTTGTCGAGCAGATAGAGCAGCGCATCGCTAATCTCGCCCAGATTATGCGGGGGGATATTAGTCGCCATCCCCACCGCAATGCCCGATGCGCCGTTGACGAGCAGGTTGGGCAGGCGGGCGGGCAGCACTTGTGGCTCTTGCAGCGAGCCATCGAAGTTGTCCACCCAATCTACGGTATCCTTCTCGATGTCCACGAGCATTTCCATGGCAATAGGCGAGAGGCGGGCCTCGGTGTACCGCATCGCCGCCGGGGAATCGCCATCAATGGAGCCGAAGTTACCCTGCCCATCTACCAGCATATAGCGCACGGAGAAATCCTGCGCCAGCCGCGCCATCGCCTCGTACACAGCTGAATCGCCGTGCGGGTGGTACTTACCCAGCACCTCACCGACGATACGGGCGGATTTCTTGTAGGGCGTAGAGGCCCGAATGCCCATATCGTACATGGCGTAGAGGATGCGGCGTTGCACGGGCTTGAGGCCATCGCGTGCATCGGGCAGCGCGCGCGCCACAATCACGCTCATGGCGTAATCGAGATACGCTGTGCGCATCTCGCGTTCGATGTCTACGGTTTGAATGTTGCCGATGTCGTTTTCCGTCACTGTCTGTCACCTTCTTGACTGTGTAACGCGCGCGGCGTTACGGGATAGCTAGGGCGTAATTCTTGTTCTATACGTTCTTGCAATAACATTTTTATCAATAGAGCTTATCAGGAATTTTCTACCGTACATTTCTCAGCCGCACGCACTTTTAGCCACGAATTAACACGAATTCTACGAATTTTCTTATTGCTTTCGTGCTAATTCGAGTAAATTCGTGGCAAAATTCTGAAGTGTACGGTAGCAAAATCAGGAATAGCACTTGAAAGTAGCGGGAGAGTTTTTTACCACAGAGATCACGGAGTTTTTTTATTTTGGTAAATTCTCTGTGCCCTCCGTGATGAATCTGACATACTTTCCACAGCGGCGTTTTATTTCCGCTAATGTCTATTGGACACATTGAGCCACGTCGTATCTGCGACACGCTGCACCTTCGATAAAAAATACCCGGTAATGCACGTTGCCAGCAGGCCACGCATAGCAGTGGCGGGGGCAATGATTAGCGCGCACTATAGCGCAACACGACCGGCAAGTAAATGGAATACCCCGTGATGAACTGCCGCGCCGGCGTCCAAATGTTTTGCAGCGCGGGGTCTGTAAATCCAACCCGCCAGTAGTAGCTCCCGATGTGCGGGACAGCGAATGGATATGCGTAATCCGAGACCAGGGTATCCACCAACGGCGTGAGGAATTGTCCGTTAGCCGCTACTTGCACCCGGTAACTCGTGGGCGTCAACGGCTGGGTACTGCTGATGGGATGTACCCACTGCCACTGTAAAGCCGGGGCGCGATTCACCGTGGCGCCCGCGGCCGGGGCTTGCAAAGCCACATAGCCCGTTGGCGCAAGCGGGTACGCGCGCCCTAGCGCACCGATATTGCTGCGGATCATCCCGTCGCCGTCATCATCCGTATCGTAAGGCGTGGTGGCGGCCGGGTCGCCAGCATCCAGCGCCGGGGAATCTGCGGCCAGAGTGTAGTCGCCGCTCGCGGCAGCGTGAAAGCGCGAATCGAGGTTGATAAGGTTGTGTGAAGCGGTGGGCGTGAACGGGGTCGCGCTGACCAACCAGTCTTCCGGGCATACGCCGCCAACAGCCCGGATGCATTGATCGAACAAGTTGTAAGTATACTGCACGCCGCCATCATCCGGCGTGTTGAGCCGCACCGGCGCTACGGTTTGCCCGGAGAACAGATTGTTGCGTATCAGCCGCGCCCCGCCAGCAGCCCCGCCGCCGCTCAAATCTATCCCGACCGTCCCGCCCACGAAAGTGTTGTTTTCCAGCGTATACGTTAGCGGCGTACCCGCAGCCACATTGATGTTGACCCCGCCCTGGGCATTATCGGCAAAGAGCACGCCGCCGATATAGAGATTATCCAAAGGCGTTCCCGAACCAGCGCCGATTTCTAGCGCGTAGCCCTGGCTGTTGGTCAGCGCCAGCCCCACGAGGGTGACATTCCCTGAAGTGATGCGCACAGCAGGGCCAGGCCCAGTCGCCGCCAGCGTGGTGCTCAAGCCGCTACCACCCACCAGCGTCAGGGGTTTATCTATGATGAGGGTGGCTGAGGTCGAGAACGCCGCGTCATCCAACCAGATAACGGCGCCCGGTGCCGCTTGGGCTACGGCGGCGGACAGATCAGCTCCCGCCAATAGCCAGGTAGGGGTGATAGTCCGTAGAGAAGTCCATTCTTGCTCGAAATAAGTCTGGTAGGACTGAATGGCGGGATGCGTTCCCATCAGGCCCCCATCCAGGCCCAGATTGTACTCAGCCAGATCAACCCCACCGCTGCCCCAGGCGGCATGATCCCAATTTTGGCTCCCCACAATCAAGAACTGTCCATCAATGGCGAGGGCCTTCGCGTGCGTATTGCCACTTGCGCCGGTGGCATACATCTGCACTTGAAACTTATCCGCAGCACTGCCGAGAGCTTTCCACAAACGCAAGGTGACCCGGCGATTGCCATCTAGTGTCAACCTATGGATATCCTCACCCGATCCCATCAACAGCCGCACGGTGACGTTGCGATCACGGATGGCCGTTTCTAAAGCGGGTTCGAATGGCAATTTTGTTCCGAATACATCGCTGGTGAACGAGGTTTGTGTCAAATCAATGGTGGCGCTGGCGGCGTTCAAAGCCGCGAGGATGGCATTATCCGAAGTCTTGTCTCGGCGATCCCGGTAGAGGGAGAACACGGCGGTGCCGGTGGCGACCTGGTGGCTCCAGATTTGTGGCGCATGAGCAATCGCGTAGGGATAGGGCAGGTGCGGATCGAACGCCGGCCCTGGGACGGCAGACCGGATGCGAGCGTCCCGCCAGAGCGTGTCGAACGCCGTCAACGCCTCGAAACCGGCCATGCCGCGCACCTGCAATCCCATATCTGGGCGTACCTCGTCCTCAATTTCAGTATAATAGTTATGAACATTGTAACCGCCGGCAATGACGGTACGCCCATCCACCACCAACAGCTTCGCGTGGCTATACTGGAAAGACCAAAACTCATTCCGAAAAGTCGCCACTTCGATCTGCCAGGTGATGGTATCCGCCCCCGCCTGAAATTCTTGATACACCGGAATCCCAACCGTGGTGCTGGATGCCGTATTGGTGATGGTGGACAGCGCTTGCAATACCTCGTTGTGTGTCTGGCCCAATATCATGCCCGTGCCGCCAATCAGGATGCGCACACGCATGCCTTCCAGGTACTGTTGGGGATTCTGTGCCACCCGCCGGTAGAGTTCCTTGAGGCCACTGTTGTAAGGGTCAGTTCCTTGCAAGATGATGTTGCCAGCATGTATATCTTTCTTATCAGATATATGCCAACTCAGCGTTGCCAGGTTCACCTCATACTGCGCATTGGCAATCGCCGCGGCCATCCTTGCAAAGGCAGCCTGCCCTGAGTTCATGTCCTGAATCATGGTCAAATCCTGATACTGGTTGCTGCAGAAGGCCGGGGTTTCCAGTGCGCCTAACACCGCCTGCCCAATCGGCGACAAATCACCTTCGAATGCGCTGCAATCCAGGTCTGCCCATAGCGGGCCGAAAACGGCCGTGGAACTATAAGTGATGTAGCCGATTTTGCCCGAGGTAAACGCGGCATCCCGAATATCGAAGACCGGCGTGGCGGCCCCATCCAGATATACCCGGATCCGGGCGCCACGCAGCACGATTTTGACATGATGGGTCTCGGTTGGATCATACCCGGAGACTGCCGCTAACACCTGGGGCATACCGAGCACACTGCGCCCGATGGCAAAGACCACCTGCCCATTGATCCGGGCAAACCCGACGCCATAGCCGTTGTTGGCATCTTGGTAGCGAAACACAATCCCGCCGGGCACGACCCCATTGATATCCGAGGTGAACCGCATACACCCGGCGATCACGCCATCGCCAATATCACGCGCGGTCTCATAGGCAATATTGCGCCCAACGTTGTTGCCTTGCTGATGCAACTCGCTTGCGGTAGAGATCAGCCAATCCCCACTGGTGATAGCCCAGGGATAGCGCGAATGGGGCAAAACGCGCGCCAGGCCCCACGGTTCAGCAAAAAGCCTCCCGGCGCCTTCTGGAATCTCACAATTGGGTGGGGGATCAACGCGCGCAGGGGACACCGCCCCCGGCTGCGCCAACACCGGCGTAGATGATAAAAACGAGCACAAGCACAAGATGAGTATGAATTTGTATAACATGATTACCCTCTGTTGTTACTAAACTACCGGTAGGTTTCCGGCAGGGTGAACTTCAGCACTGGTTGCGGCACCGGGTAGTTGGTTCCAGGCAAGTATTCACCATACTGCGAGAAAATTAACAATTCCAGCCCCCACACGCTACCAGGTACCAGGATCAGCCCTTGATTCTCTGGTAACCATAGGCACGGCCTAAAGTAGTGGATAGAAGGTTGCGAATAGGGTAAATCATACCCTAAACCATAGTTTAACAACTTTTCGCCACTCATGGCATCATAAATACCATCGAATCGGGCAATCCGCCGCCCATCTGCCGAGAATAGTCCTTCTCTAAAATTGTAATCTCGCCCGCATTCTTCTAAGGTTACGCTGCCAGGATGCGTAGTAATGACCTCTCGTGTGTCAAGGTCAATCCAAATCGTGATGCGCTGATTGTTTTCGTCCAGATTATACCGGGTAACATATTGCACATTGGGTGGGCGCGTTGATAGGATTTGTCCTGTAGCAATTTCGAGCCAGTAACCACTTCTTTCCTGATCATGATCTACGCGCAGATATGCTTTATCCGAAGTAAAGTAAGTGGGCCGATGCGATACTCGCACCAGATTCTCGCACGCGGGCACGAGGATTTCCACATTCGCCGGATAGAGCGTCTGCTCGAAGTCCGGCGGCGCATCGCAGAGCCAGAGATAGCGCGCCACCGGGTTATCGCGCCCCCACCAGCCCTGGTAATAACTCCACCGCGCGCCGTGGTAGAGCAACCAGCCCGCCAGCGCCACCACGCCCACGGCCGCCACGGTGTAGGTCAAACAACTGCGTAATTTCGGGGACATAGGTTTCTCCTTTCAAAATGGCGAATGGCGAATGGCGAATGGTGAATGGCGCGCAACGTTCATGCGCTGCGCTTACCGGTAGGCTTCCGGCAGGGTGAACTTCAGCACTGGTTGCGGCACCGGGTAGTTGGTTCCAGGCAAGTATTCACCATACTGCGAGAAAATTAACAATTCCAATCCCCACACGCTACCAGGCGTCAGGATTAGCCCTTGATTATCAGGCAACCAGGCGCAGGGATAAAAACTGCTCAAGGTTTGACCCTGCCCCGGAACGTACCCCAGACCATAATCTAATAGATTTTCCCCACTCGCAGCATCGTAGATACCATCGAACCGGGCAATCCACCGCCCATCTGGCGAGAATAGCCCCTCCCAAAAATCATAATCCATCCCACATTCAGCAAGCGTCACTACACTTCCAGGCGAAGTTGTAATGACTTCTCGGGAATCCAGATTGAACCACCAATCCACGCGCTCTCCGGATTCGCGTTGCCAACCCGTTGCATACTGCACATGAAGTGGTCGAGTTGTCGTGATCTTGCCTGTAGCGATCTCCAACCAATAGCCGCCTTCCAGATAATGATCTACATGTAAATACTGCTTATCCGAAGTAAAGTAAGTAGGCCGATGCGATACTCGCACCAGATTCTCGCACGCGGGCACGAGGATTTCCACATTCGCCGGATAGAGCGTCTGCTCGAAGTCCGGCGGCGCATCGCAGAGCCAGAGATAGCGCGCCACCGGGTTATCGCGCCCCCACCAGCCCTGGTAATAACTCCACCGCGCGCCGTTATATATGACAATGACACCCACAATGAAAATAGCTAAGGCTATCAAACATCCGCTAAGTTTTTTAGGCATACCTATCTCTATTGCTTGGTTCAGGCGCAACGATCCATGAATAAGCGAGCTACATACTCGGTTGAGTCGTGCCTGGCCCAAAACTCGCACTCCGCGTCTTCAGTTTCCAAAAAAAATATCCTTATTGAGCCAATGCTGAGTCAAGAAAAAGTAGTATCTTCCTTTTGTACTCTGCTTCGTTCCCCACAATAGGATTGATATGAGGCACCCCCTCCACAATCCAAAGTTCCTTTATGCCATTCGCTGCCGCATACATCTGTTGCGCATGATGATGTAGGGGAAAGATATTATCATCCGCGCTATGAATAATGAAAACCGGGCGGGGGCAACATGGTGGCTAAATCGTAACACGAGCTAACTTGTCCTATTTCAAACCCGGTTCTGAGCTCCGCCAAAGAGACAATGAGCGGGGCAAACGGCCATTTGGGAAATATTGAAAAAACCTCAAAACTATCATCAATTGCTTGCGAGAGGCTGCTGTAACTGCTTTGAATAACGATGGCTTTCACACGGTCATCTGTGGCAGCAGCCCGAACTGCCGCAGCTGCACCCAATGAATGTCCCACAACTGCTATTTGCTCTACTTCCGGCAACACAAGAGCATAATCTATGGTCGCTGCTACATCTAAGGCCTCACTATATCCGTAAGTCATTAGGTTGCCTTCGCTGTTGCCGTGACCTCGCAAATCAATCAGCAATACATGGTATCCGGCCTCAGATAAAAGACGTGCTTGCGGCAATAAGTATGTCCGATTAGCATGAATTCCATGTACCAGGACAATTGCATCGGGGCGTGTTCCGGCGATGTACCACCCTGATATTTTGAGACCATCAGCCGTTGTTAAAGTGATATCCTGGTAGGAGAGTCCAACAGGTATGCCAATGTTTTGATTTCTTACTGGCGTAGTCAGATAAACTGCTTGAATGTACGAAACGCCCAGGGTTAGCAAGATAACAATTGAGCAGATGGCAGATAAAACGTACAAGACCAGTTTCAAATGAAAACGGCGTAACATACAAGCAATTGCTCGCTGGTGCTTAGGCAGTTCCAGGATTTAAATCGTCCCAAAATCACCGGAATTCGTAGGGGAACAAGCAGTTTTTGGGATGATTATTTTCCTGGAATCGCCTTATCTTCAGTGACACTTATTTTGCGCCGCCTAACGCCAAATTTCATCGGGCGAAAAAGGCGAGCGCAGCTGAACACGGGGGAAGAGCAAGCCATTGTTGGGCATAATTCTCGTGAGATTATACCCGCACCAAACTACCGCTTACGGCCTTTTGAATATTCCCCAAATATTCTATGTGTTCACCATTGACAATGATCCCATCCCCATCCGGGCAACCGTAAATCACCCGCTGATAGTTCTGTGAATATTCTTCTAATACATTCGTCGCAGCCTCCACGTCATTAAGATGCGGTAAAAACGCAAAATCCACCAATCCCAATGCGCTGCTATCGGTCATCTCCTCGCCTGTCAGGGGCGCATCGCCACATAAACGAGCCGTGCCGATCTCCGGTGTCATCAAGATCGCACCGGCACTTGTTCCAATCAATGTTCCTCCATTCGCTACATACTCTTGTAACGGGACGATCAAGCCTCTGACTCGTAACCAATAGAGAAAATGATACGTATTTCCCCCTGAGAGATGAATCGCATCGCACCTCAATAACGAATGGAACATGCTTGGTTCATAGTTCACATCAATCTCAAAATACACCGACAAATTGAGTCCTAGTGTTTCATAATATACTTGTTTTTGCTTAAACCAGATTCGTTCGGGATCACTTGATGATGGTATATAGCCGATTATTGGATTTTGTTTGCCTATCAGAGAGGCTAATCGGCGGTCAATCTTTGCATTTTCTGGGATCACTTGATCACTATAGAGTACGAGTTTACGTATCATTTCAGTTCTTTCTCTTGAGGCATCCTAACATCTCGAAATGTTGGTAACGAAGTCTCATCATCTCCTGTCCTGATGGCATATCATGTTTTGGTATATTTGACCCACTGGGTTGATTCGGAGATATAAGACACAGATTTTACGGATAAAACGGATTTTTCCGGTTCTTATCCGTAAAATCCAAGCAAATCCATGTCTTATCAGCATTCTGACGAACCGGTAGCAACTTGGATTAAGCTAGCCGTTTTTGCCTGAACGGCAATGGTCTAGCGCCTCATTATACCCCAAACAGAACAGAGGGCGAATCAGCGGGAGAACTTGCAGACAACGTAGTTTGTCCCCCACAAGCTTTATGGGCAGGGCATGATTTCAACGGTACTAATGCAGAATCTGTCTAAATCATCACATCCAGTCGGCGATAAAACGTTGAGGCGTGTGTTATCCACGGGATTATACACGCCTACATAGAGCCGGTATTCTCCTGGGAGCGTGTCAAGCGGGATTAGCAACGCATGCCGCTGAAGCACCGACACAGAGGCGTCCCCGTCATTTGGGGCAAGATACAAAGTTATATCAGCGTCGCTCTGCGCAAGTGGCAGAGTGTCTGGACATCCCAGATGCACAAAGGCTTTGTAGGCGCGTTCGTGGGGCGCGCTGATATGCCAGCGCAAGTCCAGGCTGAGCACCTCGCCTGGTTGGAGCGAAGTAATAGGCGATACATAATCCAATGCAACCTGATCTTCGTAAACTGCGTGAGCCGACCAAACCAGGGGCAGCTCACGCGCGCGCACGAATAAGGCCAGTTGTGAATCGCCATACCAGGTATCAAATACAAACACCGCGTACCGATTGAGCCATTCATTAAAGGGATTGCCGGTGTCATGCACATCGGCAAAATAGTTGACTACCCAAAGCCGTTCATGTGAATCGAATATGTCGCCAAGTAGCTCAGAGACAGTTGCGGGGTCATAGGTGTTACGATAAAACACCACCGGCAGATGTGGCGCGTAGCTCGCAAAATAGCCATCTTGCCAGACGTAGGTCGCCAGCAGAGCGTCGTTGGGTTGAGCCAGTGCCTGGACTTCAGCAATGAGCGGGCGATAGTCCTCATCCGCATCAACCGGCCCATGATAAGAGCGGGCTATAGTATGCCCGGTGCTGGTGATGATCAAGAGCACTGCGGCCAGGCCGGCCCAAGGCCATCTACGGAGGACATAAGAGGTCCCTAATGCCGTCAACAGTAGCCATAAGGGGACGCCCGGAAACGCGAGCTTGATCCCGCGCATGAGGTCTTCATCAGGCGCATACTGCACAAGTGCGATGAGCAGCACCGCGCCTAGCGCGCCAAGTGCAAGCGCGACGGCGGCTGTATGATGGCGTTTGAACAGCGTCGCCCCACCTAAGAAAGCGAGCAGCGTCAACGCGAGTGTAGCTATTGGGGCGCTCGCATTGCCGCTCGCAGTCCCAATGACAATCTGCTGGAAAACGGGCAGCATATCTCCTAGAACTTGTAAATTGGGGAGTGGATTCACGCGCTCGGCTTGCAATGAGCGCAGTTGTGAACCGGCATAGAGCAGCCAGGGTGCCAGAAGCACACCTGCGAGCAGCATTGCAATCAGCCAGCGCTTCAAGATAGTGGATGACTGCCGGTAAGTTAGCAGCAAAGCCGCAGCGTGGGCCATAGGGAGCAACGCAAAAACGTACTGTGTACTCACCCCCAGGCTGATGCTGAGCAGGTACACCAGCCACCAGATACGCGCTGTCTGCAAATCCGTCAAGATACGCAGAAAGGCATAGGTGGCGAGCATTGCTAGCAGTATCCCCAAACTGTACATGCGAATCTCGCGGTCATAGTAGAACACAAATGGGGCCACGGCGCTCAATGTGGCGGCCAGCATCCCGGCGCGTTTGCCATCCAAACGTTGCGCAGTCACATAGAGCAAGGGGATCGTCAGCATACCCGTCAGGACAGAGAAGAAGCGTGTGCTAAACGGCGATGCGCCAGCCATTGCCATCCAACCATTGAGCAACACATAATACACGGGCGGGTGGACATCGGCAGCGGTGGCGCTTAAGAGATCGCCTAGCGGCAACTGCGCTACATAGATACTGAAACCCTCATCCCACCATAAGGGTTTTACATCGAGCCGGTAAGTGTAGAGTGTAAAAGCCAGCAGGCATAGCGCAACACACGCCCCATTGGCGGCCAATCTCCCGGGGGCGATTGCGAGTTGCGCAGCGCGCTTAAAGTTTCTATCCATCTTTTTTGTATGAGCCTGGATCATGTTAGATGATGGCCCACGCAGCTCCGTAAATCAATCCACGTGGAAGGCGTCGAGGGTCACGTCGCCATGCTGCGCAGTGAGGGTGAGGTGCTGCGCGCCCGGCAAGAGCGCGCGCGCCACGACGACCGGGCGGCCATCCAGGGCGATGGTGCGCGGTGCGCCATCCGCCACAGTTACCGCAATTGTACCGGCACCAGGGCCAGGATGCAATGTGAGCGCGCGACCCTCCCAGCGCAGGGCCACGCTCGCGCCCGGCTGGAGCGCGCGACGATAGCTGCCCAGCTCGGCGACGGGATCGGCGACCGTATCCCAAGCGCCTGTATACGCTAGCTGCCAGGCTGTCGCCTGATGCGCGCCGGGGTAGAGCGTCGGCTCAAGCGTGGTGAGGTAATCGTGCAGCGCAGTATACAGCGGCAGGGGCGTGAAATCCGGCTCCACCATGCGGAAGTAGTACATCGGCTGGTCAAGCTCGGCATCGGTGGCGCGCTTGAAGAACCAGACCGTCGTCACGCCCGCCCAGGGCCACTCCCGCTGGATGCGCTCGTAGGCCAGCACGGCATAGCGCGCCTGCTGCTCCAGCGTCACCCGCCCGTAGGTGTCGGGCAGCCCATCAGGAACGGCGTTGCTGTTCATCTCACTGATCCATACAGGCTTGGTGGCGTCACCATTGGCGACCATCACATCGCGCACCCAGACGGGGCGGGCAAAGTTGATGAGGTCAGGGCGCATCCGCCGGTCGGTTGGACCGGAGCGCAGCATATAGGCGTTGACCGCGAGGATGTCGAAGCAGTCGCCCGCGCCCGCGTCATACATACGTTGGAGGAAGACCGTGTCCATGAGATTGTTGCCCTCGTAGGCGGGGTTCCACGAACCGAGCTCGGCGGTGGGGGCCAGCGCGCCGGTGATGATGACCGCGTCGGGGTCAGCGGCCTTGATGCGGCGGTAAGCCAGGCAGAGCATCTCGGTATAGGCGACCGGATCCACCGGCTGGTTGCCCCACTCAGGGTAGATGTTCGGTTCGTTCCAGATTTGGTAGAAGCGGATGCGACCCCGATAGCGAGCCGCCACCGCCGCGACATAATCGCCGTAGTCGGTGAGATCATCGGGGGGCGCGAACGCGCCGCGCGCTGTGCCATCGGCACGAGTCCAGGCGGGCGGGGCTTCCAGCCGCGCGATGATGCCCAGCTCGTACTGCTCAGCCAGAGCGACAATGGTATCGTATTTGTCCCACGCGGAACGGTAAGGTTCCCAGCGGCGATCCTCATAATCATCCTTGCCATGGATTTCCAGATCGTACCAGGGGAACGATTGGCGAATCCACGCGAACCCGGCATCCGCAATCATCTGGACGGTCTGTTCGCGCTTGACGAGTTCGACCTCTTGCTCCAGAAAGGTGTTGACGCCAAAGGGGGACAGATCAGCATAGGCGATGGGAACAGCATCCGCTGTGTTGGGCAGCGGGCGGAGGGGATTTAGGAGCCATTGGCCGAAGCCGCGCACTTGAGAAGGGAGCGCCTCCTCGCCGGTAAGCGCAAAGATGCGCGCGCGCGGAGCAGGCCAGAACCAGGCGGCAATCAGCAACAGCGCGAATAAGCCAGCGCCCAACAGCACCCACAGCCAGGGGCGACGGCGAGACCGCAACGAGGGTATCATATCACGCGCGCCTAGCGCGTAGGGGATTTTTCCAGCTTTTCATTGAGCATCTTTTGCAGCGGGAAAGGTTTCGCGCGGTCGTTAATATGCTCATTGACTTCGGCAAGAGCCTTGTTATAGACCTCATACAGCTCATCATCATCGCCCTTAAAACCGGTGATGGTGCGGCGAGCGCAAGTACAGCAGCCCAGCGAGGCACGGTAGCTGTCCAGGTCACACGTGAGGCAGCTGCCGAGCTTGATCATCATCAAACCAAACGCTAACACTTCCGGGTGATTGTGCGGCAAAAACGAGGCTCGATCCACCACCCGCTGCCATTTAGAACCGCGCAAATCACGTAACTGAGGGATGCAACGCGGTGGAAAGAGAATCTCACTATCAGGATACATTAGGGCCTTCTATAAATAAGTTAGATAAACACGGTGCAATCATAACACATTTAAGGCCGTTTTTCAAGGGTATTTTCGGAAAATTTCGGGGAATTCTTGGGTTAGTTACAACAACTGAACAAATAGACACGAAACCCAATTTGTGCGAAACCTGCCAGGTCTTAACTTAATGACATTGGATGGTTACGACTTGCCACTCTCTGGGGTCGCCCAATCCAAAACACGCACCAGAGACATGCGGCAAGGGTCAACGACAGCAACGTATCAACGCGATAGGCCCCCCAGAGTGGAACAGGATCGGCGCGCAAAGTAGTCAACGCCGCCTCGCCTACCCAGTAAAGCGCGAGGGCTGCACCACCGCAACGGCCCAAGGCGACCGCCGCGCCAACCATGAGCAAGGCCCAACCCATGCCCAAGGTCGCCGTCGCATAGCGCGAAGCGAGCAGGCCATAGAGATCGCGCGTCTCTGCGATCAGCCAGACGGGCGTTACCGCATCCTGCCCCCAGGCGCACCCCGCCGCAGCACAGCCCCACCAGGCTCCAGCAGCTGTCAGCAAGACCGCCGGGGTAAGCCAGGTCAGCAAACGGGCCAGGGGTAAGTGAACGCGGCGCACGAACCACATCGCCGCGAGCAAGCCACCCACGAAGGCGCTGCCTCCGTACAAACCGCCCACGCGCCCCAGCGCCAGAATCGCACCAGGATTCTGAGAGAAGTAGAGAGGATTGCCCAACACATAGCCCAGGCGACCCAAGAGGAGTGTGCTCGCAAGAAGCATCCATAGCAACGCCGGGATAGCGGCTCGTGAGACGCCCCAGCGCGGCGCGCGCCATATCAACCATGCTGCCCCCAGCAACACACCGAGGCTCAAACGCAGCGTATAAGGGTGAATCCAAAGTGAACCTATCCGCATGATGCGTTGAGTATAACATGGCAGCGCATAAGCGCAATGGCGTGAAGGGCATTAGTCTACCGCGATGGGTGTGGCTAGTCCCGTCAAAGTTGTGATTGGACGGCACTGCAAGAGATAGAGCTGCCGCCGCTGATAGGCGCATTCCAGATCCACGGGCCAGCCCTCACCTACTTCTAACGAGCGGGCCAACCGTGCCAGCGCCACAATCTGCGCGTCCTCCAGCGCAGGCTGAGCGCGCAATAGACGCGGGATGGCAACCTCGCGCGTGCCGGCGGAATATGCAACCGTCATCACCGTTTTCTCAGATACCTGCCGTGCGATGATCCTCAAGTCACGCTTGCTCACAATGTACAGATCAGGCGTGACAGTACCGCCTACCAGGCTCTCACCCAACCCCCAGGTGGCGTTGATGACGATGTGCTCGCGCTCGCCCGTGCGTGGATCAACGCTGAAGACGACGGCGGAGGCATCGGCCAGCACCAGCTGTTGCACCAGTACGGCAATCTCGGTGCGCTCGCTCAGGCCATGCGTATGCCGGTAAACCCGCGCACGATCGCTCCGCGCTGAGGCCAGGCAATGCTCAACCGCGTGTGCCACCGCCTCCGCACCGACCACGTTGAGATAGCTCTCATGTTGTCCGGCGAACGAGGCCAGCTGGCCGTCTTCATCCACCGCTGAAGAGCGCACTGCCACGCGTGGAGCGGGATGTCCGCAGCGCTCGCCGAGTTGATTGTACGCCGCACCTAAGCGCCGGGCCAGCACAGGCGGGATACGCTCAGCGGCTTGCGTCGCGGTAAGGCAAAAGCCCGGTGGCACCGGATGGGTTGCCGCGAGCCGTCCGAGGTTAGCAGCCTTCCCGCCCACCAGTTGGGGATTGCGACAAATGGGATTATCCAGCCAGTAGATGTCCATCGTACACCTCCAAAAGAATCAGCGAATCGCAAATCACAAATCGTAAGCGTATGTTTGAGTGAAACGCGAGGGTGCATTCTCTCCCTCACGCCTCACGCAACAACCGCACTACGCCCTGATTGCCGTCCACTTCCAGCCATTGACCATCGCGGATGATTTCGGTGGCGCTGCGTGTGCCCACAACGGCGGGGATGCGATACTCACGAGCCACTACCGCACCATGCGAGAGCAGCCCCCCCATATCGGTCACGACAGCAGCGGCGGTGAGGAACAACGGCGTCCAGGGGGGCGAGGTCGTCGTGGTCACGAGAATTTCGCCGGGTTGCAAGCGATGCGCATCGTTCAACGAGAGGATGACACGGGCAGGCCCGCGCACCTTGCCCGCTGCGCCGGCCTGCCCCACCAATGTGTCCGGCTCGGCCTGGGGAAGGTCCATCTCGGCAACATGGCCGCCCACATAGCGCAGCATCCGCCGCGCGTCCGGTGAGTAAAGGTAAAGCGGCTCAGCAGGACGAAGGCCCAGTTCGCCCGGTTCATCGTAAGCAGCCCAACGCTTAACTTCGGCCAGACGCTCAGCGGCGCGCTCACGATATTCCAGAGTCGTATCGGTCGCCAACGCGCGGAGCTCGTTGAGCAGCAGATAGAACACATCGTCAGGCTGGTGCAGTTGCCCGGCAGCGGCAAAGCGGTTGCCGAATTCCCGCACGATGCGATGAATCCACCCAAAGCCGTTAAAGTCAATGTAATAAGTATGATTCTCAGTCAACACCAGTGCCAGCTGCGCCGAACGGAGCAATTGCTCGAAGTGCTCCACCACTGGCGTGGGATAGGTCACCAGAGCACGGCGTGCCTCAACGATGGCGGCTTCCCGTTCAGCCGCTGCCTCTGCCAGTTCCGCCTGCAAATCCCGATCAGGCTGCGCCAGATACGCCTTAAGATTATTGAAGACTGGCATGGGATCATCTTGCCAACTGGGATAGCCCCAATCCCACAGATCGCTGCGCCCGCCGTAGGCCGCCAGAAAAGCGCGTACCTCGTCCAAAAACGCCCGCCCCGTTGCGAAACTATCCAGAATGGCCCACAGCATCTTCGTCGGCAATACATTAATCGCCAAGGCTACATCTGGCGTCTGGAGCGCCAAATCACGCAGATGCCACAACGCTCGCCCAATCTCCAGCGTCTTGTTATCGAAGCCCTGGAGCAAGCGGTGCGCGTCCAGTTTGGTTTGATCGGGAAACAAATCGCAGTAGAGCGTTTCGAACTCGTCAATGGCGAACCACATGGGCGACCCCATCAGGTAGTGGATTTCGTACAGTTGCGAGCCACGCAAAACGCTCTCATTTAGATGTGCCAGCAAGGCTTCCCGCGATGCGCCCCGCACATCGAACGCGTGCCAAAAATCCCAGTGCGCTTCGAGTCGGGGTAGCCATTCCTCACGCCACACCTGTTCCAGACGCAAACTGATGGTGCTGAGCTTCTCGCGATTGCGTTGAGCGCGAGCGGCGAGCGCTTCCGGCGGGCCAGCGTAGGGCGTGATGTGCGTGTAGATGTAGTTGTTGATGAGAATATCACGGCGTTGCGCTACAGCCTCATCATAAGTTTCAGTGACACGATTGCGACTCTCGACTCCCATCTCCCCGGCGGTACTGAAGAACATCGGCGTCAGCGGGTCGGGCATGTGTTCGCGATCGCGCGTCCAATGCCCCATAGCGAATGCGGGATCAGGCCAAACAACCGGGAAATCATCCGGCGCTGTTAGCGGGGTTCCTACTAAAGTCTGGGTATCCATTACATGCCTCCTTATATATGAATCGAGTATGAATTCGAACGGGCGATTGCCCTGTGTCTACTTTCAGTATACTCTTTTCTAACCGCTGAGGCTATGACCCGTATCACACACCCTGAAACAAACAAAACGCCCCTTCCCGGATGGGGAAGGGGCGTTGCTCAAAAACGCTATATCTGAGAGCTACTTGAGCTCTACGACCGCGCCGACTTCCTCGAGCTTGGCCTTCGCCTCAGCAGCGATTTCCTTACCAACAGCCTGCATCACAGGCTGCGGAGCGCCTTCGACCATATCCTTGGCCTCTTTCAAGCCCAGGCTGGTAAGCTGGCGCACAACCTTAATGACATCAATCTTCTTCGGGCCAAAGTCCTTGAGAATGACGTCGAACTCAGTCTTTTCCTCTTCTTCCTCAACCTGAGCAGCGGCGGTGGGCATTGCGCCCATCATCGCCACCGGAGCCGCTGCGCTCACACCCAGCTTCTCCTCCAGTTTCTTAACCAGATCGGCCGCTTCCATCAAAGAAAGTGCGCTGATTTCCTCTACCAGTTTTTCCAGGTCTGCCATTTTAAATTCTTCTCCTTGAACTTTGAGTTATGTTTGATTTAGAAACAAGCGCGCGGGTCAGGCCGCGGCCTCAGCGGTTTGATTACCGCCTTCGAGCTTATCTACATACGCCTGCAACACATTCATGACCTGCCGAATACCGCTGGCAACCACCCCGACCGTCTGCGTCGCGGGCGCATTGATGGTACCTAACAGTTTCGCAAACATGACTTCGCGCGGCGGCATATCTGCCAACGTTGCTACATCTGCTGCCCCATAGAAATGCCCTTCCACCAGCGCCCCACGCACCATGAAACGTGTATCATTTTCTTTAGCGTAGTCGCGGAAAAGTTTGGCAACAGGGGGAGCATCCTTATAGCAGAAAGCCACCAGCGTTGGCCCGCTGAACAAATCAACGGGAGGGGTCAGCGAATGCTCCTGCAAGACACGCTCCAAAAGTGTATTTTTGATAACAAAAACTTCACTGTCTTGCTCGCGCGCACGCCGACGCAAATCTTGCATCTGCGCCACGCTGAGGCTGCTGTAATGAGCCAGGATCGCGCCCTGGCTTCGCTCTAATTGTTGAGCATAGACCTCTACCAGATCTTCTTTACGAGCGCGTGATATAGCCAACTATCTCACCTCCTTATGTAATTAACAACCAGCCTGAATTCAGGCTTACAACAGCAAAACGGGCCTTACTTCGACTACCGAAGTAAGGCCCGGCTCTTTACAGAGGTGCTTTGCCAACAAAGCCCGGTCTTACCTCGGCAGGACATTAAGCGCTGGGGGCGCACCTGCTGTCTTCGGCAGACAGACTCAAACCCAATGGGTTAAGATCTACTTATAATGAGCTCTCCAGAGCTAACGCTTGCGCAGTATCCACTTTAATGCCCGGCCCCATGGTAGCAGCAACAGTGACCCGCTTGACATAGATACCTTTGGCCGCAGGAGGCTTGACCCGGCGGATAGTCTCCATAATGGCAGCTAAATTTTCAACCAGCTGCTCAACAGGGAAACTCACCTTGCCAAGTGCGCAGTGAATATTACCAGTACGATCCAGACGGTACTCGACACGCCCGGCCTTCGCTTCGCTAACCGCCCGCTTGAGGTCTTCAGCAGCTACAACCGTGCCGGTCTTGGGATTGGGCATAAGCCCCCGCCGCCCCAACACACGTCCTAACCGCCCGACTTTAGGCATCATCTCCGGCACAGCAATAGCAACATCAAACTCTGTCCAGCCGTCGGAAATTTTCTTAATGCCCTCATCGTCGTTGATAATGAAATCAGCTCCTGCCTCACGAGCTGCCGCTTCGGCCTCGGCTGCGGCGAAGACCAACACCCGTACCGTCTTGCCCAAGCCATGCGGCAACCGCACCACCCCACGAATCTGCTGATCCGCGCGCCGGGGGTCCAGGTTCATGTTCAGGTGAAGTTCCACCGTGCCGTCAAAATTGGTGTAGCTGGTCTTCTTGGTAAGTTCTAGCGCCACTTGCGGACTATAGGACTTCTCCAGATCTACCTGTTCCACCGCTTGAATATATCGTTTTCCTCGTCTAGCCATGCTAATCCTCCTTGTGGTTCTGCGGGATTTCCCCTCCCACGTAGGGCAGGACTTAGTCCACTACCTGGATGCCCATACTGCGGGCAGTACCGGCAATCATCCGCTCAGCAGCTTCGATATCGTTCGCGTTGAGATCTTTCATCTTTGTCTCAGCGATCTCGCGCAGCTGCTTGCTGGTGATCCGGCCCACCTTATCGCGGTTAGGCTCAGCAGATCCTCGCGGCACACCGGCAGCTTTACGCAGCAAATCCGGCGTGGGCGAGGTCTTTAGTAAAAAAGTGAACGATGAATCCTGATAAATGGTGATTTCCGCAGGGATAATGTTTCCCGCCAAGTGTGCTGTACGAGCATTGTACTCTTTACAGAAGCCCATCAGGTTGATACCATGCTGAGCCAATGCTGGACCAATCGGCGGTGCGGGATTTGCCTTCCCTGCCGGAATCTGCAACGTCACAATCGCTTTAATCTTCTTTTTTGCCATCTTCCAACTCCCTCTGTGGGTTCGCCCCCCAGGCGCTAACTCCGCTAAGCTTTTTCTACCTGTAAGAAATCCAACTCCACAGGCGTTTCCCGACCGAAGAAGGATACCAATGCACGCAGCTTGGTGCGTTCTTCGTCAATACTATCCACAACACCGATAAAATCGGCAAACGGGCCTTCAATGATGCGTACTTTTTGCCCTGGCTTGAATGTCGCCCGCACTTGCGGCGCAGCGGCTTCCATGCGCCGGAGAATACCTTGCACCTGTTCCTGGCGCAAGGGAATGGGCTTATTTCCCATACCCACAAAACCAGTCACACCGGGAGTGTTGCGTACAACATACCAGGAATCATCAGAGAGCAACATTTGCACCATAATATACCCAGGGAACAGACATCGTTCTACAGTGCGCCGCTTGCCTTCTTTGATTTCGATTTCTTCAACTGTAGGGACGACTACTTGATAGATGTAGTCTTGCATATCCATAGATTCAATGCGCTGCTCCAGGTTAGACTTGACTTTGTACTCGTAACCAGAGTAGCAGTGAATGACAAACCAAGCGCGCTCATCGGCGACAGGTTTCTCTTCTTGCTGCGGCGGCATACTGGCGAGACGCGCCCACCGTTCAGCAGCAGTTTCACCCTCAATAGTTTCGGGCAACGACACGCCATCTGTATCAGGCAGCAGGTCTTCATCTTCAGCCGCTACTGTTGGTTCTGGTTCGGCAACCGGCTCGGCGGTCGGCTCATCCTCAGGCACGGCAGAGTCATCCAAATCGAAGCGACTCAGCAGTCCTTCAGCCGTGAGCAAGCTATCGAAAACCGCCGTCGACTCCGAAAGGTCTTCGGGGTCGAGCAGCGGCAATGACAGCCCGTCAACAGAATGATCTTGAGTCATGCGCGATTAGACCTCGCGACCCGATTGGGCAATCCAATAAGCAGCGCCCGAAAGCCCCAGAATAACAATAACACCCAACCCGTAGTAAAGGGGTTGGGCGCGCAGCACGCCGCTGAGCAACTGGCGGAACACAAAGTCCAGGACTCCCAGGAACACCGCCATCGCCAACGTGACCACCAACACCACACGGGTCAACATCCAGGTTTCTTCGCGGCTAGGCCAACGCACCTTGCGCAGTTCCGCCATAGTTTCTCGGAAATAGCGAACCAGGGAGTTTTCCTTACCTTTTTTCTCTTCGGCGGCCATCAGGCCCTCCTCACTTTGGACTTACACTTGAAGACACCGTCCATTATGGCGACGGTGTCTTGCAGTTAGCAGGCAGGCGAGGCAGGAATCGAACCCGCAACCTACGGTTTTGGAGACCGTTGCTCTGCCAGTTGAGCTACTCGCCTGCGTTATCCTTATTTGGTTTCCCGGTGCATCGTGTGCTTACGACAGCGCGGACAATACTTATTTAATTCCATGCGCGAGGGATCGTTACGCCGATTTTTCTCGCTCGTGTAACTCTGCTCTTTACAGTCGGTGCAGGCCAGGGTAATGGTTAACCGAATCGCCTTTTTCTTTGCCATTGGATTGCCTCTTATTTCTTTATCACAAATTACGAAGGGTGAGCCTTCCTCAAGCCCATGCTCGGATTCGAACCGAGGACCCCTTTCTTACCAAGAAAGTGCTCTACCTACTGAGCTACATGGGCGCACATCTCACGCTTACATAAAAAAGGTGGGCAGAGGCGGATTCGAACCACCGAAGGCTTAGCCAGCTGATTTACAGTCAGCCCCCTTTGGCCGCTTGGGTATCTGCCCAGAAAGCCGACGGTGGGAATTGAACCCACAACCCTCCGCTTACAAGGCGGATGCTCCGCCGTTTGAGCTACGTCGGCGTCCGGCTATTATAGCACAGGGTCGCTGAGGGTCAAGGGTTCATTCCCCCCAAAGGCAGGTTGCAGTATACACAACTCGCAAGATTTGTCAACCGATACCGCCGTATACAAGTTGCATTAATCCCTGCCGCGCCTTTGATAGCTGCAATTGCCCTCAAGGAGCAGCGATGCGATGTTTACCAGCATAATTGCCCGAACAACGCCATGAAAAAGCAACCTTGACCCGCTCGAAATCGTGGTACAATAACTTGTGGAAAAATTACCGATAAAGGTGCGTAGAATGAAAACTACGGTGATTGTACCGACGTATAACGAGAAGGAAAACCTGGAGGCGCTAATCACGCTGCTCCTAGAGTTACCGGTGACAGTTGAAGTTATCGTTGTGGATGATAATTCTCCTGATGGCACTGGCGCGATTGCAGATACGTTGGCGGGACAACATCCAGAACGCCTCCATGTCATCCACCGGGCGGGTAAGTTGGGGCTGGGAACCGCCTACATTGCGGGCTTCCAGTATGCATTGGCAGAGAGGAGCGATTTAGTCATTACGATGGATGCAGATTTCTCACATCACCCACGTTATATCCCGGCGATGGTAGATAAAATTAGTGTAGGCTATGATCTAGTCATCGGCAGTCGCTATGTGCGTGGTGGCGGGACGGTGGAGTGTACGTTTCTCCGCAAGTTGCTCAGCTGGGGAGCGAACACTGTGGCTCGCACGCTCCTGGGGCTACATGCGTACGATGCAACAGCTGGCTTCCGTTGCTATCGCCGTCAGGTATTAGAATCCATTGCCCTCGAACAGATTTTCTCTAACGGGTATTCGTTTTTGATTGAGATGTTATATAAGGTACAACGCCGCAAATGGCGTGTGGGTGAGGTGCCGATTGTTTTTCAGAATCGCCAGCAAGGCACCTCTAAAATCTCCAATAACGAAGTACGTCGGGCGCTCTACACAGTGCTGCGTTTGTTTTGGGAACGCTTACGCGGAGAGCCGGTATGACCCACTCGCCACTCGACGCCAGCGACTGCGAACGCGTATGCTGCAATTTATGCGGAGCAGATGACGCTTTTGTCCGTTTCCCATCCACCCTACCCAACGGCGAACACGACGACTGGCGCGCTTATGCCTGCACAAGCAATGGATATGGGCGGCACGGGCCAATTGCACAGTGTCGCCGTTGTGGCCTGGTTTATGCTGTACCTCGCCCTTCCACACAGGCAGTGCTAGAAACATACACCGCCGTAGAAGACCCGCTCTACCAGGAAGAGCGAGAGGGACGTGTATTAACATTTGAACATCACCTGCGCCCATTGGAGCGATTTACCGGGCCGCCAGCGCAACGCCGATTGCTAGACGTGGGGGCCTACACTGGCGTCTTTGTGGAAATCGCTACACGCCACGGTTGGAATGCCTGGGGCGTAGAGCCAAGCGCATGGGCCGTGGAGCAATCCCGCCAACGGGGGCTGAACATGGTATCGGGCACGCTAGAGACTGCGGGGCTGGATGACAACAGCTTTGATGTGATTACACTTTGGGACGTAATCGAGCATCTGACAGATCCACAGAGTACGTTACAAGAGGCCTGGCGCATTCTTACACCAGGCGGCGCTTTGATTGTTCATACGATTGATATGGACAGTGCATTCGCACGAGCGCTAGGGCCACGATGGCCCTGGCTGATGGAAATGCATCTCTACTATTTCTCCCGCCGTACATTGCGCGCCATGCTGGAGCAAACTAGCTTTGAGGTAGCCTGGATGGGCGCACAGGGACGTTATCTGCGCGCTGGCTACCTGGCTAATCGGTTAGCAGCATTGTTTGCGCCATTGGGCCGACCTGTGGAATGGCTCGTCACCACGCTACAGGCACGGCAAATCCCTTTACATGTGAATCTAGGTGATTTGTTTACAGTGTATGCACGCAAACCGCACTAAGGGTCTGTAAAAGTATAGTTTCCCGCTACAACCGCCCCCGGGACGGGGGCGGAGAGCAAAAAAGCCCCCCGTGCTACCGGCTACTGAAACATACACTCGCCTGCCCATCCTTGGCGGCATTCCCTTGACCCGGTACCCTCTTCGTCGTTCTCAGTCTGCGGAAAAATGATACGCCCCATACACGCCTCTTCTGTTGACCTTAACCCAGTTGCATACTATAATGGACTTATCAGTCCTTTGATAGTAATATGATTGTGAGGTCATACCATGATCCAAATAAGCGCTTACTCAAAAAAATTCCCCATTATTATACTCGCCTTGATTTTGGGAGCTTTCTTACTGGCCTTGCCGCTACTTCTGATACAACCAGCCCAAAGTGCCGCGCCCATTGATACGTTACCCCATCCTGAATCCCAGAGCACCTGGCTAATCCTTGATAAAACAGGGCCAGACACCACTTACGCCGGAGATCCGGTGCGTTACACAATCCGATTGACCAACACTTCAGACAGTGAGTTGACCAACGTGGTGTTGACCGATACCTGGACAACCCGTATCCCGTCGGCACAGGATAGGGAAGCGACGTGGTTACGGGGTATTCTAGCGCTCTATAACGGTGATTACACGGTCAATCCACCTGACGCAGTGAACTATCACACCTATGGTTCCTATGTAAACTTGCGTAAGGGAGAAGCTTACTGGCATCTCAACCCAATTCCTGCCGGGCAATCCGTGGAAATTGTGTTGACAATGACTACCCCAATCACACTTCAACCAGCTTTGAACGGGCATCTCCCGTGGGGGCGTGTAGGGCCGTCGAATGTGGAAAATTCCATCGTAGCGGGAGCACCAGGCCGTGGGAATGTTGAAGGTCCGGTTGTTACTTCATTGGTGGTAGGGCCATTACTGCAACTGACCAAAACCGCCGTAGGCGAAGCAGCACCGACCGGGCAAACCCGGGTTGGCCGGCTCGTGACCTATACTATCCAGATCCAAAATGTCACGGCTGAAGGTAGTTTTCAACGCCCTGATGCCGTAGCAGCTCAAAACCTCGTGGTTTGGGATGAAATCCCTATTCAGCTGCAGGGAACAACTTACCTAACCTATAGCGCCAGTCAGCCGGGCGTGGTAATACATTATAATACAACCGGATACACGCTGACCTGGACTTTCCCGGAGAGTTTCGCGCTGCAACCAGGAGAAAACACCCATGTGTATTTCACCGCTCGCGTGCCGGCAGGTACAGCTTATAATCCCACCACCAATTTGATTAATGCTAAAAACAAATTGTTAGCAATTGCTGATACCATGCTAAAATCAGCTAACTTGGCATCCGATTTGAGATCGCGGGTACTTAGTCCCTTTGATAAGACAGTGGCTGCGTCCACGCCACCCGCACAAGCGAATTACACCTATCCCAACCGCATCGTCACCTACACGGTCACTATCTATAACCCTCTGCAAATTGACATCCATGATATGGTGTTTACAGATACGCTCAATATTGTCTCTGGAGCAACCTACGCAAGTATGGTACAAGGCCCAGCCCCAGTCTCTGGTGGCAGTAGCCCGCGGTGGGAGGGTTTATCGTTACCGGCCAATGGAGCAATCACTTTGATCTTTCGAGCTTTCATCCCACCGGATGTACCACTAGGGCCGCTCGGAACCACTTGTCGTAATGCGAGTTATTTCAATGGCGTAATGGCCGCACATCCGGCTTTCCCGGTCGTCTACGTTGGGCATGATAATAACGCCTTAGCACGTTTATATGTCGTACCGCAATTGCAAATGTCCAAAACAGTTACCCCGACTACACAAATCCCCGGTGAATCGGTGGTTTACACCATTCAGTTACAAAATGTGGGCGATACTGACATTCCAACGCCCCTTATCATCACCGACACCCTGCCCCTATTTTTCACCTATGAACACATGGTCTCAACAGCTCCACCTGGCGAACCTGCTGTAAACGATAATGTCCTAACCTGGAATGATGTGCCGGGGATTCCGGCGGGACAATCTATCTCTTTCTCATTTAGTGCCATAACTGGAGGCCTCTCCGGGGTTGGTTATAAGAATGTTGTTTCCGGCTACAATGCAGAAACCTCAGTGTGTACTATTTCTAGCGCCGAAGTCAAACTGGAAATACCCATCACCAAGGTCGTTTCTCCAACCACGGTTATCCAGGGAGAGATTGTGCAATATCAAGCCATGCTCCAAAACGCTTCGACGCAGGATTATGTAGTTACAGATTTCAAAGACATCTTGCCAACTGGTTTTGTGGCTGCCAGTAACCTGAACGATGTTTACGAAATCACCTACGATCCGCCGTTTACATTACCATCCAATCAAACCCTAACGGAACAATTTGATGTATTGGTGCGCGGCTCTGGTGTTGGCACTACATGGTGTAATGCTTCTTATCCCTCACGAGAAGTCTGGCAAGATAAAGGCAAGTTCGGATTCAACATACAGGACACGGGATGGGCCTATAACACCGTCAAACAAGCCATGGTTGAGGTTATTCCTCAAGGGTATCTGCTCCAAACGAGCCACCCACAGCCGGTGGCAGTGAATGACACTCTCGTATTGACCCTGACTTTACAGGACAATCGGATTGATCCGGTTACTCCTTTGGCTGGCATTCACTTGAAATGGACCGTGCCTAGCTACGGCTCCGGCGATGCGCAAGAAATATTCACGCTTCTCGCCAGTTCCCTGCCCCCCGCTGAGTCATCCGCCCCACCTATCTATTACTGGGAGGGCCTTGAAATACCGCTTGCCGGCCAGCTACACATTATTTTGGAATTACGCGCACCACAACCCAACAACGATGATTGGGCACGCGACTACACCAGTACAGCTGAAGTGCTCACGCTTAATGATATGAATATCTGCATCCCCCGCTCTTCTTATAAAATCAAAGTCGTCCGCGGCATCGAAATTATCAAGACACCTTCACCCTCTCAAGTTGGGCCTTATGGCATTGTGCAATACACCTTGCGCGCCAACAATCTTACCGGCGCGCCGGTATCGAATGTCGTACTTACCGATGTATTGCCCCCGGGCTGGGAATTTATAGCACTGGTGAGTGGGCCACCTCCTACTGCCACAACCCCTTTGGTCTGGCACTTGGATACTATTCCCGCCCTAAGCGAGATCGCCATCAAATTCACCGCACGCGCCTATACATCGGTAGGGGGAGAGATTAATAAAGTAGCAGGCCTTGCGCCCATCAATCTAGGGTATCATAAAAATTACACTAATACGGTGCGAGTACAAGTGGTTTCAGGGGTAGGATTTTTCAAAACGGCCAACCCGAATGCGGTCAATGCGGGAGATTTAGTTAATTACACTATTACGCTTTACAATGGTGTTCCTAACAGTGAAAAGATGAGCAACATCATCATCACCGATACACTGCCGGCATATTTTACCTTTGTAAGAATGCTGGAAGGGCCGGCACCCAAACTACTGGCGGGGAATGAACTACGCTGGGACACGCTGACTACATTAAACAATGGGCAACGTCAGATATTACGCTTTGAAGTGCGGGTTGCCGAGGATGCGCGCACGGGCAACTATTACAATCAAATTATTGGCGAAGCGCGCAGTAGTAGCGGCGTCCCCCTCACGATTCCACCCTCTGGCCCAACTGCCCCTGTCTACGTTTCAGGATTGCCTTCTATTCAGGTGAACAAACAAGTATCTCCTAATGCTGTACGTGCCGGTAATTCAGTGACCTATACCCTGACGCTCTACAATGAAGCAGAGGGATCTTACGCCGTAGTAGTGACCGATACGTTACCCTACTCGCTCACCTTTGAAACAGCTTTAGGCTCCCCCCAGCCTACCGTCATTCCCGGGCCACGCGAGCGCGTGGTCTGGTCTGGCTTCGACTTGGCACCTGGTGAAACGCGGACGTTGACCTTCCGTGCCAGCGTAGACCGGCGAACCCCCAATGATGTTTACTGTAACGATGTGCAGGTCAAAATGGGCGAATGGATTCTGCCGCCACACCTGGGATTGGCCTGTTTGAACGTTTCAGCTATCCCACGGGTGGATGCACAAATCAGTAAAGATGATGGGGTCACGCAGGTGGCAGCCGGGGATAGACTGACCTATACCATCCGCTATACCAACAGTATAGACTCCGAAGCTGCACTTTATAACGTAGTCCTCACCGAGACCATTGCCCCGCTTGCTTATCTCACTGTTTTGGAACACCCGAACTGGTTGCCGCTGGGGGAAGGGCGTTACCGCCTGGAAGTGAGCGAGCCGCTGTCACCTGGAGTTTCCGGAGAAGTGCTATTTGTGGTAGATCTACAACAAAGCGTCCCGCTGACCGAGGTACTGTCAGTGCATAATCGTGTTGAAATCGGTTATACGACGCTAGAAGAGACAGTAGAGGCCACTCCGGATGACAACATTGCCGAAGACATCAATCTCTGGCAAGGGCCGGATATCATCATTACCAACTTATGGTTTGAGCCAGCTAATCCCCTAATCGGAGAGCCATTGGCAGTTCACATTGAATTGACCAATCAGGGTACTTCGAATATAGACCGTCGTTATGATGGAAGCACCGACCCCGGCTGGTGGCTCTTCGTCACAGAGCTGTACTTGAAGAACACTTCTTTTGTCCCGGCTGGCCCGCCGACAGGGGTCTTTGATCATATCGGGGGGTATTGTCCCGATGCAGCTTGTTCCGCAACTCGAGGTGAATACCTGGTATGGCCTAACACCCTCGCGGCTGGTGAATCGCGCCAGTTCACATTCAACATTACTGCCCCAAACGCAGGAGTTTATAGCGTATACGTTCAAGCCGATGTTACTTGGCTTAATTGGCGAGGCGGAAAGGACTATGGGTTAATCCTAGAAGCCATCGAGGACAATAATATTTACAGGGGATCTGACTTGGTCATTTCAGGATCTGTTATAGGGCGTAAGGTTTACTTACCACTCATTTTACGCCATTGAAAGTCACAGCAAAAAGGAAACCATCATGAGTACAAAATTTAGGTTTTGCAGTTTAATATGCATTATATTAGCCGTAACCTTAATAATACTTACTACACCCAGTGTTAGTAGCGTTATGGCACAAGACCCGCCAACAGATCCACCACCACCAACGGCCATACTGCCAACAGCCATACCACCAACAACCGTGCCGCCGACAGAACCGCCCACACCGGTGCCGCCAACAGCCATACCACCGACAGCTGTGCCGCCAACAGCCGTGCCGCCAACAGCCGTACCGCCGACAGCCGTACCGCCGACAGCCGTGCCACCGACAGCCGTGCCACCGACAGCCGTGCCACCGACAGCCGTGCCACCAACAGCCGTGCCGACCACGCCAACCGAATCACCACCACCACCACCAGCGCCCGCTGAGCCTACTGCGCCGGCAATTGCCCCGCAAGCAGCCGAGAATCATCGCTTACCTCAAACCGGCCTGCTTGAGGGATTCACGGTGATTGGATTGGGACTGGCAATTATCATGCTGGCATTTGCGACCATGCGTCGGCATCGCACAAACAGCGAACAGTAAATCCTTCAGTTTACAGCAGGGGGCAGCGCAACTGCCCCCTGCTGTGTTATTGCACACCGTCCACCATCCGACTTCCCTTTTTTGCGATTTTGTGCTACAGTGAGTAGGAAGAATTTGTGAACGGCAGAGACTAAACGCCGACACGCTACAGGATTCCACGGGAGAAGCGAACATGACTACCTTCTTACGATTCTTGTTTTTGATAGGTTACGCCATCGGCGTATATTTTATCCACCGCTACCTGCGCGCCCACCCGCCCAAGTTCGATGGGGAATTTGTATTTCCAGAGTCACGCCCCTTCAAGGCGTCCTGGTATATGGGACTCCCCCTGCTCTGGCCGCTCCTGGCGCTATTCTGGCTAAATCAGCCCCCCACTTCCCCAGGACTGTTGATCTATTTATTTATCATCGTACCGCCGCTGGTCATCTTTTTGCCCTGGCTCTGGTATTGGGGCGTACGCCCGCCATTCGTTGTTTTGCTGTTTACCGCCCTGCTCCTGTTAGTGCTACCCTTATTGATAACTGCCACCCTCTTTTTGATAGACGGTGTGCGCATCACTATCGGCGTGCTGCCGATGCTCTTCTTCATGCTCGCGCCGCCAGCCTTTATGCTGCTCTTGGTATACCTGTGGGGCCCGCAAATTCTACCGCTCAGCCCGGAAGAGCAGCGCGCGCACCGGGGCGATATCGCCAAACTTTTCGCGGCCTTCTGGACAACCTTCGCCAAGCCCTCTATCGTTGTTGTCAATGCGGAGGCTCAAACACGCGTCGCTGGCAACCCGTTCCTAGGTATCGCACCGGGGCTACTAGTAACGGAACCGGAAAACGCCGTGATTCTACGCGATGGCTCTAAAATCGCCGCAATCATGGATCCGGGCGTTCATTTTGTCGGCTACACCTCCGCGAATCTCGTGCATGAGGTACTAGACCTGTTCAAACAATTCCGCTCGGAGCCGAAGGTGGAAGCCATCACCAAAGACGGTATCCATATTCACGTTCCTATCTCCTCAATTTTTTCTATTGGAGGTGTCCGTCCGCCAGAAAAGCCAGGCGAATCCTGGCGCTATCACAAGAGCGCCGCGTTCAAAGCCTTTATGGCGCAAGAAGTCAACCCTACCGGGCGCACCCCTCTCGACGCACATCAGGTACGCTCATGGAAGGACATTCCCTTGCAAACTGTGATCCCCTATCTAAAACAACGGATTGCCGGATATACGCTAGATGAATTATACGGTGCCAAAGAACCTTCATCACCGAAACTATTGCGCATAGTATTGGGGCAGGAAATGCAGACCTACACAAAAGCTCAAACCACACGCAGCGGCATTGAGGTGAGCGGCGGTGGCATGGGTAACAAGGTCAGCCCAGTGGATCATAAGGTCGTCGAACAGCGCATGGACGCCTGGAAAGCCCGGAAGACACATGAGAGCCTCGTGCGGAAAGGACAAATAGAAGCCACCTATCTCACGCAGCTGGGACGCGTGCGCAGCAAAATGCTTGAGGAAATCCTACAACAAATCAAGAGACATGCGCAAGAATTGGAAAATGTACCTACCGAAAAACGCGACAGTATGCTCAAGATGATGAGTGCCGTACGTTTAATAGAAACGCTTGACGCGATCGCTCGTGACCCAGCTGTAGAACCACTCTTACCAGAAACAGTAGCCCAACGGATGCTGGCCTTACGTAAACAACGCGAAGAAGGGGGTAAAGCATGACCCGCACCACTGACCGCCTTGACAATTTAACCCTCCCTTTGTTGATAGTAATAGTTGCCACATTAGTGTTTTCCGTGCTATATATTGTGGCGATGCCCGAATCACTAGACGGTGTAAAACTAGCCCTAAGCCGCTATGGCGAAACACGCAACCCTATCACTTTGCTGATCACGCTAGGAATGGCCTTTTTGAACAGCAGAGCCTTCGCATTTATGCTGGTTATGATCCTCGCCTGGTTCTCAGCGCATCTGTTACTAGGCCAATATCTGCAACAGCTTTATGCACTCACCTGGGAGGATACCTTGGGCGTGACCGAGGCAGCCGACAGAAACGCTGACTCACCAACGCGAGCGTCTGGCCTATTGTTTCGCATTCTCTACGGGCTGCCAGAGGAACCACCTTTTGCGCCAATCCTTGGCGCACGCGAAGGGCAAGTAGACCCGGACGGGCCAGAAATTATGCGCAAGGTGGGCGGGCCAGGCTTCCTCAGCATAGGCCACGATACCGCCGTCGTCATCGCGCGCGGGGGTACAATTATTAACGTGCTAGGCCCTGGTTGGCATCGCGTCGGCCCCTTCGAGCGGATATGGGATGTAGTAGACTTACGCCCACAACGCCGCAATCTACATGTAGAAACGCACTCGCGTGACGGCATCCCCATCTATTGCGATGCCGAAATTCTTTTCCGGCTCGACAACGGCGAAGAACCGCCCGAAGAAACAGAAACTTTCGACTATCCGTACCCCTTCACCGAGAAGGCTGCCGATAATGTGTTGAAAGTAACCGCCGGAAAAGTCGTGCTCAAACCGGGGGGCAAACGCTTCACCGATTGGAGCACACGCATGCCCAACGGCATCCTTGACGGGGTCATCCGCAACACCATTGAACAGTACCGACTGGATGAGTACCTCACCCCCGCCGATAACGGCGAACCGCTTTTTGCCAAGTTGGAAAGAGACATCGAAAAGCAAGTGCGCGAGGATGGCCTCAAGGCAGGGGCACGGGTATTACGTGTCACGCTTGGGCCAATCCTCCCGATGGAAGAAGCGATCTCGCAACAATGGGTGGAATCCTGGCGTTCCGAGTGGGATATGGCTACGCACGAACTAGAAGCTGAAGCCAAAGCTCTGGGCACAGAGGCCATCAAGAAAGCCCGCGTTCTCGCACAAGCAGACCTGGTTACTACAATCATGGAAGGGTTGCGCGATTTCGATACGGTTGACCCCAACCTGCAAGAGACAATCATTATGATGCGCTTTATGGACGCAATGCGGTCGCTGGCAGAAACGGATCCGCTCGTGCGGGGGCTGATGTTCAAAGAGGCTGAAGGCCTACAGCGCATCATCAAGACCATGACAGAGATTACGCAGCAGCCATCGCCCCCACCACAGCTGCAGCTGCCACCCACAAATCCTGATCTGTAAAATTTATCGGCAAGTGCATTGCACCACAGGGACTCACATGGAGGGTCAATATGAGCCGTATCTTCATCCCGGAAGAGCTCACGCTATTGCATCTAGTCGCCTTTCCTGACGCAGTAACTCTTCCCTTCCGCACTCTGCACGAAGCGCTACACATAGAGATGCTGCGCGGCGATAGCCGAGAGGCTAAAAAGGCCGCTGAAAACCTGGAACGCATCGCCAGCAGCGCAGGGGAAACGTACATCGCGGCCCTGGCACACCTCTATCTCGCCGATGTCACGCGCCACCAACATACCACTGCGCTTAGAACGCTCACCCGCGCCGTGACCAGCCTTCACAATGAAAGCCGTGCCATCGCCCGCTATAATGAAGCCCTGGGCTACTACCTGCAAGGTATCATTCATTGCGCCAGAGACAAAGACGCTGAGGTAAGCCAGTCTTTTGGACGTGCCACGCAATTGCTGGAACAAGCACGTCACCGAGAATCCTTTTTTGGCGCCCACCCGCGTAGCCCCGATATTGAAAAACTTATCCGCTGGATGACCGAGCTATTGATGCTAGGCATCAATACGCGCAATTTGAACATCGCGCCACTCTACGAACCAGCCGAGAATGGCACATTGCAATTCTGCGGCGCCACCGCCATTGACACCGGCGAAATCGAGCTACCTCGCTCCACCCTTCCCCCACTTGAGGAAACCTACTTTGTGATCGAGTTGCCCCCCGCGCCCGCCAGTTCCAGCTTGGAAATCGCCGCTCCCAAACGGCGCTATTTAATCAAGCCTGTCTGGGGTGAAGACCCCCAAAGCGTCCCCAAACTGGATCAGTATGGGCGTTTCCGCCCTGGCGAACGCCGTAGCTTTGAGTTCGAGACTGATGACAGAATCACGCTAGGAGACTTCGCCGGCATGATTCTGTAACGGAGGTATGCAGATGAGCAAAAGCGAGCATCACGCCATCGTTATCGGCGCGGCAGGCTTTGATATCAAGGTCTGGCCGCAAACGCTGGCCGTCGAGCCGGGGCAATCCAACCCGGCGCACATCCAGTGGAGCGCCGGCGGTGTGGCCCGCAACATCGCTGAAAACCTCACGCGGCTGGATACCGAAGTGCATCTCATCACCGCTGTGGGCAACGACCGCGCCGGTGAAGATTTGCTGGCCGAACTCGAGCAGTTGGATATTGACACGTCCGCCTCAGCAATCTGTGAAGACCAGCACACAGCGGCTTATGTAGCGCTCTACCAGGCCGACGGGCAGTTGCGCCTGGCCTTCGATGACATGGTGGTAGCCCGCGCCATCACGCCCAAGCATCTCATACGCAAGCGCAGCCTCTTCAAACAGGCTGACATCATCTGCATTGATGCCAACCTGACCGCCCGCGCGCTGGAGACGATCTTCCGGCTGGCCCGCGAGTATCACGTCCCCGTGTGCGCCGATCCTACGGCGGCGCTACTCGCGCCGCGCCTGCACCCCTACATCAATGAGCTCGCCGCGCTCACGCCCAACCGGCTCGAGGCCGAAGCATTGTTGGGCGAGGCGCTACTCGATGAAGAAAGCCTGATGCGCGGCGCGCGCCGCCTGGTGCAGTTGGGCGCACAGCTGGCCGTCATCAACCTGGGGGCGCAAGGCTTGTGCTACGCCACCAGCGAGGAGAACGGACGTTTACCCGCGTTCAAAGTCGAGACGATAGACACCAGCGGCACCGGCGATGCGCTTACCGCTGCCATCGCCTACAGTCTCATGGAAGACCTCCAGCCAGCCGAAGCCGTGCGCCTGGGCCTCGCCGCCGCCGCCATGACCGTCTCTTGCAGCGGCAACGTTTGCCCCACGCTCAGCGTGGATGGCCTGTACGATTGGTTGATTGTGTAAAAGCAACCAATCATACAGGCTACAAGCCTCAGCCAATGGAGGCTGTACGCATCCATACCTTGTTGCCCCATAACTTTTATGTTCCAACACCTGACCTTCCGCCATCCCTTCCGCAAATACCAGCGCCTCATCCTCGCCCAGGTTGAATCGGGCCAGGGCGATCAGCGCTACCACCTCGTCGCGCCGCCCGGCGCCGGCAAAACCATCGTGGGGCTGGAGCTCATCCGCTACTTCAACGCGCCCGCGGTGATTTTCGCGCCCACCACCACGATTCAGGAGCAGTGGCGCGACAAGCTCGCGTTGTTTCTCCCCGCCGACGCGCCTCTGGAAGACCTGCACACGCTCGTCAGCCTCGATCCGGCCCGCACGGCCCCCATCAACATCTTCACCTACCAGCTCATCTCCACGCCCGGCGAATCGCAAACGCACGTTGAAGCGATGGCGCGGCAGCGGTGGATCGAAGACCTGCTCCACGAGGGCAAGGCGCGCGAGCCTGCCGACGCCGAGGCGCGGCTGCTCACGCTGGCGCAGAACAACCCGGCAGAATACCGGCGCGAGCTCGCCCGCCGCTACCAGCGCATCAAGCGCGAGCTGCTCCGCAGCGGCGAGGCCGAAATCCTGCCGTTCCTCCATCCCAACGCCCGCCAGCTCATTGAGACGCTGGTGGAGTACGGCGTGCGCACCATCGTGCTGGATGAGTGCCATCACCTGCTCGATTATTGGGCCATCGTGCTGCGCTACTTCATCGCCCGCATCGCCGACCCGCGCATCATCGGCCTCACCGCCACGCTCCCCAGCCCCGAAGACGACATCGCTTATGAGAACTACACGGAGCTGCTGGGGGAGGTGGATTTTGAGATTCCCACGCCCGCAGTGGTCAAAGAGGGCGATCTGGCCCCCTACCGCGATTTGGTGTATTTTGTCGAACCCAGCCCGCGCGAGATGGCGTACCTCAAGAACATCCAGCAGGCATTCGAGGCCGCCATCAGCGGGCTAACGCGCAGCGCTGCCTTTCGCGGCTGGGTGATCCAGGCCGTGTTGCAGCCCACCACCGCCACCGGGACGCCGCTCACTTGGGAGCAGTTCGTGCGCCAGCACCCGCTTTTCTCGCTGGCCGGGCTGCGCTTCCTGCTGCACATTGCCTATCCCCTGCCGCCGGACTTGCCCCTGCCCGTCGAGGCCGAGCAGCGCATCACGCTCGACGATTGGGCCATCCTGCTGGAGCGCTACGGACTGGACGTGCTCGCGCTCAGCCCGGAGCCGCAGGATCACGTTTTGCTCAAGCGGCTGCGGCAAATCCTGTTCCCGTTCGGCTTCACCCTCACCGAGCGCGGCCTGCGCCAGAGCCGCTCCCCCGGTGACCTCATCCTCACCTTCTCCGAATCCAAAGACGAAGCGGTGGCGCACATCCTCAGCCTGGAGGCCGAGGCGCTCGGCCAGCAGTTGCGGGCCGTCGTTGTGAGCGATTTTGAGCAGATGAGCAGCAGCGTCCGCCGCGCCGGGGACGTGCTGGATCGGGATGCGGGCAGTGCGGTGCGCGTCTTCTACCACCTGGTACGCCACCCACAGACGGGCAGGCTCGAGCCGCTGCTGGTGACGGGGCGCACGTTTTTAATGGATGCCGACATCGGGGCCGAAGTCATTGCGCGGTGCAACGCCGCATTAGAAGCGGAGGGGGCGCGGGCGACGTGCCGCGCAGTCCCCACCGCCATGCAGGGCGTGCTGGAAGTGGTGGGCGAAGGCCCTGATTGGGGATCGCGCACCTATGTGCGCCTGGCGACCCGGCTCTTCGAGGACGGCCTCACGCGCTGCCTGGTGGGCACGCGCGGCATCTTCGGCGAGGGGTGGGACTCGCTGAGCCTCAACACGCTCATTGACCTGACCAGCGTGACCACGAGCACCTCGGTGCAACAGTTGCGCGGGCGCAGCATCCGGCTCGATCCGCGCTGCCCGCGCAAGGTGGCGCACAACTGGGACGTGATTTGCGTCGCCAAGCACTTCGAGCGCGGCGATCTCGATCTGCGGCGGTTGGATACACGCCACGGGCGCTATTGGGGCATCGTGCCGCTTTCCCGCCGCGAGGCGCTGGTGCGCGACGCGCAGAGCGTCATCGCTGGCGACCTGCTGGCGGGCGAACTGCGCGGGCAGATCGTCAAAGGCCTCAATCACCTCAGCCCGGAGTTGGCTTACCAGCTGGCGACGCGCGGCTTTAAGCACGCAGACTACCCCGGCATCACCCGCCAGATGCTCGGCCAGATCAAGCAGCGCGATAAGATGTACGACTTGTGGGACATCGGCGGGGAGTACAGCAACTTCGCCTACAAAGCCACCCGGCTCGACGCCACCGATCTCAAAATCCGCACGGTGTTTACCGTGCAGCACACGCTCAAGCGGATGCTGCGCGCGTTCCTCGCCTCGCTGGTATCAGGCTTGCTGATGACACTCTGGCTCGCCGCGTATATCTTCCTGCAAGGCTTCACCTCCGGCGATGAGGAATTCCTGGGGGTGATGTGCGGCTGCTCCGGCGGCATCCTGGCGCTGGGCCTGCTGTTGACCCTGGCATTCAACACGCTCTCGGCCTACCGGCTGGGCAAAACCTTGCTGGTGGAGCAGCCCACCGATGGCATCCTTCTGGACATGGGGCGCGCGCTGCTCGCCACGCTCAAGGAGCTGGGACTGGTGAGCCGCCACCTCCAGCCGGACTACATCCGCGTGGTGGAGCATCCCGATAACAGCTACGATGTCCTGCTGGATTACGCCTCGCCAGAAGAGGCCGCGCTGTTCATCGAGACCTATCAGGAACTCTTCGAGCCGGTACGCGACCAGCGGTATCTCATCTACCGCGACGACACGCGGCTGCCGAGCCTGCCATTGCGCCCGCTGTGGTACTTCCTGCGGCGGTTGCTCCACGATGAGGGCCTCTACAAGCCCGCTTACCATCCCGTCCCCAAGCTGCTCGCCAGCCGCAAAGACCGCGCCGAAGCCTTCGCCCACGCCTGGCAGAAATACGTCGGCGGCGGTTATCTCATCTACACCCGTAGCGACGCAGGCCGCCGCATCCTCCTCGAAGCCCGCGCCCAGCAACGCCCCAAAGTTAAGGGCCTGGCGTTTGAGCTGTGGCGGTGAGGTGTCGGGCATGTTTGCCCACGCGCAATGAGCCACGCACGATGAAAATCTGACCCGCTTATAATCCGTACTGCGTAAAGCGTAATGCGTAAAGAAGAATTCTCTCCGTTGGAACATAAGAACGCTTTCAAAGTATACTTCCTGAACGCGAAATAATTTCGCGGCTACATGCCAAACTACCTGCGGTTTGACACACACCCTCACCTGTGTTACCATAATCGCATTCAACAGCTGTCCCTTACAAAGGCTCAAAAACCTTCGCAAGGGTAACGTTTCACGAAAGGCTCATAATGGAAAAACTAAATATCATTCCCCTGGGTGGCCTGGGCGAAGTGGGCAAGAATATGATGGCCCTGGAATATGGTCGCAACATCCTCATCATTGATGTAGGCATCATGTTCCCCGAAAGCGATATGCCGGGTGTGGATTATGTCATCCCCGATTACGCCTACTTGCGCGGCAAGGAAGACCGGATTCGCGGCATTGTCATCACGCACGGGCACGAAGATCACATCGGCGGGCTACCGCACTTTTTGCGCGAGTTCAACGCGCCCATTTACGCCACCAAACTCACGCGCGGCCTCATTGAAGTCAAACTGCGCCCAGCGGAGCACTTCAAGCAGGTCAAAATCAACACTTTTGCGCCGGGTGATGTGGTCAACGTTGGCCCGTTCATCGTGGAACCCTACCATGTATGCCATAGCATCCCCGACGCGGTAGGGTTGGGAATTACCTCCCCAGTAGGGTTGGTAGTCCACAGCGGCGATTTCAAGCTCGACCAGACCCCGGTAGACGGCTGGCCTACTGACATCGCCAAACTAGCCGAGTTCAACCGGCGCGGCGTGTTGGCGCTACTGTCCGACAGCACCAATTCCGACCACGCCGCTACCACGCCTTCCGAGCGCACACTTACGGTTGGGCTGGAGGCCGCATTCCGCAACGCCAAAGGGCGCATCATCGTGGCAACCTTCGCCTCGTTGATTTCGCGCATCCAGCAGGTGATGGACGTGGCACAGCAGTTCGGGCGCAAGGTAGCTGTGACCGGCACCACCATGCTCGACAATACCAAGATGGCGCGACGGTTAGGCTACCTCAACGTACCGGACGATCTACTGCTTTCATTACAAGATATCAACAAGCTGCCGCCGCATCAGGTCGCCATCATCAGCACAGGCGCGCAAGGTGAGCCGACTTCAATCATGGGGCGGCTAGCGATGGGTAGACATCCCTCGCTACGCATTACCCCCGGCGATACGGTGGTGCTTTCGTCGCACACCATTCCCGGCAACGAAGAGACCGTGCATCGCGTCATCAACCGGCTCTTCCAGAAGGGTGCGCATGTCTTGTACCATCCGCTTGCGCCAGTGCATGTCTCCGGTCATGCCGGGCAAGAAGAGCAGAAGATGCTAATGGGCATGTTACGCCCCAAGTTCTTCATCCCCATCCATGGCGAACTGCGTCACCTGCACCACCATGCACAACTGGCACAACAGGTAGGGATTCCCCATGAGAACATCGCGGTCGTGGAAAACGGCTACATCTTGCGCCTGTCGCAGGAAAAATTGGAGATTGGTGAACGCATCCCCGGGGGCTATGTCTTTGTAGATGGGGCCTGGGTGGGCGATGCCGTCAGCCAAGAGGTCATCAGTGAGCGCGAATCATTGGCGAGCGCGGGCGTTTGCATGGTGACGCTACGCTACGATCCGGCGCGCTCCGCGCTGGTAGGGCGGGTGCGCATAGCCTCGCATGGCTTCGCATCGTCGGATGTGACCGCCGCGTTACTGGAAAAAGCGCAGCCGCTCATCCGCCGCGCAGTTCACGCGATGCCACATAACACACCGGCTACCGATGTAGAAACCACTGTCAAGAAAAATCTTTCCGATTTCTTCTATCAACAGGCAAAAAATCGCCCTGAAATTTTCGTGATAGCACTTCCCGAAAACCCAATGTAACCACGCATGACCCATATTCTCATCGTGTATAAACAATTCCCTGGCCCTACGGTGAGTCACGCGGGGGGGGAATCCGTCTACAGGCTGATGCAGGCCCTCCACGCGCGCGGGCATACACTAACGCTGGTGGCACGCATCCACGAGACAGAACGCCCACAGTTACCAGCAGTCCAGACGCTTTGCGACCGCATCGTGACCGTGCCGCATCACCGCTCGCTGTCCGGCCCACGTCCGCTAGAGATGGCGCGTAGCTATTGGCTACTGCGCCAGGCCACACGGCGAACGTTGCTTGAAACCCGACCCGATCTGCTCTATGTGGAATTTGCCCAAACCGGAGCCGTGCTACTGGGACTCAAAGGCGTCCCTACCGCCATCCGCGCGCATGACATCAACTGGTTCCTGATGGAGCAAGAAATCGCGCAGCACAGCGGCCTGGCACGCTGGCGTAGTCGGCTGTTGCGCACATTGTTCCTGTGGCTCGAACCCTGGCTCTACCGACAGTTCGATCTAGTCGCAGCTATCTCTGAAGGCGATCGCCGCCTGCTCGCGAAACGCTGTGCGCCTAAGCCCATCCTTCTGCTCCCCCTGGCACCGGCTTTTCAGCCTACCCCCGACATGGCCCCGGCTGTCGCCTCCGGCCCCAACGTACTCTTCGTAGGCGCGATGTCCCGTGCCTACAACGTCCAAGCCGTGACCTGGTTCCTTGATGACGTATGGCCCACGGTACTGGCGCAAGTTCCTGCCGCGCGTTGTTACATTGTCGGCGCGCAACCGCCGCCCAGCATCCAGTCCCGGCACGATGGCGCGCGGGTGTTCGTCACCGGTTTTGTGGACGACCTCGCCCCCTGGTACCAGGCCGCTGCTGTATGTGTGGCCCCCTTGTTGGTAGCGGGCGGATTGCTGCAAAAAGTGATTGATGCGCTAGGCATGGGCGTTCCGGTTGTAGCGACCAGTGCAAGCAATCACGGCGTCGGGGCGACGCCCGACGAGCACTTGTTGATCGCTGATGACCCGGCGACGTTTGCCGCAGCCGTAACGCGCCTGCTCAAAGACACGACGGCGCGGGAACAATTAGGCCGCGCCGGGCGTCTCTTTGTGGAAACACGCTATAATTTCGGCCCGGCAGTGGCGCGGTGGGAAGAAACCGTCAAGAATCTGGTATAATGGAAGTAAAACACAATGCTATTAAATTTTGGACGTAGACTTGGCAGGTTTCAAGACCTTGAGTTTAAAAAACGTCGTTATTCATTTGATTAAGTAAAAGCTCTGAGGATGTGTAGCTATGACATCAGTAAAACTAAGAGGCGCTCAGCGCAAGAATATCGTTCCGATGTTGTTAACGCTGGCCCTCCTGCTACTGCTTGTGGTGATTGCTGTGATGGCCGGATTACTCCTGCTCTCGCAGGTACGCGCTGCGCTTTTCGGCGACAGCTCCTTCCCCGGTCTGCCGGGCGGCACAGTCAGCCAAAACGTGGAGTACCGCTTCGGCAATCCGCTGCCGGTGTGGACAAGTGAAGATACGGTGACGGTATTGCTGCTCGGCATTGATCAGCGCCGTGATGAACCCGGCCCTTGGCGCACCGATACGATGATGCTCCTCACACTTGATCCTAAGACAATGCGCGCTGGCGTGCTCTCTATCCCCCGCGACCTCTGGGTCCCTATTCCGGGCTACGGCGACGGGCGCATCAACACGGCCCATGTACAGGGCGAACTCTATAACCACCCCGGCGGGGGCCCCGCCCTGGCCCGTGAAACAGTCGAGTACAATCTGGGCATCCCGATAAATTACCATGTGCGGGTCAATTTTGATGCTTTCGAGAAGCTGGTGGATATGATCGGCGGCATTGATATTTACGTTGAAGAAACTATCAATGATCCACTCTACCCGGATCACCACTACGGTTACGATCCGCTGTATATCGAAGCCGGCTGGCAACACTTCAACGGGGAACTAGCGTTGAAATATGCGCGCACCCGTCACGGCAATAGCGACTTTGATCGCGCCCGCCGCCAGCAACAGGTGCTCCTCGCTGTGCTGGAGAGAGTGACTAGCTTGCAACTATTACCACAAATCGCAGGACGCTCCAGCGAAATCTACCAGATGTTCCAGGATTCAGTGGAGACCAATCTGGCGATGGATCAGATTCTCGCCCTGGCAGGCGTCGCCATCAAGGTAGAGCGTCCCAACATCCGCTTCGCGGTCATTGATCGCCAGGCAACCCAAAACTGGGTGACGCCGCAGGGCGCACAGGTGTTGATCCCACTCCGCGAGGAAATTCGGCGGCTGCGCGATTACATTCTCTGGACCGACGGCGTCATTGCAGATGTACCACTCCAACAGGCTCCGCCAGAAGCGGCCACGATAGCTGTGCTTAACGGCACATCGCGCGCGGGGCTGGCCGGTTCTACCGCCGCCTATCTACAAGGGCTGGATATTCCCGTGTCTGCTTATGCCAACGCCGACCGTGACTCTTACGGAGCATCGCAAATCATCCTCAACCGCGATACGCCTGTGCGTGCAGCCCAATTGCTCAATGTGCTGGGTTTACCGCCGACTGCGTTACTGCGCGGCAGCGAAGCCAACGCCGCTTATGATATCGTTATCATTCTGGGTGCGGATTACATCGGCCCGCCCGCGCCGTAGCAACTGCTACACCGGTGGACTTTTCCACCGCAGAGAATGCAAAAGAAAGAAGCCGCTGTGATTTTTGCACCCTTCGTAGTGAAAAGTCTCCTTGTGGTATAATCCTATTCAATGTCATTACGTTTAGGACATAGACTTGGCAGGTTTCAAAGCCTTGAGTTTACAAGAAATCGTTATTCACCGGTAAAATCCCACCCAATCCAATTTGGGCGAAACCTGCCAGGTCTTAACTTAATGACATTGCAATCCTATTGAGTGTAATCAGCTATGACGAATAGAGCAACTGCCAATAAATTGATCCGCTTCGGTATGATACTAATTTACTTGATCAGCACCGTAAGCGCCAGCACACTGGTATTTTTCCAAGTGCGCGAACTCGTATCTGCCTCGGAAATTCTACCGGACATCACGCTCGGCAACGAAGCTATAGAAAGCCCAAACATCGTTTACGAAGAAGGCCAACCCTTGCCTATCTGGACCGGCACCGAGCGCCTCACGGTGTTAGTATTGGGCATAGATCAACGTGAGACAGAGGAAGGCCCTTGGCGTACAGACACGATGATGTTGCTCACCCTCGACCCGGTCACGTTGCAGGCGGGGGTGCTCTCGATTCCGCGCGACCTTTGGGTACGCATCCCCGGCTACACCGAGAACCGCATCAATACCGCGCACTTTATCGGCGATGCCTACAACCATCCCGGCAGCGGCACGGCGCTCGCTATCGAGACGGTCGAATACAATCTTGGCATCTCCATTGATTACTATGTGCGCTTCAATTTCAATGGGTTTGTGAATGTCATTAACGAAATTGGCGGCATTGAAATCTATGTCGAAGAACGCGTTGATGATACCAAATATCCTACACCTGATCTTGGCACAGAGCATCTCATCATCGAGCCGGGCTGGCACCATTTCGATGGCGAAATGGCCCTCAAGTATGCGCGCACGCGCTATTCCAGCCGGGGCGACTTCGACCGCGCACGGCGACAACAGCAAGTAATGTCTGCTGTGCTGGAGCAAGTGACCAAGCCCGGCAACCTGCCACGTCTGGCGAGCCGCGCGCCCACGCTCTATGCCACGCTCTCCGATGCAGTGCAGGTAGGGCCTGCTCTGCGGATGGATCAGATGATCGCTTTGGCTGCGCTGGCCGTTAAAGTGGATCGTTCACAGATTCGCTTTGGCGTCATTGACGAGAACTGCACCTTACCACGCGAGACACCCGATCATCAGCAGATTCTGGTGCCCTTGCGCGATGAAATCCGCGCCGTACGTGATTATGTCTTTGGGGTGAATGGGCCTGAGACCGAGGAAGGCACAACGATCACGCTCTCTGTGCTGAACGGGACAGGCCGCGCGGGATTGGCTGGCACAACCCGCGATTATCTGGTGGCGCAGGGCTTTTATGTAGGTACGCACAGCAACGCCGACCGGCAAGATTATGAGAATTCGCTCATCATTCTGAACCGCCCGCATCCCACTGTGGCGCTACGCCTATTGGAACTGCTAGGATTACCACAATCGGCGGTAGTCAACGGTGATAACCGCAGTGCGGTATACGACATCGTCATCATTCTGGGCGCAGATTACACCGGCCCGCCGGAATAGACCGTATATTCGAGTTAGCTCAACCCAAAGCGCGCCTGATTGCATACCGCATCAGGCGCGCTTTTTTCGTACATCATGCTTCACACTTCATTCGCGCAACGGTTGCATGATGATATAGTTGAATCCGTTCATAGGGATATGTTCCACAATCCCGTAATGCTGCCCGATGGTCGCCAGCACCGGCCAGGGGTAGAATTGCGCGCGCATGATGACCAAATCAAATGCCTGCTCGCGGAGCACGCCTTCGATTTCGGTAGTATCCAGCAGGCCGTTGTTGTAAAGGTTGAGCAGCTGCGTGGGATTGGTGACGACGGGCTTGCCCGCCAGCAGGGTGAACATGGCCTCTTCGCTGAAGACCGGCCCTTCGGCGGCGCGGACGTAGGCCATGATGCGCTCCCCGGCCTCGTAATCGGCAGGCGACATCAGATGCCCCACTTGCGTGTAGCCTACCGCGTCATAGTAAGGGTAGTTGGCGTAGGATGATAGCCCCTGCACGCCCAACGCCCGCGCGACCGGCCCCCACACCGGGCCGTCGGTGGGTAGGTGGAGCATCCGTGTGGATTGCCACATCAACAGCAACGGCACCAGCGCGGCCAGCGCGAGCGCCCGGCGCGGCGGCTGCTCCGCCGCCCACAGCCGCAGTTTGCCCAGCGCGAATCCCATCAGAATCAGCGCCGCTGCAACGGAGGTGTTCCAGTACGCCTCGCCCGCACCCCATTTGCCGGACATCAGGCCCGTGCCGATGGCAAAGGCAAACCACAGCGAGTACACGGAAATTTTAGCGAAGTAGACTTCGTAAGCTACATATCCGGTCGCCAAGAGCAGGATGACGGTGTGGATTTTGAACCAGGAGCGGGTGAGCGCGATGAGCTGCTGCATATCGTAGGCGTTGACGTTGGCCGCGATGATATTGGTCCACCAGTGGCCGTTAGTGATGAGGTTGATAGCGCCAAACGAGAGCAGGAACACCGCCGCAAAGCCCAGTCCCAACATAATGGCACGTTTGGGGTGGCAGAGGAAAAGGTAGGTGAAAATTGCCAGCGCGGTGAAGATCGCCAGCTGTTTAGTGTAGGCGGCGATGAGCAGCAGCGCCAGGCCGATGAGAGCGTTACGCCAACCCTTGCGTGTTTCCAGCGCGCCTGCCCCGGCGATACACAGCACCGCGAGCGTCTCGAACAGCACCATCGTCATGTGTTGCCGGCTCAGTGGGCCGACGTGGTAGACGAAATTGGAGGCCAGGAAGCCCAGGCCGCTCATCAGCGGGATGTAGCGCCCGCCCACGCGCCGCCGCACCGCCCAGGCGATAGCAGCGGCGTTGACCAGCGTCGCTATGAACGAAAGGACGCGCCCGGCCAGCAAAGTCTGCCCGAAGATGGGGAACAGTGGGATCATCAGCCAGTGAAAGAAGGGCATATAATTGGAGGAGTAAAAGGGGTAGGCGGCGTTATCGAGATACGGCCATTCGCCCCGCGCGAAGAGGATGGCGGCATAGAGCTCGAAGCCCTCACCCTGATCATAATCGTAGGGCCAGCGGAAGAGGTCTACGGCGTAGGTGACATAGACGGCAACATAAGCCAGGAACGCCACGAGCGCGAACGCGGCCAGCACCAGCCCGGCAATGCGTAAGGCGCGTTCCAGCGTATCACGGGGCGTGGGGAGCGCGGATTGCACGCCGGGTGGTAGCGGCGTTGTCTCCATCGCGGGCCGGTCGCCGCCCCACAGCACCAGCGGAACGCCCGCCAGTGCTACGAGCAGCCCCGCCACGAGCGCGGTCAGCTCCACCGGTCCGATGCCACTCCACGCGCCTGCGCCCAGGCGGCCAGCGATGAGAATCAGCGCATCCCCACCCAGACCGAGAATAAGTAAAACCATACCGAGATGTCGTTTGGAAATCATGATTTACCTGTTTATGTTATTTGTACAATAGCAACGCTTCGTCCTACAAGGCGTGAAACGTGAAGAAATTTCTGGTCACGTCTCACGTCAGCATCACCAGCACGCCGAAGCGCCCGGTGCGGCCCTGCTCGGCGCGATGGGAGTACCATTCATCGGTACGGGCGGCGGTGTTGATGCCGGAAGCTACGATGTGGGCGACGCCTGCTGCGGCCAGCTGCGCCGCCGCCGCGCCCGGCAAATCGAGCTGCCACGCACCGTTGGTCTGCTGCGCAACCTGCGCGCCTTGTGGCAGGGTCGCCAGCACCGCCTGTACTACGTCCACGCCGACTTCGTAATGCTCCGGGCCGATCGCCGGACCGATGCCCGCCCACAAATCTTCCGGGCGCGAGCCGAATGCCTCGCCCAACGCCTGCACGGTCGCCGGTACGATGCCCGCCGCCACCCCACGCCAGCCCGCATGCGCCAGGGCCGCGACGTGCCGCGCCCGGTCGTAGAACAACACCGGTACACAATCGGCGAAGCGCAGGAGCAAGGCTACGCCCGGCTCATCCGTCATCAGTGCATCGCTCTCCGGGATGATCTGCCCGCCATCGGCACGGGTCACGTGGGTCACGCGCTGCCCATGCACCTGATGCGGGCTGACCACCTGCTCCGGCGTGAGATTCCACAACGCCCGCACCCGGCGCAGGTTCTCCTGCACCGCTGCGGGCGCATCCCCAACCGTGCCGCCCAAATTGAGCGACGCAAACGGTAATTCGCTCACGCCGCCCAACCGGGTCAACACTACATGCCGGAACTCCGGTGGGGGTGACGCAAAAGCGTACCCCACCAGAGTCCCGGCTTGAAATCGGTGAATCACTTCTTCCCGAATAGCGCCTTCAGCACCAGCGCGAAGCAGCCGGCAATCCACGCGGACAGGAAGATACCCGCCAACGCGATCTTCTGCTCGTCCATAATGGGACGCACGGTAGCGCCTTCGGCAGTGACTTCAATGAAGGCAATCGGACGGGCCATTCCACCGCCGCCACCACCACCGCCCATGACGGGCGCGTCATCATAATCTTCGCAGTCGCAGTCACAATCACAGTCGCATGCATCCTCGAAGCCTTCGGTATGACAATCGCATTCGCAGTCATCGTCGCAAGTCTCGTCACAATCACAGAAATCGTCGTAATCACAGTCGCAACCGCCCTCTGCCCCGCTACCAAACCCGACCCCGAACCCATAAGCGATCTCAGCAACCGGGATAATCATGCGGCCTTCGAACATCTGTGGCTCACCGAAGACGTTATCCACGTTGAACATTTCGCTCAAATCCGCGAACTCATCTAACATCACCATTACTTCTTCCATCTTAGTTCCTCCTTGGGGAAATCGGTAAATCTAAAAATCTCGTTTATCTGCGCGCCAGACGCGCCAGTACGATGACAACAAACGTAGCCGCAGCGACGATGGCGCCCACTGCGGCCATCTGGCTCAGCGCTGCCTGTGTGGCATCGGGGAGGGCGTGCCAGCGCGCGCCCTCTGGCCCTTGCGCTACTACTGAAACCGGGCGCATTCGCACCTGGCTAAAGTAACCCGTGTCGGGCATTCCACCCTGCTGAGACATGACCAACACTGCAGGCAATAACCGAAATTTACCCGCCTCAATCGGTGTGGCGGATACAATGCGGGTACGTTGATCAGATTTGTGCATGTGATACCTCCTGGAAAATCGGTAAATCTCAAAACTTATGTAGCCGCGCGTAACCTTGGGCGCGCTAACAAATCTTTTCACTTTGTGTACTTTATTGTGAAGCCAATCTTAGTAGCCCTTATTATAGACGGCCTGGCTTTAAGAGCAAGCCGCATTTGGATAGCCCCGGCTGGTTTTCTGAAACCTGCCAGGGCTTCAGGTTTCAACTGACTTGCCAGCAAACCCACCTTGCAGTATCATTGAATTGAAGCTCCGGCCATACCGGATAGTTGAAGAGGAATGATGCAACATAACCGCGATGTATATCTACAAGAAATGCCTTTGGAAGATGCTTGGGCGCGATTGCGCGTGGCGCTGGCTGAGGCCGGACGCGATGCACCGCTGGCGGGGGAGGAAGTACTACTGGCTGAGGCGCTCGGTCGCGTGACCGCCGCCCCGGTGTGGGCGTTGCTCTCATCGCCGCACTATCACGCCTGCGCAATGGACGGTTACGCCGTGCGCGCTGAAGACACGCACGGGGCGAGCGATGCACATCCCGCACGGTTGGCGCTGGAGTCGCAGGCTGCGCCGGTGGATACGGGCGACCCGCTGCCGTCCTGGGCTGATGCGGTGTTGATGGTGGAGCACGTTCAACAAGCCGGCGAGCACATCCTGCTGCGCGCGCCGGCGGCGCGCTGGCAGCACGTCCGCGCGGTAGGCGAAGATATCGTCGCAACGGAGCTGCTGTTGCCCGCCAATCACCTGCTGCGCCCGGTGGATTTGGGCGCGGCGGCGGGCGCGGGTCACGCGCAGCTGCTGGTACGCCGCAAGCCCCGCGTCGCCATCATCCCCACCGGCGACGAGCTCATCCCCCCCGGTCAACCGCCCCAGCCGGGCGAGATTGTGGAGTACAACAGCCTGATCCTCTCCGCGCAGGTGCGGGCGTGGGGCGGCGAACCGCTCTGCTGGCCCATCGTGCGCGATGACCTGGAAGCGCTGGTGGCAGCGGTAGCCGAAGCTGCGACCCAAGCCGATCTGGTGCTGGTGAATGCCGGCTCCTCTGCCGGACGCGGCGATTTCACCTCGCGCATCGTCGAGCAGTTGGGGGAGTTGCTCGTGCATGGCATTAATGTGCGCCCCGGCCACCCGGTCGTCATCGGGATGATAGGGACAGAGCGTGTGCCGCTCATCGGCGTACCGGGCTATCCGGTCTCCGCCACGCTCACCGCCGAGCTGTTCGTCGAGCCGCTGCTGCGCCACTGGTTGGGGCTGCCCGCGCCGCAACGGCCCACGCTCGAAGCACACATCACCCGCAAACTACTCTCGCCCGCTGGCGATGAGGAGCTGGTGCGTGTGGTGGTGGGGCGGGTAGGCGAACGCACAATTGCCGCGCCGCTCTCGCGGGGCGCGGGCACGCTCACCTCGCTGGTGCGCGCCGATGGGCTGGTGCGTATCCCGCGCTTCTTGGAGGGCGTCAACGCAGGCGAACGGGTGACGGTTCACCTGTACCGTGCGCCGTATGAGATCGAGCACACGCTGCTAGCTATCGGCAGCCACGATTTGCTGCTCGATCTGCTGGCGCAGACGTTGGCGGAGGGCGCAGATCCGCGCCGCCTGGTGAGCGCGCACGCGGGCAGCCTGGGCGGACTCACGGCCCTGGCGCGCGGCGAGGCGCATCTGGCCGGTTCGCATTTGCTCGATCCGGAAACCGGCGAGTATAACCTATCTTACATCCGCCGGTATCTGCCGGAGACGCCGGTGCGCGTGGTGACGCTCACCCGCCGGGAGCAAGGGTTCATCGTGGCGCCCGGCAACCCGCAGAGGATTACTGGCCTCGCAGATTTGACCCGCCCGGACGTGGTCTACGTCAACCGGCAACGTGGCGCAGGCACGCGCGTGCTGCTCGATTACGGGCTGGCGCAAGCTGGCATCACGGCAGAACAGGTGCAAGGCTACACCCGTGAAGAAGTGACGCATCTGGCGGTGGCAGCGGCGGTGGCGACCGGCCTGGCCGATTGTGGGCTAGGCATTCGCGGCGCGGCGGCGGCGTTAGGGCTGGATTTCGTGCCCTATACCTGGGAGCGTTACGATTTAATTATCCCGCGCGCGTATTGGGAGAGCAAGCTGCTCGCGCCATTGCGTGATGTACTACATTCGCCGGGCTTCCGGCAGGCGGCTGCGGCGCTGCCCGGCTACGATCCAACGGACATGGGCGACGAGATTGTTCCGAGACTCAGCAGATCACATATTTAAGCTCGCAGTATATTTTTGGCATACCAGAAGCACGATAAATCGTGCTCTACAAGCAAATTCTACTAAGCCTGTAAGCATTCCGCTCTTTGTGAAACATGCTGTGTTTCACGGATCACGCATTTAGTACCTGTTCCAAACTTCCGCTGTCAATCGCGTCTTTCAAGATCCGATGCTGGTTTGGATAGGTTCAACTAGATTTTTAGTATCATAACGAAAGGCTGTTATTGTGAAGCGCAAGCATAAGCTCATCCTGATAATTTTTGGAGCGGTGAATTTACTGTTCTTCTGTGGACTCGGCGGCGCCGCATGGTGGCTAACCCGTTCCCCCACGCCGGCTGTAACGCTGATCGCTATGCAGCCGCTTTCATCGGCTACGCCGACCCTCATCTTCCAATGGACGGCGACGCCCACGCTCACACCCTTACCGGAAATCGAAGGCCGGCCCACGCGTACCCCCACACCCACGCGCACACCGTTTCCTACCCGGATCCCCAATACGGCGACGCCTACACCAACCGTGGTCTCCGAACCTATCCTATTACAGAACGCCAATTTCGATGTACTGATGCTTAACAATATTCCTGGCTGGGAATGGGACGCCACAATCAATTACATCCCTGGTCGAGAATATGATCCGGTCACATCTTACGCCGAACCCATGTTTATGCCGGCGGACGACCCGATGCGCCGCATTCAAGGGAGCACATTAAAAATCGAGACTGTGCGTTGGCTCAAGTTCCAGACCTGGATCCACCAAACCATCACCGTGCCTACGGGCAGCCTGGTCACTTTCCAGATCAAGGCGGGTGCTTTTTCCTCCATAGATTCCATCATGGTCAAGGCCGGAGTTGATCCTAACGGCAACGGGAACTGTGAACGCGCACGCTGGGGGGAGGAGCTATCTATCAATCAGGATAGCGGTGTGGTCACGCTAAGTTCGCCGCGCCTAACAGTAGGGGCAGAAGGACGCATCACGGTCTGTTTTTTTGCCGAACCACGCTATCCTGACGTGAACAATGCGGCGTTTTTCGATGTAGCTGAACTGAAAGTTATTCTACCACCGCCCTGATGGCGGCAAACAAAGGAGCTACTATGCACACCAAGAGTATACCTGTTGCGTGCGATGTGGTCGTCGTAGGAGCCGGGCTTGCCGGAGCGCTGATAGCACGCCGGCTGGCAGAAGAAAATGTGAGCGTCGCGGTACTGGAAGCAGATACGCCGGCCAGGGGGGCCACTGCGCGCGGGCTGGGACTGGCCCTCTTAGGCACACCAGAACCCTATGCCCGGCTCGTCGAGCGGCTGGGCGCAACGGCAGCCCGCGACTTATGGGCATTGACGCGCGAGAATCTCAACCTGCTCACTGCAACCGCCGAGCGCCTGGAGCAACCAGTCGCAACAGTGGGCAGTCTGCGTATCACAGATAGCAGTGCTGAGGCGACGCTGGTGCAGCAAAGTGCTATGCTGCTGGCTGAGGCTGGATTCGATGCTACACTGGAAGACGCCACCGACCTGGGGTTTTTAATCGGCGTACAAACGGCAGGCGATCTGGCCTTCGATCCGCCCGCGCTCACCCACGCGCTGCTCAATCATCCGGGGGTGGTAGTGCAATCCCACACTACCGTGCAACAAATCATCCCCCGTGAAGACGATTTGGAGATTTGGGCGCGCAAACACTTCATTCGCACCAAAGCGGTCGTGCTGACGGCAGGAGCACATGTAGTGCATCTCAATCCGGGACTGAGCGCGCAGCTCGTGCCGCTGATGGTGCATAGTGCGGCTATGCCGGCGGCGGAAAACCTGGCTACACCGTTGGTATTGCACGATGGACAGGTCATCGCTTACGCACAGAATGCAACGTGGCAGTTGAACGCCTGGACGCCCGCCCCTGACGTAGAAGCCTGGACGCTGCTCAGTGAGACGGCACAACAGCTTGCCCCAGATGCGCAGCTACACCGCCGGGATACTACATGGGTGGCGTATAGCCGCGATGGATTGCCCATTGTGGGCGAGCTACCCAGATTACCGCGCGTCTACACGCTCAGCGGATTAGGGCCATGGGGCTGGAGCTGGATCTTCACAGCGGCGGAACACCTGCTAGCGCTCATGCTACACGATACCCCACCCACATCCTACTTCGCGCCGAAGCGGTTCACCGAAGGGAAATAACTTTGTACCTCCGGGGGATTTGTGCTATACTAAAGATGGTATTGCAAAATTCGCAGTACAATAGCAAAAGCATTCCCGACATACCATCCTGATCCGCGCTCCGAGCGCACCAAACTATGCAGAAGGAGTGAAGCGTGTCAACCGAACCAGCCAGCATCCCGCAAATAATTCGAGTCGTCATTGTAGACGATCACCCATTCTTCCGGCAGGGATTGCGCGACGTGTTGAGCGCCGAACCCGATATTGATGTCATTGGCGAAGCCGAAAATGGCGATGATGCGGCCATCCTGCTACCTAAATTAAATCCGCACGTCACGTTAATGGATGTGAACCTGCCCGGCAGCAACGGTCTTCAGGTAACGCAGAAAGTCAAGTCCCGTTGCCCCCATATTAACTTCATCATCCTCACAGCCTACGATGACGAAGAGCAAATCTATCACGCGGTACGCATCGGAGCTTCGGCCTATTTTGCCAAAGACGTGTCCCCAGAACAACTTATCGAGACGATCCGTACAGTGGCCGCCGGTTATTATGTGATTGCCGGGCATCGAATGGCACAGGAGGAAGCGGAGCAATGGCTGCTAGACGGCTACCGGCGCTACGGCGTGAAACCCGAAGACATCGCCTTTTCGCCGCTTAGCACGCGCGAGATGGAGATTTTGGAGCTCATCATTGAAGGGTTGAGCAATAAAGAAATCGCCTTCAAGCTAGGCATCAGCCAGCAAACTGTCAAAAATCATGTTACTTCGATTCTCTCCAAACTAAATCTATCCGATCGCACGCAGGCTGCCATCTACGCCCTCCGGCGCGGCTGGGTGCGATTGCCTACTGCGCACGAATAAACCCGTCCGAATTCGAATTCAACTCTATGTCTAAGAGGAGCTAACCATGACCGACACCGCCTGGCAAGAATTCATCGAAACGACTCGGAAAAACTATGAGCAAGTCCAACGCGAACTCAAAGAGGTAGATATGTTGATCCAACAAACCACCTCGGAAGTGGATCGGTTGACACAACAAAACGCCAAATCCGTCGCTCGCGTGCGCCAAATGGAAGCGCAATTTGACACACTACCCCGCGAGGACATCAAAGGCGCGTATGTCTCAATGATCGAGAACCAACAGCGCTTGTTCACAATGCGGGGGCAGCTGGAAAAGTTGCAGAGTGACCAGAGAAATCTCACCCGCCTATCCGAAACCCATCAAGTTTTACTGAATTCCTTCGCCCCACAAGAAGCTGATCTCGTTGAAGAAGGGTACGAGCCACCATCACAGCAAGCCTTGGTCATCAACATTATTGAGGCCCAAGAGCGCGAACGGTTAAGACTCTCGCGCCAGATGCACGATGGGCCAGCGCAGGCACTTACCAATCTGGTCATCCAGGCAGAAATTTGCGAGCGCCTTTTTGACCGGGACCCGACCCGCGCCAAAGTGGAACTGGCCGAACTCAAAGACAACGTCTCCAGCACCTTCCACAAGGTCAAAGGGTTCATTTTTGAGCTTCGCCCCATGATGTTGGATGATTTAGGGCTAGTGCCCACAATGAAGCGCTATGTGGATGGGCTTTCGGAAAGCGGATTCAGCGGCGTGATGCTCACCGTCACCGGCAAAGAGCAGCGTTTGGCGCGACACAAAGAAGTGACCTTGTTCCGCGTGACACAAGAGCTAATCCATCTGGCGCGTGAGTACAGCCACGCTTCCAATATCAAAATTATGCTGGATATGGGCGAAGAACAAGTACGTGTGATACTGGAAGACAACGGCAATGGTTTCGACCTGGATCCAGAACTCTCCTCGCCTGAGGCGACGCGGCTAGGGTTGAATACGCTACGTGAGCGGCTGGAAATGCTAAAGGGCACCTTCATCTGCGAGACTTCACTGGGCCAAGGATTGCGCATCACCTTCACCCTGCCTGCCGATGAGGAAATCGAAATCCAGTAGTGGCTTGACAAGCTTTCTAAAAACGCATACAATGAAAGTGTAACCTTACGGAGATAGCGTACACGGTAACTTCGTGAGCAAATATGTAACAACTTGGGGTGCAGGTACAGCGTATGCGAAACAACACCTTTCATGTTACCAACTATCAGACAACTGCGGGTCAATTTTGTGACCCGCAGTTGTGTATCTAACCACATTTCACATCCCGCCAGGGAGAAAGGAGGCTTATCCCAAACATTGACCGTACATCTTCCGTTACACTTGAGCTTTTTGTATGGAGCTCACCATCAAATCCATTGGGAGAAAGGATGAACTATGTTCGATCAAAAAGTGCTGCGAGAACTGGCTACCACTGTTACCGCCGGGCCTATCCTAAGCATTTACCTCAATGTTGACCCCCTGCAACGCAATGCTGATGAGTACCGACTCACCTTACGCGAAATGCTCAAGCAAGTGGAGGGCGAAGCCGATTCCGCAGACATCGAAGCGGTTAAGCGGTATTTGGATTTGGAATATGATTGGGCGGGACGCGGACTCGTGCTCTTTTCTCGCCAGGCTGAACGACTATGGCACGCTTTCGCGCTCTCAGTTCCCGTGCGTTCCGGCATCACTGTAGCCAAGAAACCCTACATTTCACCGCTGGTTGAACTAGAAGGACTGTACGGGCGCTATGGCGTCATTCAGGTGGATCAACAGGGGGCACGTTTCTTCTTATTCCACCTGGGTGAATTGATCGCTCAAGAAGGGGTTATGGGTGAAGGCGTCCGGCGGACGCGCAAGGGACGCGGTTCTTCAATGGTGGGGATGCGCGGCGGGGCACCGGCTTCTGGGCGCAAGGAAGCCGAACTGGTACAGCGCAATCAACGGGAAATCGCCGAAGCCGTCACCGGCTTTGTCCAACAACATCGCCCCCGCCGGTTGTTATTGGCCGGAGCCGAGCATACACTAGCGCAATTTCAGGAAGCGTTGCCCGCAACATTGCGCGAGAGCGTCGTTGCCACGTTCAGCGCAGATATGGATGCTAACGAAAACGAAATTCGTGATCACTCGCTGGCTCTGTTGCAACAGCTGGAAGAACAGCGCAAACAGACCCTGGTGGAGGCCGTCATCACGGCGGCGGCGAAGGGACTGAATGGGGTAATTCGCCTGGACGATACGTTGACCGCCGCCTACGAGGGGCGTATCCAGGTGCTAGTGGTGGAGCGCGACTTTCACCAGCCAGGCTATCAATGCAGCGGGTGTGGGGCCCTCACTACACAAGCTTTGCCAATGTGTCACTTCTGTGGCAAGTCTTTCACTGAAATCCCCGACGCGGCTGAAGCCGTGGTCGCGCAAGTGGTGGAGAAAGGCGGCACAGTAGAAGTGGTGGATAACAATATAATGGGTGAGGCTCACATCGGAGCCTTGCTACGCTACTAAACGACTATTCACAAAAAGCGGGGAGACTCATCAGCTCCCCGCTTTTTGCTTCCGGTTCATCCTCTTAAAAAGCCGTCTTATTCCTGTTTGGTGGAACGCAAGGGCAACAAAACATGGAACGTGCTGCCTGGACAGGTAGCCTCATCATAGCCGGGGCTTTCTACCCACAGATGCCCGCCATGCGCCTCGGTGATGCCTTTGGCTATTGCCAGCCCCAACCCAGGCCCGCCGCCTTTGAATTTAGTCTTGCCGGATGAGTGCAGGGCCACCTCGCCCGTCTGGTAAAATTTGGTGAAGATAAGTTCCTGAAAATCGGGATCAATGCCGATACCGGTATCCCGCACCACAATCTCTACGCCCTCCGCCGCAAGACGCTCTTCCCCGACAGGCACAGCCCGCCCGGTCACGGTAATGCTGCCACCATCCGGCGTGTACTTGATCGCGTTAATCAGCAATTGCTGGAAAACCTTCTTGAGCTCATTGCTGTCGGCTTCGAGCGTAGGAAGCGCGGGTAAATCAAACACGAGTGTAAGGTCGCGATCAGCCAACGTGTCTTTGAAGCCCTCATGGACATGCTGCAATACAGTCGCAAGTTTAACAGTCTGCATGTGCAGCTGCAAGGCGCGACTGTCAATCTTCGCCATATCAAGCATGGTATTGATGATTTCATGCAAGCGCACCGCCCCGTCATAGATGCCACTGACCATCTGCTGGTGCATAGGGCTGGCCTCGATGATGGCATCCTTGAGAAGGATTTGGCTGTAACCGCGTAGCGTAGTAAGTGGGGTGCGCAGCTCGTGCGCGGCGACATTGATGAAATCACTCTTGGTGCGGTCGAGGCGTTCAAGCTGGGCATAGGCACGGGTAACATTGGCGTAGAGGCGGGCATTTTCCAACGCGGCCGCGGTTTGTCCGGCAAAAGCCGTCGTCAGCTCGGCCTCAGCCGGGATATAAGGGTCCGGCGACTCACGGGTAAGGGAAAGCATCCCGATCACCTCTTCCTGATGTAGCAACGGCACGCCCAACCACGAACGCGCACGCGGCAGATTATCCACATAAATCCAGCTCGCCCACGCTTCTACATCGGCAATGAGCAAGGGCTGGCGCGTGCGATAGATCTGCCAAAAGAGATCGTTGTCATCGTCAATGGCGATGCGAATTGTTTGGAAGTTTGCCCCAGGGGGAAAACCGCGCGCGGCGACAATTTCCAAGTCTTCGTCGGAACGCAACATGACCGAGCCGCGATCAAAGGGAACAAGCGAATGCAAGTAATCGAGCAGTAGATCGAGGATTTTAGCCAAGTCGAGGGTTTGGGAAAGAGCCTGGCCGACCTCAGAAAGCGTCTCTGCCAGTACACGCCGCGAGCGTTCACTTTCGTAAGCGGAGGCATTCTGGATGGCGATAGCCACTTGCGAGGCCAATGATTGAAAAACGACCATATCCTGCTCGCTAAAGACGCCCGTCTGCGTACTTTGAATGTCCAGCACCCCCAATAACGTTCCGGTCGCTTCGAGTGGTAACACCAGCTCAGACTGAGTGTCCGGAATGATGTCTACTTTGACATAACGTTGATCACGGGCGATGTTATTGACGAGAGCGGGCCGGCGATACTGGGCAACCCAGCCGATCAGCCCCTCTTCGCCTACCTTCATGCTGAACCCGCGCTGACAAAGCGCACGGCCCACCTCGCCGGTGCCAGCGCGGGACACAACGGCCTCGCCGGTCTCGTCGAGCAGAAAAATACCAACGTAGTAATAACCATACTGCTTCTTGATCAACTCGACCACCTGGTTAAGCAGCACATCGAGGTTCAAAATCGAAGAAATACTCTGCCCCACACCAATGGTAGTTTCGAGAGCGCGACGCGCACCTTGTGTAGATTGCAACGTAGTAACGAGCTCCTGCTGGCGCAGGTCATCGCTTAGGCGTAACCGCACCTGTTGACGCATCGCGCGCACACGGTTGAGATGTACAACAATACTTAAGGCAAAACCAAAAGCCAATGCAAAACCAAAGTGTATCCAGGCCGGATCAGCTGGGGAATTGTATGCAACGATGAACCACAATACAACAGAGGCTAGCAACACTGGTAATAACCATTGTGTAGAGAGGAAAAACAGGCTCAGGCCAATAATAAATAAAATAAAGTTAGTGGTCTGAAGTGGGTTCTGGTCAAAATAGATATGAAGGAAGATATTGACTAAAACCAAACCGGAAGCGCCGAGCGCAGTGGGGTAGACTCTGGAAAGTGACACTTTACCCTTACGGATGCGGGTATAAATCAAGAACAACCCCAGCGCAGCAAGAATAGCAGCGACGAACATCACATTTCTGATGACGCCTTCGAGTAAGACAATATGCGCAAAGGCCAGCAGGGCCATGACCACACCCAGGCCCAGCGTGGCGGAGCGCATATCCTCGCGCATCATTACTGTCAGCGCCTCACGGAGAGCACGCTCACTAATGTGCGTAATTTTGGAATAGTCGTCGCTCATCGTAGTGACCTACCTGAACACGCAATGTCATTAAGTTAAGACCTGGTAGGTTTCGCTAAAATTGTGTTTGACCATATTTTCCAGGTGAACAGGGATGGTTATAGCGTTAAGCCCCTCAACCCTGCCAGTTCTATGTGCTAAACTAAATGCCATTGCCTGAACACTTGGATAATCCGGATTCAAGAACCTGTCGAAACCAGCACCGGGTCTCAACAGACTCGTGGTGTAGCGAAACAGCTTCTATAGCATAGCACAAGAATGGCGTTGAGCAAGTATATTCGCGCCCAAGCGCCCTTTTTACGCTTCCGCGCAAAGCAGCGTACCTATGACTTTCTCCGGTTCCAGCAACGCCTGCCGCAGATTGCCCGGCGCGCGCCCGCTCAAAATCCACACCCGCAGGCCCGGCGTTGCTTGCGCCAGCTTAAGCATCCGGCTGACCTTGTCTGCCATGCCGCCGGTCACATCCACCCCGCCGGAGCCGCCCAAGAACTGCGCCACGGCGGGATAGCTCGCCGGCGTGATGCGCGCAATCACCTGCCGTGCATCATCGAGCACTCCCGGCGCATTGCCCACCAGCAGAATCTGCTCCGGGTGCAGTTCGCCGGTTAAGTACACAAAGAGATCTTCCGTCGAAAAAATTGTGCCGCCCCAAGCCGTATCGAACGCCACATCACCGTAGATGAGCGGGATCAGCCGCTGCGCCAACGCCTGGCGCAGCGGCTCGAGCGCGAGCGTCGTAAGGGTACCCCCTTCGCCCTGTGCTGAAGCCGAAGGTTGCAGCGATAGCACCGGCAGCCCAGCTTCCAGGAAGGTATCGGTCACGATGCGATTGAGGCGCGCGGCGGCGGCGCTTACTTTGGCGAAGCCCTGCCACTGCGCCGGGGTGTGCGCCCCCTGGCGCGTCCCGTGATGGCTGGCCTCCCAATGTCCAAACGAGCCAGAGCCATGCCCCAAGACAACCTGCAATGCCGGGTTGATCTCGCGTGCCTCGCGCAACTCGTGCGCCAACCGGCGGAGCACCCCAAAGCGCACGGTAGCCTCACGACGCTTATCCGTAATCAGCGAGCCACCAAGTTTGACGAAGATCAGGGACATGAGGGGGCCTCTTTCACAGCAGCTTCCAGCCAGGCGAGATACGCCGCGCTACCCACCGTAACCGGCACAGCCAGGATTTCCGGCACAGCGTAAGGATGTATGGCAATGATTGCCACCTCCACCGCCGCATACCGCGCTTGCTCGGTCTTGATCAGGCACAGCCACTCGCGAGCGGTCTCCACGGCGTCCTCCCAGCGGTAAGTGCTGGTAATCGGCCCGATGACCTGGACACACGCGGCCAGATTCTGCTCTACTAACGCCTGCGCAATCTGCGCCGCGCTGGCTTCGCTATCCGTCGTTGTGAATACCTGAATCGCGCTCATAACCTCCTCGATTTTCAAAGCGTGGTGCGCTCCAAAAATACGCTACACTTGATATAGCTACACAAACAGCACCGCCACTGCCGCCAGGCTGACCAATGCCCACACGACGCGATTCCAATCCCAAATCCGCCGCCCGTTGAAACTGATCAACGGGAAGAACACGATGAGCGTTTCCAGCAGCGTCAACATTCTGCCGATGGCAAACAGCATCTCCCAAAACGAGAGCAGCCCTGACGCTACTTGCCAATGCAACGCGGCCCAGCTGCCCCAGGTCAATAGTAGCGAAGCCAACGTGCCCGCCAGCGCCATCGGGCCGATCTTGGGGAGCAGCTCGCGGTAACGCCAGCGGTCGCCTACGGGATAAAAGCTGCCGGGGAAGGGGAAGAAGCTACCAAAGGCCAATGCAATACCCAACACCAACGTGGTGCTCGATTCCCACGCACGGAAGCGCACCGCAAGACCTTGCGCCTTTGCTGCGCTCAGCATCGCCAGAGAACGCAGGCCGAAAAGCAGCAAAAATACCAGGGGAATCGTCCACAATGCGTTGGGATTCAGCGCCCCCTGCCGCCACACGGCCAGCCAGAGCAGCAACGTGTTGATGAGCCATGTCCCTAGCCATTGCAGCACGGGACTATCGGGCTGCTCTGCACCGGGCTTGACCCACAGGAAATGCCCTACATCTATGAAGTGAAAGGAATGCCACCAATAGGGGAGGATGCCCAGGCCGTAGCGGCGCAGTTGCTCGCCCAGCGAAAGGATCTCGAAACCGCGCGTGGAGAAGACCTTGCTGGAGCTGGTATTGTAGCCCTCCACGCAAGCGGAAAGTTCCGTGCAACCTTGCGCATCGAAAAATTCCAGCGCGCCTTCAACCAATGCCTGCCCCACGCCCAAGCCGCGCGCGTCAGGATCGGTGAAGAGCCAGGAAACGAATCCGACTTTGCGCTCTTTGATGGTGAAAATCTTGAGGACCACGCCACCTACGATGTGGCCGGCGTGCTCGGCTACCAGCACATCTTTGCCCCACGAGAAAAACAGCCAGGTGGGGGGCGAAAACGCCCGGCGCATGACGCGCTGTACCGCAGCTTTTTCACCATCTTGAATGGGGCGGATAATGACACTGTTGTCCATGTTGTTTCCCCCTATTAGAAAAGTAGGGCGAGGCATACCTCGTCCTACTTTTCGATTGTACTCTACAAGCCCAATTTTACCATCTTCTACGTGGCTTCCGCGCGCTTGATCAGCGATTTCTCCCCAAAGATGAAAAAGACCATCCCGGCCAGACAGAGCCACCCGAACCAATCGCCCAGGCGCACGGCGATGCTGTCGCCGCTGCCCAGTGGTACATCGGCTACCAGCGTGGCCTCGCCACCTTCCGGGAACATCGCCAGCGCAATGACGCGCCCATAAGGATCAATAATGGCGGAATCGAAGCCGCTATCGCTCTTCACCATCGCCACACGGTTCTCCACCGCGCGGAAGACAACGTGTGTATAGTGCTTGTCAGCGATGCCGGCCCAGTCATTGGAGGGCACGGCGATGAGCTGCGCGCCCTGCCGCGCCAGCTTCCGTGCCGTATCGGTGAAGTCGAGATCGTAGCAGATGATGGTCCCCAGCACGCCCAGTGGCGTCTCGTAGACCGGGTAGGTCCCCCGCGTGATGCTGGTCTCGCCGGCGAACGTCACCGGATGATCTTTGCCGAAGACGCCCAGGAATTCCCCCGCCGGGCTGATGAGGGTGGCTTCGTTGCGCAGACCCTCGTCCGTGTTGATCATGTACCCGATCACCAGATAGGCTCCCGTTTCGCGCGCCAACGCGGGCAGCCCCAGCGGATCATCCACTTGCGGATCGTATTGCAGCGCGCCCTCCGGCCAGACGATGACCTGTGCACCCTGCGCCGCGGCCTCACGGGTCTGCTCCACCGCGCGCGCATGGAGCAGCGCCAAACGCTCATATTCCCCTGTAAACCCCAAAATGCCCAGTGAGGTTTCCGGCTGAATGGCAGCCACGCGCAGGATCGGGCCGGCAGGGGCGGGAAACAGCGCCAAACTCAGCCCCACCCACACAACCAGCGTGACACCCGCTGCGATCAGCCAGCGGCGCGTCAGCGGCGACGCCGCCACAGGCGCATCAGCATCAAGCGTCCAGCGCGTATCGAAGGCCCTGATCGCGGCCAGTCCCAGCGCGTAGTTGATCAAGAGGATCAGCGTGCTCACGCCAAAGATACCGAAGATGCTGGCGGGTTGGATGAGCCAGGGCTGGGTGTGCAGTGTGTACGCCACAAAGCCCCACGTCCCGGCGAGGGGAATGAAGATGCGGACGAACTCGAAGCCCATCCAGGCGGCCACGCCCTGCCACACGAACCAGCGGTAGCCCGTTTTCTCGTGGAAGCGGCGCAGCGTGCCATCGGTCAGCAAAGAAAAGACCACTCCAAAGACAGGCAAATACTCCATAAAGAGGCCGGAGCCACCGAAGACCGGGCCGATATAGCCCCATAGAAACAACCCATTAAACGCCGCGGATGCAAACATGGAGAATTTTGCGGGCATGATCCGATATTGTGCTAGAATAGCCGGCACAAAGCTGAACCAGACCAGGAACCACAGATTGTACGGGGGGAAAGCCAGTACCAGCAATCCCGCGCCGATGGCCGCAAGCGCCAGTCCCAGCACGATGCGCCCGACAGTGGATGTAGATAGTGTTTTCATTGTCATGCTCCTGTAAAAAATCTGCAAATCTCAAATCAAAAAATCTTTTACGTGGGGCGAGCAACCAGTAACCAGTTACTCCTGCAACCCCTTGCGCCAGAGCAGCAGATAGAGGCCGACTGCGATGAGCACGATGGGCCAGCCCTGGCCGAAGTATTCCAGCATCGCCAGGCCCGCTTCGCCGCTGAGCAGCGCGCCACCGATGAAGGCCATGACGCCGCCAGGAATCAGGGGCCACCACGCCGCCCTGCGGATGAACAGCGCCGAGGTCAGCGTAATGAGCGCCCACCCGCCCGCGAAACTGACCAGAAAGAGTCCATCGCTGGCCGGATATTCCAATCCACTGAACGGCCCATTGAGCAACAACCCACCCACGCCGATACCGGTAAGGATGCCGCCGGGAATCACATACCCCAAACGCCGCGCGAGGCTGCCCCACACGAGGAAGAGCAGTCCCAGCGCCAGGGGGAAGGCCGCGCCGAGATTCCACTTGAAGATATTGCTCGCCAACAGCCATAAGCCGAGGCCCAGCAATACCACGCCCCAGGCGAGCTGGTCGCGCTTTTCTGTGTTCTGAGCCGAAATGTTGTTATTCATCGTAATCCTCCTGCGAAAACAAGCGTAACGCGGAGCGTCTGCTCCGCACACGAACGGCGCATTATGAATTTTAAGAAATCAATCTGTAAATAAGGTTTTGTGTGAAATCGGTCGCTCTAAAAATAAAATGATCCCCCCTTTCCCCCTGCCCCCTTTCCCCCGCAAGCGAGGGAAAGGGGGGATTTTTTTGTGGGTTTTTTGGGCGGCGGCTTTGCCGCCGCCCAAAAAACCCGTTGTTTTCTCCCCCTCCCCGCACCGCACAGCGGCGTGGGGAGGGGGCCAGGGGGTGGGGTAAAATTCTCAATTCGTAAATTTTTTCATCCACACTGGCTTTGAACGATGAAGATACTATACCATGCCGGGAAGCAAACGGGATGGCCCAGAGGTCACGGTTGCAGTCACATTGAAGGGTATGACCCGCAGGCTTGCCGCTTGTGACTTGCGGCTTTAGGCTTGAGGCTTACAACAGCCCGAGCTCGCGCGCGCGGAGGGCCGCCTGGGTGCGGTCGCGCACATCGAGCTTGGTGAGGATATTGGTGAGGTGATTCTTTGCCGTGCCTTCGGCGATGAAGAGGGCGGCGGCAATTTCCTTGTTGCTCGCGCCCTGGGCTACCAGCCGTAACACATCCAGCTCGCGGTCGGAAAGCGCCTCGACGGGCGCGGCAGCGCGGGGGGCGTGTTCTGCCAGCCGCGCGAACTCGGCTACCACCTTCGCCGCCACCGAGGGTTGCAGGAAGGATTCGCCACGCGCGGCGGCCCGCACCGCCTCGAAGAGCTTGGCAGAGCTGGCATCCTTGAGCAGATAGCCCAATGCGCCTGCTCGCAGCCCCTCGAAGATGTCTTCATCATCATCGAAGGTGGTGAGGACGATGACGCGCGCTTCGGGATGGGCAGCACGCAGGCGGCGGGTCGCCGCCACGCCATCGAGCACGGGCATCCGCAAATCCATCAGCACCACATCCGGGCGAACAACAGGGCAAAGGCGCAGCGCTTCCTCGCCATGCGCCGCCTCGCCCACCACCTCGAAATCGGGATGGGTGGCGAGCAGCGTGCGCAGCCCCTCGCGGAACATGGCTTGATCATCTACCAGCAGAATGCGAATTCGGCCCATGGTTAGCTCTCCCGCAGTGTGATGTCTAGCACAAAGCCAGCGCCCAGCGTGGAGGTGATCTCCAACTCGCCGCCGAGCAACTGCACCCGTTCCCGCAACCCCACGAGACCGAAGCCGCCCGCGTGCTCCGCGCTGCCGATGCCATCATCTTCCACGCGCAGATGGACGCTTTCGGCGGCGTAGGTCAGCGTCACCGAGACATGTTGGGCCTGAGCGTGCTTGCGCACGTTGGTCAGCGCCTCTTGCACAGCACGGTAGAGGGCCAGCTCGAACATCGGCGACAAGGGGCGCAGCGTGCCGGCAATCGTGCAGGCGGTCTCGATTCCGGAAGCGCGACAGCCCTCCGCCAGGGTCTCGATCAACAACGGTAGGGGTTTATCCGCCAGCGGCGAGGTGCGCAGCGCGGCGACCGAGCGCCGTATCTCTTGCAACCCCTCTTTAGTGAGCGCCTGCGCCCGTGACAGCAAGGGCACCACCGGCGCGGTCTCATCCGCCTGCACGGCGCGGGCGGCCTCCAGCTGGATGTTGATGGCAGTGAGGTAGTGTCCCAGGCTATCGTGGATTTCGCGGGCCAGGCGGGTGCGCTCCTTCTCCATCGCCAGCTCTTCGATTTGGATGGCGTAGCGGGCCAGTTCATCGTGAGCGATGCGCAAATCCTGCGCCAGGCGCTCCACCTCGGCGCGCGTGCGGGCTTCGTTCAACGCCATTTCCGTGAAGACCATGACGAAGATCACGCCCGGCGCGAAGGCCAATCCGGTGCTCAGCCCGATCTGCCAGCCGTGCATCATGCCCACCAACGCACCGAACAGCGCAATCACCAACACGCTGCTGATAATGGCCCCTTTGCGATCAAACAAAACCACGCTGTGGCTAATCAACGGTATCCAGAGGAGCCACAACGCCCCGCCCAGGCGTCCCAGCAGGATGATACCGGTGCTCAGCAACAGCTGGAAGACAAAATAGAGGAGTTTGATTTTGGTTGGTGTGAGGTACACATAAATCTCGAAACCGTAAGTGCCGATGGCGGTGTAGAGCACACCCAACGCCACCAACAGCAGTAGGGTCACAGGGGCCAGGCGGAAGTCGCTCTGCAAGAACAGCGACAGGTAGGCCGCCGCCGTTACGACGATAAAGGCCCAATCAGTGGCTTGCAGCAAGCGCCGGGGTTGCGGTGCAGAAGCATGGTTCTCGTGAGCGGTCATCGTTTTCAATCCTTTGAATTTGTCCCAAAGTCAATGTCATTAAGTTAAGGTTTGCAGGCCGTCCACGAATGCTTCCACGAATACACGAATGTCCACAAAACCAGGGGAATTCGTGTATTCGTGACCTAATTCGAGGACGGCAACTGGAATCAATGGTTTTAACTTAATGACATTGATTCCAAAGTTCATAGAGGCGGTGGTTGAGCCTGTCGAAACCAGCGCCGGGCCTCGGCAGGCTCGGCCACCGACAGACTTTCTGGATAGCTACTTAAAAAACGAGAGAGCTCATGCAAAACCGCTAAAGCACAAAGATTTTTTGATGCTTTGTAAAAATTTCTTGGCGTCTTTGCGCCCTGGCGTGAGTTATTTGGTTCTCTCAGCCATCCTCCCATGTTACTCGTTTCCGAGCAGAATCCGCGCCGCGCGCCGCCCGATCTCCACAGCGAAATTCGTGCCGCGATCCCACGGATAGACCTGGCTCATGTTCGCCATAAACAGGTTGGGGATGGGCGTCTCAATGAGCGGGATGTTCTTAGAATGGCCGAGCAGCGGCACGGGCTGCGCGTAGAGCTCGCTGAACTTCCAGTAGTTGCGTACCCAGCTGCGCTCAAAGGCCGGGTTGATGCGCTGAATAGCTGGGATGAACTTCTCCAGCAGCGCCACCGGCTCCAGCTCGAAGTACGGATGCCCCGGCTCCAGATAGTCACCGCAGTAGAGAATGGTATCGCCGCCGAAGTGCGCCTTATCCACATAGTTGGTGTGCTCGACCAGCGCCAGGAAGGGGAAGCCCTCGCGCTTGGGGATATTGATCCAATAGTGCTCGCCGGTCAACGGCTGCTTGAGCGCCATGACCATGACCACCGCCCCCATAGACTTGAGGCTGTCCAGCCCGGCAGCGTACTCGGTAGGTAACGTGGGGGTGCGCTCGCGCAACATCTGCGGCGAACAGGTCGCCAACACGCGGTCGTGGATGCGGTCGCCAGCGCGTAGCTCCAGACGGATGCGCCCGTCTGCCTCCGGGTGGATGCCGCGCACATGGTGCTCCAGCAAAATCTCGCCACCCTGTGCGCGCACGGCATCCGCCAGCGCTTCGAAGAACGCCTGGAACCCGCCGACGAACGTGCCCAGCTTCGGCGTCCGCGCCACAATTCGCGCCCAGAACCAGGCCATGTTCACGTCCTTGTAGTACGGGCCGAACTTGCCCTCCAGCAACGGTTGCCAGAACGCCTCATAAGCGCGCGGCCCGGCGGCGCGCGTCATCCACGCATCTGCCGTCACCTGCTCCAGCGGCTCCCAGCGCGGGCTATAGCGCAGGTAGGCCGTTGCCAGCCCCACGCGGAAGCGATCCAGGAAAGGGATGGGCTTGAACGCCAGCACCCGCAGCGCGGTCGCCGCGAGATCGCTCAGGTTAGCAAGCAGCTTGCCCAACGGCAGTTTTTCCACCCCAGGGCCGAGCAGCGGTTTGTTGATAGGATACAGCCGCCCATCCTTATAAATCGAAGTGACCGGGCCAGGGAAAAAGAGCAGGTCGCTCAGGCCGAGCTCTTCCACTAAGGCGATGATGTCCTTATCGCCAGCAAAGATGTGGTGATAGAATCGCTCTACCGACCAGTCCCAGCCTTCGTCCTTGAAGCCCGCTGCCAACCCGCCCACATAGGAGCGCGCCTCATACACCGTAACCTGATGCCCTTGCCGGGTCAAATCGTAGGCGGCGGATAGCCCCGCCACCCCCGCGCCGATGATGCCGATGTTCATGCTTGTACCTCACAGTAGTATGGTAGACGGTAGACGGTAGACGGTAGACGGTAGACGGTAGACGGGGAAAGTATACCACAAGTGAAACGGGATGCGTGAGACGTGAAAACACAGTCACGTCTCACGGTTTGCGAGCGCGCCATAATCGGCACGCTCGCAAACCAGTTATAACGCAGGCGGGAAGTGTGTCACTTTTTAGATTCTGGCTTATCCCGGTTCCCACGCCGGATGTTCCCCCGTGCGTTCCAATTGCTCTTTATCCATGTTGAAGCGAAACAGCGGTCTGAGCTTGTAACGCGAATCACTCTCCAGACCGACTACTTCCACCAGCTGCATGATTTTGCGCGTGCCGCTGGGACGCCGCTCCTGGTAGGTGATGAGTTGCAGGGCAGGGCCGCCCTCCTCCAACCAGACGTGATGGGGATGCTCAAAGCGCAGCCTGTGCGCTTGCTCAACGCCGACGAGTCGCTAGTCGGTAGAAATCATCTTGCCGAGCGTGGCAACGGCAGCGCGAGCGGGGTAATTATCGGGCGGCAAAGCGCGCTCGTAGGCGCGGGCCTGGGCAATGAGCAATTCCAGGGTATCAACAAGCCCGGCAAGTGGAAGCGTGTCCGAAGGTTTTTGTAGCAACTTCCCCATGATGGAATGCCCTCTATCAATATGAACCGGCGTTTTGTTGCTACGTCAAACTACACGGTCGGATCAGGGCCATAGGAGTGGACGGGTTTGCCGCACGCGGCGCAGGTCTCTTCGTACCAGCTGAAGCCCATGCCACATTCGCACGTCCATTGCTGCGCTTGGGCTGCCAGCCACTGGTCTGGCCCTTGTTCCCGCAAATCTTCCAGCTGTTGTACCACGTCGCGGTGATGCACCCGGCCATCGTTTTGGAAAGCACGAAGTTGTTCACAGGGGAACGCCTCACAGAGGCCGCAGTGCATGACCCCACGGGCATCCGCGCAAGCACGCTTCTGGCATTGGGCGCAGCCAGAATGGACGGGAAGTGTGTCCGAGCGGCACCCCTTACAATCAAACCCGCGCGGATCGCGCCCCCGCCGGAGAATTTCGCTCAGCAGATGTTGGCCTTCTGGCAATGTGAAGCGGTAATGGTAACACGCACCACAGTACAGCCCGCATACAGCTAATAATTCATCGGGGCTTTCAGGCATGATATGGGCCTCCCTCAATCACAATCTGATAACGCCGGTTCCCCCACCAGCGACCATGGCCCGGCCCACAGAATCCGCACTTGTGCCATACGCCCGCGCCAATCGCCCTCAGCCGTGAAGAATACCAGCCGGTCAGTGCGCGTACGTCCGAACCAGCGTCCCTTCTTCTCGCCCTCCACCAGCACGTCTACGATCTGATCCAGATATGGAGCGTTAAGTTCCTGTACGATGCGGCTTTGCAGCTTGTCCAAAACCCTGCGGCGGCGCTCCTTTTCTTCGTAAGGCAACCCATCTTCAAGTGTACGTGTGGCGACGGTGAGCGGGCGCGCAGAATAGCGCGCGATGTGCGCCTTATCCAACCGCAGTTCCTCAAGCAAATCGTAAGTGCGTTGGAACTGTGCCTCAGTTTCGCCAGGAAAACCTACAATAATGTCGGTGGCGATGGAAACACTGGGGATCAGTTCGCGGATGCGCGCAACCAATTGTCGGTAATCGTCGCTGGTGTAACCACGCCGCATCTGCGCCAAAATATCATCATCCCCGGCCTGGATGGGAACCTCGATATGCTCACACACCTTCGGCAGCTCCACCACGGCGCGCAATAGATCGTCGCGCATCCAGTTGGGATGGCTCGTGAGGAAACGCAACCGTTGCAGACCTTTGATCTCGTGCATCCGCCGGAGCAACGTCACCAGCGGCGGTTCCTGCGCTCCAGCAAAGTCGAGCAGATCGTACCCGTAGCGATCCACAATTTGGCCGAGCAGGGTGATTTCTTTAACCCCTTGCGCGACAAGCTGGATAGCTTCTGCAAGAATGGCCTCTGGCGGGCGACTGCGCTCAGCACCACGGCGGTAGGGAATCACACAATAAGTGCAGGCGTGCGAGCAGCCCAGCACCACGGGAATGTAGGCGCTCACGGCTTGCCCCTCCTCGGAAGCAGGCAAGACCGTATCCGTGCGCCCTAGCGCCAGACGACGCGATTCCGCATCAGCGATGAGCGTCTGTGCCTCATCCAAATCACCGCGCGCGGCCAACGCAGCCCATAACGCGCTGGGATCAGAGGGCGGCAACAACAAATCCACCCAGGGGAAGCGCTGCTGCAAACGCGCCGTATCCTTCACCCCCACCATGCACCCCATCAGCGCGAGGATACCCTCCGGGCGCTCCTGCTTCCAGCGTTTGAGTTGATTCAGCCGGCCCACAGCCTTGTCTTCCGGCTGTTGCCGCACCACACAAGTATTGAGGATGACAATATCCGCCTCCTCGGCACGCGGCGCGGGTTGGTAGCCCAAGCGTTCCAACCCGGCAGCAACCCGCTGCGAGTCAGCCTCGTTCATCTGACAACCAATCGTCCAAATATGATAGTGCATACCTTACCTCAGCGGCGCTCCCATTCTCTGGTCGCCGCGCGAATTAACTGCTGCACCGCCAGATCAGGAATATCCTCGATGGCATTATAAGGGATATTATCTACTACAAAGTAAAGCCCGCCAGTAGCCGCATTCTTCAACTGGATAAGCCGGTTCGCCAGGGCTGGGACACGCGGTTGCATTTCCTCCAAGACATCGCTAATTTCCTTTGCCAAATCAATCGTAAGCATAGGCCCTATCCCCCTCCGCGTAGGCGTGACGGGCGGCGGCGTAGGAATATAGCGCGGCGGCGGCGCGATAGTTGGAGCCGGCGGCGTTACAGTCGCAACGGACGCAGGGGCCGGGGCAGCCGGGGCAACATCGCCCCGTTGGCGCTGGATGTAACTGCGCTCGAAGCTTACCAATGCTTTGGTCGCTTCGACAACCAGTTGCCGGACCGCATCATCCGGCACGGCTTCCAACGCATAATAGCGCGTCCCATTGATATAGATTTCCCACTCACCCATAGGCGAGCGGTGGATACGAAGCAGTCCAGGCGGCGACTGCGGCGCGGACGCGAATGGTGATGGCACAGGCGCTGCGGGCGCAGCGGCTGCGGGCGCAGATGCAGCAGGGGGACGAGCAGGGGCAATGCTAGGTGCAAGGCGCTGGATTTCCAATTCTTCAGATTGAGGAGTGTTCTTTTTTGCATCCTTCACCAAGAGAAATATAGCCACAATCGCCATGCCCAAGAAAAATACCACCAGAATGATCATGATCAACAAGGGGTCCATATCGCTACTCCTTTCATAGATTATGCCTGCAACCGCGCCAGAAATGGCGGGAGCAGCGCGTCCCAATCATAATGCGCGACATACGCCTGCGCTGCTGCGCCCAGCCGCACGCGTTCAGCGGGATTGCGCGCCAGGCGGATGCAGGCCAGCGCAAACGCGAGCGGTTCCGCGGCCAGCAGCATCGCCCGCTCCGGCGCAGGGAAGCCCTCCGCGCCCAGCGGCGTGGAGACAATCGCCCGGCCCATCGCCATCGCTTCGAGGAGTTTGAGCCGCGTGCCACCGCCCACCAGCAGCGGCGCAATGTAGACCGTCGCCGCGCCGATATAGGCGCGCGTCTCCGGCACGCTGCCGGTGATGACGATGCCCGGCAGATCGCGCAACGCTTCCAGACGGGGATGCGGACGCTTACCCACCACATAACAGGTGGCCTCCGGCAACGCCTCGCGGACGCGCGACCAGACTTCGCGCCCAAACCAGAGCATCCCATCCACGTTGGGGCGGAAGTCCATCGTGCCGGTGAAGACAAAGGCCGGTGCTTGCAGCGTGGCGCGTTCCGGGAACGTGGCGTACTCGGTGACGAACAGGCCATTGGGCAGCACTAACGGCTCGCAATCTGGCGCGATGCGGTGCAACGCCAGCGCATCCTCACGCGAGACTGCCATCACCAAATCGGCGCGGCGGCAGACTTCGGCCTCGTAGCGGCGCAGCCGATGTTGTTGGATGAACGAATAGGCTGCGGCGGGCCAACGACGCGGGCGGCGCACGTCTGCCTGAAACGCGCGCTGTTGCAACAGGTACTCGCAGTTGTGCGCGTCGAAAGCTACACGCGGGCGGGAGGCGCGCACCCACACCCCATCCAGGTAAGGGGCCAGCTCCAGCCCCTCGGCCACTACCCAATCGAATGCAATCTCGTCCAGCCAGCGAGCCAGGTGCATGCGGAAAGCCGCATCGGCAAGCCGGTGGGCCAGATCGGGACGGGGCGAGGTCAGCAAGGTCTTGAGACGCGCAGAGGTCGCGCGCGTGGGTTGCGGCAAAATAGCGCTCCGTTCCAGGCACGCGGAGAGCTCGGCTGGCGGATCGGGCGGCTGATCTGGCGCGGCAAATGTGAGTAGCGAGACGCGATGCTGCACCGCCAATCCGCGCAGAATGCCCCAGTTGCGCAGCGCCGTGCCCTGTTTGGGCGGATAAGGAACTTGAGGGGCGAGGATTAGGATGTTCACATCGCCCTAACCCAACCGCAACCGGGCAATGGCCGAGCCGGTTGCCAGAACAATGTGGACGATGCTCCACAATAACGCAAAGAAACTGAAAGTGTAACCGTTATAGCCGTCAGCAGCCAGTAAAACGCTCCCACCAACGATGACCAGCAAGTACGAAAGCCCACTCAAGATGATGCTTCCAGCAACAACCCACCACAACCGCTCACTGTAGCGTTTGCCCACCAGCCGCCAGACGATTTCGGCAATCAAGGTACCTGCTACAGGCGATAGGACAATCGTAAACCACCCGACAAAGGGCAAAATCCAGCCCGCGATACCGCCTAGTATCAACGTGACAATGGCTGCAATCACCAAATCGCTTAGTTTGCCCTGCTCGAAGCGTTTGCGCCGCCCGGTCATGCACTCGCGGCAGATATAGCCAACTGGCGTGCGGTTGGCGCACTTAGGGCAAATGGGCGTGTCGCATTGATAACAACGCAGCCCCGTTTCCACGCTGGGGTGCCATTTGCAATATAGGGGATCATCGTAAGTTTCGCTCATCATTGTACTCCATTGTGCGGGGTGAGACGCTCCACCAACGTCCGGTAAAAATCATCGGGCTGACGCAAGCGCAAGAAGCGGGCCATAAGCGGGCTACGCGCGATACGCACCCGGTCGCCATGCAGCAGCTCACCCTCCGAGCGCCCATCTACCGTGAGCATCCCTGGCTGCTCGCTCCGCACTTCAACTTCAATGATTGTATCGGGGCTGAACACCAGCGGGCGCGCAAAGCTCAGGTGCGGGGCGGCAGGGGCCAGCAGCAGATTGTCGAGCCAGGGCGGGAGGATAGGGCCGCCTACAGCATAAGCGTAGGCCGTCGAGCCGGTGGCTGTCGCCAGGATGAGGCCATCGGCCACATAGCGCGTCAGCGGAACGCCATCCACATACGCGAGCAGGCGAATCGTGCGGGCCAGCCCGCCCCGGCTGATGACAGCATCGTTAAGCGCGTGGTCTTCGGCGATGACATCACCCGCGCGTACCAACGTCACATACAACATGGTGCGCTCTTCGATCCAACCTTCGCCGCTAAGTACGCGCGTCAGTGGTTGCTGCCAGCCTTCAGGAGCACATTCCGTGAGAAAACCCACCCGTCCCAGGTTGATGCCGAACACGGGCAGGGCGAGCGGCGCAGTCAACGGCATCGAACGCAAAATCGTGCCATCGCCGCCGAGCGTGATCACCAAATCGGTATCCGCCGCGCAGAAGCCCTCCGGTGCGCCCCGGCGTGGGGTACACATCCAGACATCCACCGTCCGCTCGCTTAGCCAGGCGGCGATCTCTTCCGCCAGCGGCAGCGCCGCCGGCAGCATGGGATTGTAGTGTAGTCCGATAGTTTTCATGCGAATTAGCGAATCAGCGAATCAGCGAAAAGGCGAGAAAGCGAGAAAGCGAGAGAACAATCATCACGTCTGCTCCTGCTGGGCGACGTCCCGTGAAGCAAAGCGCAACAGGATTGCCAAATCCAGCGGGCCTTTCAACATCTGGCAGGCCGGAGGCATGGATGAACGCCCATACGCCTCGAAATCCGGCAGCGGGGCATCGAAATCATCCGCCATGACAATCTGGCCTTTGGCGCTCCCGTAATATCGCTTTTGAGGCAAACTTGCGGGAACAAGCTGCACAGTTTCTTCAAGGTCTTTCATGATGAAAACGGTCTTACCTTCAAGCGCGGCGTTAATCAAATCGGACAAACGCGGCTTTGCTTCTTCAAGTGTGACTCGTAACATGGCGGCTCTCCTTTGATTTTTAGCTACTTCCCCGCCGTAAGAGCTCTTCCACCAGCGCATCGAGCGCGATGGTATCTTGTGTTCCGGCGACCATGTCCTTGAGTTGGAGCTGGCCCTGGGCGAGCTCTTCCTCGCCGATGATGACGGTGAAGCGCGCGCCGCGCTTATTGGCCTGGCGCAGCTGGGCGCGGAGGCTGCCGCCCATGGCGATCTGCGCTCCCAGCCCGGCGGCGCGCACGGCCACCAGCTGTTGCACGGCGACCTGCCGCGCAGCCTCGCCCATGTAGACGATAAAGACGGGCGGCTCCGGCAACGGCGGCGGCGCGATGTCCTGCGCCTTCAGCACCAGCACCGCGCGCTCCAGCCCGGCGGCGAAGCCAATCCCTGGCGTCGCAGGCCCTTCGAGTAGCTCCATCAACCCATCGTAGCGCCCGCCGCCGCAGACCGCCGCCTGCGCGCCGATGCCCTCCGCCCACACCTCGAACACCGTCTTGGTGTAGTAATCCAATCCGCGCACCAACCGCGAGTTGAGCGTATAGGGCCGCCCCAGCCCGTCCAGGTAGCCGCGCAATGTCATGAAGTGAGCGTCACACTCGGCGCAGAGTAGATCGGTGATTTTGGGCGCGGCAGCGATGACCGGCTGGCACTGCGTTTGTTTGCAATCGAGCAGGCGCAGCGGGTTCTTGTCCAGGCGGCGCTGGCAATCTTCACAGATCACGCCGAGGTGGTGCTGGTAATACTCCTTGAGTGCGGCTACATAGCCGGGGCGACACGCAGGACAACCGGTCGAGTTCAGCTGGAACGATAGCCCCTGAACGCCGAGCGCGGCGTAGATGTCCCAGGCCAGCAACATCACCTCCAAATCGGCGAGCGGGTCAGCCGCGCCGAAGATCTCGGCGTTGAACTGATGGAACTGGCGGAAGCGCCCCGCCTGGGGCCGCTCGTAACGGAACGCCGGGCCGATGGAGTAGAGTTTCACGGGCTGGGGCAGCTTGTGCATCCCGTTCTCGATGTAAGCGCGCACCACACCCGCCGTGAACTCCGGGCGCAAGGTGAGGCTCTCGCCGCCCTTGTCCTTGAAGGTGTACATCTCCTTCTCGACGATGTCCGTAGCATCGCCCACGCCGCGCGCGAAGAGCTCGGTGTTCTCGAAGACCGGCGCATCCAGCCGCGCAAAGCCGTAGCTGCGGGCTACTTCGGTGATGCGGGTGATGACAAAGTCCCAGTAAGGCTGATCCTCCGGGAGAATATCCTGTGTGCCGGTAGGCCGGGTGAATTTCATGGTGCGCCGCCTTTCTTATTTACCACTTGACCTTTGCGAAGGTTACGCAAGGGTTTATTTTCGATTATAGACGAGACGGCGCATAAGGCAACCGCGCGGGCATTGACAATCTTGCTCAAAAGCGTATAACGTGAGGGTGTGAAGGTTTTATTGGCAATCGCGCCAAAGTCGCTCTGTCACAGCCGTCAATAGGCGTGTTTTGATCCTACCGGGTTGGTGTGCGGTACTGCCTTGGACGCGCGCAGCAGAGGCCTTCGACAGGCTCAGGCACCGGAGAAGCCCGGTGGCTGAGCCTGCCGAAGCCTCTCCCGGTAGCCCTACCCTACGGCATTACCTTTGACGGCAATCGCGCCAAAGTCGCTCTGTCACAGCCGTCAATAGGCGTGTTTTGAGCATCCTACAGGGTTAGTATTGCAGCACTGCTTTTATTGCTATTCGCTATTCGCAATTTGCCATTCACAAAGGAGGCACCATGACTCACTCTAACGCTACCCGTACCGTGCTCAAATCGCTGCCCCGCAATGTGTGGGCCGTAACTGTGACCAGTTTCCTCACCGACATCTCCTCCGAGATGCTCATCCACCTGCTGCCGTTCTTCCTGGCAAACGTGTTGGGCGCGAGCACCGCCGTCATCGGCCTGATCGAAGGCCTGGCGGAGACCACCGCCAGCCTCCTCAAAATCTTCTCCGGCTGGATTTCCGATCGGCTCAAGGCGCGCAAATGGCCCGCCGTGCTGGGCTACGGCCTCTCCACCCTCGCCAAGCCGTTCTACTTGATCGTGAACAGCTGGGGCGGCGTGCTGGCGATCCGCATGGCCGACCGGGTGGGCAAAGGCATCCGTACCGCGCCCCGCGACGCGCTCGTGGCCGATTCCATCGCGGAGCAACATCGCGGGCTGGCGTTCGGCCTGCACCGCGCCGGCGACACTGCCGGGGCCATGATCGGCACGCTGGTGGCGGCGTTCATCCTGTGGCAATCACAGGACGCAACCATGCTCACCCGCGAAATCTTCCAGCGCGTCGTCTGGTGGAGCATCATCCCCGCCGTGCTGGCCGTGCTCGCGCTGGCGTTCGGCGCGCGCGAGGTCACGCTCAAACAAAAGGGCGCGCCCCGCCTCACCCTGGCCGGCTTCGACCGTCGCTTCTACTGGTTCCTCGGCGTCATCGTCCTCTTCACGCTCGGCAACTCCTCGGATGCCTTCCTCCACCTGCGCGCGCAGGAGCGCGGGTTGGGACTGGTGCAGATTTTGCTGATGATTGCGACCTTCAACCTGGTCTACACGCTCGTCTCCGCCCCTGCTGGCGCGCTCTCGGATCGGGTGGGGCGGCGGCGGGTCATCATCATCGGCTGGGCCGTGTATGGCTGCATCTATCTGGGCTTTGCGCTGACCAATGCTGCCTGGCAACTGTGGGTGCTTTACGCGCTGTATGGGGTATACTACGGGTTTGTAGAAGGTACGGCCAAGGCGCTGGTGGCCGATTTGGTGCCGGCGGAGCAGCGGGGCGCGGCGTATGGCGTTTACAGCGCGGCGGTAGGGATTGCCGCGCTGCCGGCCTCGGCGATAGCGGGTGTGCTGTGGCAGAGTATCAGTCCAGCCGCGCCCTTCTACTTCGGCGCGGTCATGGCGCTGCTGGCGGCGCTCCTTATCTGGCGCGTCCTGGCGCGACCAGACTCACGCCAAGACGCAAAGCCGCCAAGAAAATCTTGAATTTCTGCTTTTGTAAGGGGAAAAACCGATGCCCTATATCATTGACGGTCACAACTTGATTGCGGCGCTGCCCGGCTTGGCGCTCGACGATCCCGACGATGAAGCCAAGCTGGTGCTTCAGCTGCGGGCCTGGAGCGCGCGGGTGCGAAAGAAGGCCATCGTCATCTTCGATGGCGGGCTGCCGGGCGGCTACTCGGCGGCGCTCTCCACCAGCCCGGTGCAGGTCATCTTTGCCGCGCAACGCCGCACCGATGCCGATACGCTCATCAAGGCGCGGCTGCTGCGCCTGCCCGATGCGGGCAACTGGACGGTGGTATCCTCCGATCATGCGGTACGCGACAAGGCGCAACAAGTGGGGGCGCGGGTGCTCACGTCGCAGGAGTTCGTCGCAGAATTGAGCGAAACCCTGCCCGCGATGGTCGAACCGCCGGAGAAGCCGGAGCGCGTCACCGCTGCGGAAGTGGATGCCTGGCTGGAGGAGTTCCCCGAACCACCGTCCGCCGCGCCACAACCGCGCCAGCAACCCTCCAAGCGGCAAGCAACCCCCAAACCAGCGCACGGCGCAGCCCCTGCCGCCACCGTCCCCGCGTCGCCGGGCAGCCGTAGCGGGCGCACCATCGGCGAGCAAATGGGCGTTGCCATCAAGCCGGAGCCGGTCACAGAGAAGCCCGACGAGCTCACGCCGGACGAGCTGGCCGCGTGGCTCGAAGAATTCCCCGAACCCCCACCACGTCCCGCATCGCCCAAACCTGCGCCGGCTGCCAAGCCCAAACGCGAGCGCAAACCCACGTTCGCCATGAACAAACACCGCCCAGAGACACTCTCGGCGGAGGAAGTAGACGATTGGCTGGCGTTGTTCCCCGAAGTAGAAACCCCGGCACCGCAAGCCGAACCGGCGGCCAAGAAGCCGCGCAAACCGGTGGATGACGAAGCGGCCCTGTGGCAGCGGCTCTATGGGGAAGAGCCAACGGTGAAACCAGGCAAACGCCGGTAAAACGTAAACAGTTCTCTGGTCACGTTTTACGTTTCACGGCTTACAATCTCCAACAAATCCGCCGTGGAGGGCAAAACGAGGTGCGCCCCGACGCGGCGGAGCTCGCGCTCCTCGCCAAAGCCGCAGAGGACAGCGACCGCCCATGCACCCGCCCGTCGCGCAGCCAGCACATCCATCGTCGTATCGCCCACCATCACACACTCTTCCGGCGCGAGTCCTAGCTGCCCGGCGGCATAACGCACCGGTTCGGGATGCGGCTTGAGGCGACGGGTAGTCTCCACCGTCGCGCACAATCGAAACAGCGCGGTCAGCTCGTGCTGACGCAAAAACGCCTCCGCCGCGCTGCGCGCGCGCGTGGATACAACCGCCAGTGGCGCGTGTTCAGCCAGATAGTGCAGCAGCGGCGCAACGCCGGGCATAATGCGCAAGGTCGGCTCACCCGGCCCGTGCAACATGCTCTGCGCTGCAAAGAGCAGCGGATCCAGCCCCACGACATCCAACAGCGTGATAACACTGTTCATCGGCGTCTCGCTGAACATGACCGCCCGCCGCGCCACCCGCTGCGCGCGCGCATCCCCTAGCCAGCGCAGCTTGCACGCCAGGGATTCCACCGCCTGATTGTCGGTATCCATAAGCGTGCCATCGAGATCGAACAACCAGGCGCGAATGCGCGCCCAGGGAATTGTTTGTGCTATGGTCATATTGTGTTTTGCCCTCCTTTGTTTGCACCCCCTTCGACAGGGGCGCTCCAGAACTACCAAAAAGTATCCTGAACCTGTCGAAGAACACGCTTGCTGCATAAACCCGGCTCAGTATAATCAGGTTTTGTGAAGCGGCAACTTGCAATGAGGTCTAAGCCGGGGTACAATCGGCTCGTAATGAGCGATAAAACCACAAAAATGACCCGATTGCACACACTTGCCCGGCGTTGCACTAAATTGGCTACAGCACCAACACTCTGGCTGGCAGTGATTTTGGCAGCTTTTCTACTGCTGGGCACGCTATACAGCAACGCACTACCCCTCTTCGAAGCGCCCGATGAGTCCTCGCACCTGATGGTAGTGCAGTATTTAAGACAACACCAGCGCTTACCACCCCCGCCCCCTGTCACCTACCAGGTACAAACAGCAGCTACGATGGCCTGGGCCTTAGGCTATCACGAGCTGCCATTGTACTATGCGCCGCCACTCTATTATACCCTCGCCGCGGCGCTTGTAGGACAAAACACCCTCGCCGATTTGTCCGAATTGCTCACGCCCAGTCCCAACTGGGAGGTGGGCTGGGCACCGCAAGCCGACGCCATGCCAGAAAACAAGGCCATGTACGCGCATCATCCACCACGCGAAACATGGGCTACCAGTCCGACATTCCGCGCCACGCTGCTACTACGCGGATTTTCACTGCTCTTGAGCGCTGTGACCGTCCTCAGCACCTACTGGTTAGGCCAATTACTATGGCCCGACCAGTCGAATATAGCGCTTACCGCTACCGCGATAGTTGCCTTCAATCCACAATTCATTACCAATGCCGGCGCGGTGGGAAACAACGCCTTGTTCGGTGCGCTCTTCAGCCTCGCGCTGGTAGGACTGGCCTTACATTTACAACAACCGCGCGGCTGGCGCTTCTGGGGCGGAATGGGGGTGATATTGGGGTTGGCGCTCCTCACCAAACAAAGCGCGCTGTTACTCCTACCGCTAGCGGGGCTGGCGCTGCTCCTGCGCGCGCACGGCAGCGCCGTGCTCTGGCGCAATGCGCTGGCCTTTGTATTCCCGGCGTTGCTGCTCGCCGGCTGGTGGTACGCACGCAATGCCGCACTGCTGGGTGATCCCTTCGCCTTGCAAATGCACTACGATACGCAAGTCTCTCTGGCGCGCTTGGGCTGGGCCGAGGTTTGGCAAATTCTCCGCTCGTTCTGGGCGATCTTCGGTTGGGGCTTGCTGATGCTGCCGGAACCGGTTTACATCAGCGTATGGAGTCTCGCCGGAGTGGGCCTGCTCGGCACGCTGTGGATGCTGCGCCCCGGCGGGCGCGTCTGGCGCTTGAGCCGTGTCCAACAGCAAACGCTGGTGCTGCTAAGCACAGCTTTGGCGCTGAATGTGGTCTCGCTGGCGCACTGGGCGGTGCAGACCGGTGCCCCCTACGGCCGGCTGCTCAATCCCGTAATTTCCGTTTTCGCCCTACTCGTGGCCTGGGGGTGGACTTGCTGGACTCCGGCGCAGGCCCGCGCCTGGATAGGGGGTGGCTTGAGCGGGTTGGCGTTCATTGGCGCGGTGCTGATCCCGTCACTAACGCTCCGCCCGGCTTATGGTTTCCCCTATCTACCGGACGGCCTTCCCCCAACGGCGCAACCGCTCCAGATCGAGTTCCCCGATGGGATTCTCCTTAGCGGTTATGAAGCACCTGCCGTCCCGCTCCAGGCGGGTGAGGCAGCAGCTTTCACAGTGTACTGGACACCAACGCAATCCGCCGCCCGCTATCGTGTCTGGGCGCAGCTCGGCCCAGAAGACCCGCGCGAACAGGTCGCCGAAGCCACCCATTGGTTAGGCAGCGCGCTGTACCCTAGCGATCTTTGGGAAGCTTCGGGTATCATTCCACAACCCTTTCACCTGCAAGTTCCCGATTGGGCGATTGCACCGGGGCGTTATTGGCTCCGGATAGGACTGCTGAATGTAGACGGGACGCCACGTCTGCTGCCCGATGGCACACCCTACGCCACACTTGGGCCGTGGCGTTTACTGCCCGCGGTCGCCCCACCAAAACCAATACAAACGCTACAGTACACGCTAGGCGAGCACATCCGCCTGACCGGGTACACGGTTGAGCACGAAGGTACGGAATCCAAGATAACGTTGGACTGGCTGGCCCTATCCCCGCCCCCCGCTGATTACACTGTTTTTTTACATGCGCTGAACGCCCAGGGCGAACTGGTCACGCAAATAGATGCGCCGCCGCGCAACGGTGCATATCCTACCTCCTGGTGGTTGCCCGGACAACATATCCCCGATACTTACTCACTCCCTTGTACAATCACGTCACGCGAAGTGCTCATAGGGCTGTACGATCCGCAGACACTGTTACGTCTACCGGTTTACGACGCGACAGGCAACCGTATTCTCCACGACACTATCCCTTTACTCGCTTGCCCTTAACCTTGATACGGGCAAGCTCTGTTGCTTTGACACCTATTTGTAACCCTCAACCTATTGTAAAGTCAGACTTTAGGCTTATAATAGGTATAATAATGGTCTAAAAATCCCGCTATTGCTTAAACCATCCAAGACCCGATAAGCATTTCCAAAATCCAAGCACTTCTACGCATACTTCGCGTGGATCATCAAACCTGCGCCCTTAGTCGGGTATAGTAGTTGTGTGGTTTGTTCCATCAAACGATCTTTAATCTCAAAAGGTGATTTTTTAAGAGTGTTTTGCGTGGGCAGACGTAGCCTGCCCACGCAAAACACTCCTTTTTTAGCGGCTTATGAAAATTAAGAAAATGAACCGGAAATAAAACCATTTACAAGAATCACTTCTTAAAAATTTACAAATTGAGAATTTTACCCCACCCCCTTGCCCCCTCCCCACGCCGCTGCGCGGCGTGGGGAGGGGGCGAAGAATAA
>Ga0334882_1000217_pt1 | contig 102044 bp, 84 predicted proteins | sample GraSluR1_MG_5_FD_207226 | JGI IMG/M metagenome (GOLD analysis project Ga0334882, IMG submission 207226) | Sludge microbial communities from methane-producing bioreactor in Wageningen University, Netherlands - Granular Sludge_15_04-R1 | ecosystem: Engineered > Bioreactor > Anaerobic >...
GTGCGGCACAGCCGCCGCGCCGAGGTTCGGAAACGCGGGTTGGATTTCGGGGGGTGCGCCGCCGCAGGAGCGGGGCGCGAAGCGACCCGAAGACCGGGCTTGGCGGTCGCTCTGCTCCCACGGCGCCCTCCGAACCCAAACCGCCCGAACCAGAACCGAAATCCGCTTTGAATGCGCAAAACCCCGTTGACACCCCCTCCCGCCCGCCGTAAGCTTATCGCATAAGATAAACTTATGAAATGAGGTTTCGCCATGTATTTAGATGTTGCATCGCTTTCCACCCGTGGCCAGTTCGTGATCCCCAGCCGCTTCCGCAATATCCTCAAACTCAAGACCGGCTCGAAACTGGCAATCATATGCGACGGCAAGAATCTGCTGCTGCGGCCGATTCCCCGTCCTGAAACACAGGCATTCAAAGCCGTCATTGATGGCGCAAACGAATTGGCGAAGAAGGCAGCCGCAAAGGCGAAAGGGGGCCGCAAATGAAATATTTCCTGTATGCCCGCAAGTCCACCGACGAGGACGACAAGCAACTTCTTTCCATCGACGCGCAACTGGAAGAATTGCGCGAGCATGCCCGCAAGGAATCCCTGACCGTCGCCCGCGAGTTCGTGGAGTCGCGTACGGCCAAGGTTCCGGGGCGTCCCGTCTTCAACGCGATGATGCGCGAGGTCGAGCGCGGGCAGGCGGACGGGATTCTTGCCTGGCATCCTGACCGCTTGGCGCGCAACTCGGTGGACGGCGGGCAGATCGTCTATGCCCTGGACACGGGCGCTTTGAATTCCCTTAAATTTCCAGCGTTCTGGTTCGAGAACACGCCGCAAGGCAAGTTCATGCTTCAAATCGCGTTTGGGCAAAGCAAGTACTATGTGGACAACCTGAGCGAGAATGTGAAGCGCGGCATCCGCCAGAAAATCCGCTTGGGATGGTTCCCGGCCAAGCCGCCTATCGGCTATCTGAATGATCCGCATTCGCGCACCATCGTGGTCGATCCGTCCCGCGCGGAGATTGTCCGCAAGCTGTTCGAGGCGTATGCGACCGATGGCTATACGATCTACGGCATCCGCGATTTGTCCGAACGGCTGGGCCTGCGGTCGCGCAGCGGTCGGCCGATGTTCGCGAGCCGCGTTCCCGTGATGCTGGCCGATGTTTTCTACATTGGCAAATTCCGCTTGAAAGGGGAACTCCACGACGGCGCACATGAACCGATCATCCCGCGCGAACTATTCGACCGCGTGCAGACGATATATTCACGGCGCAGCCGCAAGGTGATGGCCCGCGATCCCCACGACTTTTCTTTTCTCGGGCTGTCCCATTGCGCGAGTTGCGGCGCGGCGATCACGGCGGAGCGGCAGAAGAATAATCACTACTACCGCTGCACGCACAAGGTCGGGCCTTGCCCCGAAAAGAAATATCTGCGGGAGGAAAAATTTGAGGCGCGGCTACGCGCGGGGCTTGAATCTGTTTCCATCGACGACGAATGGGCGGGGCTGATGCTGGCCGAGATCGAGAAGAAGCACGAGGCCGAGAAGTCCGTCCGCCGCGAGCAAATCCAACAGGCCGAGCAGCGGCTTGCCGACCTCGACGCCCGGCTTTCCCGCTTGGTGGATTTGCACCTCGACGGCGGAATCTCCCGCGCGGACTACCTATCGCGGCGGGAGAAGGCCATGCAGGACCGCGCGACGCTGGCGGCCCAGGTCGCGCGGATGAAGGACAAGGGGGCAGGACGGCTCGACACTTTGGCCGCTTTCATAAATGACGCGCGGCAAGCCTATTACATCGCGAAGAACGGCGACAGGTTGGAAGTTCGCGATTTTCACCGAAAAATCGGCTCGACCCTTTTTCTGACGGGAAGAATAAATGCGGTCGGGTCGCTTCGCGCCCCGCTCCTGCGGCGGCGCACCCCCCGAAATCCAACCCGCGTTTCCGAACCTCGGCGCGGCGGCTGTGCCGCACGCGCCGAAACCGAAAGCCCCGTGCCAGCCCCGTCCTTCGCGTCGTTTTTCGTGTTCGGAGATTCGCCCGCACCGCCCGTGTCCGTCGCGGACCTCGCCCAAAATCCGCCCGCCCCGCTTGTCGATTCCGCATCGCCTGTGTTGCTCGCGGATTTCCCAAAACCGTGGCGGATCGTAGCCGAAACGCCGAAAAGTCTTGGGTGGTGGGCGTTACTGGAGTTGAACCAGTGACCTCGTGCATGTGAGGCACGCGCTCTAACCAACTGAGCTAAACGCCCACCAGTATTCAAATTTCCAACATCGTCATCGGCCGGGCTCGGACCCGTGACCTTCCCGACGCGGCGTCGGGACGCTCTAACCAACTGAGCTAAACGCCCATCTAAGGGTGGGGGGGAGCATACGGATGGATGAAAAAAAGTCAAGCCGCGGGCTTGTGCCGATCCGGAACGGCGGGTAGAGTGTCCGCTGGATCAGCCCATGTCGGGCTGTGAGGCACATAGCGGAGGTTATCAAATGGAAGAAAAAGGGTTCTTTGCGCGGTTGTTTGACTTGTCGTTCAATGAGTTCATCACCACAAAAATCATCAAGGTGCTGTACATCATCGCGATTATTGGTGCGGCAGTCGGTGCGTTGTTCGTGCTGTTTGGCGGATTTGCTTCCCGTTCCTTCATGGGCGCGGTGATGGGCTTGATTCTGGCCCCGCTGGCTTTTCTGCTGTATGTGATCATGGCGCGGGTGTGGATGGAAGTCCTGATCGTGATGTTCCGCATTGCGGAGCACACGGCGAAGATCGCGGGCAAGGACGATCTGACCCCTCAAGTCTGAGCAACATCCACTTGGGCGAAGCATCGTCCGAAAGGTTGGAGCGCCCGCCGTGGCTACGGCGGGCTTTTTCGTGGCTGGGGTGTTGCGACGGCTTACGCGGGGGGCGTTTTGCCGAGTCGGGCAAGGACGGCCTTGAGGTCGGCCCAGGCTTCGGTTTTCTTGCGCGGGTCGCGGAGCAGATAGGCCGGGTGGAAGGTGAGCATGACGGGGATGCCTTCGAATTCGCGCCACGTGCCGCGGGCTTTGCCGATGGGCAGGGACTCTTGAACGAGCCCCTTCGCCGCGGTGGCGCCGAGGCAGACGATGAGTTTGGGCTGGATGATGGCGATCTGGCGCTTGAGGAACGGGATGCAGCCGGCCATTTCCTCGGGAGTGGGCACGCGGTTTCCGGGGGGGCGGCATTTGACGATATTGCCAATGAACACCCGATCGCGGGTATAGCCCATGGCGGTGATCATTTTGGTGAGGAGTTGCCCGGCCCGGCCAACAAAGGCCAGCCCCTGGGCGTCTTCGTCGGCGCCGGGGCCTTCGCCGACAAACAGGATGTCGGGTTGAAGGGCGCCCTGACCAGGAACGGTATGGGTTCGAGTCGTGGCGAGGGGGCAGGCATGGCAAGTGGCGATTTCGCTGGTGATGGCGCGCAGCGGGGCGGGGACGGGGGGGGGAGGGGGGAGGTCGGAGGTCGGAGGTCGGAGGTCGGAGGTCGTAGGTCCGAGGTCCGAAGTCGGAGGTCCGAGATCGGAGGGCGGGGGCTGGGGGCGGAGGGCACGCGTTGCGGGGACGTGGGTGATGCCTTGTTCCTTGAGATAGGTCAGGTATTCGAGGGCTTGACTGCGGAGCGTTGGATTCATGGCGGGACTATAGCGTCGGGGGGGGCGATGTGAAAACCGCAATCTGGACGGGGGCGGATCAGTCTTCGCCGGTGACTTCGATCAGGACGTCTTCGAGGGTGATTAGGCCGATGACTTCGTAGCGATCGTCGGTGACCAGGAAGAGGGGCAGGCGGGTGACGCGCATCCGGGGCAGCAGATGGTCGACGGGCAGGTACGAAGCCACGAGCTGGGGGGGGCGCATGTAGTCGGCGATGGTTTTGCCCTCGGGATGCTCGTCGGCGAGAATATCGAAGATATGAACCACGCCCACGAAGGATTTCTGGGCGGCGTCGTAGACGGGATAGCGATTGAATTCGCGGGTGCGTGCGAAGGCGAGGGCCTCGGAGGGGGAGGCGGAGACGGGCAGAACGGCCATCTTGTCGCGCGGGGTCATGAGAGTGGCGCACGTTTTGTGGGTGAGGTCGAAAACGCCATGGATCATTTCGGATTCGTTGGGGGTGAGGACTCCGGCGCGGGCTCCCTCGCGGGTGAGGTGCATGAGTTCCTCGCGGGTGACGAGCATTTTGCTGTCCATCTGGCGGGAGGAATGGGCGGGCATGGTCCAGCGCAGGATATGGTTGACGACAACTGTGAAGGGGCGCAGCAGCCATGCGCTGGCCTGGAGCAGCTTGGCGAAGGGCAGGACGCGGCGGGCGGGGGCCGCTTGAAACCAGGCCTTGGGAATGTATTCGGTGAATACCAGCATGACGATCAGTAACAACGCGCCGGAGATGGCGGCGCCGGTTGCGCCGTAGAGCTGGTGTCCGATCGAGGCGGCCAACACGGCTTTGATGACGTGGAGGAGGTTGGTGGCGATGAGCGTGGTGCCCAGCAGTTCATCGGGCCGGGCCAGGAAATTGCGGATGATCTGGGCGCCGGGGACCTGGCGGCGGACCAGATGCTGGAGGCGCAGCCGATTGATGGCGATGATGCCGGTTTCGATACCCGCAAAGAAGGCGCTGCCGACCAGGCAGAAGAGGAACAGGATGAGTTGGAGCGAAATCATGCGGGGTGTTCGGTTCGAGGGGGACGGGATTTTTCAATGTGGGCGAGGGTGACGCGCAGGCGGATGGTCTGCATGACGCGGACGCGGACGCCCTGGGCTTCGACGACATCGTCCTGCTTGGGAACGCTGCCGAGGTGTTCGGTGATCCAGCCGGCCAGCCGGTCGGAGGTTTCGGCATCGAGGTCGAGGCGGAGTTTGCGGTTGATTTCCTCGAGGGAGATATTGGCGTCCACCAGCCAGGCGTAGGGGCCGGCGGACTGGAAGATGGGCCGGGGCTTGGAGAGCTCGTTATAGATGTCGCCGGTGATTTCCTCGAGGATGTCGCCGCGGGTGACGACACCGGCCACGCCACCGTACTCATCGACCACGATGGCGATGCGTATTTTTTCCTTTTGAAAGCGAATTAGCAGCCGGTTGAGGGCGACGCTTTCGGGGACATAGACGGGGGGGAGGGTTGCATGGGCGATGGAATGAGCGGGGTCGAGGAGAAACTTGCGAACATCGAGGAAGCCGGTGATTTCATCGTACTGGTCGCGGTACAGGATCAGGAAATTGCGACGCGACTGGCGGGCGATCTCGATGGGGTTGTCGTTGGGGTCGTCGAGATCGATGCCGATGAGGTCGACGCGCGGGGTCATGACATCGGAGGCGTGGAGGTCTTCGAGATCGACGATGGCCTTGATCATGGCCAATTCGTCGGTGTTGAGGATGCCTTCTTCGCGGGAGATATCGAGGACCGTCTCGAATTCCTCCTCGGAAAGGGTTTTGCCGGAGGGCTGGAAGAGGGGGGTGAGGCGGCGGCTGGCGCGATCGAGGCTGGCCCGCAGGGGATAGAGGAGGGTTTCGGCCACGCGGAGGAGTGGCGCATAGAGCCGGGCCAGGGTGGCGGTATAGAGCAGGCCGAAGTTCTTGGGGCCGATTTCGCCAAAGAAGATCAGCAGGAGGGTGATGGCGGGGATGGCGATCAGTTCGCTGTAGGCCGGGACCCACTTGCGGGCCAGGGCGTAGCCGACATTGGAAAGGGCGAGGTTGACCAAGAGGTTGCCGATCAGGATGGTGGAAAGCAGCCGGGTGGGGTTGGCCAGGAGGGTGCGGAGGCGGTCGCCGGTGGCGGCATGTTTCTCGCCAATGCGCCGGAGCTGGATCGGATCGATCGAGAAATAGACGGTTTCGGCGCTGGAGAAGAATGCGGAGCAGGCCAGCAGCAGCAGGAAAACGATGACCAGCAAGGTCGCCATCAACAGCGCCTGCCGGCGGGGAATTCAGTGTCGTTTGTCGCAGGTTTCACTTTTCGCAATCGAAAACAGTGCGTATAGTAGCCGGCCATGGTCAAAATATCCATGGAAACTTCGCGGCGGGCCGAGCTGGTCGCGGTGACGCGGTCGGTTCAGGCGGCGATCAGCGGTTTGCCGGCGTGGGACGGGTTGTTGCACATCCATTCTCCGCACACGACCGCCGGGGTGACGGTGAATGAACAGGCGGATCCGGACGTGGCCGCCGACCTGGAGGCGGCCTTGGCCCGGCTGATTCCATGGAACGCGGGCTATGCGCACGCCGAGGGAAATTCCGCGGCGCACATCCAGACCGCGCTGGTCGGCACGTCTTCCCTCGTCCCGGTGAAGGGGGGGCGGCTGGCGCTGGGTACTTGGCAGGGAATTTATTTGTGCGAGTTTGATGGCCCACGGACGCGCCAGCTCTGGCTGACGCCAATCAAGGAGATGTGATGAGAAGGCAGGAGACAGGGGACAGGAGACAGGGGATAGAGGCCAGAGGACAGAGGCCAGAGGACAGAGGGCAGAGGCCAGAGGCCAGAGGACAGAGGTCAGAGGGCAGAGGGCAGGGGGCAGAGGTTAGAGGCCAGAGGGCAGAGGCCAGAGGCCAGAGGTCAGAGGGCAGAGGGCAGGGGGCAGAGGGCAGAGGGCAGGGGGCAGAGGGCAGGGGGCATGGGGCCGGGGGCCTGGGAGGAATGCGCATGCGAGGGTTGGCGGCATGTGCGGTGATTGGATTGGCACTCGGCCTGGTGGCGTGTGAGCGGGCCACGCCGGAGAAGGAGTATCGGGCGGGGTTGGAGTTGCTTGGCGCAGGACGGCTGAGCGAAGGCAAGGCGCGCCTGGAATCGGCGTTGGAACGGGCGCCGGATGCTCCCTTTGCGGTCGCGGCCCACAACTGGCTGGGGCTGGTGAACCTGGAACTGGATTTACCGGACCAGGCCGTGGACCGTTTCGAATATGCGGCCAAACTGGATCCGACGCGGTTTGACCCGGTGTACAACCTGGGGAGCCTGTTGCTGGACTCCGGGGATACGTCCCGGGGCATCACGCTGTTGCGCCGGGCGGCGGATTTGGATCCCAACGACATCCGTGCGCTGATGCGGATTGGCGAATGGACGACGCGAAACGGACGATGGGATTTGGGCAAGCGGATGTATTTCGAGGCGCACAAGCGCGATCCGCAATCGGCGGCAGCGCTGACCGGGCTGGGCCGAATCGCCACGCTGGAGGATCAGGTTGTCCGGGCGGAAGCCTACTTCATGCAGGCGCTCGAGGTGCGCAAGGATTATCCGCCTGCGCTGTACAATCTCGGCGTCTTGCATTCCCAGCGGCCGGGCCATGCCGCGCAGTCGCGGGAATATTTCCGGCACTATCTGGAACTGGCGCCCGAGGGGGCCCGCGCGTCGGCGGCGGAAGCGCGGATGGCGGGGCAAGTGATCGACCAAACGTTTCAGCCGGCGGGGCCGACCCCGCCTCCCGTCACGGCTGGAATCCTGTGGTCCCAGGCGCAGGATGCGCTGGAGTCCGGCGATGCCGAAAACGCCTATTTGCAGGCGATGCGCGCCTTGGCCATGGCCCGGGAGGTGGGCGATGCGGGGCAAGCCGGCGAAATCCTGCGCCGGGCGGTCGAACTGTTTCCCGGCCGCGCCGATATTCATTTGGAGGCGGGCGAGTACTGGCTAGAGCACGGCGATGCCCGATCCGCCCACGAGGCGCTGGTGCGGGCGCAGGCCCTGGAGCCGGGGAATCCCATGATTCTGGTGACGCTGGCCCGCGCGGCCACCCTGACGGCGGAATACGACACGGCCATCATTGCGCTGCGGGACTTGATCCGGCTGGAGCCGGCCAATCCCGATCCGGTCTGGTCGCTGGCGGAGATCTATGGCGAGAAGCTGGGAATGACCCGGCGGGGCATTTCGGCCCTGCGGATATTTGAGAAGCAGTTTCCCTCGGACCCGCGAGCGCTGGAGGTTCCCGAGCGGATCCGGATGCTGGAAGAGGCGGAGGCCGCCCTGCCGCCGCTGGAGCCGTAGACCACCGAGGGACGCGCATGAAGACACCGAACGAACTGCAATTCGCCCCCATTCCGATGCGCAAGGTGGGCCCGGTCACGGTATCGGGACCCGAGGTGGAGGCGGAAGTGCGGGTGCCGCTGGCGACCTTTGAGACGCCCTTATGGCCTTCGGTGGAGCGAGGGGCCCGGGTAACCGCCCGCGCCGGCGGGATACGCGCCGTGGTCATGAGTGAGTGCATGACGCGCTCCGTCCTGGTGACGGCTCCCGATGCGGAGGGGGCCCGGGAGTTGATGGCATTCGTCCGCGGCCACTACGATGCGCTGGGTGCGGTGACGGCGGGGACCAGCCGCTTTGCGCGGCTCCAAGACATCCACATGGAGACGGTCGGGCATCTGGTGTGGATCCGGTTTGCCTTTGAGACGGGGGATGCCGCGGGCCACAACATGGCGACCCGGGCTGCCGATGCCCTGCTGGGATGGATTCTGGAGCAGCGTCCCGAATGCCGCTATGGGTCCATTTCCGGCAACCTGTGCTGCGACAAAAAAGCATCGGCGGTGAACGGCATTCTGGGGCGGGGCAAGTATGTGGTGGCCGAGACATTGCTTTCCGGCCGTCTGGTGGAGCGCTATCTCCACACCACCCCGGCGAAAATTGCGGAGTTGAATCAGCGCAAGAACTGGATGGGCACGATGCTGGCCGGCGGGGTGCGCAGCGCCAACGCGCATTTTGCCAACATGCTGCTGGGGTTTTACCTGGCCACGGGGCAGGATGCCGCCAATATTGTCGAAGGGTCGCAGGGGTTTGTGCAGGCCGACGAGCGGGAGGGCGACTTGTATTTTTCCGTGACGCTGCCGAACCTGATCGTGGGCACGGTGGGCAATGGCAAGGGGCTGGCGTTCGTGGAAGACAACCTCCGCGAACTGGGCTGCCTGGAGAACCGCGAGCCCGGCGCCAACGCGCGCCGGCTGGCGATTCTGTGCGCCGCGACGGTTTTGTGCGGAGAGTTGTCGTTGTTGGCCGCGCAGACCAATCCCGGCGAATTGATGGCGGCCCACCTGAAGCTGGAGCGGGGGGGCTAGTGGTCGAGGAACAGGTCATTCTGGTCGATGACCAAGACCGGGAATTGGGCGTGATGGAGAAGATTGCCGCCCATCGGAATGGCGGCGTACGCCACCGGGCGTTTTCCGTGTTCATTGTCGATCCGGCGGGCCGTTGGCTGTTGCAGCGTCGGGCGGCGGAAAAATACCACTTCCCCGGACTGTGGACCAATGCGTGCTGCAGTCATCCGCGTCCCGGCGAAGCGACGGAAGCGGCCGCCCATCGGCGTCTTCAGGAAGAGCTCGGTTTCGACTGTCCGCTGCAGGAGCGCTTTCGGTTCGAGTATCGCGCCGACTCCGAAGAGGAGGGACTGACCGAGCACGAGGTGGACCACGTGTTGACGGGTTGCCATGACGGGCCGGTCCAGCCCAATCCCGCCGAAGTCGGGGCCACGCGATGGGTCGACCCCGACGCTCTGGCTCAGGAGGTGCGCGATTGCCCCGGCGATTTCACCCCCTGGTTCAAGATCGCTTTTGACCGCGTTGTTGGCATCGTTTAATGGAGATCCGCCGATGAAAACCACATTCTTGGATGGACTTTGGCAGGCGGGGCGCGATTTTCTGGGCGTCCGCTATCCGATCCTTTGCGGAGCGATGACGTGGATCAGCGATTCGACGCTGGTCAAATCGGTTGGGGCCCAGGGCGGGTTTGGCTGCCTGGCGGCGGGGAACATGCCCGGGGATCTGCTGTCCGATGAAATTCGTCGATGCTCCGAAGGGAGCGACAAGCCGTTTGCGGTGAACTTGGTGACCATCGCCCCGAATTTTCCCGCCCACAAGGAGGCGGTGCTGGCGTCGCAGGCGCCGGTGGTGATATTCGCCGGCAACTTCCCCAAGAAGAAAGACGTGGGCCAGATGAAAGAGGCCGGCAAGAAGGTGGTGTCTTTCGCCTCGACGGATTCCATTGCGGACCAGATGGTGCGTTTCGGGGTGGATGCGCTGATCCTGGAGGGCAGCGAGGCGGGGGGGCACATTGGGCACGTCTCGCTGATGATTCTGTTGCAGCAGGTGTTGTTCAAGCAGCCCGGTGTGCCGGTATTCGTGGCGGGCGGCATTGCCACGGGGCGGATGATGGCTCATCTGCTGCTGATGGGTGCGGCGGGAATCCAGATGGGTACGCGGTTTGTGATGAGCGAGGAGTGCAACGCGCACCCGAATCTCAAGGCCCGCTTCGCCCGGGCGCGCGCCCGCGAGGCGATGAGCACGCCGGAATACGACAAGCGCCTGCCGATCGTGGCGGTGCGCGCGCTGAAGAACAAGTCGTCGGAGGAATTCGGCCGTCTGCAACTGGAGCTGCTGCAGAAAATGAATGCGGGCGCCATCAGCCACGCCGAAGCGCAATACCAGGTGGAAAGTTTCTGGATGGGCGGGCTGAAGAAGGCGGCCGTGGATGGCGATGTGGACCACGGCTCGTGCATGGCGGGGCAGAGCGTCGGGCTGGTGGACAAGGTCCAGCCCATGCGGCAGATTTTCGAGGAGATGATCGGCGAGGCCGAAGCCGAGCTGGAGGCCGTCAAGGCGCGGCTGGGGTGAGACCCCGCGGCAATATTCAACAAGGAATATTCAATGTTCAAGGGGGGGCCGAGGTCCGCAGTCCGAAGTTCGAGATCGGTCCATCAACCAATGACCACCGACCCACAACAATAGCCAATGTCCAATGAGTAAGACCGGCACGGGCTCGTACCGGCTCCAAACAGGGCGGGGATCCGATATCTTTGGAGCCCCCGACGAACCCCGTCGGGGGTGATCGACCAACCGCCAGCCGTCAACCTTCCGTCGTCCGGGCATCGTAGCTGTTGAGGCCTTCGGTGCCGGGTTTGAAGAAGAGTTCAAGGGTCAGTTTGATGGGCCAGGCGCACAGAATGACCCAGACATACCAGAGATTGGGAAACAGGGTGGTGATTTTCCAGAGGGCCCAGAAGGGAATGGCGATGGCCCAGAACAGGCCGCCGGTTCTTCCCAGGTCGTGGAAGCGGCGGACCATGAGCAGGATGGTCCAGAAGGCCGCCAGGGCGATGATGAGCGAGAGGATCACATGCACCGGCCAGGGGGAGTCGGCAAACCAATTCAACTCGGCCTGGGCCAGCCCGTAGAAGACGGCCGCCAGCACGGCCATGTGGATGGCGAAGGGGACCCGCGATACGCAGGTCTCGAACTTGTTTTCGATCCAGATGCAGAAGGTCTTGATCTTCAATTGGCGGGCATCGACGTGAACCAGATGGGATGCGGTGTCCATGGGGTGTCTCCGTTAGTTTTCGGGGGCGGCCGCGGGGTCCACGGCGTTGTCGGGCTGGATGTCCGGCGTCTGCAAGGGGGCCAGTTCCGCGGCGCGGGCCGCGTTCTCCGCGATAATCCGCCGGTAGTTGGCGGTGCCGATGACGGTGGTGGCGATGACGGCGGTGACCATGATGGCGATGACGACCCGGGAGGCACCGCGTTTGCCCTTCTGCCGCAGCAGCAGGGCCAGCATGGAGAAGCCGCCCAGCAGGGCGAAGCCGGTCATGATGATGAACCAGAAGTTCCAGCCGTGGGTTTCCTTGGTGGCGTCGAGCACGCGGCCGGTGATGAACAGCGAGAGGGCCGAGCCGTAATATTGGAACGAATCGATGACGCCGGAGGCGAAGCCGGCCATTTTCTTGCCGCCGATATCCATCGGGGCGGCGGCGCCGACGATGGAGTGGGTGGAATTGGCCATGATGGCGATCAGTACCAGGAAGAGGCAGCCCAGCAGGATGCCGCCGGTGGTCGGGCCGACGATGTCCAGCGCCAGGCTTAGAGAGGCGACGGCCAGGACAGCGGCACCGACAAAATAGAGGGCCATGGCGACGGGGTACCGGTGGCCGCGGAAGAAGCGGTCCGAGACCCAGCCGGAAAACACGGAGCCGGCCACGGCCACGAGCGGGATCAGGGCCAGGGTGTTCACGGCCACGCCGGGCAGATTGGTGCGCATATTGAAGCCCATGACGTCTTCGAAAAAGAGCCCGATAAGCTGATCGGAGCTGTGGCGCACGGCGCCGGTGGTGCCATAGGCCACGGCATAGAACCAGACCAGGGGATTGGAGAAGACGAACTTGAAGGCTTCCTTGACCGGCACGCGGGTGCCGGCGGAGTTGTCGACATCGTCGTGAATGGCGCCGGGATAGCCGGCTTCTTCGGGGGACTCCGAGGCCAGCAGCGCCAGCAGGATCGCGGCCGCCGCCACGAAGACGGGCGGCACGATGAAAAGCAGGCGCCACCGCCCGGGTTCGATGACGAAGACGCCGATGGTGAAGCCCGCGAGCAGGACGGGCGCCAGCCTGCTGATGGCGACCTGCCCCGACTGGATCATGAAGCCGAAGATGCCGGAGAACACGCCGCGTTCTTCGCGGTTGAACCAGGCGGCATTGATCTTCACCATGCCGGGGGTGCCGGCGGCCTGGAGGTAGCCGTTCATGAGCCACAGGCCCGAGAAGGTGGCGAAGTTTCCGGCGAAGGAGCCGAATCCGAAGATCAGGTTGACGGTGATGGTGCCGATGGCCCCCAGCAGCATGGAGGCGCGTCCGCCGATGCGGTCGCAGAACAGGCCGTTCACCAGTTGGCCGGTGCCGTAGGCGACGGAAAACCAGACCCAGATATCCGAAATCTGCGTAATGGAGAAGCCAAATTCCTCGCGCATGCCGGGGGCCGCGAAACGGAAGTTGTAGCGGCACATGTAGTACATGGCATAGAGGAGGCCGACGGTGAACCAGTTGAGGCCGCGGCGGGCCCGGAATCCCGGGGGATGCTTGCGGGATTCCTTCCATTCCACGTGGGCGAGATCAGGTTGGCTCATGGTTTGACTCCTCTGTAGTGCACCGGTTCGGCGGGGTCGGTGGATGGGATTGTGACGGATTCACGGCCCGCGCGCAAGGGTTTTCCTTCAATCCAGACCCGTCGCTGCTTGAAATCGATGGTGAGGGAATTGCGCGCGAGCACGCCCAGGCCGAGACGGGCGGGAAAGCCTGGGGGCAGGTCGTGATCTTCGTGAGTGGTGATGGCGAGGGGGCCGGGTTCCCAGTCGCCCAGGAGGAGCGGTTGCGACAAGGGAGTTCCGGCGGGGACGGAGAGATCGAATTCGCCGGCGGAGTCGAGGACCAGGAGGATCGGTTCTCCGCCGAGGGTGGCATCGATGGCCGGGCGGCCGCGCCAGTCGCGAAGCGGCAAGCGGGCCAGCAGGGGCGCGCCCGGCTGCGGGCGATAGTCGCCATCGGACGAAAACGCGACCTGGCGCTCGGGAAAATCAAACCGCACGAACGCAAAGTTTCGCAGGACGGCGGCGCCGAGAACGCCGTGCGTGCGGGTGGCCAGTTTACTGCGAGCGGTGATCGACTTGGGATGGGCGCGGACCTGTTCGGTGGCGCGGGCCAGGGGGCCCAGACCGCCGCGTGCCGGGGGCACATAAAAAACGGGGGATTCGATGTGCAGTGTGTTGAGAACCACCTTGTTGGCCACTCCGGCGTATCCGGGGATATCGGCCGGCACATGATCGGGATATTCGCCGGTGGGCGGGGCAAAGGGGCGGTACTCCATGGCCTGGATGGTTGGCAGGAGCAGCCAACTCTGGCGGGCCGAGGTGTCGAGAAGGAGGTGGATATCCGTGAACCGGCCGGTACGAGCCTTGATGACGGGCGTGCGCAACCGCTTGGGAGCCACGATATCCATTTGGGCCGATCGCTGGGTCGAGGGGCGGTTGGCGAATTCAAAGCGCGCCCCGGCGGCATCCGAATAGATGGTGATACCATTCATCCGGGCATCGCGTCCGGCGGCCAGGAACTCATCCACCCCGGACTGTGACAGGGCCGTGCGCTCCAGGGGTACCCGGTTGGAACATCCCGCCAGGGGCAGGACAGCCAAGCACAGGATCCAGATGATGCGATGTGGGGCCATGCGTTAAGGGGTGACTATCGCAAAAAAACGGATCGATAAGCAAGAGCGCAAAGCGACAGAAGATCGCGCAGCCGGATCCCTTCCGGATCCATTCCGCACTTGGATGAAAGTGGTGTCGGGTCTATAATCCGGACCCGTCAACCGCGAGGAGGCTGGTCATGGCAGAGATCGACAAACTGGGCATCTTTTATCTGGGGCGGGTGTACGACCCGGCGGCATCGGCGACCACAAGCGAGCCGCTGCTGTACGATGCCAAAGATTTAACCACGCATGCCGTGTGTCTTGGCATGACCGGGTCGGGCAAGACCGGGCTGGGCGTGGGGCTGATCGAGGAGGCCGCCATCGACGGAATCCCCGTACTGGTGATCGACCCGAAGGGCGACATGGGCAATCTGCTGCTGACGTTTCCGGCGTTGTCGGCCGAGGATTTCCGGCCCTACGTGGACGAAGGCGAAGCCGCGCGCCGAGGGCTCGGTGCGGACGACTACGCGGCGCGAACGGCGGAGATCTGGGCCAAAGGGATTGGGGTTTGGGGACAGGACAAGGAGCGGATCTCCCGTCTGCGCGCCTCCGCCGATTTCGCCATCTACACGCCGGGTTCCCGCGCGGGGCTCGGGTTGTCGATTCTGTCGTCGCTGGATGCCCCGCCGCCGGACCTGCTCCTCGATCCCGCCGCCCTGCGCGACCGGGTGGCCTCCGCCGTGTCGGGATTGCTGGCGCTGGCGGGCATCGACGCGGATCCGGTTCAATCCCGAGAGCACATTCTGCTGGCGACCATCGTGGATCGGGAGTGGCGGGCGGGCCACAACCTCGACCTGCCGGCCATCATCCACGCGGTGCAGGAGCCGGGCATCGATCGCGTGGGCGTGCTGCCGCTGGAATCGTTCTTTCCGACCAAGGACCGTTCGGCGTTGGCGATGCGGCTCAACAACCTGGCGGCTTCGCCGGGATTTGCGGCCTGGTCGGAAGGCGAACCGCTGGACATTCAACGGCTGCTCTACACCCCCGAGGGACGGCCGCGCGTATCGATCCTGTCCATTGCGCATTTGGGGGAAGCCGAACGCATGTTCTTCGTCACCGTGCTGTTGAACGAAGTGCTGGCCTGGACGCGCCGCCAAACGGGAACCTCGACGCTGCGGGCCCTTCTCTATATGGACGAGATATTCGGCTATTTCCCGCCCACGTCCAATCCGCCGGCGAAAGCCCCGATGTTGACGCTGCTGAAGCAGGCCCGGGCCTTCGGGTTGGGCATCGTGCTGGCCACGCAGAATCCGGTGGATTTGGACTATCGCGGCTTATCGAACACGGGCACTTGGTTCATTGGGCGCCTGCAAACCGAGAGAGACAAAGCCCGGGTGATCGAAGGGCTGGCCTCCGCGCAAGCCGGGGAGGGGCTGGACCGGACGACGTTGAGCCGGCTGATGTCGAACCTGGGCCAGCGCGTCTTTCTGATGCGCAATGTCCATGAGGATGCCCCGGTCTTGTTTGAAACGCGCTGGTGCTTGTCGTATCTGCGCGGGCCGCTTTCGCCGACGCAGATCAACGGGCTGATGGCCGGGCGCCAGGCCCAGGCTCCGTTGGCGGCGTCGCCGGCGGTGGCGGCGTCCAAGCCGAGCGATGCCAAGGTGCTGGTGCCGCCATCAATTCCCCAGGTCTACCTGCGGCCCCACGGACATGCGGGCGGAACCGGCGTGGTCTATCGTCCGGCCCTGCTGGCGGTGGCGCGCCTGCGCTTTGCGGATGCCCGCCGCAAGCTGGACGAACTCCAGGTCATTCGCCGGTTGGTTCCGGTCGATTCGCAAGGCGCGCCCCAGTGGGAGGATTCGCGGCCAGCGCCGGAAGCCGAAGATGATAGGCCGCTGCCGGCGGCGACGTATGCCGACGTGCCCGCGGCCTTAACCGATCCACGACGCCATGCGCAGATGGAAAAGGAAGCCAGGACATGGCTGTTGGATACGTTTGCGCTGGATCTGGTTCACATTCCCGAACTCAAGTTGACGGGGCAGCCCGGGGAAACGGAGGGAGAGGTTCGGATTCGCGCGGGGGTCCTGCTGCGCGAGAAGCGGGAAGAGGAGTTGGACAAACTACGCCGCAAGCAGGCCACCCGGTTGCAAACCCTGGCCGAGCGGGAGCGCCGCGCGGCGGCCAAGGTGGAAAGCCAGAAGGCGCGCCTGTCCAGCCAGCGCATGGGCGCCGTCGTCAGCTTTGGCGCGGCGGCGCTGTCGGTCTTGATGGGCCGCAAGGCGGGAGGGGTGGGGCGCGCCACCACGGGAATCGGTTCGATCACACGCAGTGGTAAGGTGAAACTGGATGTCGAGCAGGCCCGCGAGACCCTCGAGGCGGTCCGCCAGCAGCGCGCCGAGCTGGAGGCGGAAACCGACCGGGAAATGGCGCGCATAGCCGAGGCCTGCGATCCGGAACGGCTGGTGCTGGAAACCCTGCGTGTGCGGCCGCGGTCCAGCGACAGCGGGCTCCAGCGCCTGGCGCTGGCGTGGGTACCCTATGCCGCGGATGCGTTTGGCGCGCTGCGGCCGGCGGTGGAGATCTGAGATCTATCGCGGAGCCGGGCCGGGCAGGACGGGGTCGATCTCCAGCAGGAACTGCCGGAATTCTTCCGAGTCGCGGATGGGGGCGAGATCGGGGTCGTTGAGGTAGCGTCGGAACTCGGAGGAACTGATTTGCTGCATGGCGCGGCGCAGCCAGGGAACGGCCGCCGGCGCATTGGTTTCCAGCGCATAGAGCCCGCCCAGATTGAACAGCGCGGAGAAATTGTCCGGATCGAGTTCGAGCAGGTCGCGCAGGACGGAGCGAGCTTCGTCGATCTGTCCGCGGCGGGCCAAAGCGACGGCCAGGTTGTTGCGAACGCCGGGCAGGGTGGGGAAGACCTCCACCGCCTCGCGGAGGGTTTCGACGGCTTCCTCGGAATCCGGCTGGGTCATGAGCATCAGGCCATGCTGAATGATGGCGGGACGATATTCGGGATGCAGGCGTCGGCAGGTTTCGATGAGTTCGAGGGCCAGGCCGGGATTCTGGGCCTGGAGGTAGGCAAACGCGAGATTGGTCAGGGCCTCTGGATTGAAGGGTTCGAGGCGCAGGGAGGTTTCGAGGATCGAGATGGCGCGGTCGATGCGTCCCTGCTGGATATAGATGAGGCCCAGGATGCGCTGGGCCGCGGCCAGATCGGGGAAGGCCTCGAGGGCCGCCAGGGCGCGCTCCTCGGCCTGGTCAAACTGGCGGTTGACGAGGTGGGTGGCGGCAGTGCGAAACGCCTCGAGGGCCTCTTCCATGCGGGCCGCCTGTTCCAGGGCCGGGGAGGAGGGGGGGGCGTCGGTGGGCATGGTCTCGGGGGCGGGACGCGGGCGCGGCAGCGGCGTCGGGCGGACGGGCTCGGGGGCGGTCTTGGGCGTGGGCTGGATCAAGATGCCGCGCCGTTTCTCCTCGCGCAGCACCAGCCAGATGGCTCCGGCCAGCATGCAGGCAAAGACAACCACAAACACGGCAATGCGGCGGTTCGCGGCCGCGCGCTGGGCGTCGGCCGGGGGGGGCGGATTGTGGGGCGGGTTGGACATCGCGATGTCAGGGATCCAGGTTGATCAAGCGGCCGGTTTCGAAATCCAGTCGCCGATAATAGCAATTGCGGGGTTCGCCGGCCTGGTTTTTGGTGTGGCAAATGCCTCCCCGCCGGGGGCGGACGATATACACCAGCGAATTCTGTTCGCAGTTCACGCGAACTTCGAGCAGGTCAAAGGTCTCGCCGGAGGTTTTTCCCTTTTCCCACAGCTCATCGCGCGAGGTGCTCCAGAAAATGGCCGTGCGTTCGGCGATGGCCTTGCGCATGGCGGTTTCATTGGTATAGGCCACGAGGATGATTTCGCGGGTATCGGCGTTTTGCACGGCGACCGGGATGACGCCCGGGCAGGCGGCGATGGCCTTGGAGAGTTTCTGGAAATCCAGGTTGAGGGCGGTGCCTTCTTCCAGTTCTTTCATGCGGGAACTCCTTCCGTTTGGGGGGCGCATGGATCGCGGTACGGCAAGCGGACTTCGATGCCGTGCTGGGCGAGATAGGCCTTGGCTTCCGGGACGGTGAATTCGCCAAAATGGAAGATGGATGCGGCCAGCACGGCGTCCGCCCGGCCCGCGACGATGCCTTCGCGGAGATGGTCGAGGGTGCCGACGCCGCCGGAGGCGATCACGGGCACCGGAACGGCATCGGCGATGGCGCGGGTAAGGTCGAGATCGTAGCCATCCCGGGTTCCGTCGCGGTCCATGCTGGTCAGGAGAATTTCGCCGGCGCCCCGGCGGACGCCTTCGATGGCCCAATCAACGGCATCATGGGCGGTGGGCTGACGCCCGCCATGGGTGTAGACCGTCCAGCCGGGGCGTCCATGGGTATTGCGGCGGGCATCGATCGCCAAGACGATACACTGCGAGCCAAACTGGCCGGCCGCTTCATTGATCAGGTCGGGCGAAAGGAGGGCCGCCGTATTGAGCGAAACCTTGTCGGCTCCGGCCTGGAGCATCCGGCGGATGTCGGCGGTGGTGCGCAAGCCGCCACCCACGGTCAGGGGCATGAAGACTTCGGCGGCGACGGCCCGGACGACATCCACGAGCGTGTCGCGTCCATCGCTGGAGGCGGTGATATCCAGGAAGGCCAGTTCGTCGGCACCCTGGGCTTCGTAGGCGCGGGCGATGGCGACGGGATCGCCGGCGTCGCGGAGTTCGACAAACCGCACGCCCTTGACGACGCGCCCGGCGGTGATATCGAGGCAGGGAATGATGCGCTTGGCCGGCACCGCACGGCCCCCTACGGCCAGTACTGAACCATCAGGTTCACGATGCGCCGGCCCAGATCTTCCGCGGCGGGTCGCAAGGCGACGGCCTTGGAGGAGGTCAGGTCGCCCGCAAAGTCCAGGTCGTACCAGCCCGTCAGTCCGGGCGATTCGACCACGACAGAATCGTCCGACTGCCGCCGCAGGACAACTGAGGCGGTGATGCTCATGCGATATTGGTTGGCCGTGGAGCCATCGGAGTAGGCAACGGGATCCAGCCAGAACCGGGTCAAGGTGACCTCCAGGATGGAATCGGCGGTGTCGGCCGAGGCCAGTCTCAGCGATCCATCCATTTGAATTTGCGACAGGATGGCGCGGGTGACGTCCAGTTCGATCAGCGGCTCGCTGGTTTCGTTGACGCAAGTGGGCATGTGGACGGTGCGGATGTCCGCCGGAAGCATGGAGCCGAGTTGATAGCTGGCGCAGCCGGCGGAACCGAGCAGCAGCAGGAGGAGCAGCAGCAGAGAGGCGAATCGGTTCATGGGGAGTCTCCGGCTTCGGGGGGGGGCGACCGGCGGGACCGGCGGGATGGACGAGAGGACGGGTCGGAGGAAGAGCGTTCCAATTCAGCGAGGCGTTGACGGGCCTCCGGCGCCTCGCGGGCGGCGGGGAAGCGCTCCAGGGCCGAACGATATTCAATGAGGGCCGAGGCGGGGTTGCGCAGGATCCGGTCGTAGTAGCGGGCGCGGGCATACGCCAGGCCGGATTGGCGCTCGGCCAGGTTTTCGCGAGTCGCCAGCACGTCGTCGCGGTGTTCGGAGGCTGGGAAGCGCTGCAAAAAGAAATTGCAGGCGGCCATGGTCGTATCCAGCAGGCGGTTGTCCTGGGGCGAATCGCGAAGCAACTGCTCGTAGCACCGGATTTGAGCCAAGGCGGATTTTTCGGCAAACTCGCTTTGCGGGAATCGGTTCAGGACCGTCAGGTAGGCATCAATGGCGGCGGCATATTCGTATTTCCGCTCATTGGCATAGCCGATCCAATAAAACACTTCGGCGGCGGCGGGCCATTCGGGCGCATTGGCCACGATCTGCTCCAGCAAGGGAATGGCGCGCTCCGGCGCGGAAAAACCCGGCAGGAACAGGACCTTGCCCTTGCGCCGTTCCATGATGGTTTTGGCCAGATCGAACTGGCGTTCGATGACGTCATTGAACTCAAACCGGCCGGGATAGGTTTCCACCAGGTGTTGATAGGCCTTGAAGGCTTCCTGGGGACGGTTGCGCCGTTCCATCAGGCGGGCATACAGGATCTGGGCCGCCGGGGCCTCCGGCGAGTGGGGCCAGAACAAGCGCAGGGCGTGGGCTTGCCGGGCGGCGACGCGCGTGCGGCCCTCGCGGTCCAGCCGCTGGACATAGGTCCATTGATCCGCGGCATTTCTCTTCTTGGGCCGGGTCAGGAGCAGAAACCCCCTCCGCGGGGCGGTTTCCACGTAGTCCGCGCGCGTCCGGGCCTGAACGTCCGGCGCGAAGGCCATCAGACCCGCCAGCATCCACCACCCGAACCGCCGGAGTCCACCGGCATGAAGACAACTGCTTAACATGGCGGGAACACTACGCAACCCCCCAGTGCCGGTCAAGAGGGTTCCGGGGGTACGGCGCCCGACTCCGGACCGGCGTCGTCGGCATGCGCTTCTCCGCGACCCGGCAGCACCAGATTGAGGAGCACCCCGACCAGGCCGGCCAGTCCGATGCCGCCGAGGCAGAAGCGGCCGCAGGTTACGGTCATGTCCCCGATCCCGGTGGTGAGGATCAGGGAGGCAATGACCAGGTTGCGCGAACGCGACATGTCGACGCGGGCCTTGACGAGCGAATTGACGCCGATGGCCGCGATCATGCCAAAGAGCAGCAGCATGATGCCGCCCATGACAGGACCGGGGATGGTGCGCAGGATGGCGCCGAGTTTGCCGGCGAACGCCAGGATCATGGCGGCCACCGCCGCGATGCGCATGAGCGCCGGATCCGTGGCCTTGGTCAGGGCGACCGCCCCCGTGACCTCGGAATAGGTCGTGTTGGGGGGGCCGCCCAGCAGACCGGCCATCGAGGTGGCGATGCCATCCCCCAACAGGGTGCGATGGAGGCCGGGGGAAGCGAGAAAGTTTTTGCCGGCAACGGATGAAATGGCCAGAATGTCGCCCACGTGTTCGATGGCTGGCGCCAGGGCGACGGGCAACATGTAAAGGATGGCGGACAGCTCGAAGGTCGGGCGGGCGAAGGCTCCGCTTTCCCGGGCGGCGATCCAGGGGATTTGGAACCAGGCCGCTTCCCGGACCGGAGAGAAGTCCACGACGCGCAAGGCCAGCGCGGCCAGATACCCGACGATAATTCCGCACAGGATGGGAATCAGGCTGAAGAATTTCTTGCCGAACAGGACGGCGACGATGGCGGTGGCCAGCGAGCAGGCGGCCAGAAACAGGGCTTGGTTGTTGGCCGGCCCCGTGGCATCGAAACTGCGCGACATGCCCACGGCAACGGGGGCCAGTTTGAGACCGATGACCATGATCACCGGGCCGGTGACGATCGGAGGCAAGTAGCGGTTGAGCAGTTCACGACCTCCGACCCGGGCCATCAGGCTGAATAGAAAATAGACCAGCCCGGCGCAAAAGAGCGCGCCAAAGGTGGCCCCGGGGCCGTATTCCTTCATCGCGAACTGGATGGGAGCGATGAACGCAAACGAACTGGCCAGGAAGATGGGCACGGAGCCCCCGGTTACCGCGTGAAACAGGAGAGTTCCCGCCCCGGCGGTGAACAGTGCGATGGACGGGTCCAAGCCCGTGAGCAGCGGCACCAGGACCAGTGCGCCAAAGGCGACAAACAGCATTTGAATGCCCAAAACAAGCGAGCGACCGTAGGTTAGCGGATTCATATCCTCCTCCTCTTTTCTGTCAGAACTGTGGCCACAACATCTGGTGCCCGGGGCGGGAGTCGAACCCACACACCCTTGCGGATAAGGGATTTTAAGTCCCTTGCGTCTGCCATTTCGCCACCCGGGCAGTTTGTTATCAACGGGTGTGCAGTATGACAGAGTCCGCGGAGCGATGTAAACTCGCCAGATGCCGGAAGGAGGGGGCGATGCGGCGTTTCACTTTTAGCGGCCGTCCATTCGATGGGACGGTCCTGGCTGTCGATCCTCGCTCCGACGCCCTCAACGAGTGCCTCCACGAGAAGCCGTCCGGCCTGTAGCTGCGCTCGACAAGCCTGGTTTTTCCGCGATGACCAGCATTTCGAAGTCGTCGGTGGCGAGCGGTTTTTCGCGGCTAAAGGCTCCCAATACGGCGCCGAAGATGTCGGGCGGGGCCAATCCGACGGATTTCAGCAGCCAGGTCATTTCGCTGGGGACGTAGTAGCGTTCGGAACAGACCAGCTCCCGGCGCTGTCCGGCATCGTCCTCGAATACGGTGCGATTCTGGTCGCGGAAGGTCATCAGATCGAACGTGTTGTTATGATAGCTGGCCTGGTTCGGTTCGGTGGTTCCCTCATGAAACTGTTCCACGGAATGATGCAGGGGAAACAGTCCATTGAGCGTGGTCATGATCAGCTTGCCGCCGGGTTTCAGCGCCCGGCTGGCCCCCTGCAGGATTTGGAAGTTCATCTCGTCGGATTCCATCAAGGGAAATGCGCCTTCGCAGAGCATGATGGCCAGGTCGAACTCCCCATCAAAGGGGAGTGTCCGGGCATCCATCTGGCGGAACTCGATGGCGAGCCCATCGGCGTCGGCTTTTCTGCGGGCGCGGGCGAGTTGGGCCTCGGAGAGATCCACTCCCACGACGCGGTAGCCCCGCCGGGCAAGTTCGATGGCATGTCGGCCGGTTCCACACCCGATGTCCAGGATCCGCTTCGACGGGTCGGAACGGATCTCCTTCTCGATGAAATCGCACTCCCCCCGAGTTCCTCGGGTGAACTCTTCGTGATCGTAGTGCTCGGCGTAGTTCAGGAACAATTCTTCGTACCATGGTTTCATGCGTGGAATCCTGACGGGCGAAACCCCGATCCGTCAAGCGTTCGGAAAGGTCGAAAAAGAAGCAAAAGGGCCTTGCAAGGCGCTGGGGGCAACCGTATAGTCCCGGCTCGATTCCACTCAACTAAGGAGCGACCCATGGCGAATGTGCGCAAGAAAAAACTGGATGCGGTGATCAAGGATATCCACCTGGCCCCCTTTGGCCGCCGCGAGATTGAATTGGCGGAGCACGAGATGCCCGGCTTGATGTCCGTTCGGGCGGAATATGCCAAGGCCCAGCCATTGAAGGGTGCGCGCATCGCGGGTTCGATCCACATGACCATCCAGACGGCGGTACTGATCGAGACACTTCAGGCGCTGGGGGCGCGGGTGCGCTGGGCCAGTTGCAACATTTTTTCCACCCAGGACCATGCCGCTGCCGCGATTGCGGCGAAAGGGACCCCGGTGTTTGCGGTCAAGGGAGAGACGCTCAAGGAGTACTGGGAGTATACCGATCGCATCCTGGATTGGGGCAAAGAGGTTCCCAACATGATTCTGGACGACGGCGGGGATGCGACGCTCTTCGTGCATTTGGGCTACAAGGCCGCCACGCAGGGCTTGCAGGTGCTCGACGGCCCCTGCGAGAGCGAAGAAGAAGAGATCCTGAAAGCCCAGGTTCGCCAGGCGGTGAAGAAGAATCCGAAGCGGTTCCTCCAGATGGCCAAGACGATTCGGGGCGTGACGGAAGAAACCACGACCGGAGTCCACCGCTTGTACCAGATGGCCGAGCGCAAGGAATTGCTCTTCCCGGCGTTCAACGTCAACGATTCGGTCACCAAGTCGAAGTTCGACAACATATACGGCTGCCGCCATTCGCTGGTCGACGGCCTGATGCGGGCGACGGATGTGATGATTTCGGGCAAGGTGGCGGTGGTGGCGGGCTACGGCGACGTGGGGAAGGGGTCGTGCCAGTCCCTGCGCGGGCAGTGCGCCCGCGTGATCGTGACCGAGGTCGACCCGATCTGCGCGCTGCAGGCGGCGATCGACGGGTACGAGGTCATGACGATGGACGAAGCCTGCGCGGAGGGCGACATCTTCGTAACGACCACCGGCTGCTGCGACGTCATTACCGCCAAGCACATGACCCGGATGAAAAACCTGGCGATTGTCTGCAACATCGGGCACTTCGACAGCGAAATCCAGACGGCGGCAATGAAAAAATATCGCTGGGAAGAGATCAAGCCGCAGGTGCATCGCATCTGGATCAGCAAAACCAAGTCGATCCTGATGCTGGCCGAAGGGCGCCTGGTCAATTTGGGCTGTGCCACGGGGCATCCGAGTTTCGTGATGAGCAACAGCTTTTCCAACCAGACGCTGGCGCAGATCGAGCTGTTCACGAATGCGCAAAACTATCCGGTGGGCGTGTACACCCTGCCGAAGATCCTGGACGAAAAAGTGGCGCGGCTGCATTTGGAACACCTGGGCGTGCGCCTGGATCGCCTGAACCGCAAGCAGGCGGCCTACCTGGGCGTGCCGGTGGATGGGCCTTACAAGCCCCATCATTACCGGTATTGAGGGCGCCCCTGGGACGGAGCCCCGTCGACCCCGCCCCGGAACCGCCCAAGGCGATCGCGGAAATCAACCCGCGCAACGCGAGATGAATATCGCCCTCCAAGGATTGTTTCCCGATGAGCTGCAGTCCGTCTGCAAGGACATTGGCCAGCCCGCGTTCCGGGCCAGGCAACTCTGGCAATGGATCCAGGTCCAAGGGGCGACGCATTGGGACCAGATGGGGAACTTGCCCAAAGCGCTGAAGGAGCGCTTGGCGCAGACCCACACTCCGGCACCGGTTCGGATTCTGCAGGAAGCGGGCTCGCCGGGCCAGACGCGCAAATGGCTTTTGGAATTGCAGGATGGCGAACGGGTGGAGACGGTCGTCATTCCCGCGCGAGACCGTCACACGGTTTGCCTTTCCACACAGGTGGGCTGCCGGATGGGTTGCTCGTTCTGCGCGAGCGCCAAGGGGGGATTCGCCCGGAACCTATCCGCGGGAGAGATCGTGGCGCAAGTGCAGATGGCGGCGGCGGCCCTGGGCGGGCGACCGGACAACGTGGTCTACATGGGCATGGGGGAACCCTTCGACAACTATGACAACGTCCTGAAATCGGTCCGGATCCTGAACCATGCGGAGGGGTTGAACCTTGGGGCGCGCCGGATCACCCTGAGCACCTGCGGGATCATCCCGGGCATTCAACGGCTGGCCGGGGAAGGACTGCAAGTCGAGTTGTCGGTCTCGCTCCATGCGCCGCGCTCGGACCTGCGGAGGCATTTCATGCCGGTCGAGGCGAGGTATCCCCTGGACGAGCTGGTGGCCGCCTGCGCGGAGTATACCGCCAAGACCAAGCGGCACATCACATTTGAATACACCCTGGTGAAGGGCCTGAATGATTCGGTTCGCGATGCCGAAGAACTCGCGAAGCAACTCCAGGGATTTCCCTGCCGAATCAATGCCATTCCCTTGAGCCCGGTTGAAGAATTCGCCGGCGAAGCGCCCCCGCGCCAGGCCATGCGGACGTTTTTGAAGATTCTGGCCCGGCATGGCATCGAGGGCACGTTGCGCGAATCCAAGGGCAGCCGGGTTCGGGCCGCCTGCGGGCAGCTTCGCCGGGGTTTCGCCCCGCAGCGGCATCCGTGAGGGGTGCAAACCAGGGCCGGCACCTCATCGCAGATGCGTCTTGGCGCGAGGGCCCGCGAGGCCATTTGGGGATTATTGGGGCTTGCAATTCGGGGCGCAGGAATGAAAATACGGCCTATTTGGTACAACCAGCAAGGGAGACGAACATGTCACAATGGAGCCGGTGGATTTTAGTGGGAGCCCTGATCGTGGGGGTGATGGGTTGCGGAAAGAAGGAAGCCCAAGTCGTGACCCCGCGACCGAGCGAGACGGAGGTGGTCATCTGGATCGACCAGGTTGGCATTACGCATGGGCAGCTCCAACGGGAGGCCAGCCGGCTGTTCGCGAATCTGTCGCCGAATCTTCCGCAGGATCAGGTGGTGGCCACGCAGGGACGCATCCTGGAACAGGCCGTGGACAACCTGGTGGTGCGTGAGCTGGTGCGGGCCGAAATGGAGCGCTCGGGCATCCTGATTTCGCGCGAGGAGATCGAACAGGGCAAGCGCGAACTCGAACAAAACCTGGGTCCCGACCAGTCGCTGGCGATGTTGCTGGCGGCGTCCAATCTTTCCGTGACCGAGTTGGAAAACAACCTGGTGCTGGATCTGTTCAAGAACAAAGCCCTCAAGGACAAGATCGAGGCCGAGATGGCCCAGGTGACGGAGGAAACCATCCGCACCTACTACGAAGAGCATCCCAACGAGTTCACGGTCCCCGAGGGCAAGCTGGCCTCGCATATCCTGATCCGAGTGGCGGACGATGCCGATGAAACCGCTCGGCGGGATGCCCGGGCGCGGGCGGAGGGAGTGCGCCAAGCCCTGCTCGAGGGGGCGGACTTCGAGGCCCTGGCGCGGGAAACCTCGCAGTGCATGAGTCGCCGGAATGGCGGACGGTTGGGCGTGATTCCCCGCGGCCGGGAAGATCCCGCGTTTGAGGAAGCCGTCTACAGCCAGGCAACCGGCGAGATCGGCGAAGTGGTGGAATCGCCGGTGGGCTTCCACGTGATTCTCGTTACCGGGGATCAGGAGGAAAAACTCTTGGACTTTGAAGAGGTCCAGGAGCGCCTGGGGAACCAGTTGCGCGCGCAGCTTCGCCAGCGGCTGACGGTTGAATACATCGACGGGTTAAAGAACAAGGCGACGATCCGGCTGGATGGATCCCTGGCGCAGTTGTCAGCCCAGACCGGCCGTGCCGACAGGCCGGCAGAGGTGGCGGAGGATGAGCCCGCCCCGTCGGCTCCGTAAGACACGGACAACGAACCGGCCGCTCGGGGCGTCCGGCGGAAGCGTTCGGTGATTGCGCCCATGCATTCAGCGCCGGCGGGGGCGGAGGGCGCCCTTGGCGACGAGGCCGTCGCGCTGTTTTCCGCCAGCGGCGCACTCGCCACTGCGGCAACCGGCGACTTTGCCTACGAGTCACGCCCCCAGCAAGTGGACATGGTCCGGGGTGTCGCCCAGGCGCTGGAGGCCGGGGGGCATTTGATCGTGGAAGCCGGAACGGGGGTTGGAAAAAGCCTGGCCTATCTGGCCCCCCTGGTGCTGCATGCGCTGCGGGAAAACAAGCGTACGATGGTCTCCACTCATACGATTGCCCTGCAGGAGCAACTCATCGGAAAAGATCTCCCGCTGCTGCACGAGCGCCTGGGGCGGTCCTTTCGCGCCGTGCTGGTCAAGGGGCGCTCCAACTACCTGTGCCGGCGACGCCTCGCCCGGTCCAGTCGGCATCAGGGGGAACTCTTTCCCGACCGGGTGCTGGAGGATTTGAAGCGCATCCGGGCCTGGGCGGATCACACCGAAGACGGCAGTGTCCAGGAAATGCGGCATCCGCCCTGTCCCGATGCCTGGTCCGCCGTTTGCGCGGAACAGGGCAACTGCCTGGGGAATCGCTGCGCCGACCGGAACCGCTGTTTTTTGCAGCGCGCCCGGGCGCGCATGCACGAGGCGGATCTGCTGGTGGCCAACCACCACCTGGTCTTTTCCGACCTGGCCCTCCGGCTGCAGGGCGCCAGTTTCCTGCCGGAGATTTCGGCCCTGGTGATGGATGAGGCCCACACGGTGGAGGACACCGCCAGCGATCATCTGGGAATCCGGCTTTCCCCCTATGCCTTCGAGCACTGCCTGCGGCGACTCTACAACCCGGACACGGGAAAGGGATTGCTGGGCCTCTTGCGGGCGAGTTCGCAGGCGGGCATCGTGTCGCAGATCTGGGATGCCGTGGCGGACCTGTTCCATGCGCTTCCCCGGGCGGCGCACCTGGCGCCGGACGAGAGTCAAAAAGTGGTGCCCGCGCCGCTGGAGATTTCGACGGCGGCCCCCGGACTGCTGCACGAATTATCGGCGAGCCTGGCGGCCTTGATCCAGGAGCTCCCGGAGGACGAAGACGACCTGCGCTCGGAGCTGCGGGGGCTTCGCGGGCAGGTCGTTGGACTCGAAGGGATGCTGGTGGCCTTCCTGCGCCAGTCCGCGCCGGATCAGGTCTACTGGATTCAGCGGGAAGGCAAGCGCCGGCAGGTGGTCTTGCATTCCGCCCCGATCGAGGTGGCGCCGCTGTTGCAGAACTCGTTGTTTGGAGAGGGGCGCAGCGTGATCCTGACCAGTGCGACGCTGGCGGTGGGGGGGCGGCTGGATTATTGCCGCGACCGGCTGGGGGCCGGGGAGAACAGCCATCTGCTGTGCCTGGGATCCCCGTTCGACCACGCGCGGCAGATGCGCATGCATGTGGCCTCCAACGCGCCGGACCCCAAGGACAAGGAGGCGTTCGCCGAGGCGGTGGCCCAGGGTATTCTCCGCTGGGCCCTGAAGACCCGCGGGCGGGCGTTTGCGCTGTTCACCAGCGATGAATTGCTCCAGCGAACCGCGCGGATGCTGCGGCCGCGACTGGAGGAGGCCGGCTTGACGCTGCTGGCCCAGGGCGGCGGGCTGGCGCGGCGCGCGATGCTCGAAACCTTCCGCAAGAACGAGGGCTATGTGCTGTTCGGCCTGGACAGCTTCTGGACCGGCGTGGATGTTCGCGGCGAGGCCCTGAGCAACGTGATCCTGACGCGGCTGCCCTTTGCGGTGCCAGATCATCCGGTGGTGGCGGCGCGGATGCGGCGGATCCGTGAAAAGGGCGGGGACCCGTTTCGGGAGTATTCCCTGCCGGAGGCCATTCTGAAGTTCCGGCAGGGATTCGGACGCCTGATCCGGTCGCAGACCGACGAGGGAATCGTCGTGGTGCTGGACTCCCGGCTGCTGACCAAGTGGTATGGCCGGCTTTTCTTGCAGTCGCTGCCGGAGTGCCCGGTCGACACCTTCGAAATCTAGGAGCCGCCCGATTCGCGGAAATCAAAGTCTTTCGCGCAGCAACCGGGCGCACGCGGACATGTCGGGAACGCGATAGGTAGCGGCCGATGGCGCATCGCCTGGGCCCACCCTCACGGTCACCGCCACGCCGGCATTCTGGCCGGTGCGGACATCCGACTCGCGGTCGCCGATCATCCAGGACCCTCCGAGATCCAGGTGATGCCGCCGCGCGGCCTCCTGCAACATGCCGGGATTGGGCTTGCGGTCGGGGTGGTCATCGTCATTGGCCGTGCAGACCAGGAGATCCAGCAAGCGCAGGCCCTCGCGCGCCAATTCGTCCGCGATCCGGCGGTGCATGGCCTCGAGTTGTTCGGGCGGCGTGAGGCCGCGGGTGACGCCGCGCTGATTGGTCACGATCACGGCGGGCCAGCCGCGGTCGGCCACGGCCCGGACGCAGTCGGCGAAACCGGGCAGGATGTGAAAGTCGTCGACATGATTGACATATCCGGGGCCCGGGCTTTGGTTCACCACGCCGTCGCGGTCGAAGAACACGCAGGGTCGAGCGGCCGTGGTCATGGGCGGATCAATAGCCCGTGCCGCGCAGGACGGTTCCCATGGTTTTGACCAGGATATGCACGTCGAGGCCAAGCGACCAGGTATCGATGTATTTCAGGTCCAGGCGCATCCATTCCTCGAAGGAGGTTTCGTTGCGCCCGCCGATTTGCCAAAGGCAGGTGCAGCCGGCGCGCATGCTCAGCCGGCGCCGCTGCCAGTTTTCATACAACTCGACTTCCGAGGGAAGCGGCGGGCGCGGGCCCACCAGGGACATTTCGCCCATGAAGACATTCCAGAGCTGGGGCAATTCATCGAGGGAATAGCGCCGCAACCAGCGGCCCAGCGGGGTGATGCGCGGATCGTCCTTGATTTTGAAGACGGGCCCGCTGACTTCATTGCGCTGGAGGAGATCCTCGCGGATGGATTCGGCATTGGGGACCATGGTGCGAAACTTCAGCATCTTGAATGTCCGTCCGCGCAGGGTGCTGCGGATCTGGGTGAAGAGGATGGGGCCGGGCGAAGTGATGCGGATGGCGATGGCAATGCCCAGCAGCACGGGAGCCAGCACGACAAGGGCGAAGCCCGAGAGGACGATATCGAGGAGGCGTTTGACCATGAGGCCCCACGCCGACTTGCTGGTGGTGGTGAACAGCAGCATGGGATCGCCGGCCAGTTCGTCCAGCGATACTTGCGCGATGGCCGTTCGCAGGAAGTCCGGCAACAGCCAGACCTCGATGCCCTCGGACTCGCATTGCTTGATGGTGTCGTCCAATTGGGCGCTGGACAGGCCGCGGGGCAGAAGCACGACGGCATCGACGACTTGCGCATGCAGCGCCTCGGAAAAGCGATCCATGGCGCCGCTGTCCGGCAGGGTGGCCGGGACCGTTGCGCCGGGCGGGGCCAAATAGGCGGCGATATCGAAGAACGCGGCGCGGCTGGGATGCGTCAACCAGTCGCGGATTTCATTGGCCTGGTCTGGATTTCCGGCAAGCAGAATCCGTTTTCGGGGTTCCATTCGCAACAGCCAGGGTTGGAGAAAAACGGCTCGCAGGGTGATCGCGACGATGGAATAGACGCAATGGATGCCGATGATGGTCCGGGGAACCATGTGCAGCCGCAGGGCAAACAGCAGGCCGAAGAGAACGGCAAAGCTCAGCACGCCCCCCTTCATCGCGCGCCACAACACGGTGGAGGGGTGTACACCCAGGAACTGCCGGTAAAACCCGCTTAGATCGAGCAAAAAGCTCCAGACCGGGACAACGAGCACAAAAATCCATACGTTCCCCCAAAACATGTCGAACATGGCGAAGGTACGAGGGGAGGCCCACGCCAGGATCTTGTGGGTGGCCACCGCGGCCACCAACGTGCCGGCGATCAGGAGGGCATCGACAACGGCGGCCAGTTCGGCCTGAAAACGAAAACTTCTACGCAGCATGGGGCCCTCCGTTGGAGTGCCGGGCCGGGTCGCGCCGTGGATGAACCGCCGCGATCACAGTTGCGCGATATCCTTGCGCAGGTATTCGAGGACATCCTTGAAGCGCTGTAGGTTTTCCGGCTCGACGCGCGTCAGGGTTTCGTGGGCGTCAAACATCATGGCGGCCATCTCGTGGGAGGCCTGGGGGGGGGCTTCAATGGGTTGGAGGCTGGCGACCAACGGTGCCATGTCGCGGATCGACTCGGGCAGGAACTGGGCGGGATAGAACTTCAGGATCCGGTCGACCCCGAGCCCCCGCAACAGGTTGGCGCCATGTTCGGACAAGTTGATCAGCACGGCCGGGGTTCCGTCCGGCTTGTCGGCCGCGAGTCCCATCGCCGCCAGGGTTCCCATGAAGGTACTGTCCATGCCCTGGCAGGCGGCCATGTCCACCACGACCAAGCGACTGCCGGCGAGCCGTGCGGCTTGGATGGCTTGTCGAAAGGCCTGGGCCAGCTTGAAGTTCGCCATGCCCACGACCGCCACCAGCGTACTGTGTTCAACCGTGGCCGCAAGAATCTGATTGGGCGATTGCGACGGCGTCACCATGACCGGATCATTCTTGCAACGGTACTGATGTCGACCACACGTATCATGGGTAAAACGTATCACGGCCCGCGATGGCCTGTCAATTGACCCGAAGCCCCCCGAAACCGCGGAGTCAGGAGTCACCTACGAGAAAATTACGGGGTTGATGAAGGGCATGAGCCGGCGTAGGATAGCTCAGTTTTATGTGCCCATGAGCGACCCCGAATGAGCGAAGCGAACAACCCGAAGAGGGAGCCCTATCCCGTGATCGATCCGCTGGAATGCAAGGCCTGCGGACGGTGCATCGCGATTTGCCCAAAGAGGGTGATCGAGATGGGCACGGAACTCAATGCGCGGGGCTATCCATTTGCGCGCTATCTCGGCGCGGGATGCATCGGCTGCCTGAACTGTTTTTATACCTGCCCGGAGCCGAATGCCATTGAAGTCCACTTGCCATCGAAGGCGGTTCCCAAGGGAGGGTAAAGGCGGGATATGGCGACACAACTGGTCAAAGGCAATACCGCCGTCATCATCGGGGCCCTGTACGCGGGGTGCGACTGTTTCTTCGGCTATCCGATTACGCCAGCGAGCGAAATCCTCCACGAGGCCGCGCGACTGTTTCCGGGGGCCGGCCGGCGCATCGTGCAGGCGGAGAGCGAAGAGGCCGCCATCAGCATGGTGTTTGGAGCATCCGCGGCCGGTCGCCGGGCCATGACCGCTTCGTCCGGCCCCGGGATCAGCCTCAAGCAGGAGGGCGTTTCCTACCTGGCCGGGGCGCAATTGCCCGCCGTGATCGTCGACATCATGCGCGCGGGGCCGGGACTGGGAAACATCGGGCCGGAGCAGGGCGACTACAACCAGGTCGTGAAGGGGGGGGGGCACGGCAACTATCGAACCCTCGTGCTGGCGCCGGACCGTGTGCAGGAGATGTGCGATTTGACCTTCAAGGCTTTTGAGCTGGCCATGAAGTGGCGCATGCCGGTGTATGTGCTGGCCGATGGCGTGCTGGGGCAGATGATCGAATCCCTGCGTTTCCCGGATGCCAGTGTGGAGCCGGTCGTAGATGCGACCTGGGCGGTCGACGGTACCGCGGCCACCCGCCCCAATGTGGTGACGTCCATTTGCCTGGACTTCGACGAGCAGGAAGAGTTCAACAACCGCCTCCAGGAGAAATATGCCGCGGTGGAAGCCGCGGAACAGGATTCCGAGGAGTACCGGATGGAGGATGCTGAACTCGCGCTGGTGGCCTATGGGATCAGCGCGCGCATTGCCCAGGGGGTCGTGGATGCGGCCCGGGAACAGGGCTTTCCGGTAGGCTTGTTCCGGCCGCGGACCCTCTATCCCTTCCCCCGCGTGGCCTTGAACGCCTGGATCGAGCGGGGCGTTCGCCACCTGATCAGCGTGGAAATGAGCAACGGCCAGATGCGCGATGACCTTCAACTGGCGGTTCAATGCCGATGCCCGGTCCATCTGGTCAGCCGACTGGGCGGCAATCTGGTTACCCAGTCCATGGTGCTGGACAAGATCCGCGAAGTTTCCGGCGCATGAGTGTGGAGCAAGAGATGGAGCAAGTAGTTCGAACCCGCGGCCTGTATGCCATCTTTCCGCGCAAGGGCGGCTCGGCGATCACGGCCACGCACTATTGTCCCGGATGCGAGCACGGCGTCCTGCACAAGATGATCGGCGAAGCCTTGGCCGACTTGGATCTGCAAGATCGCACGGTGGTCATCAGCCCGGTCGGCTGTGCGGTTTTTGCCTACTACTACTTCGACACCGGCAACATCCAGGTGGCCCATGGACGGGCGGCGGCGGTCGGTACCGGTCTCTCGCGGGCCCAAGACCGGGTCGTGGTGGTGTCGTATCAGGGCGACGGCGATTTGGCCTCCATCGGCTTGAACGAGACCCTCCAAGCGGCCAATCGCGGCGAAAAGATCGCGGTATTCTTCGTCAACAACACGGTGTATGGCATGACCGGCGGCCAGATGGCCCCCACCACGCTGGTGGGCGGCAAGACGGTCACGTCACCGGCCGGGCGCAACCCGCAGGAGGCCGGCTACCCCTTGCACATGGCCGAAATGATCAGCCAGTTAAAGGCTCCGGTCTATGTGGCGCGGGTTTCGTTCTCCAGCGTCGCCAAACTGCGCCAGGCGCGGCAGGTCATTCGCAAGGCGCTCGAAATCCAGCGCGACGGCAAAGGTTACGCGTTTGTCGAAGTCTTGATGGCCTGTCCGACCAACCAGGGGATGAACGTGGAGCAGGCGACGCGTTTCGTGGCCGAGCAGATGGAGGCGGAATTCCCGCTGGCCATCTTTCGGGATCGTTGCGAAGAGGCGCTGCCCATCGTTCGCGCCGGCAGTGATTATCGCAAAGAGACCCTTGACCATTTGCTGGGGCTGGACGAAGACCATTCGCCGGATGCCCAGGTCGATCTCGATTACGGGGCCCGCCTGGTCAAGATGGCCGGTTTTGGGGGGCAGGGCGTGTTAAGCCTTGGGGTGATGTTGGCGCGCGCGGCCTGCGGGGCGGGTCGGTATGTTTCCTGGTATCCCTCGTATGGCCCGGAGCAACGCGGGGGAACCGCCAACTGCGGTGTCGTCCTGTCGGGCCAACCCATCCGTTCGCCCCTGGTCACCGCGTGCGATGTCCTGGTGGCATTGAACCGGCCCTCGTTTGAAAAATTTGCGACGGATCTCAAGCCGGGAGGACTCCTCCTGTACCATGCCGCGGTGGGGGACGTGGCGTGCCCTCCGGGGGTGCGGGCGCTGGCGGTTCCGGTCGTCGAGTTGGCCCGGGAGGGTGGGGAGATTCGCGCGCTGAACACAGCGATGCTCGGCGTGGTGTCGGCGGTGGAGGATCTCGGCCTGCCTCACGAATTGTATCTGAAGGCCATCGAGCGCAACTTCGCCGGCAAGCCGGCCGTGATCCAGCGCAATCAATCGGTATTCGCCTTGGCGCGGGAGTGGGCGTTGGCGCCGGGACGGATTCCGTCGGTCCCCTGAGGCCGTTCGCAGGTCATTCGAGAGGAAGCTGCAGCCGGTTGGCGGAGGCGGGCTGGAGGTGATCCGGATAGCTCGTGGGGGGGCGGTTGCGGTTGCTGCGGGGATGCCAGACGCCGAGCAGGACCTTTGCGGGGGGCATGGGCAGATCATGCGGGACGGTCCAGTAGAGCGTAAACGGGTCATCGGGGGAGTAGGCGGTATGGCGCATGCCGAGATGGGCGGCCATGCGCATCTGGCCCTCTTCATCGCAGAAATGAAGAAAGACGTCGTGCTCCTCGAAATGCCGAATCGGGCGCAGCAGGGAGACGCGGGCGTGGAAGGGCTGAGCTTTCCCGGGGATCAGGGGGGCCGGCCAGGCCACTTCATGGATATGAAGCCAATCGCCAAAGACGGCGTCGACCGGGAGCACACGGAGGTTGTGCGGATCGTCCACGAAGCGGCGCTGCCAGGCCGGGGGCTCGGGAGATTGAGCGGCGGCGGCCAGCGCGGGGACATCGGGGAGGAGCGACCATGCGCCGATGAGCGCTTCTCCCTGGAGGACTTCGACCGCGACGGTGCACTGAAAGGGGGCGAAGGGTTTTTGGAGGGGAATGTCGAATGGGTTGTCTCCGAGGGCGAGTTCGATTGTTTGGATGTCGGGCAGTCGGCGGCCGCGACCGGACACGTCATCGAACGTCAGCCGCACGCGCGTGGGGGATGCCAACCCAATGGCATGGAGCTGAAGCCGGTAGGCGCCGGCGGGCAGCACCTCATCGGGATCCCACAGGGATAGTTTCTCGCCCTTGGACAGACGCTGATGGTTCCGGTCGCCGGACCGGTACTGGATGCGGGCAGTCAGTTCAGCCAGCCGGTCGACATCGATTCCTGAAAAGAGATCGGCCGCTGGAACGGAGGTGTCTCCATTGTAGAATCGGAATGCGGCCTCTTCGCGGGGTGATTTCAGGAGCGTGATCCAGACGGGGCCCGGGGAGGGCTGAATCTGGAGGCGATAATGATAGAGGGTCTTCCCGGTACGTTCCGCATCGCTCATGACGCGAGTTGGCTTGAGGGGGGCGAGGGGTAGAACCCGGCCTTCGTTTGCGCCAAGCTTGGCTTGGATGCAGGCGTTGGCGAACCGGCCGCGAACATGGGCGGGGAAAGAGCCGCTTTGCACTCCAAGGCGAAGCTCCTCGAGCGGTTCCAGGGTGACGACCATGACCTCCAGCGGGCGGTTGGCCGGGGCGTGGATCATGCGATCGCTGCGGGGCAGCGTCGGGCCATTGAACACGATCCAATCGGTATTGGGGGCGTCGAACGGGATGACCGGCAGGGGCATGACGGGCAATTGGCGCCAAGCGGGCGCATCCGGAGAACGCAACTGGTGGTGACGGTTGCGGAACGTGGCGATATTGGCGGGCTCGACCAGGTAGGTCCGGATGGCAAACTCGCCGGCATCGCGATCCTGGGCCCGGCGCGAGTGGTGGACGGTGTCAGGCAACACGGGGTCACCTTCGTGGAGTTGGGAAGCAGTAAGGGCGTCTTCCCGCTGCCAAAAATAGAGTTCCCGGGGAGTGCGCAGTCCGAGTTCGCCGATGATCAGGAGCCCAAGCAAAGCCACGGCCCATGCCGGGGCCGAGCGGCGGAGCCTGGAAAGCGCGTACATGGCGGCAATCGCCAGTGAAGGATAAATCCATGAAAAATAGAACACGTGGATTCGCAACTTGGAAGCCAGCGAGAATCCCAGCACCAGGAAGGGAAACAGGAAGAGGGCCAAGCGGAGGGATGCCAGGCGAACCGTTGGGGCGTTGGCGGATTCGACTCGATGGCTCCGCCATCGGGGCCAGGCGAGCGCCAGGCCTGCGACCGCGGCGAGCACGCTGAGAATGCCCAGACCCCACAGCACCGTCCCGGTGTTCTGGGACAGAGCAATCCAGGCGCGGCTCCACGGGGGCAATTCAAGAAAGTCGTCGGGAACTCGATAATACGTGACATGCTCGAGGACGCGGCGCATATCGCGCCAGGTCCGCTTGAACGCCCAGGTGAATTGAGGCATGGCGATCAGGACGCCGGCGACGAAACCGCCCCCGGAGAGCAGCCCCATGCCCGCAAGCCGGGCGATGCGGCGCGGACCGCGCAGGGCGAGGAGAAGCGCATAGCTGGCGATGTAGAAGGCGGCCAGGCCGCCGTTGTATTTGCCGGCGAAGGTCCAGCCGGCGGCGATGCCGGCGGCGAACAGCCATGGCCAGCGTCCGGAGCGGGCATGCGCGAGGGTACACAGGACCGCCAGGACAAAGAACAAATCGCAGGCCATGTCGCCGGTGGCGAAATGGGCCGAGGCGATATTGACGGGTGAGAGGGCGACCAGGAGCATGGCGCCGGCGGTGGCGGGAAACGGGAAGCGCAAGCGCCAGGCGATCAGGCCGGTCATGACCACAATCATCACGCCGTAGAACCAGCGCAGGGACATGGTCCAGGCGTACAGGGTCGGAGTGGAGGGCAAGGCGTGATCCACGGGAACCGCCACAAACCGAGCGGTTCGTTCGACCACGGGTCGAATCGCACGCAGCATCCACTCGTCAAAGTGGTTCAAAAAATAGGGATAGCCGTCGAAAAAGCGGGAGTCCGCGTACCAGATATAGCGTCCCTGAAGATAGTTCTCGAGCGCCTTGACCTGCTTGGCGGCATCGGGGTGGAAGCTGACTTCATGGGGGATGCCGCGATAGACGCCCGCACCGCGCAGGAACGTGGCCAGCGCGATGATCATCAGCAGGGGGATGGCGCAGGAAAGTCCGCGCCATGGCTGGCGGGGAGATGGGGTGGGAAGGGACTGCTTCATGGGTCATCCTCCGGTTCGTCTTGGTCCACGGTTACGTCCTCCGCCTCGTTGGGCGGACCCGTTTCCGACAGGAAGCGATCCAGATAGGCGAGTCGCTCAAGGGCCCGTTCGCGGACCGACGAGACCACTTCCGAAAAGGCGCGACCGCGGGCATAGCGTTGATTCCAGAGGTCCAAATCCCATTCGATATACCCGGCCAGTTGTCGCTCGACGCCGTCGATGTGCTCGAGAATGGCGGAATCGCTCCACGGGCCTTGACGGAGGCTGGACCACCGGGAGGCGAGGCGCGAGGCATAGTCCGGGTGATCGCGCCACAATCGCGAGGTCAGGGCGTTGGAGTACCACGCGTGGGGCTGGCGGGCGAAAGTTTTGTCGTAGTCCCAGGGGATCAAGAACAGGCGCTGCCCGGCGGCGGGATGACCGGCGAGGTAGAAGTTCACGTTAATGCCGTCGCGGTTTTCGGTGAGATTCAGCAGGAGGTGCCAGTCGAGGATGGCGTCGAGGTCGACCTGTGCGTCGATGCGTTCGGAAAACTCGTCCTGCGCAGTGGTGGTTACGCCATCGACTAGATCCAAATAGGGTTGGTGATGGGTGCCGGTTTCGAGCGACGGGAGTTTCTGCGCCATGGCCCCGGGATTGGGTTCGGCGAAGTTGTTGCCGCGACCCACGAACTTGTACAAGACCGGACCGTCCGGCTCGGGAGAGTCCGGCGAATCCCAGTCGAGCATGTGTCGATCGACCCGCGTCCCCAGTTCAAAGAGCCCGTAGTATTGGCCGTTGACGAACACCTCAGTCCATTCAAGATCCGGGGCATTTCGGGGAGTGTCGGACGTGCCGGCGGCCTGAAAGAGGGCATAGGAAAGCGAATTGCGCAGCAGGGCGACATCGATATAGCCGTTGCCGAGATACAGGTGGCGGGTGGCGGAGTCGTTGAGCCACCGGTGCGGCTGATCCATGCGGATGGACATGGACAGCTTGCGTTGGGCGTGGTCCATTCCCGCGGGGCGATGATGGGCCTGCCAGAAGCTGGTATTGCCCCGGAACTTGACGCCGCCGCGTTCGCCCTGAAAGGCGCGGAAAAACTCCGGCACAAAGGGCGAGCGGGCATAGCGCTCGAAGCGGGCATCCACCCGGCGGGATTTTTGCAGGGCGTCATCGACATACATCATCAGGGCGGGCACCCGCAATGACCGGGGCATGACGCGGAAGGTCAACTCGCGCATGAGGGTGTTGGTTCCATCCCCGATTTGAGCGACAAGAGACGCGGAAACCGGCCGACCGGAGTCGGGAAGCTGAACCTGTCCGGCGGCCGTGATCACCTCGGGGTGGGAACTGGACCAGGAGATGGCGACGCCCGGCGGGGCGAAGGCGTTCAGATCCAGATCCTCGCGAACAAACAACGGGGCGGGATTGTCGCCGAGTACCCTGAACGGCGTAAGATAATCCGCGGCGGCTTGGGCGGGTGAAATGCCGGGATCGATATTCCATCGGGATTCGAGCATGCCGGGTAAATGTTGCAGGTGCTGTGACCATTCCCGGCGGCTGAACGGCGCCTGGACATCATGGGGAAGGAGCGCCCGGGCTTCTTCCAGGAGTTCCTTGACCATCGCGGAGAGCGACTCGGGGGGCAGGGGGATTTGGCGTCGCGGCGGACCGCGGGGGGCGGGGGAATCCTGAAAGGGAAGGGTGAATACGAACGGCCAGTCGCCTGGGTTGTCCGGGCCGCGCAAGAAGGCGGGCGCGGCGTGAGAATCGACGGCGCGGCGGGAGTCGTCTTCGAACACATAGATCCCCTCGAAACGGCCGTTGATGAAGAGTCGGCACCATCCGATGGCGGGTTCCGGCAGGCCCAGGGCGCGGGCGAGGCGGGCATCGAGGAGGGGGGCCAGCCCGCCGGTGTCCTCGGGGGGCGTCAGGCGGACCCGGTTCAGGCCGTTCCAGATGGGTTGGCTGGTTTCAAGAAGGAAGGAGCGCCGGGGGGACGTGCCATAGGCGGTATCGCGACCCTGCAGCGCCAATTCGCCGGGCTGGGCCTGGCCGTCGGCGATCAGTTCGATTTGACGGAACCGGGCGGCATCGCGGGTGCGGCGGCCGCTTTGTCGGCTCAGGAAATGGTGATGGTTGAAATGGCGCCGGTCGCGCTTACTGAGGACCAGATGGAGGTCGGGAATGGCGGCGGTATGGGCGCGGCCGGGGAAGAGGCGCGGATCAAAATAATCGAGATATCGAAGGGTTTTCCGCAAGCCCTCTTGCCAGCCCCTCGCCACTCGAAAGAGGCGGTGTTGGACCGGGGCCAGATGGCTGAGGGCGGAACCGCGCCGGCGGGCGATGGATTGGATTTCGCGATCCGATAGCGCCCGGTTCCAGATGACCGTTTCGTCGAGATGGGCATGCAGCGGGGCCCGCATGGAATACCAACGGCCGCCCCCGAACTGCAGATTGTGCTTGGGAAAGGACACCCCCGCGATGGGGCCTTCCGCCATCAGCCGGCCGTTCTCGTACAGTCGGGCCCGGCCGGAGGCGGGGTCGGCGACGGCGGCGATGTGAACATACTCATTCCAGCGGGTGAAGGGATATGAAACGGTCTGGTCTTCCGGGCCCGGGACATGGAACGTCAGGCGGCCGTCTTCGAGACGCAGGCCGGCGCGACGGTCCCAGGCGTTGGCATAGAGAATGTCCTGGGTGGTGGCGGGGGGCATCAAACGGATCCAGACCGCAAGCGTGTGACCGGGAGTAAGGGTGTTCCAATCGATCGGAAATTGTATCGTGCACCAGCGCGTGCCCGGGAACTCGCGGGCCCATCCGGAGCGGCCGGGGACGGCGTCGGTTCCCGAAACAAGCGCGTGCTGTCGGGAGACCCAGTCGTAGGCGCCGGGTTCGTCGAAGGTGGACAAAAACGCAACCTGGCGCCGCAGGAGACGGCGGGAGACTTTTCGTTCCGCGGAGGCGACACCTTCGCGCGGCCAATCCAGGCAAAAGCGATCGGAAAGCAGGGCCGTTGCCAGCGCGGCCAGCAGGAACCAGGGGGCGGCAATCCGGATGCGCCGACCGTTCATTCTAGCGCTGGCCGCCCGATCGATCCAGATAGACGTGCATGGAGGAGACGGGGGCACAGCCGCGCACGGCCATCTGCAGGGCCGTGACGTCGGTCTTCAGATTGGAAAACGCCCACTGGAGGCTGGTGGCGCCATCGCGGCTGGAGGCGCTCTCGAGGCGGCTCTGGCCGAAGTGTGCGGGGAAGAGATCGCTGATTTGCCGGGTGGACTCGCTGGCGTTGTCGTCGGGAAGGGTCACAATCAACAGGCCGCTGCGCTTGAGCCATTTCCATTTACGGGCGCCGCGGGTCAAGAAGAGGCTGGCGATGGCGATGACATACAGGAGGACCAGGAAGCGGAAATTGAATGTGGCGGCCGAAATGGACGCGGCGATGACCAGCATGATGAACCCGACTTCTTCCGGCTCCTTGATGGGGGTGCGGAACCGGATGATGGAGAGGGAGCCGAGCAGTCCCAGGGAGAGGGGGAGGGACAACTGGACCCCGATGAACAGGGAGGTAATGGCCAGGCTGAGGAGGGGAAACGCCCGATGGATCTGGCTGCCGGTGCCGCGGCTCTCGTAGAAGAAGCGATAGAGGCCGGCGGCCATGTAGGCCGCGGCGAGTGCGGCCAACAAGGCGATGGCAAACAGCATGGGGTCCAGGCGATCCTGGACGTGTTGGAATTCTTCCATGACCCGCAGGGCCGATATATTACGCATGATTAAGTGCCTCCATTGAGTGCTTGTGCAATGCATTCGCCGTATTTGGAAAAACTTTGCAAGCGGAATCCGCAGGCATGAAGATGCCGGATCCAGGAAAGAGCCTCTCCCTGGTCGTTTTTGAACTCACACACCGCGACGTTCAGGCGGGGAGGGTGCACGTTGGGCAGCAGGTCGCGGTTGACACGATCGGAATGGATGCCGGAGTCGATGGCCACTCGGGTGCCGGTGCGGGGACAGACGAATCGGTGGCGCACATAGCGGATGCAAATGACCGGAACCAGGTCCAGGGGGAGCGGGTCATCCATGGCGTCGATGTTGTCCGTGAGCAGAGTTGAGAAGAAGGGATCGTGGAGCGGGGCCCGGTGGATGGGGTCCGCGCGCGAGGTGAAGGTCGTGCGCAGTTTGAAGCGGGCGCTGCCGAGGCGGTGCTTGCATTCCAGAAACGCGGTGCAGGGCGGATCTGATTTCCCGGTCTGGTGTTCGGCGTACCAGCGCACCCGGACCTTTTTCTTGAGATGATGCCCGTCATCCTTGTCGCCATAGGCCTCGAGGCGCGGGGTGTCGTAGTAGACGCTGGCGATGGAGCCGAAGGGGTGCTCGGGGTCCGGGAGACAGAAGTGGGCCGCCAGCGAAAGGGCATCGGCCGCCCGATGACCGGGGGCCACGAATTTCTTTTCCGTGGAGAGGCTGGCCATCAGATCGGATAAGACGGAATCGGATGCGGAAGGTCAAGCGTCTGCAGTGCCGCGGGGAGTGTCACGGCCAGAGGCGCGTTACGGATCCTAGGGCAGGGAGCCCTGGTTGTCCGCCGCCCCATGGACGGTGCGGAACCAGCCCAGCGCCTGGCCATCTGCGGAATACAGCACGCACAGCACTTCGCCCGTGAAGCGGTTCTCGGGACCGGCGATGGTGTAGGACGCGCGCTGGGCTCCACGGTCGGTATCGTAGCTGCGAAACTCGGCCCGCTCGCCGTTGACCAGCGTGTAGGAGCCAGGACCGACGCCACGGGCCGTAGTAAAATAAGTCGGCCAGCGGATGCGGAACGTGCGGTCGTAGTCCTTGTAGCCGAAGTACCACATCTGGGCCGAACGGCCGGAAGGATTGTCGATCACCGGATTGGCGGGCAAATTGTCTTTGTCGCTGTCGCTGCAGCCCATGACCAGGCCGCTGCATAGAGCGGCCATGGCCACCACCAGGAACGAGAGTCGGAAGTGTTTCATGGTGATCCTTTGCGATGGCTACGGCAGTCGGCCCTGGCGGGTGGCGCCCGCATCGGTCCGAAACCAGGCCACGGGGGTCCCGCTAGAAGTGTATAAAATGCAGATGACATCGCCGCTGAACCGGCTCTTGGGACCCGAAATCGTGTAGGAGGGACGCTTGGCGCCGTGGTCGGTATCATAGCTGCGGAAATTGGCGCGCTGTCCATCGATCATGGTGTAGGAGCCCGATCCGATGCCCATGGTGGTGGAGAAATAAGTCGGCCAACGAACACGGAAGGTCCGGTCGTAGTCCTTGTAGCCGAAGTACCACAGTTGGCGGGAGGTGCCAGAGGGGTTCGAGGGTACGGAGGGATTGGTCGGCAAGTCGGTATAGGCGGGAGTATCTCCAGAACCGCCGGAGGCGTCAGGGGCTGGAGTGGACGTGGTCTGCGTGGTTTGCGCCTGTTGCTGGGTTTCCTCCGGGATCTTGTCCAGTGCGCAACCGGCCGTCAGCCCCCCCAGAGATAGGGCCAGCACCAGAGAAAACAGATATGCGGAAACTCGCAGCATGTGGAACTCCTAATTTTACGTTTACTATTGGCTCATAAACACACCGCCCCCGGGTGGCCTAGCCTCAACCCGAGAGCTTGGAAAGCTGTGCAAAGATAGACATCAATCCAATTGTCCGGGGGGATGCTAGCGGGTCCCGTTGAAGTGTCAAGATTGAACTAATGTCATCCCGCGGTGCCAACCGTACTGGCGGGCACCGGGACCGATGGCGGCGGCTGATCGGAAGTGCCGACGCTAGGCCCGGAATCTTCGCCAATGGGGCGGGTGCGCCGCACGGTGGCGGGATTGCCGAAGGCGATGGAGTAGGGGGGGATGTCCTTGGTGACAATGGCCCCGGCGCCGATGATGGAGCCTTTCCCGATGGTGACGCCGTCGAGAATCTGGCAGCCGCCGCCAATCCAGACATCATCCTCGATGGTGACGCCCCCCTTGAAGACCTGTCCCTGGAGGGCCATGGGGATATCCGTTCGTTCGCAGCGGTGCATGCCGCCTCCGATATAGGTAAAGGCGCCGACGAGCACGTGCCGTCCGAAGCGCAGGGTGCCGCCGGAGCAGGCGATGCGGCAGAAACCGCCGATGTTGCTGTGGTCGCCGATTTCGATGACGCCGTTGCGCACGCCGATGACGGAGCTGCGGCCGACGAAGACTTCCTGACCGAGATGGATGCGGGTAGGGTCATCGCCACGGGCGCTGAGGCTGGCGAGGTCGTCGATCATGCCGCCGCGGGCGATGGAAATCCGGCGCGGCTGGCGGAGGGAGACGCCGGAACCGATCACCACGCCTCGTTCCATTTGTCGGAAGAGCAGGGGGTAGAACAGGCGGCGCAGGAGGATGCCGAGCAGTCCGGGAACATAGGTGAATAGCGTGGTTAAGAGTTCGTGCAGCAGAAGGGATCCGAACCGCTGATTGCCGACGACCAGGAGTTGGTACTTGCCCAGGGCGGATTCGCGGGAATCGCGCACTTGTTGAAAGCCGGTGGGACCCGGAGCCGTCTCGGGGACGGAAGGTGGCGAGGTGTCGTTCATGGGTCGGTCGGGTTGAGGTGAATGGATTGGAGCCAATCGTCCACCAATTCGACAAGGGCGTCAAACACATCCAGGCGGGTGATTTGCCAGGCCTTGACGCCGTCGGTTTCGGCGATGCCGGTTCCGAAATAGTGATCGGCCCCGGCCAATACGTGGTGGGTGACGGGACCGGAGAGGGTTTCGATCCATTCGCGCGAATAGGCGAGATCGTCGTCGGGTTCGCGCGCACCTTCCAGCAGGAGCAGCGGCTTGGTCCAGGTGGTCCCGCGCAGTTCGCCCATGTCGTAGGATTTCAGCATCGGTTCGAGCAACTCGACGGGAATGGGTTCGGGAAGGCGCATGTCGCGGGATTTGCGCCGTTGCAGATAGGCGATTTGACGTCGGCCTTCGGGATCGAAATAGCGGGCATCCATGCGCCGGCCGGGGCTGATGCTGATGACGGCGCGGACGGCGTCGGATTGCCCGCCCGCATGCAGGGCGACGCCGCCGCCCTTGGAATGCCCAAGCAGAACCCAGGTCGAGATGGCGGGGGCGGATTGGGCGGCAAACTGGACCGCGCGAACGGCATCGCCAACGAAATCATAGTCATCGATGAGGTTCGGGCGATGGGGGTCATCGGAATCACCGTAGCCGCGCTGGTCGACATTCAGGAGGGTATAGCCGCGCTGGGCGAGAGCATGGCACAATTCCGGGTACAGGAAGAGACGGCGACCGGACGGCGAACTGCCGTGGAGCAGGACGACACCGATTTGATTTGGACGGCGGGGGGTGTAGACGTCGGCGACGAGGCGATGTCCACCGGACTCGAACGAGACGGTGCGGGTATCGACGGCGACGGGGCGGCGAAAGCACCCCGCGGCAAGAATGACGCCGGTGGCCAGCGCCATCAGGAGAACGCGGCGGAAGTTGGATCTCATGCTTCCGCCTCCGCGCGGGCGCGCCGTTTGGCCCGCAGGTTCCAGCGCAGGAACAACAGGCCGCCGAGCAGTGCCATGAGAATGTTCTTGGCGCGCAGGACCAGGGCGACGGACAGGGCGGATGCGCTGTCCAGCCCGGCCATCCCGAGAAAAAAGACGAATGCCCCCTCCATGATGCCCAGCGCATTCATGGAGATGGGGACCGCGGCGATGAGCAGGACGACGGGGACCACGACGGCCAGGTCCAGGAAGTTCGCGCTCAGGTTGAGCGAGATGCAGACGGCATGGACATTGACGATCGTGAAGAGGTGAAAGGCGACGGACAGCAGCAGGGCTTTGGCCATGATGGCGCGATGATGGCGGAAATAGAAGACGACATCCACCAGCCGCTTGAGTTTGTCGACCAGCCGATGCCGGGGAAGGCGGTCGATGGCCCGGGTGGCGAGATCCTGGGCGTGGCGGCTGACCAGCAGGAGCAGGACCAGGCCCAGGCCGATCGCCATGCCGGCCAGCAGCAGCGTCAGCACGCGATGGACGAGCAAGTCGGGCCGAATTGCGGCGGCGAGAACGGCCATGCCGATCAGGGCAACAAATCCCGTGAAGCGCTCCAGGAAGACGGTGCCAAAGGAATTGGACTGGCTGCGAATGTGTTCCCCGAGGATATAGCTGCGGGCCACATCGCCGCCGACATTGCTGGGGGCGAAATTATTGAAGAAGTAGCCCATCAGGTACAGGTTGACCAATTTGGAGACGGGGACATTCGCGCCGCGGGCGGACAGGAACAGGCGCCATTTGACGCAACTGATGAAGACCAGCCAGAGGCCGATCGCCAGGAGGGCGGCGATCCAGGGGAGGGTCAGGCGGGCGAGCGTGGCCGCGGTTTCGCGCCAATCGACCATCCAAACCAGTGCCGCGAGCAACGCGAGCCCGATGGCGGTTTTGACCAGGGTTTTGACGCGCGAACTCATGCGCCGGCCGGCTTCAGGCAGGGCGGGAGGAGCGAGGCCGTGCGGCGCGCCTTTTCCTGCTCCCGGGGGATGATTGTGGCCAGCTCGTCCCGGATGAGATCCCGCTGCGCCCAGGACCGGGCGCAGAGGTCGAACAAGCGGTTGGCGGTGAAGTCATCGAACTCGATCATGCGCTTTTCCTGCCCGATGGAGCGCATGTAGCCGCGGTTCTTGGGGGTGCAGATGATGCCGATGACGGGCGTATGCATGGCCGAGGCGAGGATGAGCGAATGGGTGCGCATGCCGATGTGCAGTTGCGCCCGCGACAAGACGCCGGCGAGATCCCGGTGGGAATAGGTCCGATTGTCGATCATGCGGATGGAGTCCTGCCGGCGAACGGCCGCAAAGACCCGGTTGGCCAAGTCCAGGTCCATGGGCTGGGTTTCCACGAAGACGATGCGAATGCCGTGGGATTCGATGAGTCGATCGAGGACCTCCGCCATGATCCCGATGAATTCCGGTGTGCCGGTCTGTTGGGCGCGTTTCAAAAAGACATCGAGATAGCTGTTGATGTTGACGGTGGCGAAGGGCTGCCCGGGCGCGGCGAGGTCCTCCTGCTCGAAAATCCGGTCCAGATCCGCCCCGGAGGTCGGGCGCACGTTCAGGGCGCAGTCGGCGCCCTCGAGGATCTCGGGGAGGGCGATGCCGGCGCGGTCGCAGATTTCGACGGATTCGCGGTCGCGGACGACAATGTGCCGGGCGGAGTCGACGACGCGGCGGAGGCAGGCGATTCCGGCGCGGGAGGAAACGGGGCCGAGGCTGACATTGTAGAGCACGACCGGTTTGCCGAGGCGCCGGGCCCAGGGAAGCACCAGCGCCATGGTCGACAGATAGTTGTAGAGCGGATTGAACAGTTTGCGATCGAAGAGAATCGCATCGGTCACCAGCACCAGGTCGCTGCGCAGGATCGAGGCGAGGATGGGCCAGCCGAAAATCTTGACGCTGAGGTTCCAGGGCAGCATGCCGCGCGGCTTGACGGGCATGCCCGGATAGCTGCGACGAACGAATCCGGGATTGATCGTCGGGACATCGAAGAGGGCCTCCGGGAGGACGGCATGGACATCTTCCATCAAGCCGTCGAGGATGGCGGCATCGCCGGCATTGCGGCCGGAAAAATTGCCAATGACACCGATGCGAGTGGGTTTCATGAGGAGGCTCCCCGGTACTTGCGGCTCTTGATCCACTGGCGCACGCGAATGATGGGAACGCCCCAGCGCGAGGTGAGAAACGCGAACAGCGGATAGCGGGTCCAGCGTCGCCGGCCCAGCCACATGGCGACACTCTCGAGGCGCTCCCCGAGCCGGTCGCGCGCATCGTTGGGCGGCGTCGCGCGGTCATACTCCGGAGCCGGCCGGCCCTTGGCGCGCCAGCGGTCGGCGCGCAGATAGTTGTTCAGGCCTTTTTTGACGGTGTGCAGGCGGTGGGTCTTGAACTGCGGATTGCCGGAGACATCCTCGGCCACGAGGTCGCCGGCGGACTGGGCGGCATCCAGGGCCTGTTGACCGCGGGGCGTCCGCACCAGCAGCTTGGACTGCTTGTGGAAGAGATAGCGCCCGGACGAATCGCGCGTCCAGGCATCGGAGACCGAGAGGTCGGAGTATTCGGAGGATCCGTCGACGCAGGTTTGGCAGCGCGCGGGGCTGTAGAGATAGGTGAGATAGTTGATGGCGCCGTCCTTGAAATTGGAGTGATGCAAGGGGACGGGGGCTTCCTGTCCCTTGACGTAGGCGCGGATGAAGCCGGGCCATTCGCCGTCGCGAAACCGGAAGTCGGCGATGTCTTCGGGGCGAATTCCCCGGGTTGCGAGCATCTCGGTGGTCACATAGGGTTCGAGGCTGGACGCGCAGAAGAGGCCCACGAGAAGCTTGATCTTGCGGTCGACCCAAGGCTGGCGGCGGGCATAGAGGCGGAGTCCGTGGATCTGGCAGGGCAGGGCCGCCATCGCAACGGTACCCTCCAGGGGCCTGAGTTCCTGGAGAATCTGGTTGACGGGGATGATGACGTACTTGGACTGTTGACTTTGCAGGAGTTCCTCGTAGGTGCGGGCGATGAAGACCTCGCCCTGCCAGGGCCGCTTGGGATTCATGCGGGTGACGACGCAGCCATCGACCTCGCCGCGTTTCAGCATGGACCACAGCAGGGCGGTGATGACGCCCCCGCCGGCGCCGCCGGCGCGGATGCGCTCGTCGCCGGCATAGCCCATGCAGGTGCTTGCCACGTGCCCGTCGAAGGTGCCAGCCAGTTCACGGGTGCCAAACACCGATTCGGACAGGTCCTGGAAGCCGACCTTCCCGCCGGGGCAGGTTTGCTTGCACAGGCCGCAGCGGGTGCATTGGTCGGGGAGGAGCCTTGGATAGAAGTCGGCCTCGATGCCGAGCGCCTGTTCGGGACAGACGCCGATGCAGGTGCCGCAGCGGGTGCACAGGTTGCGCTCGCTGAACGCGATGCTGAGTTGGTCGGCCGGGATTGGATCGGGAGTATTCATCGGAGGGTTTCCCCGGGCGAGTCGGATGGTGCGGCCCTGCTTTCCAGGGTGACGCGGGTGATGCGAATCGGGTGGGTGGCGGCATAGTGGAAGGAGAAGACAACCGGAAGGCTTTCCTCGAGGTCCAGATCCACCACGGCCGGGCTCTCCCCGGCCACAACGTCCACGGAGTGAAGGGGGGTGAACTCGGGCTGTTTCACCTGCCAGGACCCCAGCCGGGTTTTCGGCGGGGCATCGCTTTCAAAATGGAGCAGAATCCGGCGCGGGCCTGTGGCTACGGGGAGTCGCGGGCCATAGAGGACTCGGCCGCGGATATCGCGATCGGGCTGGAAATCGACGGCACCGGAATCCGCGTCGGTACGTCCGGACCGGAAGAAGCAGGCCGGGTCCAGGCGGATCTCTTCCAGCGGGGATTGCTGGGTGGTGTAGCAGATGTGGTCGACATCCACCTCGCCTCGGCGCCACTGGGCCCAGATATGGCGGATGGAGTAATCCGGGAGCTCGCCGGCGGGAATGGCCAGCCAGGTCCAGGCTTCAGAATTCACCCCCATCGCGGGGCTGCTCCAGCCGACCTTCTCGTCGGGGTGGTCGTCGGCGTCCTCATCCAAACGCGGATGCATGGCGAACTCGCTGCGCGGATCGTCGTCCTGGGTCACCACACCGCGCTGTTCGAAATCATCGTTGCTTTCGATGACGATCTTCAGGGCGCCCTTTCCGCGGACCCGCATCAGCCAGACCGCATCCGGGATCCCGGCAAGGCTGCTATACGCCACGTAGGCTTCCGGGTGGTCTTTGGAGAGGCGCACGGCCACGTTGCGAACGGCGCTGGGCTCGGCGAGGCGCGCGCTGGCATTGAGCCGGTGGCGACCGGGATGGTAGCGGCGGGTGGGAAAGCGAATCGGGCAGTCCAAAATGGCGCCGGCTGCCGCGGGGGATGGTTCTTCGAGAATTCGGAAGGCCCAGACGCGGTCGGCGTGCGCGAGCACTTCCAGGCGCGGATGAAGTCCGAACTGATTCAGAGTATGATTGACCGGGAAGGGGCTGACCACCTCGGGGAACGCATCTTCATGGAGCAGGAGATGACGGATGCCCATGGCCAGCAGGTCGTCGAGTTGTTCATCGCGGACCACGCCGGCGTTGAGGCTGCGGAAGTGTTCGAAGATCTGGTCCCGGTACTCTTCGGCCACGACCGGTCCGTAGCCATTCAGCATGCGGATGCGGTACAGGCTGGCATAGTAGATATAGAGCGAGGACCAGTGCGAGTCGCCCGGCCAGAGCGGAATGGCCAGGGCGCGCACGGGCGTTTCGTCCGTCGCGTCGATGTCGGAACGAACCGCGGCATAGGCGCGCTGGGCCGGGTCCAGCAGGCACAATTCAACGCGGGTCGAGCGGACGTATTCCGCGGCCATGAACACCGCGAAGGCGCCCAGAAGAACGGCCCGACCGCGAGGCCGCAGGCGTCGCAGCAGCGGAGCGGACAGGACCCCCAGCATGACGGGGATCAGCGTGGGGGCCAGGGTCAGGAAGCGCGTCGGCTGACGGACCATCTGGAGCGGAGGAACCAGGTGGCGGGCCAGGGAGAACAGTGCGCCGTTTCGCGGGCCATTGGGTCCCAGCGAAAGGACCATCACGAGCGCCATGCCGGCAGTCCAGGCCGCGGCGACGGCGACATCGCGCAGGGTGCGTTTGCGAATGGCGCGGTAGACGAGGAACAGGATCGACAGGCCGGCCAACAGCATCCAGGCATTGCCCAGGAATGCGCCGTGGGCGTTGTGGCCGTGCGGTAGGGAGAAGAGCTGGGTGGGGGTGGGCGAGAAGATGGCGACTTCGGTCAACAAGCGCCCCGACGCCATGTGGGCGGAGTCGGCAACGAAGGCCTTCATGGTGCGGACATGGATATAGCTGACGAGCAGGGCCAGCGCCACCGGCCACAGGGTTCGGAGGGCCCGGGCCAGGGCCTGGCCGGCCGATTCCCGGTAGGTGTGCCACGTCCGCCCCCAGACCACGGCGCCCCATGCCGCGGCCATCCCGGTGGCGAAGAGAAAGAGCTGCAGATCGGAGATGCAGGTCAGGAACAGGCCGGCGCCGGCGAGAATGCCGCCGGCCAATCGTTTTTCGCGCAAGGCTCCTTCCAGGCCGAGGGCGATCAGGGGTGGCCACAGCATCGCGTACCCGGTGGGACTGCCGCCCAGCAGCGCGACATAGCGGTAGGGAAACAAGATGGCGAGGGCGCCGAAGACCAGCGCGGCGCCTGTGCCGCGAGTGTAAAACCGCAGCAGCCACACGGTGCACAAATAGGTCAGCCACAAGTAAACGACCCCGGTCAGATTCCAGCCGAACGGCATCCCGCCCAAGGCCGCCCCGGCGAAATACACCAGCGAGAACGGCACATAGTAGGCCCCCGGATGTCGGCGCTCTCCGTCGTTGCCGCGGTTGAACTCGTAGACATTGGTTCCATACGAACTGTTGCCCTTGAGAATGTCGCCAAACAGCCAGAATCGGTACAGCAGTTGAAGATGGTCGCCCGGAACCATATAACGGGGCGGCTGGTTGGGGTGGTTCAGTCCCGAAGCGGGAATGGCGGTGAGCACCATGCGCGGCAGGGGCCAAGTGACCGCCGTCCACGCCGCCAGCGTGATGGCGAGAGTCAATGGTAGCAGCAGGCGTGTTTTCATCGAGCCCGGGCCCCTTGCATGGGGATCAACCGGCCGGCGCGCAGCCCGCCTGCCAGAGCGTCGCGGCGCGTTTGACCGCGGCGAGTTCATCCTGCATGCGCGCCACGCTCCAGTCGTGTTCGCGTCCCATGGTCTCGGCGCAGATGCGCAACACGTCTTCCGATGGCAGCCCGGCCGAGGCCAGGCCCGTGCGCCGGAAAACGAGGTCGCCCAGTTTCAGCGGCATTTCCTCTTGCAGCACAAAGCGGATTTCCGCGCGCAACCGATCGTTGGCGTCCGCTTCGCTGCCTGCCATGGCCAGGATGTCGCGGGATTCGGTGCCGTAGAGCGACATCAGCCGGTTGAGTTCCTCGGCGGGGATGTGGGGATGCGACTCGGCCATTTCCCGGTGGAAGGCGGCCAGGTCGGGCATGGACCCGCCCGGCAGCGGCGTGCGGCGGGTGGGTGAGGGCGTGATCGATTTGCCGCACTTACGTGAGGCCGCATCGATGACCTGTTCGGCCACGCCGCGGGCCGTGGTGAACTTGACGCCGCAGACGGACATCAATCCCGCGATGCCGTCCTGGGCGTGGTCGATCAGCCGGTAGTGCCGCAGCAGGGCGGGCTCCTCGTCCGGATGCGCCGGTTTCAGGCTGGGGACGATCCCCAACTGGATGGCCAGAATGTCGTCGCGCGTGATGGCGGCGCCCGGCAGGCACGAGTTGATGGCTTGGAGATAGGAGTCGATATCCTCGTCCGCCAGGCGCAGCGTATCGGGCGAGCCGCGGTGCTCTCGATAGTAGGTGCCGGCCATGACGGCCCCGCGCCAGGGCATGAAGAAGTACAGCCGGCGTTTCAGGGTCGATTGCAGGCCGAGGGCATGGGTGGAGATCGGCCAGTTGCGGATGACCAGGTTCATCGCGAGGGCCAGGTGCGGCTGGGGATTGGACACCGGCTTGCCCAGGCTGCCCAGCACCTGCTCCAGCCAGGGGCCGGCGGCATTGATCACCAGGCCCGCCTGGATATCGAACGAGTCGCCGGTTTCCAGATCCTGGGCGTGAACGCCATCCACGCAATCGTTCGCCAGGCGCAGCCCCGTCACGCGCACATAATTGGCGGCGATGGCCCCGGCCCGCACGGCGGCCTTGATCATGCCCATGGCCAGGCGCTCGGTGTCATAGGCCAGCCCGTCGTACCAGCGCGCCGCGCCGGTGATGTTGCGCTCGCGCATCGCGGGCAGGATCTCCAGCGCGTCGCGTTGGGAAAGGGTCCCGCCATTGGGGATGCGCCGAGCCGGGTCGAGGTGGCGGTTGCGTCGGCAGCTCAAAATGTCGTTCACGAGCATGCCGAAGGCCATCACGGGGCGGCTTTTCATGCCCAGGCCCCGCGTGGGCATCAGGCAGGGGACGGGCGAGGCCAGGTGGGGGGCGGTTTGCAGCAGGATGCTGCGCTCGCGGATGGACTCAAACACCCGCGGCAAGTCGGCTTGCTGCAGGTAGCGCAGGCCGCCATGGATGATTTTCAGGCTGTTGGCCGAGGCGCCCGAGCAGAAATCCGCCTGTTCGACCAGCGCGGTTTTCAGTCCGCGGGTGGCGGCCTCGCGGGCGAGGGCGGCTCCATAGATGCCCCCGCCCACGATCAGGACATCGAAGGTTGGGGTATGCAGTTCTGACAGGTTGCGTTTCATAGTGGTAATGGCCATGGACCCTAGCCGAGGTCGACGCCCTTTGGCAATCCGTTTCGGATTTTTTGGATGCAATCGCCGGCGGGATAGGCTATACCCCTTGCGTAATCAGGAGACATGCCATGAAAGCGATCCATTTTTTGTTGGGCCTGGTTTTGTACCTGGCCATTGCGGCGGCCGGCCTGGGGCTGATGGTATCCACCCGCCAGCCGGAGTATCTCCAGCCGGCGCTGGACTGGGCGCGCGGCATTCCGCTGTGGGGCCGGGCGGCGCTGGGCGCCGGCGTGGTGCTCTATCTCTTCGTGTTCCTGCTCTCCGGCCTGACCTGGCGGCGCAAGAAATCCTTCATCACGTTTGAAAACGAGAATGGCACGGTCAGCGTGAGCGCCGATGCAGTGCAGGAATACCTCGACGGCATCAAGGAAGAGTTTGCGGCCGTGGTGCAGCTCAAGACCGGGCTGCGGGTGGTCCGCGGCGCCCTGGAGGTGGGCTTGGTGCTGGGCGTCAAGGAAGGCACCCGCATTCCGGAACTGTGCAAGCTGATGCAGACGCGCGTGCGGGAAATCCTGGAGGAACACCTGGGCACCTGCGACCTGCGCGGAGTGGGGGTGGAGGTCAACGAGATCCGCTCCCGCAAGAAAACCGGCGACAGCGCATAGGGCGGCGCCATGGATTGGGATGCATTCGCCGAAGGGCACCTCGACGCCGCACACGAAGTCCTGACCACGTTGCGTCCCCGGGTGGAGGCCGTAGCCGCCGGCATGGCCGAGCGGATCCAGCAGGGCGGCAAGGTTCTCATTTGCGGCAATGGCGGCAGCGCCGCCGACGCCCAGCATTTCGCCGCCGAGCTGGTCAACCGGTTCCAGCGCGACCGCCGGCCCTATGCCGCCATCGCGCTGACCACCGACAGCTCCGTCCTGACCTCCATCGCCAACGATGACGATTATTCGCGCGTGTTTTCCAAGCAGGTCGAGGCCCTCGGGCGCGCCGGGGACCTCTTGTTGGCCATTTCCACCAGCGGCAATGCCGACAACGTGTGCCGCGCCGCCGAGGCGGCCCGGGCGGCCGGACTGTGGACGGTGGCGCTCTGCGGCGGGACCGGCGGACGTCTGGCCCCGCTCTGCGATGAAGTGCTTTGCGTGGCCAGTTCCGGCGTGACCGCCCGGATCCAGGAAGGACACGCCATGATCATTCACGCGCTCTGCCAGATTCTCGAAGAGCGGCTGGAGGGATAATGCCCGAAAGGGCGGGGTGGGGAAATTCAGGAAAAGGAAGGTTGAAACCATGAACCAGAAAACAACTCCGGATGTCGTCGTCGTCGGGTCGGTGGCCTTTGACAGCGTGCAGACCCCCAAGGCCGCCCACGAAAAATTGCTCGGCGGATCCGCCAGCTATACCAGCGTCGCCTCGGCCCTGTTTGCGCGAACCGGCCTCGTCGGGGTCGTGGGCGAAGATTTTCCGCAGGCCTACTTCGATATTTTCGACCAGGCCGGCGTGGATGTGGAGGGCTTGCAGCGCGAGCCCGGCAAGACCTTCCATTGGAGCGGCGTCTACGAAGACAACATGAACAACCGCCGCACCAACTGCACCGACCTGAATGTGTTCGCCGATTTCAATCCGGTCATTCCCGAGGCTTACCGCACCAGCCCGTTCCTGTGCCTGGAAAACATCGCCCCCGCGCTGCAGGCCCACGTCCTCGACCAGATGCAGAAGCCCCGGTTCACCGTGCTCGACACCATGGACCTGTGGATCAACACCACCCGCGAAGACTTGATGAACGTCATTGCCCGGGTGGATTTGCTCACCGTCAACGAACACGAGGCCCGCCATCTCACCGGCAAGGGCTCCCTGCTCAAGGCGGCTAAGAAGATTCTCGACATGGGACCGAAATACGCGCTGATCAAGAAGGGCGAGCATGGCGCCTTCCTCATGTCCAAGGACGATTTCCTGATCGTGCCCGCCTGGCCGCTGATCGAGGTGGTGGATCCCACCGGCGCGGGCGACACCTTTGCCGGCGGGCTCATCGGCACCCTGGCGGCGCGGGGCGAGGTCACCCGCGAGAACCTCCACCAGGCGCTCGTCAATGCTACGGTCGCCGCCGCCTACACCTGCGAGGGCTTCAGCGTGGACGGCCTGCGGCACATCTCCCGCGCGCAAATCGAAGAGCGTGCCGCCGCCTTCCGCCGCATGCTGCCCTGAGGCGGGGAAGAGTGGAAGGATGGAATAGTGGAGTGATGGGGGGGGTGTATGGAATAGTGGAATAGTGGAATGATGGGGGGATGGGATTTTCTCCTCTTCCACCATTCCACCATTCCACCATCCCAACGTTCCATTATTCCATTATTCCACCATCCCACTGTTCCAATATTCCCTCTCCGTCCCTCTCCGTCCGGGCGGCATCTCGGGACTCGACGTGGAACCGTCCTCTTGCTACGGTCTCCCCATCGTTTATGGAACCGTCCGGAGAGAACATGGCCCGCGAGGACGAAAAACCGAAGCCTCCCTTGATCGCCAACCGCTACGAGGTTCGGGAACCGTTGGGATCCGGCGGAGCGGGGGCGGTGTTCAAATCCTGGGATACGCAACTGCATCGGTTTGTCGCGGTGAAGCGGTGGACGGCGGCAGAGCCCTTCCTGGACGATCCGGCGGGCACCGAGCGGATGTGGCGCGAGGCCATGACGCTGGCCGCCATCCAGCACCCGAACATCCTGACGATTCACGATTTTGGCGTGGACGAGGAAGGCCCATACGTCATCACCGAATTTGTCGACGGCGAGACGCTGGACAAGGTGGTGGCCCATGGGCGATTTGAACTCGAGCCCTTTGCCGAGGCGGCCCAGCAGATGCTCGAAGCGTTGATCGCGGCCCACCAGGCCAACCTGATCCACCGGGACATCAAGCCGCAGAACATCATGCGCATGCGGATGCCCAGCGGCGCCTGGCAGTACAAAATCCTCGATTTCGGCCTGGCGCGCTTCCTGGCCCAGCCCACGGTGCAAAGCCTCGAGGGCGGCACGTCGATCTACGGATCCATCCTCTACATCGCCCCCGAGCAACTGCGCCACCTGCCGCTGGACGCGCGCACCGACATCTATGCCTTCGGCTGCCTGTGCTACTTCATGCTCAGCGGCCAGAACGCCTTCCAGGGCGATACCGTCCCGGCGCTGATCACCAGCCACCTGGAGCACGAGATTACGCCCCTGGCCGACCTTCGGCCCGACCTGCCCAAGGCCCTGTGCGACTGGGTCATGAAGGCGATGTCGTATAGTCCGACCGATCGGTTCGCCTCGGCCGCCACGGCTCTGGCGACCCTGGGCAAGGCCCTGCCGGGCGCGGTCCGCAAAACCACCCTGCACATCGGCCCGCAGCGGCCAACCCTGCAGACCGGGCCCATCCTGGTGGGCGATCGCGGGATGCCGCCGATGTCGCCGTCCAAGGCCGGCCTGAAAATCATGCCTTCGTCGGAGCCGCATCGCCACCATCCCATCGCCCCCGCATCGCCTCCGCGCATGGCCGTCTGGCTCTGGGCGCCGCCGACCGCCGCGGCCTTGCTGCTCGCATTGATCGGCTTGGTGGTGCTGCTGCGCCACAAACCGGCGCCCGAAGTGGAGCCCCCCCCGGACCTGTCGGCGGAGGAGTTCGATTGGCGTCAGTCGCCGACCGTGGAGAACGTCATCCGCGTCTGGCCGCCCTATATCGCCCCCGAGCGCCGGCCGCTGATCCAACAGTACTTCGAGCAGGTGCGCGATCTCGATGATCCCAAATGGGGCAGCATCGGCGTCGTTCTCGAAACCCTGGCGGCCTTCAAGATGAATGCCAACTTCGATCCCAACGAGTTTCGCGCCATTTGCAATGTCAGCTACCACGACGATGCTGGCCTGACCCTGGGCGAGTTGGACATCGTCGTATGGAACATGCGCGAAAACCGAGCGGAAGTCGTCTACGAAGTCGCCGTCTCCGATCAGCTCCACCGCCGGGCCACCCCTAGCCGCAACCAACTGCGCCGATTCGAAAACGCCATCCAGGAGGGCGCCGCCAAGCGCATTCTGTATGCCCCCGACCCGGCCTGGAAATTCGATCAGTCCCAGTTCCTGCAGGCCCGGTTCGAAATCCTCGGCAATCAGGGCGCCATCGATGCGGGCTTTAATGAAGAATTCGACATCACCCGCCCCGAAGCCGACTTTCTCCAGCGCCGCCTGATCGAATGGCGGCGGGAACGACGCGCCCGGCAGCGCGCCCCCCGCGAAACCACGCCCTGATCCGGCCGCCGAGCCCCCCCATTCCCGGTTTTCCATGCTGTGGAAAAACCATGGAATATTTTTCCATGCTGTGGAAAAACCAGGAATTCCTTTTCCATGGCGTGGAAGCCGATCTCCGGTAAATCGCTTTACACCAGAGCGGCGATTTCTGTTGTGGCCGAGAGACGCGCAGGCGTACCTTCTACTCTCGGCGATGAACTCATGGAGCGCTTAAGCCGTGCCCTTGCAAGCCCCCTGAACGCTTTTCGAGTGGATCATTGCGTCTAAACACAAAGCCGGAATTGGCTAACAGGAACCGAACATGAAGACAATGGCGTGGATGATGGCGGTGATGATGGGGATGAGTGTGGGCGCGGTTGCGGGCACCGGCTCGGTGGATGATCCCTATACGATTGCGCAAGCGCGCGCGTTGCCGGTCGGCACGACGGAATACTGGGCGCAGGGCTATATCGTGGGCGGACGATATGATGATTTTGAAGCGCCGTGGGCCAACGACTTTGCGGTCAGTTGCGCGGATGCGGACAGTGAGACCGTCTTTGCCAATTGCCTGCAAGTGGTGCTGTTGAATGATGGCGGGCGGGCGGCATGGGGGCTGTCCAGTAACCCGGGCAACGTGGGCAAGCTGATTAAATTCAAGGGGTATCGGGATGCATATGGAACCCATCCGGCATTCAAACCGGTCAACAACGCCGATATTTCGGAAGTGATTTTGGAGGACCAGCCCCCGGTCATTGCGGCCATCGGCAACAAGATGGTGATCGAAGGCAACACCCTATCCTTTACCGTGACGGCGACGGATGCCGTGGATGGCGACCAAATTGCGCTGATCGCGACGTCGCTTCCTGCGGGCGCGACCTTTACCGGGGCGACCAATGCCGGCATGGCCACCGGGACGTTCACGTGGGAAAACGCCGGGTCGCTGGGCGATTACAGCGCCACCTTCCAGGCCACGGACAAGGACGGCAGCGACACCGAGACGGTGTCCATCACCGTCCATGACGGCAGCGGCCCTTTGGCGATCGCCTTCCAAGGCTTCGAGGGCACGGCCAACGATACCTGGACCATGACCGATGTAGATCCATCCCTGGTGCTCAATACGACCGGTGCCGGGGATCTCCCGGCGAACCAGCGCGTCCGCACCGGCAGCTATTCGTGGCAGCCGGGGGAAGGGGAGTACACCACGGAAGCGTTGGAGCTGGCCGAGGTGGACATTTCGGCCTGGTCGGAAGTGGTGTTGACGCTGCACGTCTCGGCGACCACATCCGAGCCCGGGGATGGCTTTGGCATGTATCCCACCGAATCACTGAGCGTGTTTCTGGCGCTGGATGGCGGGGACTATCCCGGGGAGGCCGACATCACCGTGACCGGAAATGAGTTGGAGGTCGGGGAGATTTCCGGGGCGCTGTGGGGCTTTGGCGCAACGGGAGTGGCGTCGACCACGGCCGGAGTGTCGCGAACCGTGGCCCCGGCGTCCGGTGGCGTCGCCGCGGATGGTATCGCCACGGTCCGCATTGCGATTCCGGCGGGAACCACGTCGGTCAAACTCAAGGCCGAGGTGGCCCAGGAGTATGCCGGCTATTTCTGGAACGTCGACGACATCGAACTGGTCGGAGTCAACGACGGCGGGGCATCGGATTATCCGCCCTCCCTGTCCCTGAGCCCCGACGGCGCCTCCAAATCCGTTCGGGTGGGGCAGTCCCTGAGCTTTGATGTCACCGCCACGCAGATTCCCAACGACGCGTCCGACGAGATCCGCCTGTGGGCGACCGGGCTTCCCTCCGGCGCCACCTTCCCCGAAGTCACGGGGACCAGCCCGCTGTCCGGCACGTTCAACTGGACGCCCGCCGAAGCCGCTTCCGCCGCGGTGAGTTTCTTCGCCGGCGACAAGGACGGGACCAACCAGGTGGACGTGAGCATCACGGCCTACGAGCTGCCGGAGTCCGGCGCGCACTACGGCGTCTTCGTTGGACTGAACAAGTATTCCAGTAGCTATATCGGATCCTCCGGCTGGCTCAACGGATGCGTGCCGGATGCCAATCACATCTATACCAACACGACCCAGCGCGGCGATTGGACGGCCGCCACCGTGACCCGGTTGCTGGACGGGGCCGGCACCAAGGCGGCGATCCGCCGGTCGATCACCAACTACGCGGCCGAAGCGGTCGCGGGCGACACGTTCTTCTACTACCACTCCAGCCATGGCGGCCAGAACAGCGGGACCTCGGTCTATCTGTGCGCCTTTGACAACGATTATCAGGACACGGAGCTGGCCGCGGACCTGCAGAAATTCGCCACCGGGGTCAAGGTTGTTGTGATGGTGGATGCCTGCCATTCGGGCGGCCTCTTCAAGTCGGCCCGGGCGGGAACGCGCGCCGTGCGCCCCCCGAGCGGCACCTGGGATCTGGCGGGCATTGTCTCGCGGATCATGGATGAAACCCGCGCGGAGCGCCTGGCCGCCGGCATGCGCGATGTGGAAACGCGGGTCTCGTCCAGCGAGATCGGCTGGGTCACGGCCGCGGATTACGACCAGTATTCGTGGGATGGCGACGATGGCGGCGCCTTCACGGATGCCGTGATCTATGGCTGGGACTCGGGGTTCTGCGACAACGCCACCTATGGCAACCAGGACGGCTACGCGAATTTCTATGAGCTGTGGAATTACGCCAAGGACATTGCGATCGGCTATCCGGGGGAATTCGACCCCTACGATGGCAGCAGCTACGAAACGGACGCGCAGGCGCACAACACGAATGTCCTGCTGGCCACGCTGGCCGGATGGGTCGGCGACTCGGCCCCGGGCGGCCTCGTCGTCTTTAACAACATGACTCCCCAAGGCGTCACGGTGGGCGAGGAATTGGTCGTCCCGGTGAGCGCCTACACCGCCGGCACCTCGACGCCCGTAACCGTCACCATGACCACGGTGCAGGCCGGTGCAAGCTATGCCGGCGGACAGTTGACCTTCACTCCGGCCGCGGACGGGATCTATGTGTTCAACTTTACCGGGACCAACACGCTGGGGGCATCGGCCAACGCGTCGCTGACCGTGACCGCCACGTTGGCCGCCCCGGCGCTCTCCGCTCCGACGGGGATCGGGAACGAGCGGTTCACCGCCAACTGGGAGGCGGTGGCGGGCGCCGCCAGCTACCGGCTGGATGTCGCCACGGCCGATACCTTCTCGCCCGGCGGCACGGGCGAAAGCGGCGTGATCGTCGATACGCCCAATGCCGTGTTGAACGAGGGCTGGGCCTACGTGAACGGCGCCGAGATGGGCAGCAGCGGGGTCAACGCCTACCACAAACTGGTGTCCGCCAGCGATCCGGGCGTGGTTTCGGCCGCGTTTTCGACCATGAGCTACCTGGAGGCCGCGGCGGAGTTCTCCGTGGCGACCTACGGAGGCACGTCGGCCAACCAGTTGGTGGTGTCGTATTCCCTGGATGGCGGGAGCACCTGGATTCCCTTCGGAACCAACACCAGCGCCAGTTCCACGACCTATGTCACGGGCTTGACCATTCCACTGCCGGCGGCGGCGCTGAACCAGCCGAGCGTGCGGGTCAAATGGCATTGCCCGGTCTCCACGGCCAGCGTGGGCCTGCGCCTGCGCGCCCTGGTGGTCAGCGGCGCCCAGGCCGCCGGGGGCAATACCCTCGTCCTGAGCGGGCAGAGTGTCGCCGGCACCAGCCATCAGGTCACGGGCTTGGAAATGGACACCACCTACTACTACCGCGTGAAGGCGGTCGGCAACAGCTCCGGGCCACTCTCCGCGACAGGCACGGCGACCACGACCGCGGAAGACACGGCCCCGTCGTTTGCGGCGATTCCGGCCCAGTCGGCAACGCGGGGTGCGCCGTTCACCCTGAATGTGGGCGCCTACGCATCCGGTTATCCGGTGCCGGCGATCTCCGTGGTGTCGTCCACGGCGGATGCGGGCGACTATTCCATGGCGGCCGGCAGCCTAACCTTTACGCCTTCCGAGACGGGCGAGTTCGAGTTTGTCTTCTCGGCCCTCAACGACCTGGGCTCGGCCAGCGCCACGACCACGGTGGCCGTCACCGAAGCGCCGGTCCTGATTCCCACGGTCAGCATCGCCGACCTGGACAGCGATTCGTTCACCGTGAACTGGAACGCCGTGACCGATGCGACGGACTACCAGGTCCAGGTCGCCACGGATGACGAGTTCTCCAGCGGCGGCGGAGGAGGAGTCGTGACGGACCTGTTCATTTCGGAATATATCGAAGGGTTGAGCAACAATAAGGCCATCGAGATATTCAACGGCACCGGTTCGGCGGTAAATCTGGGCACGGGCGGCTATGCGCTGAAACTCTACTTTAACGGCGGCGCGTCACCGTCGACGATTGTGCTGTCCGGCACCATCGCCGATGGCGATGTGTTTGTGGTGGCCAACACCAGCGCCAATGCCGCCATCTTGGCGCAGGCCGACCAAACCTCCGGCAGCCTGACGTTCAACGGCAACGACGTGGTGGCACTCGCCCAAAACGACGTCAACATCGACGTCGTCGGTACGATCGGTAACTCCGACAACTTCGCATTGGATGTCACCAAGGTCCGCAAGAGCACGGTTTCGGCAGGAACCACTACCTACGATCCGGCGGAATGGGACAACTTTGCGGTGGACACCACAAGCGACCTCGGCAGCCACACGTTTGCCGCCGGCGGCGGCGGCGAGGGCTCCATCATCGTCGATGAGACGGTGGCCTCGCTGACGTATCCGGTGACGGGCCTGGATCCGGAAACCCCGTACTGGGTCCGCGTGCGGGCCGCCGACGGCGACTGGTCGGAGGTCGTCTCGGCCACGACCCTGTCTTCGGGACCCACCGCCCCGGCGTTTGCGGCGATTCCGGCCCAGTCGGCGACGCTGAGCGAGCCGTTCACGCTGAATGTGGCCGCCTATGCGTCTGGGAATCCGGTTCCGACGATCTCCGTGGCGTCGTCCACGGCGGACGCGGGCGACTATTCCATGGCGGCCGGCAGCCTGACCTTTACGCCTTCCGAGACGGGCGAGTTCGAGTTTGTCTTCTCGGCCCTCAACGATCTGGGCTCGGCCAGCGCCACGACCACGGTCACCGTCACCGAGACGCCGGTCCTGATTCCCACGGTCAGCATCGCCGACCTGGACAGCGATTCGTTCACCGTGAACTGGAACGCCGTGACCGATGCGACGGACTACCAGGTCCAGGTCGCCACGGATGACGAGTTCTCCAGCGGCGGCGATCCGGGTGGCGCCAACCGGATGGTGAACCCCGGCTTTGAAACCGGCGACAACACGGGCTGGATCAAGTTCGAAGCCGAATATGCCGTCGTCACGACCGACCCGCAGGAAGGGATCTATCACGCGGCCTGCACGGCCACGGCCACGCGAGATCTGATGCAGGTGGTGAATATCGAAGGCGACGGCGTCACAGAGTATGAAGTCAGCTTCTGGTACAAGAAGCCGCTCACCAACGGGAATGCCCGCATCTGGGCGACGTGGGCGACGGGCGGGCAGGCATCGGGCGACAATCTGACGCCCACCAACTACCTGCCGGCCGTCGAGCAATGGACCAAGCAGACCTATCATGTCGTACCGCAGAGCGGCGCCAACTCGTTGAACTTCGAGGTCCGCACCTACAACGGCGCCACGGTCTATTGGGACAACTTCTTTGTCGGCGTGGCGGGTTCGCGCTCGCGGAGCGAGGGCTCCATCCTTGTCGATGAAACAGTGGCGGCGCTGACGTATCCGGTGACGGGCCTGGATCCGGAAACCCCGTACTGGGTCCGCGTGCGGTCCGCCGACGGCGACTGGTCGGAGGTCGTCTCGGCCACGACCCTGGCCGAGGGCGGGCCCCCCCCCACGCCGGATGTCGCCGGGTTTGCCGTGACGGCCGGGTCGACGGCCTCGGCCACCTTGGCCCAATCCGCGGTCGGCACCACTTATGTGCTGCAATACACCACGGATCTGCTGGCAGTTCCGATCCTCTGGACCGATGTGGACACCGAGGAGGGCACCGGCGGGGAAGTCACGCTGGAAGATGACAATCTTTCGGATGACATGCGCTTCTACCGCGTCATCGTGCAGTAACCGCTTCCCCCGCACGCAAGCCGGGCCTTCGGGCCCGGCTTTTTCGTTCCCGGGTGGGCCGGATGGCCGGACCTCCGTCCGACTGGCGCCGGAGGATTGTCTCGGATGGTTTGATCTTCTGCTGGAAACGTGGTTGATTGTTGCACCTCCCGACATGAACACGCGCAAACCCATTCCAACGCCCAAAACGCTACTCGGTGTTTCCTACGACCACTACCGCCTGCCCGATGGGTCGGATTTGTACGTGACGCCGTTCGGCCGTCCTTTCCTGGAGCACTTGGAACCCGGCAACTGGCTCGAGCCGGAATGGTTCAGGAAAAGCCGCGAGAAATTGCAGGGAACCAGCACGGTCTATCGCGTCACAACCAAGGCGGTGGCGGGGGTAAGCAAGGACCTGGTGGTCAAATGGTGCCGAGTCGGGGAAGACGTGCCCATGGACACCTTCACCCTGTCCAAGTTCATCGAGGCCGAATTCAATTCGCCCTACGAGGAGTTTTCCCTGCTGATGGAAATGCGCTCGCGGGCCCGGCCCGGCTCGATCCGAACCCACAAGCCGCTGGCCATTTACGTGCCGGCCAAACGGCTCGAACTCTGGCAGACCGGCCGTTCCCGTTCAAAAATCGCCGGCAAAAAGGCCAAGTTTCGGGATGTGGAACTGGATATCTACCGGCAATACATCCTGATCTACGAATGGATCAAGGGCGTCGCCAGCACGGACCCCGAAGCCGCCGAGGCCTCCCGGGCGGCGGGGCACTCCGATCCCCGGATGTTTGTCCAAGCCATGCTGGAACGGTCCATCGCAGACATGTGGCAGGCCGGGTTTCGCGTGCTGGATGTAAAGCCCCAGCATGTGATTGTGCGCCCGAAGCGCCGCGGAGGTTTTTTGCGCGACCGCTCCGGGCAGCCCGCCTACGCCCTGGTGGATTTTGAACTCCTGGCCCGCACGCCGGAATATGAGGAGCGCGCCAAGCGGGAGCGGCGACAGGCCTATCTGGAACGGCAGCGGGACCGGCTACATCCCAGGCAGAGACCCGACAGTTTTCCATCGCACCTGCTCCCCGTGCGCATCATGGGGGTGGATTACGTGCACGGCGACTGCGACAGCACCCGGGGCAAATTGTGGGTGGTCGGCAATGATCCGCATCTGTTCGAATACTTCCTCCCCGAGCGCTGGCGCCGCACCCCGCGCCAAAGCCTGTCCGATGGCCATCAGGTCTATCATACCAATACCAAGGATGGCGTGCAACTCGTTTGGAAAGTCTCGCAAGTGGGTGACCGGGTCAACGCGGAGGAGTTTTCAGTGGCGCTGGCCGCCCATGGCTATAACAGCCCGTTCGAAGAGTTCGAACTGGCGTTCCACCTGACCGCCGCCGGCGTTCCCACCACCTACCCCCGGGCCATCTACATGCTGGGCCATCAGTCGACCCTGCCTCCGCTCGCCCGCGATCCCCGCCGCTACATCAGCCACCGGGACCTCTGCCTGCCCGACGGCCCACCCATCCTGCAGGCGGAACGCAATTACATCACGATCTGGGGCTATTGGAACGGAACCGACGAGGTCGTGGCCAGCGAAGAGCGGATCCGCTCCCATTGCCATGGCATCAATGCGGTTCAGGCCCTGGCCGAAAACCGGATCACCCCCGGCGAATATGACGCCACCATCGAGAAAATGTCCCGACTCCTGGCCAGCGCCGGCGTCGAAAGCACTTGCCTGCTCGGTAGCCACTTTCTCCTGACGCTCTCGCCCGAGGACGAATGGCTGCGCGATCCCGACGGCACCTTGGCCGTCCGGCTGTGCAACTTCGAATTTCTGCGACGCCTCGGCTGACCCCCTTCGAATGCCATCATCGAACCCACGTGGAGCCGGGACGCCCTCGTCCCGCCTGTCCCCGTCCGCGGGCAATTCGTCTTCTCCCTTCCCGGATTGTCTGTCCATGCGCCCGCCGGGCGCGTCAGAACGGCGGCCATAACAGCCCAGCTACGGCTTGCCCCGCGGTCGGGCGTGGACTTGCCCCGCGGATCGGCGTGGTTTCACAGATTTCACGGATTCGAACCAAGGATCTACGGATCGAATCCGTGCAATCCCGGTTCCATCCGGAGCTGAAAACGACCTCGGACCTCGGGCATTTCGGATCAAGCGGTTTCGTAGCGTTCAAGGGCGTCGCCGCTGAGCACGCGCCGCCAGTGGCCAAACACCGGCGCGGCGCGGCGGTAGTCGCCGTGTTCGCGCACGCATTCCGTGCAGTTCACGACATAGACATTCGGACAGTTGGCCAGCGTGACGGTTTTGTTGCGCGGCCCGGTCAGGCCCAAGGCCTTGTGGTTGCCATCATGGAGGTCGCCCAGCCGGTAGGCGAGTTTCAGCACAGGATCTTTGCGGGAGTGATAGATCAGACACCGGTTGCAACCGCCCAAGGAGGCGTGGAAGGGCCTGCCGGGTTCCAGAATGGGATTGTCCACCGCCGCCGCCGTCATCAGAAGGTTGTTGATGAATATCTGCCGGGGATCCTGGAGCGCGCCAAGGGCGACCCGCGCCCCCAGCGAATGGGTCTGGATGTCCACGCTCAGCGTCACGGGCCGCAGATGATTGACCAATTGTCGCAGATAGCCGGCGGCCCGATCCGCGGCCCCCCGCGCGAAGCCATAGCCGGTGGCACTGGCGCCGCCCGGCCAGGCAAAGCCCATCACCAGCCCGTATCCCGAGGCGCCGGACACTCCGGCGGTTTTCATCCGGGCCTGCAGATCGCTGTAGGCATCCAGCACGTTCGCAAGGGTGTTGTTGTAGCCATGCACCAAAATGCAGACATGCCGGCTTTCGGCCTGCTCGTGGACCGCGCCGGGGTCCAGCCGACGGGCGCCGGCGGGGTTGCGCGAATCCGGGATGGCGCGGTACTCGATCTGCCGGGAGAAGATCCGCGGGGAATGGAATTGCCGCCGGCAACTGGCAATGAGCATGGCCTCCTCCTCTCGTGCAGTACGCACGAAGATGGTCTATCAAACCCGATGGCGAGATGTCCATCGGATAGCCCGGCCCAGATCAAGCCCCCCTCCGGGCGGCCTTGTTCTCCCTTTGCCCTGCTGCATTCCGGCTGTTCAGACCCCCACGGGCTCGTCCCGTGGCTGAATCAGGTCCATCACCTGCAACCCAACCTCCAACCTTGGGTTTTGGGTTTGGATGAGAACTGGATGCCGGACTTGGACCCAGAAATATCAACGGAATAGTACTAGATTACGGGACTGACCCCTTTTCGCCCCGGATTCTAAAATTCATTGGCTGACCCCTTTTCGATCCAAGGTCTCAATCTGTGACCTTGAAGCGCGGGCAGAACGTCAAATACCTCCCGCATGCCTTCATCGAAAAGGGGTCAAAAGGGGTCAGTCCCGTAATATCGTAATCTGTGACTGGATGTGGGCTTTTTACAGGGCTTGCCAGGCGGAAGCGAAAAGGGATATCAGGCCAGCATGAGCAAGCGCACGGGAGCGGACCATCGGTTACATAAGCTGTCGACGTTGCGGGTGGACCGGGCGCGGCTATGTCAGTTGCTGGTGCAAGCGGGAAAAACCAAGGAGGCCATCGCCGAGTTCGAAGCGATGCTGGAGCTGAATCCGAACGACAACCAGGGGATTCGCTACGAGTTGATGGGTGCCTATCTGTCGCTGGGGCGATTGGACGGGGCGCGGCGGCTGTTCAAGCAGTACGACGAGCGAAAATACACCACCACGTGGGCGTGGGCCTATATCTTGGAGCGATTGGTGTCCGGGGCGGAGGACGAGGCGGCCTCGGCGCTGGCGGAGGCCCTGGCGCAGAATCCGCACATGCGGGCGTACGTGCAGGGCGACCGCCAATTGCCGCGGAATAGGCCCGGCAGCTATGCGATGGGCAGCCGGGAGGAAGCCATCATCGCCTGGGAAGCCTTGCAGCCGGCCTGGGACAAGCATCCGGGGGCGGTGGCCTGGCTACGGAGCCAGCCGCGCGCACCACTGGCCCCACCCGCAACGAAAAGTCGACGCGGGGAGCAAAACGACGAGTGAACAGCGCAGGGCCTGAATAGCCACATCCGCCATCTACGGCTCAGGAGGGAGAGGAGGGCGGGACGGGGGCGTCCCGGCTCAAAATCGCGTGGATGGTGGGCGGTGAGGGGCTCGAACCCCCGACATTCACGGTGTAAACGTGACGCTCTGACCAACTGAGCTAACCGCCCGGAATTTGTCGCGCACCATACGCCACGCGGGGCAGGGGCGCAATCCTGTTGTCGCCGCCGGCCCCTTCCGGATAGGATGGGCAGCATGAGAACGCCGAACCAGGCGACGGGATTGGATTACCGGCAGCGGGTCTGCCGGGCGATGAATTACATCAACGATCACCTGGACGGGGAGCCTTCGCTGGATGAGATCGCGCGGGCCGCGAATTTCTCGGCGTTCCATTTCCACCGGATTTTCAAGGCGGCGACGGGGGAGACGGTGTTCGGCTTCATGCGGCGGCTGCGGCTGGAGAAGGCGGCGAACCGGCTGCTGTCGAAGCCGCGGGAGGATATCACCACCGTGGCGATGGACTGCGGATTTTCGAGTTCGCAAAATTTCGCCAAGGCGTTTCGGGCGCGGTTTGGGACGAGTCCGTCGGCATTCCGCCACAGCAAGCGGGGAAACAAAGAGGGCAAGGGCGGAGAAGTCTATTCCCTGCAGATGATGCAGGATGCGGCCACGGTGAAATTGGGTTCACCGCAACCCGAAAGGAAGATCGAGATGAAAGCGGAAATCAAGGAAATGCCGGCATGGAACGTGGCGTATGTGCGGAAACTGGGGCCGTATGGCAAGGCGACTTGCGAGGCGGCGTTCGGGGAGCTGATGCGCTGGGCGGGGCCCAACGGTCTGATCGGCCAGGGCCCGATGCTGGGCGTGTACTGGGACAGCCCGGAGGTGACCGCGCCCGAGCAGTGCCGGACGGATGCCTGCCTGGTGGTGCCGGAAGGGACGAAGGTCGAGGCGCCGGTGGCCTTGCAGGTCATCGCGGGCGGTCCCCACGCGGTCTGCGAGTTCAACATCCCCCCGACGGTCTTCTCGTCGGCCTGGGAGGAGGCGTTCAAGTGGTTGGTGCAAAGCGGCCTTGAGTGCGCCGATCGCCCCTGCTACGAACTCTACCATGACGATTGCCGCGGACCGGTTTGCCGGTTTGATATCTGCATTCCGTTGGCGTAATTCGAGCTTGCGTCGAGCGGGGGGGGCTCGGTAGGGTAGGCCCCGACATGCTGGCGGTTGCATGGAGCGCCACGGCCGCCTGCAAGCGAGGACTTTGTGTAGGAGCTGCCCCTTGACATCGAACGACGACTACATCCTGGAAATCCTTGAAAACATGGGGCTGATCACGCGGGAACAGGCGGTTTTCGCGCGGAATGCCGCCAGCGAGCGGGACGAGGGGGTCATGGACATCCTCGCGGCGGAGGGGGTGGTCTCGAAGTCGGACATGCTCAAGGCGCTGGCCTCGCAATTCGGCATGGAGACGATCAGCCTGCAGGGACTGGACATTCCCCAGGAAGTGCTCGACATGGTGCCGGGGGACGTGGCCCAGCGCTACAAGGTGGTGCCGGTCTTCAAGAACGACAACGTGCTGACGGTGGCGCTGGGGGATCCGCTGGATGTCGATACCCTCGATGGCCTGCGCTACGTGCTGAAGAGCAACGTGGAAGGCGTGGTCGCGCCACCGGAGGAGATCGCCAAGGCCATCGCCAACTACTACGGGCGCTCCTCGGGGGCCGTGGAGTCGATGCTGACGGAGATCACCGAGGGCACGCTGGCGCTGCCCGACGAGGTTCAGCAACAGCTCGTGGCGGATGCGGATGTATCGGAGTCGGATGCGCCGATCATCAAGCTGGTCAGCCTGGTGATCATGGAAGCGTTCCGCAGTCGGGCGTCGGATATTCATTTGGAGCCGATGCCGAAAAAGTTCCGGGTGCGGTACCGCATCGACGGCGTGCTGCACGAGGTGGACAGTCCGCCCAAGCGCCTGCAATCGGCCATCATCAGCCGCGTGAAGATCATGGCGAACATGAGCATTGCGGAAAAGCGGGTGCCGCAGGACGGCCGCATTCAGATCAATGTGATGGGCCGGGACCTGGACCTGCGCGTATCGTCGATTCCGACGAATCACGGCGAGAGCATCGTGATGCGCATCCTGGACAAGGCCGGGATCGCGCTGGGCCTGCCGCAACTGGGATTTTTTGCCGACGATCAGCAGGTCTTCGAGCGCCTGATCGGGCTCTCCGACGGAATCCTGCTGGTGACGGGGCCGACGGGTTCGGGCAAGACGACGACGCTGTATGCCTGCCTGAACACGATCAACAAGCCCGACCGCAAGATCATCACGGTGGAAGACCCGGTGGAATACCAGATGAGCGGCATCAACCAGGTACAGGTGCGCACGGATATCGGCATGACGTTTTCGGCGGCGCTGCGAGCCATCCTGCGCCAGGCGCCGAACATCATCATGATCGGTGAAATTCGCGACCTGGAGACGGCGGAAATCGCGGTGAACGCCTCGCTCACCGGCCACTTGGTGTTCAGCACCCTGCACACGAACGACGCGCCCAGCGCAGTGACCCGTCTGATCGATATCGGGGTGAAGCCCTTCCTGGTGGCCTCGTCGACCCGGGCGATCATGGCGCAGCGCCTGGTGCGCCGGATTTGTGAAAAGTGCAAGGAGCCCTATCAGCCGCTGGAGACGGAATTGCGCCTGCTGGGGCCGGCGGCCAAGCAGCTGGAGAGCGCGGAATTGTTCCACGGCAAGGGCTGTGCGGACTGCCAGTTCACGGGCTACCGCGGCCGGCTGGGGATTTACGAAATCTTCCAGATCGACGACCAGGTCCGGAACCTGATTTTCGAACAGGTGTCGTCGACGGAACTGCGGACGAAGGCCCGCGAACTCGGGATGCGGACGCTGCGCGAGGACGGGCTGCGCAAGGTGGTGGCCGGCATGACCACCCTCGCCGAGGTGTTGCGGGTGACCATGGGAGACGTGAACTGATGAGCACGATGCAATCGTCGGAACTGGTGATGGATGACCTGCTGGAGCTGGCGTTCCAGGAGGGGGCCTCGGACCTGCACCTGGCGGTCGGGCTGCCGCCGGTCTTGCGCTTGCACGGCTCGCTGGCGCCGCTGGATGCGGACCCGCTGACGCCGACCGACACGGACCGCCTGATGCGCAGCATCACCAATGAGCAGCATCTGGCCAGCCTCGACAAGAACGGCGGATCGGATTTCGGGTTCAGTTTTGGCGACAAGGCGCGGTTTCGGGTCAGTATTTTCCGGCAGAAGGGCCATGTGGGCATTGTGCTGCGTCAGATTCCGTCGAAAATGCTGTCGTTGGAGGAAATCGGGCTGCCGGCGCAGATGCGCGACCTGCTGTTTCGTCCCCGCGGGCTGATTCTGGTGACGGGGCCGACGGGCTCGGGCAAGACGACGACGCTGGCGAGCATGCTCAACATCATCAACCACGAGCGGGATTGCCACATTGTGACGGTCGAAGACCCGATTGAATACTACCACCAGCACCGCAAGTCGGTGGTGACGCAACGGGAAATCGGGGTGGATGTGCCGACGTTCAAGGAAGCCCTCCGGCGGGCGCTGCGCCAGGATCCGGATGTGATCCTGGTGGGGGAAATGCGCGACCTGGAGACGATGGAAGCGGCGATCACGGCGGCGGAGACGGGGCATCTGGTGTTTGCCACGCTGCATACCACCGGGGCCGCGCGCACGGTGGACCGCATCGTGGATGCGTTCCCGACCAACCAGCAGGAGCAGGTGCGCACGCAGTTGTCGACCAGCATCGTGGCGGTGATTTCGCAAATCCTGATGCCCCGCAAGGATCAGGCCGGCCGGATTGCGGCCTTTGAAATTATGATCGCCACGCCATCGATCCGCTCCCTGATCCGCGACAACAAGACCTTCCGGATCACCTCCGACCTGCAGACCGGCGCGAAGTGGGGCATGCAGACGCTGGATGCGCACCTTCTGGAATTGTGGCGCGCGGGCAAGATCGCCTATGAGGAACTCATCACCAAGGCGCAGGATGTTGAGGAAGTCATGCAGCAAATCCGCAGCAAGTAACAGGCAGGGCAGGACGATGGCAGAATTCAGCGATATGTTTCTGGAGGAGCTGGTCCGCAACGGGGTTCTGGACCAATCCCAGGCCATGGAAGTGGTCGATGAGCACGAGCGCACCGGCCAGCCCACCCGGGAAACCGCGGTGGACATGGGCTTCATCTCCGAAGACCAGGGGCTGGACACCATCGCGCAGATGCTGGGGGCGGAGCGGGTGGACCTGGAGCACATGAGCATTCCGGCCGAAACCGTCCAGGCGGTCCCGGGCAGCGTGGCCCGCATGTACAGCGTGGTGCCGGTGGCGGCCGAGAACAATTCCGTCACCCTGGCGGTGTCGGATCTCATCAGCCCGGAGGTCAGCGACGAAATCGCCTTCGTGCTCTCCAAGGATATCCTGTTCGCGGTGGCGTCGCAGACGGAAATCGCCAATGCGATTTCGCGGTATTACGGCACCGAAGACGAGACGATGAAGGACATGCTCTCGAGCCTGGAGGGCGAGCTGGAGGGGGCGGGGGATCTGCTGGAAAGCGGGGCGCGATTGGAGGATCTGGCCTCGGTCGAGGCCGCAGCCAATTCGCGGCCGGTGGTGAAGTTCGTCAATCTGGTGCTCTATCAGGCGGTTCAGGACCGGGCGTCGGACATTCATTTCGAGCCGTTCGAGGACGAGTTCAAGATCCGTTACCGCGTGGACGGGGCGCTCTACGAGATGGCCCCGCCGCCGCGCCATCTGGCGTTGCCGGTTACCTCGCGCCTGAAGGTGATCTCGGGGCTGAACATTGCCGAACGGCGGGTGCCCCAGGACGGCCGCATCCAGCTCCCGGTGGCGGGCCGGATGATCGACTTCCGCGTCTCCACCCTGCCGACGCAGTTCGGCGAGAGCGTGGTGCTGCGCGTGTTGGATCGCAGCGTGGTTTCGCTGGATCTCGAAAACATCGGCATGCCCGATGACGTCTATCAGTACTTTGGCGAGGACATCGCCAAGCCCAACGGGATTGTCGTGGTGACGGGTCCGACGGGTTCGGGCAAAACGACGACGCTGTACTCGGCGCTGCGGCGATTGAACACCGTGGAGCACAAGCTGCTGACGGCGGAAGAGCCCGTGGAATACGAAATCGACGGCATTGTGCAGGTGCCGATCCACGAGTCGATCGGCGTGACGTTTGCGCGCGTGCTGCGCGCCTTCCTGCGCCAGGACCCCGACATCATCATGGTGGGTGAAATCCGCGACATCGACACCTCGGAAATCGCGATCCAGGCCTCGCTGACGGGCCATCTGGTGTTCAGCACGCTGCACACCAACGACGCGGCCGGCGCGGTGACGCGACTGATCGACATGGGCGTGGAGCCCTTCCTGATTGCCTCCACCCTCGAGGCGGTGCTGGGGCAGCGGCTGGTGCGGACGATCTGCAACAACTGCAAGACGGAATACCAGCCGACGCCGGATCTGCTGGAGCAACTGGGCATGACCGAACAACAGGTGGGCGGTCGGCCGTTCTTCTACGGCGCCGGCTGCTCCTATTGCAACCAGACGGGCTACAAGGGCCGGCGCGGCATCTATGAATATCTGCGCGTGCGCGATCCGATCCGAGAATTGATCAGCCAGCGCAAGCCCACGCTGGTGATTCGCGACAAGGCCATTGAGTTGGGCATGCGGACCCTGCGCGAAGACGGCATCCGCTGCATCCTGGATGGCTATACCACCGTGGAAGAGATTTTGAAGTATACGTGAGGCGTGGATCGGCCGGGGCCGAGGGCGGTCCGGGCCGGCCGGCGAAAGGAAGAGTCAGCATGGCACGGTTCAAGTTTACGGCGTTGGATTCCAAGGGCAAGGAAGTGCATGGCGAGATCGACGCCGACAGCCAGTCGGCGGCGGTGGCGCGGATCCGGGAGAAGCAGTATTTTCCGACCAAGGTCGAAGAACTATCGCCAGGCGGCGCGGCGCCGGCCCGCAAGGCCGGCGGCTCCAAGGGCGCGATGCAGATGGAGATCAAGCTGCCGAAGTTCTTGCAGGGGCGGGTCAAGTCCAAGCAGTTGACGACCTTTACCCGGCAGATGTCCACGCTGGTGAATGCCGGCCTGCCGCTGATGCGGGCCCTGCGCGTGCTGCAACGGCAGGAAAAGAATGTGCGGCTGAAGGATTCCGTCAGCCAGATGGCGGAAAGCATCGAGTCGGGCAGCACGTTTGCGGAAGCCCTGGCGGCCCACCCGAAGATCTTCGATCGACTGTTTGTCAACATGGTCAAGGCCGGCGAAATCGGCGGCGTGCTCGATGTGGTGCTGGCCCGCTTGGCTGAATTCCAGGAAAAGGCCGAAAAGATCCGCGGCAAGGTCAAGAGCGCGATGACCTATCCGGTCGTGGTGCTGGTGATGGCGGTCTCGATTTTGATCTTCCTGATGATGTTCATTGTTCCGAAATTCGCAGAAATTTTCAGCGACATGATGGGGGGCGCGGGCATGCCGATGCTGACCCAGTTCGTCATGAACGCCAGCGATACGCTGGTGCACCGCTTCCCGGTCGTGGTGATTGCGATCATTGCGCTGGTCGTGATCATCAAGCTGCTGGCCAAGACCGAAAAGGGCCGCTACGCCCTCGACCAGTTCAAACTGCACGCCCCGGTGTTCGGCAACCTGGTCAGCAAGAACTCGATTTCCCGTTTTACGCGCACGCTGGGCACCCTGATGGCGGCCGGCGTGCCGGTGTTGCAGGCCCTGAACATTGTGAAGGAAACGGTGGGCAATGAAGTGATTTCCAAGGCGGTCGGCACCATCCATGACGCCGTGAAGGAAGGTGAAAACATGGCCCCGCCGATCGCGTCCTCCAAGGTCTTCCCGCCTATGGTGGTCAGCATGGTGGAAGTCGGCGAGGAAACCGGCGCCCTGCCGGACATGCTCATGAAGATCGCGGATTCCTACGACGACGACGTCGACAATGCCGTGGCCTCGATGACCTCCATCATCGAGCCGCTGCTGATCATCTTCCTGGCCGTGGTCGTCGGCACGATCGTGATCGCCTTGTTCATGCCGCTGGTGTCGATCATCGGCGGGCTGAGCGGGTAATCGCCGCTGGCGCGCAGCGGAATTCGGGGGACCGGGATGTTCTGCGGTCGGTGGAGACGTTTGCGGGATTGTGGAGACCCGACGCCCTCGTCGGGAGTTGGCTGCAGACCCAAGCCACTTGCGGGACGGGGGCGTCTCGTCTCCAAATTCGTGTTTGTGGAGCCCCGCCGCCCTGAGGGGAGTTGGACGCGGCTTGAGGATCAGAGGGCAGTAGCCCCGCAGAGGCGCCATGCGCCCCGGACCTTGTTCCCGCGCGAAAGGCGCTTGAAACGGAACGGGAGTTCAGTCATGATGAGGGGCATGGCGATGATTCACATGGCGCCGGACTTGCACGAGAAGCTGAGCACGCTGTCGGCGGATGCCCAGTATGATTTGTCGTGCGCGTGCGGCGGAGCCCCGGGGGATTCGCGTCGGCGGGGGCTGGACAACCGCTGGCTGTATCCCGTGACGTTGGCGGAGGGCGGCCGCAGCCTGTTGTTCAAGACCCTGGTCTCCAATGTGTGCCGCAATGACTGCAAGTATTGTCCGCTGCGCACGGGGGCCGATGGAACTCGGCGGTGCTCGATGACGCCGGAGGAAATCGTTCGCGCCTTTTTGCCCTATTGGCGGTCGGGGCAGGTGATCGGCCTGTTCCTGACCAGCGGAGTTTGCGGGAATCCGGATGCGGCGATGGACCGGATGCTGGCGGCGGCGGAATTGCTGCGCCGGCGGGAACGCTACCGGGGAATCATGCACCTGAAGATCATTCCCGGGGCGTCGGATGCGGCGATTGAGCGCGCGCTGCAACTGGCGACGGCGGTCTCGTTGAACATTGAGACCGCGGGGGAGGCGCACTTTGCCCGGTTGACGGCGCGCAAGGATTACCGGCAGGCGGTCATTGCGCCGCTGAAGCGCATCGCGGAACTCACCGCCAAGGGCGCGCGCTACCAGCGGGTGAAGACCAGCACGCAGTTCGTGGTGGGAGCTTCGGATGAAACCGACCGCGAAGTGGTCCGCTATATGGGCGGACTCTATGACCGGCTCGGGATGAATTGCATCTTTTTCAGCGCCTATCAACGGGGATTGGGGGATCCGGGGCTTCCCGGCGAAAACAGTTCCGCCAGCAACGCCGACTTGCTGACACGGGAACACCGGCTCTACCAGGTGGATTTCCTGCTGCGCAAATACCGCTTTGGCGCGGAGGAGATCGGGTTCGATGGGCAGGGAAATCTTCCTCTGGATGTCGATCCCAAGGAATACTGGGCTCGGCATCACCCCGAGCGGTTTCCGGTGAATGTGAATCATGCTCAACGGGAGGAGTTGCTGCGGGTGCCGGGGCTGGGGCCGGTGGCGGTGAAGAGAATTCTGGCGGTCCGCAAGGGCCGCGGGCGCGTTTCCAGTCTGGAAGCGCTGGGCGTCCGAGGGGCCATGGCCCGCAAGGCGTCCGGATGGATCACGACCTAGGGGGGGGCGGGTTTCGTTGACCGCCTGAGCCCGGCCCGGGATCTTCCTTGATCCGGCGCAGGGCGGTCCGCAGCGAATGGCGCCGGCCGGCCAGATGGATGTCGGCATCGCCGCCGACCAGCGCGGCTTGGAGCGGGGCAACCAGTCGCGCGGGATCTTCCGGGCGCGGAATGGTCAGGGTGCAGTGCCAGGAGCCGGCCAGGTCTTCTTCGCCGGGGCGGGGCTGCAGGGCCGAGCCGGCGAGCACGGGGCGGCGGGACCGCCGGGCGCGAGCCACGAGCCCCCCGCCGAACCAGCCGGCGAAGCTCAGGGGCGTATCGATCAGAACCAGTTCCGCCGGGGGAAACTCATCCAGCAGGCGCCGGCCGGTGGCCCGGTGGCGTCGGGACCAGCCTTCCTGGGGCACGGGCAGCGCCGCCAGGCCGCCGCGGTCCGCGATTCGCCGGATGATCTCAGCGGCGGGCTTTCCATCTTCAAGGGGTTCGTCAATGAACAGGGCGTTGACGTGGATGGATTCGGCGGTTTGGATCTGCCGGCCGGCCAGGATCCAGAGGTCGCGATGATCCGGGAGATGGCGGATTTTGACGCCGCCGGCGGGATCCCAGGCGGCGATGCGCCAGCGATCGCCGGGCAGCCGGATTTCGTCCTGGGCCAGCGACTGAAAAAAAGCGCCGTTTCGAGGTTCGGCCAGGCACAAAACGCGCAGGTCGGTGGGGGTCCGGCGGGGCATCTGGTCCAGCGCGGCCAGGAAGAGGCGCGAGAAATCGTGGCAGGGATCGATGCGCACCAGCGCATCCAGGTGAAGGCGCAGAGGCTTCATTCCACGACGGCTCCCGTATCGGGCGGGTGGAGGGCTTCCACAGTTTGCGGGGACAGGGTGAACCGGAGATCGCGCCCGCGCAACATGGCGTTTCGATTGCCACCGGGAGAGTGTTCGGAGCCCACCACCAGCGTGACGGCCAATCCGCTCTGCCCCTGCAGGCGGAGGGTAACCGTCAGGTAGGGGGAGGCAAAACCGTCATCGGCGGATTCGGCGCCGCTGGGCAGGAGCTGTTCAGCTCGCAGGGGCGTCATCGCTTCCATGAGGCGCGCGATCCAGGGCTCGGCCGGGGTCCATTGGCCGGTCGCGGGATCCCGGTCCGCCCGAATGCTGGAGTGATTGTATTGCACCTGGATCGAAGCGATGTCGTTGGTGGGGATGGAGAAAATGTCGCGGGAGCGGTAGAGCAGGGGATCGATCGGAAATTCCAGAAGTCGCGCCGGGGACGAAATCGAGACGGCGGAGTCGCCATCGATCTCGGTCCGGACGCGATCCGGCTGGTCGGGCATCGGGCTCAGGCGCAGGATGACGGGCGGCAGGCGGGCATCCTGGCGTTCGATGTGCAGCACCCGAGTGGCGGGAGGCTGCGGGTCGGGCGTCGCGGATTCAAAGGCGACCAGACGGACAGCGCTCCAGGACTGGAGGAGCGCCTCCACGGCGTGGGCTTCGGCCGGGGCGCGAAGGGGTTCGAGAATCTCCCAGCCGCCGGCCCCGTCGCGGGCCAGTTCCAGGACCTGCTCGCCTTGTTCGATTCGAAACGTCCGAATGCCCTCGGCCGCCAACCCGGGGATGTGCCGGTCGCGGAGATCTTCGGGACGAATCAGCAAGGCCTGTCGGACGGACTGGGGCACGGCATAGACGGAGGGTTCGGCCTGCAGGCGGGCAAAGACCAGGGTGGGGGCGTTGGGCAGGGGATCGCCAAAGGCGAGCATTTGGGAGCCTTCGCCGGAGTCGGCGTTGAGCAAAGCGGTGATGGCGGCCTGGGGGTCGAGGCCGTAGGGGGCCAGATCGCTGACGCCATCCTGGACGAACTGAACGATGGAACAGGCCAGGAGTTGCTCGATCAGTCCGGAGACCGCGGCCGAATCGGCGCGGGCACTGAAGGGCTGAAACAGCCGCCACTGGCCGCGGGCATCGCGGGCAAGCTGAATGAATCCGGAGGGGCCGCGGATGTCCAGTCGGTGGATGGCGGCCGGCGCGCCCGTGAGCAGAGACCGGTCGCGCAGAGTTTCCGGGCTGGCCGGGAGCAGGTCGATGACACTGGTGGAGACGCGGGCGAGGCCGGGGTGGTCGGATTGGCGGACGTAGACGCCGTCGCCGAGGGGCGTGCGTCGGCCGATCAGAATCCAGTTGGTGGTGACGCCTTCGATGATGGCGATGCTGGCACGGGGTTCATCCAGCCCGTAGGGGGCATAGGGATGCTCGGCGCGACGGGGCGGCAGGATGATGTTCCCGCGCGGGAGTTCTTGCAGGGCCCCCAGCAGTCGCTCGATCGCGACCGAGTCGGCGCGGGCGGAAATGGGATGCCGCAGGTGCCAGCGTCCGGCCTGCCGGTGGCATTCGAGGGTCAGTTGGGCGGACTGGATCACGAGGCGGTCCACCCGTTCGGCATCGAAGCGAAACGCACGGCGGGCCTGCTCCAGGCGCTGGCGTTCATCGGTGTCGTCCCGGTCCCAGAACGCGATCAGCAGCGCCAGCAAGGCGGCCACCAGGGCGAGGATGCCGGTCAGTCGGACGTTCATAGGGTTCGCCTCCGGCGCCACAGCAGGATCAGTCCGGCCAGGGCGACCAGGGCCGGCGGGGCCACGACGGCCAGGATGAAGAGCCGTTGCGCCTGGGTGCGGTTCATGGCCAGGCGCAGTTCATCCAGCGGGCGCGGGGCGATGGCCAGGAGGTCTTCGCGTTCGAGCAGCCAGTTGACGGTATTCAGGAAAAAGTCGGCGTTGGCGCCAGTGAGCCCGCCATTGGAGGCAAAGGCGGAATCGCCAACCACGGCCAGGCGCGTGGGCAGGATTTGCACATGCACGCCGGGCACGGGGCCGCGTTCGATCGCCACGGCAATCGGCACGGGGCCGGGCACATCCACTTGCGGATCGAATCGCGGAGCGGCGTCATCCGGGGCGAACTCTGCCCAGCCGGCGGCGGAACTGACGGCCAGGGGATGGACGGTGGGTTTGTCCCCGCCCATGGAACCCGGCAACGGGCGGATGGACCGGGGCAGATAGAAAACCGTGGCCAGCCCCTGCAGGGGGGTGGTGACGGGATGGTCGGGATAGGTCGTCAAGTAGAGATCCCGGCCGCCGAGAGTCTGCTCGGGATCGATCACCACATCGTCGCCAAGCTGCACGCCCCAATTGCGCAGGAGGGGTTCGAGTCCGGTGGACGCGCGGGCATCCAGCAGCAGCAACAGTCGGCCCTTGCGGTCGAGATAGTCGCGAATGAGCGCCAGTTCAAATGGCGCCAATTCGCGCGTCGGCCCGGCGATCACCATGAGGGCGCAATCTTGGGGGATCGTCCGGGCGGCGCCCAGGTTGAGCACTTCCACATCCAGGTTGTCGTCGCGCATGCGCGCCGCAATCCGCGAATAGCCATTGCGCCGATCGAAATCCAGCGGGGACCGTTCGCCATGGCCCTGGATGAAATGAACCGTGGGCCGGACGGTCTGCGTCAAGGCGAACAGGGCGCTGCTCAAGACCTGCTCACCCCGGAACAGGACGGGTCCGGGGTCGGCCGCCTCGCGGTCGGACGGAGTTTCGGTCAGCTCGTCGATGGGAATGGCTCGGTAGCGGTTGCCGATCTCGACCACGAGGCACTCGCCCCCATCCAGTTGAAACTGGCGCACGAGCTGCTCGGCGCTCGCCAGGTCGCGATCCGGATCGACGGATTCAACCGAGACGTTGCCGTTGGCGGCATATTCGCGCAGCAGTTTCGCGATGGCGGGGCGCAGATCGTTGTCGCGCCGCATGAGGACATGCAGGCGGACATCTTCGGACAGGGTATCGAGCAGTTGAAGGGTCCGGGGCGAGAGCGCGGCGACGGAATGCGGGCTCCAGTGCAGCCGGGCGTAATAGCCGCGCGACAGGTGCAGGACCATCAGGAAAATCGCCGTGGCGAGCAGCAGCATGGCGGCGAGATTCGCACGCAGCAGGCCCCGTCGGACGCGGCTGGAGAGGAGAGGGGGGGGAGACGAGGGGGCCATGGTCATCCGCGCAGGCGGCGCGCCTCCAGGATCCGAATGGCCACGAACAACAGCAGGAGGGTTGCGCCGAGATACCCGACCACCGCCCGCGTATCGATGACGCCCGCGGCAAAGTCCTGCATGTTTTGGGGCGACGACAGGAACTGGACCAGCCCATCCGGGAGTCCCTTGGGCGGTTGCACCCCCAGCAGGCCGGGCGCGACCAGAATGCCGGCGCTGGCCAGGCTGGCCATGGCTGCGGAAATCTGATGGGTCGCCAGCAGCGAGCAGAGCAGGCCCAGCGCGATGAAGCAGGCGCCAACGAGCGCGGCGCCCAGATAGCCGCTGGCGACCGGCCCCCAAACCAGCGTCGACACATCGGCGCCGGACCCGCGCAGCAGGGGGCCGTAGGCGACAGTGGGCAGCCAGAGCAGCAGGAACAGGAAGAACGCGCCGAAGAACTTGGCGAGCACCACCTGGGTTTCGGTGATGGGCGCCGACATCAGCACTTCAAGCGTGCCCTGCCGGTTTTCCCCGGCGAACAGGCGCATGGTCAGCAGGGGGGGGGCCAAAAGCATGGCCAGCCAGAACCAGTCCGAGCCAAACAACACCCCCGTCAAGTGGCCGCCGGCGGGGTCCCGCGCCAGTTGGGTGATCAGGACCCAGAACGACATGCCGGTGACCAGCAGGAAGAAGATGCCGGCGACATAGGCCATGGAGGTGTGGAAATAGGCACTGATTTCGCGGCGCAGGAGTGTCAGAAAAGCCTTCATTCGGAAGACCTCGCGGTGGGGTTGCGCACTAGGGGCGGCAAGGTGGTCAGGCGCAGATAGGCCTCTTCCAGCGTGCGGGTGGCGTAGGTTTCCCGCAGGCCTTCGGGGGAATCCGCCGCGGCAAGCCGTCCGGCGGTGAGCACCACCACGCGCTGGCACAGGTCCTCGGCCTCGGTCAGGATGTGGGTCGAAAACAGGATGGCGCAGTGTCGGCCGAGGTCGCGCAGCACGTCGCGCACGCTCTGGCTCTGGCCCGGATCCAGGCCCGACGTCGGCTCGTCCAGCAGGAGGACATCGGGGCGATGCAACAGGCAGTCGGCCAGGCCGGTCCGTTGCCGGTATCCCCGCGACAGGGTCCCGATGATCCGCCGCGAGGCGTCGCCCAGGCCGCACTGGTCCATGCAGTCGCGCAGCCGGCCGGCCAGCCGCGTCCCGCGCAACCCGTGCAACTTCCCCCGAAAGCGCAGGTAGTCGACCACGCGCATTTCCGGATAGAGGGGGACCTGTTCGGGCAGGTAGCCGATCCGCCGGCGGACGTCCATCCACTGCGTCAGGGTGTCGAACCCCGCGATGCGCACGGATCCCGTCGAGGGGGCCAGTCCGCCGGCCGCAATGCGCAGGGTGGTGGTCTTGCCCGACCCGTTGGGCCCCAGGAGGGCGACCGTTTCGCCGCGGTTCACCGAAAACGACACGCCGGCCAGCGCCACACACCGGGGAAAGCGGCGGGTGACCTGCTGCACATCGATTAACCGTTCGGCGTCGTCCATGAAGGGAATTCCAGCCGCCCATCCTAGCGGCCGTGCCGGAGCGAATCAATCCTTATGGCCGGATCCCCCCGGCCGGAGGGTCCGGCGTGTGGCGCATCATCACGGATTTCCAGTTGGATGGGGCCGCGGGATCGAGTAGGCTGGATGCGTATGAACATCTACTCGAAAGGCACGACCATGAAATCGACGTTGTTTCTGTTGGCATGGATTCCGGTCGCGGCCCTGGCCGCGGGTCCGCAGGTCACGATCTATAACGACGGCTTCGCCACCGTGAAGGAGGACCGCACGCTCACCCTCGCCGAAGGCACCTCGGAAATCCGCGTGACGGACATGTCCCGCCTGCTCGAGCCGGATTCGGTCATGATCCGCGAGATGGGCGCAGAGCCCTTCGGTTTGCGGATCCTGGAACAGAGCTTCGTGAACGATCCGCTGACGGAAGGGCTGATGCTGCACCAGCTCGAAGGGCAGGTGGTGCGGTTCGAGGAGAAGCGCAAGGACGGCTCGGTGAAGGAGCATGCGGGCCGGGTGATCCGCAGCGGCTACATCCCGGGCGGCGGAGCGGAGCAGCCCATCGTGGAGGTGGACGGCGCGGTGCGCTTTTCGCTGCCCGGGCAACCCTTGTTCGAAGGCATCGACCCCCAGGCCTTCCTCAAGCCCTCGCTGGTTTGGCAGATCGGTTCGCGCAAGGCCGGTGAATGCCCGATTGAGGTCGCCTATGTGACCGGCGGCATGGAGTGGGAGGCCACCTACAACCTGGTGGCGCCCGCCGAAGGGGAGGACGAATACGACTTCTCCGGCTGGATCTCGCTGCGGAACAACACGGGCAAGGACTTCGTCGAGGCGGACGTCAAATTGATCGCGGGCGACGTCCAGAAGATCCAGCCCCCGATGCCCCGGGCGGCGAGAGGGCGCATGATGGTCGCCATGGCGCCCATGGAAGAGGCCCTGCCCGACCAGCGCGCGTTTGATGAGTTTCACCTCTATACGCTGCCGCGCCCCGTCCGGCTGCGCAACAACGAACTCAAGCAGGTCGAATTCATCCGCGCCAGCGGCGTGAAGGGCGTGCGCTACTACACCTACAACCCGATGGTCGGCTACCGCTGGGGCGGGGGACGCAGCGCGAATGTCGATCCGGACTACGGGGTCACCGCCGACAAGAAGGTGGGCGTGCGCATCGAGATCGAAAACCGCGAGGACAACCGGCTGGGCGTTCCCCTGCCCAAGGGCCGCCTGCGCCTCTATCGCACCGACTCGGTGGATGGCCGCCGCGAGTTCACCGGCGAGAACCAGATCGATCACCTGCCCCGGAACGAGAAGCTCAAGCTCGACATGGGCAGCGCCTTCGACCTGGTCGGCGAGCGCAAGCGCACGGATTTCTCGGTCGATACCACCGGCAAGCGCATGACCGAATCGTTTGAAATCCGCCTGCGCAACCGCAAGGAAACCGATGCCGTGGAAATCCGCGTGGTCGAGCCGCTGTATCGCGGCGCCAACTGGAAGATCACCCGGGCCAGCATGGAGTTTGAGAAGATCGATTCCACCACCATGGAGTTTCGCGTGCCGGTGCCGGCCGATGGCGAAGCCGTCGTGACGTATTCGGTATCCTATACGTGGTGAGCGGGATCGGGATCAAGGGCGCCGCCGCGCGCCAAGGTTTTCCACGCTGTGGAAAATCAGTTTCCATGGCGTGGAAAAAACGGAGATCTTTTTTCCATGGCGTGGAAAAAATCGGCTGGAATTTTCCATGCTGTGGAAAATGTTTTTCCATGGCGTGGAAAAAATGAGAGAACGTTTTCCATGGCGTGGAAAACCGGGAGATTTGAATGAATCGATGGACGAACCGATTGGCTCTGATGGTGATGGCGGCAGGTTTGGCGGGAACGGGACACGCCCGGCCGGTGATCCAGCACGACCCGATTCCCGTGGCCCGCAAAGGCGAGCCCCTCGGGGTTCGGGCGACCGCTCGCGATGCCGCCGCCCGCATTGAATCGGTCGCGCTGTTCTATGCGGCCTCGCGCGGGACGACGCCGTTTCGCCTGGCGATGTCGAGCTCGGGCGCCGGGGTGTGGTTTGCCACGATTCCCGGGCACATGATCGGCCCGGGGGAGGAACTGCTGTACTACATCCAGGCAGAGAACGCCGACGGCGAATCCCAGGAGACCGAATGGCACACGGTGCGGGTGGTGGATTCGGGCGTGGCGCCGGCCGCCATCCCGGCCGCCAGCGATGTGGCCCGCCAGGCGCACGCGGATGCCACCGCGGCCGCGGCCGCCGCCGCGGCTTTGCAACCCGAACCCGACGTCAAGCCGGCGCGCAATCGCTATCTGGTTCCGGCCGCCGTGATCGTGGGCGGGGCGGTCGCGATCGGAGGAGCCTATGCCATCGCCGAGCGAAACAGCGGCGGCGGAGGGGGCGGGGGGGGCTCTCCGGCGATCACCAATGCCAACTTCGGGGGATCGTTCAGCCTGTGCTTCACCCCCACCTCCGAAACCAACACGGTGACGGTCTGCGATAGCGGGCTGGGCAATGTGTACATCCGCGAAGGCGCGGTCGAGGTGATCGGGCTGTGGAGCGCCGAGGTGTTTACGACGTCGCTCAATGGCAGCGTCTTCTCCGTGGCGCGCACCGTGCCCGCCACGCTCGTCTTTCCCGAAGCCTACCTGATCCTGTCGGGAGAAATCCAGGGCGAGGCCTGTACGGTGCGAATCAACGGCTATTCGAGGGATGCGGAGAATCCCGGCGACTTCAGCGGATTGCTCAATGCCACCCGGAGATAATGGATGAAACAATCCGCATTTTTGGAATTGGCGGAAACCCGGCGCAGCGTGCGGGCCTACAAGCCCGATCCGGTGCCCGAGGAGCTTCTTCAGCAGGTGCTGGAAGCCGGACGGCTCGCCCCGTCGGCCGTGAACAAGCAGCCGTGGCGCTTTATCGTGGTGCGCGAGGAACTCAACCGCCGGTCGCTGGGTGCGGCCTATGCCCGCGAGTGGTTCTGGAAGGCGCCGGTCATCATCGCCGTCTGCATTCTGCCGGGGGATGCCTGGGTGCGGGGATTCGACGGACAGAACTTCGCCAGGGTCGACGGCGCGCTGGCGCTGGATCACATGACGCTCGCCGCCGCCGAACTCGGCCTGGGCACCTGCTGGATCGGCGCCTTCGACCCCGCCGCCGCCCGCGAGATTCTCGGTCTGCCCGACGGCGTCGAGATCGTCGGCATGACGCCGCTGGGCTTCCCCGACGTCGAGCCCAACCCCCGGCCCCGCTCGCGCCGCCCGCTCAGCGAAACCGTCCTGCGCGAACGCTGGGGGTGACGGCCCCCCGGGTCATGAAAACCCCCGAGCCCACCCCGGATGGCACGACGGAGATTGCCGGAGCTTGTTCGGATGGGTTGTAGCCATGGCTGATTTCAAACTGATCTCGGAGTTCAAGCCCACGGGCGACCAGCCCCAAGCCATCGCCGCCCTGGTGGAGGGATTCGCCTCCGGGCGCCGCTTCAAGACCCTGGAGGGCGTGACGGGATCGGGCAAGACCTTCACCATGGCCAATGTCCTGGCCCAACTGGCCGTGCCCACCCTGGTGATCAGCCACAACAAGACCCTGGCCGCCCAGCTCTATTCCGAGCTCAAGGAGTTCTTCCCGAACAACGCCGTGGAATACTTCGTCAGCTACTACGACTACTATCAGCCCGAGGCCTACATCCCGCAGACGGATACCTACATCGAGAAGGATGCCAGCATCAACGAGGAGATCGAGCGGCTGCGCCTGGCCGCAACCGATGCGCTCATCCATCGCGACGATGTCATCATCGTGGCGTCGGTCTCGTGCATCTATGGCCTGGGATCGCCCGAGGACTACCGCGGAATGCTGGTGACCCTCCGGGCGGGCGAGGCGTTTCCGCGCGACGAGATCATGCGCAAGCTGGTGGAGGTTCAATACACGCGCAACGACCTGGCCGCCCTGCCCGGCACCTTCCGGGCGCGCGGCGACACCCTGGATGTGTTCCCGTCCTACAGCAAAGACGGCGTGCGCATCGAGTTCTTCGGCGATGTCATCGAGAGCCTGCGGCGGATCGATCCGTTGACGGGCAAAACGCTCCAGACCTTCGACCACACCACCATTTCGCCCGCCAAGCATTTCGTGATGCCTGCCGAAAAACTCCAGCCCGCCACCGAGCGCATCGTGGCCGAAATGGAGGCGCGGGTCGCCGAACTCGAAAGCCAGAATAAGCTGCTGGAAGCCCAGCGATTGCGGATGCGCACCACCTTCGACATGGAAATGCTCCGCGAGGTCGGCTATTGCAGCGGCATCGAAAATTACTCCGGCCCCCTGTCCGGGCGCCCGCGCGGGTCGCGCCCCTATACGCTGATGGATTTCTTTCCCGAGGGGTTCTTGACCATTGTGGACGAGTCGCATGTCACCCTGCCGCAGATCCGCGGGATGTTCAACGGCGACCAGGCCCGCAAACGAACCCTGGTCGAGCATGGCTTCCGGCTGCCATCCGCGCTGGATAACCGGCCCATGAATTTTGACGAGTTCATGGGAGTGGCCGGCCGGATCCTGTTCACCTCCGCCACTCCGGGATCGCTGGAAAAGCAGTTGGCCGGTGAACCCGTCCGGCAGGTGATCCGTCCCACCGGCATTCTCGATCCGCGGGTCGAGGTCCGGCCCCTGGCGGGGCAGGTGGATGACCTGATCGAAGAAGTCCGCCTGTGCGCCGAGAAGAAAGAACGGGTGCTGGTCACCACGCTCACGAAAAAGACCGCAGAAGACCTGTCCGCCTACCTGCAGAATATCGGCATCCGATCGAAGTATCTGCACTCGGATATCACCGCGCTGGACCGCGTCGCCATCCTGCGCGGGCTGCGCAAGGCCGATTTCGACTGCCTGATCGGCATCAACCTGCTGCGCGAGGGCCTCGATCTGCCCGAGGTCGCCCTGGTGGCGGTGTTGGATGCCGACAAGGAGGGCTTCCTGCGCAGCGAGACCTCGCTCATCCAAACCGCCGGCCGCGCGGCCCGGCACCTGGAAGGGCGGGTCATTCTGTACGCCGACCAGATCACCGATTCCATGCGGCGGATGATCGATCTGACCGGCGACCGCCGGCGCGTCCAGGAGGCCTATAACCTGGCCAAAGACATCACGCCCCAGAAAATCCAGAAGGCCATCAGCGAAAGCCTGGCCCAGGCCGAAAAGGCCCATGAGGTCGAAGAATACGTCGTGAAGGAAGCCGGCGAGGATTACGATGTCGTGCAGGTGATCGCGGAGATGGAACGCGAAATGGCCGAGGCCGCCGAGGCCATGGAATTCGAGCGCGCCGCCCTCCTGCGCGACCAGATGTTCGAACTCAAGCGCACCGAGAACCCTTTCAAGGGCGTCGTGCAGGAAAAGCCGCGCAAGCCGACGGTCTACAAAATGAAGAACAAACCCCGCCTTCCCCGGCGGAAGAACCCATGAGCTTTGGGGTCAGCCCTTGAATCTTGAATCTTCAGATTCAAGATTCAAGGGCTGACCCCGACTGGAGGAACGAATCATGAGCGAAGACGTAGTGGCATTGGAGAGGGATCCTGAAATCCGCGAGGTCATTGCGCGGGCGTTGGCCGAGGATGTGGGGCCGGGGGATGCGACGACCCTGGCGCTGGTGGATGCACAGGCTACCGCTTCCGCCCGGATCGTCGCACGCCACGAGTTGGTGGTCGCGGGCGTCGGCGTGGCGGCCGAGGTGTTCCGCATGGCGGAGCCGGCACTGCAGGTGGAGTGTTTGGCCGCAGACGGCGAGGCGGTCGGCGCCGGCACGGCCGTCCTGCGCGTGCAGGGTCCGGCCCGCGCCCTGTTGACCGCCGAACGCACCGCCCTGAATCTGCTCCAGCGGATGTGCGGCATCGCCACGGCCACGGAATGTCTGGTGCGGATCGTGCTGGATTACGGCACGATGATTCTGGATACGCGCAAGACCGTCCCCGGATTACGACGGCTCGACAAGCATGCCGTGAGATGCGGCGGCGGTACCAATCATCGCATCGGCCTGCACGATGCCATCCTGATCAAGGACAACCATCTGGCCTTCTGGCGGCAGACGCGGCAGGGAACGTTGGCGGATGCGGTGTCGGCGGCGCGGGCCGCCTATCCGGGGTTGAAGATTGAAATCGAGATGGACACCCTGGAGCAGTTGCAGGAGGCCTTGCCCGGCAAGCCGGATTGGGTGCTACTTGACAACATGCCGCCGGAAACCGTCGCCGAGGCCGTTCTGCTTTGCGGGGGGCTCTGCAAGACCGAGGCCTCCGGCGGCATCACCAAAGACAACATCCGCGAATATGCCCGCGCCGGCGTCACGGCGATCTCGGTCGGTGCGCTGACGCATTCGACCCAGGCGGCGGATCTCGGACTGGACTTTTGAGTGATTCCCGGATATCCATGCCGCTGGCTGGCGGAGACGGCGTCGACTAACGACGTGGCCCGTGACTGGGCGCTGGCGGGAGCGCCGGACGGGGCGCTGGTTGTGGCCGGGCGCCAGACTCGCGGGAAGGGGCGGCGCGGGCGCCAATGGGTTTCGCCGGCGGGGGCGGGTGTGTATGCCTCGTTCATTCTGCGCCCGGACTGGCCAGCCATGCACGCCCCGGCACTGGCGATCTGGAGCGGCCTGGCCGTCTATCGCGCCTTGGCGAACATCGGCCTTCAGCACCTCCGGATCAAGTGGCCCAACGATGTCCTTGCCCGCGGCCGCAAGATCGCCGGCATTCTGGTGGAACCGCGGATTGGCGGGGATCGCATGGAGTTCGCCGTGGCGGGCATCGGCATCAATGTGCGCATGCTCGCAACTGATTTTCGGGATGACCTGCGGCCAACCGCGACGTCTTGCCTGCGGGAAGGGCATGCGGTGACGGTTGACCAAGTGCTGAAGGAGTTGATACGATCCATGCCAGCGGTCGGGGCGATGCCGCTGGACGCGATGCGCGCGGCCTGGATCGCCGCGGGCGCGAAGGAAGAGGATCCGGAGCTATGAGCATCTTGACGGTCAACATTGGCAACTCCCGTACGGCGGTGGGTTGGTTTTCGCGCGGCAAGATCCGGCGTTCGGCCCGGACGGAGACCATCACCCCGGTGATTCTCGAGGCGGTGGCCAACGACGAGGTTCCTGACGGGATCTGCATCGGGTCGGTGGTGCCGCAAGCCAACCGGGCGTGGGGCCGGCTGATCAAGTCCCTGTTTCCGCGTGTGCCGATGCTGTGGGTCGATCACCGGTTGGAGTTCGGGATGAAGCTGAACCTGAAGCGTCCGGACCAGGCGGGGCAGGACCGGTTCGCCGATGCCGTCGCCGGCGCGGAGATGTGCGGCACGCCCTGCATTGTCTGCGATTTCGGCACCGCCAGCACCTTCAACCTGGTGCTGCCGCGACGCGGCTTTGTCGGCGGCGTCATCGCCCCCGGCTACGGGATGTGGTTTGACGCCCTGAGCGAGGCCGCCCAGTTGCCGAGGTTGAAGCCGCGCGGCATCCAACTCAAGACCGGCCGCAATACCGAGGAGGCCATTCGGCTGGGCGCGCGCTGGGGATACCGCGGCATGATCGAGGAAATCCTCCGCCAACTGTCGAAAGCCTGCGGCCGCTACACCCCGGCCATCTGTGCGACCGGCGGCCATGCCCGCCGGGTCTTGGCGGATTCCGGCCTGAAAATGGCGCGATTCCCGGACCTGACCCTGCACGGGTTGGCCCGAATCTATGAGATGAACGCGGACGAATGACCTCCGCGTGGCCGGTGTCTCGACCGGGCGCGATTTTCCGCATTTCTTGCTTCAGGGGGAAGGGGCGGTGTATGGTGGGATGGCGATGAAGCATGTGATGCCATTATCGGTGCGGACCTATGAATGTGACTCTTCCGGTCACGTGAATCATGCGGTCTATGTGAACTACCTGGAACATGCCCGGGTGGAGTTTCTGCGCGCCGCGAACTATGACTATCTGAAGCTGGTCGAAACGGGGTATTCGATGGTCATCGCGCGGCTGGAGATCGACTACCGTTTGCCCGCATTTGCCGGGGATGATCTGACGATCGAGTCCGAACCCTTGGAAACCCGCCAGGCCAGCGGATGGTTCCGGCAGACCATCCGCCGCGGGGAAACGGTGCTGGCCGAGGCCCGGGTGCGCTGGTGCGTAGTCGATCGCGATGGCCGGCCAAGCCGTCCGCCAGACGGCTTCGAGTTGCACGGGTTGGGAAAATGAAGGCAACGCTTCGCAAACAGATCGGACGGATGTCGGCCGGGCGAGCGGTATCCGCCGCCATTCAGGAGCGATTGATCACGCAAGAGTGGTGGGTGGCAGTGTTCTCTGCGGGCCTCTACCGGTCCCTGCCGCAGGAGCCATCGACGGATGCGCTGTTGTCCGATCTGCTGGCCCGCCGCGCTCGGGTGGCGGTTCCGGTGCGCAACGGTTCCGGGTATCGTTGGGGCTGGGTGGACGCCACGACCGAATGGCAATCCGGCAACCATGGGATCCTTGAACCGCGGCGTTCACCCGCGGCGAATGCCCGCGAATTGCGAATCATCGTGGTGCCCGGAATGGCCTTTGATATGCGCGGAGGACGACTCGGTCGCGGAGGCGGGCACTATGATCGGCTGCTGGCTCTGGCCACCGGCTTGCGGGTGGGCCTCTGCCCGGAACGTTGCTTGGTGGCCGAAGTTCCCCTGGAGCCACATGATCAAAAGGTGGATGTGGTGGTGACGGAGAAGCGAATCATCTACGCCGATTCAGCGGCAGCCAAGCTGGAAGGCTTGACGGGATAGGGGACACATGAAGGTGCTGTTTGTCGGAGATATCGTGGGCGGACCGGGTCGCATGGCCATGGCCCGCGTGGCCACCCGCTACAAAGCCGAACGGCGGGCGGATCTGGTAATCGCCAACGCGGAAAACAGCGCGGCGGGACGGGGGATTACCGAGGCCCTCGCGGAGGAGTTGTTCGCCGGCGGCGCCGATGTGCTGACCATGGGTGATCATGTCTGGGACCAGAAGCAGGCCATGGGCTATGTTGACCGCGAGCCGCGCCTGGTGCGGGCCCTGAACCTGCCGCCGGGATGCCCCGGCAAAGGCGCGGTCGCCATCGAAACCCAGGCCGGCCCGCTGGCCGTTGTCCAGTTGATGGGCCGGACATTCATGAACAGCATGGCCGATTGCCCGTTCCGAACCATCGATGATTGGCTCAAGAACAACAGCTCTCGTTACCGGATGATCATTGTCGATATGCATGCCGAAGCGACCAGCGAAAAAGTGGCGATGGGCCGCTTTCTGGATGGGCGGGTCTCGGCGGTCCTGGGCACGCATACCCACGTGCAGACCGCCGACGAATCGGTGCTGGCCAAGGGAACCGCCTACATGACCGATCTGGGCATGACGGGCCCCTGCGACTCCGTGATTGGCCGGACCACCGAGGCCATCTTGCAGCGCTTCCTCACCGGCATGCCCACCAAGTTCGAGATTGCCAGCGACGACGTGCGACTGCACGGCGCCCTGCTCACGCTCGACCCGGCCACCGGCAAGGCGCTCAAGATCAAGCGCATCGAGGAGGTCCTGTTTCCTCCCAAGAAATGAAACGGATTCTGGTAATCAAACTGAGTTCGCTGGGCGATATCGCCCATGCGCTGCCCGCGGTCCGGGCCCTGATGGAGCGGACCGGGGCCGTGATCGACTGGGTGGTGCAACCCGAGTATTCCAGTTTGCTGGCCTGTTGCCCCGACGTGGACCGGATCATCGCCTATCCCCGACAGCATCCCTTTCGCGGGCTGGCCGGGTTCGTGCGTGAACTGCGTCGCAATCGCTACGACATCATCGTGGACTTGCAGGGGCTTTTGAAAAGCGCCGTGACGGCCCGGCTGGCGCGTGGCTCGCGTCGCGTGGGCCCCGCCTGGGCGAGGGAAGGCGCCCACAACCTCTATTCAGACCAGCCGCCGCGCCGTCCCGGCCCCCGGCGGCATGCGGTGGCCGAGCTGATGGATGTCGTGGATTGGGTGGCGCCCGGATCAGGCCCGCCCCCGGAGCCCTTGCTCCACCTGCCTGAGCTGGAAGCGGATTCCCGTCCCGGCCCGCACGTGGCATTGGCGCCATTCTCGCGCTGGCTTACCAAGGATTGGCCGTTGGAGAAGTTCGCGGAACTGGGCCGTCGCCTGGCCAGCGAGATGGGGTGCCAGATCCGGATCGTGGGCGGTCCGGGTGAGGCCGCGCGCGGGGAGGAACTGGCCCGGGAGATTGGCGACCGCGCCCGCAGCGATTGCGGCCGAACGGACCTGCCCGGATTGTGCGCCCTGCTCAGGAGCATGGATCTGGTCATTTCGGTCGATTCCGGTCCCATGCATTGGGCGGATGCCATGGGCGTTCCGCTGGTGGCCGTCTTTGGGGCGACCGATCCGGTGCGGACCGGTCCCCATCGTCAATTGGATCATGTCGTGGCCAAGGAAGGGTTGGATTGCCGGCCCTGTCATTCCCGGCGTTGCGCGCGCCGCGATCTCGCGTGTCTGACGACATTGGACGTGGAAGCCGTTTTCCAGGCGGCACTGGCCCGGTTGTAGGCGGAAGCATGAAAGGCGGAAGGCAGGCGATGAATCGCTCAAAAAGCTGGGGTTGGCGCTCGATGCGGTTCGGCCTGGCCATCGCACTGCTGGCAGGGACAGGTCTGCCGTCCTGGGCATTCACGGCCGATGAAAAAGTGGCGGTGGCATTCTCCACCAACTGGGATGTGGGTATCGGCCGCGAGGTCTTCGTGGTGGGCAACCACACGGACCTGGGCGACTGGAATCCCCTTCGGGCACGCAAGTTGCGTTGGACCAGCGGAAATGTGTGGACCGGGGCCGTGGCCGTTACCGCAGGCAGCCACCTGGAATACAAGTACATTGTCCGCACCAATGCGGGAGCCGCCTATTGCGCCGCTGAAAACGTGGTCTGGATGCCAGATCCCAATCTGGCCGCTAATCTCCCCGCCCGGGATGATCCGCCCTATTCCGGAAAGACGATCTATTACTATTCCGCGTGGACCAATGCCTTTTTGCTGCACCGGACCGGCGGAAGTGAAACCTGGACGGATACGCCCATGCTGCGCGTCGGTCCCGGACGTCATGCCGGGGAATACCTCTATCGCGTTGATGGCATCGGGACCTCCGGCGATCTGCTGACCTTCGTTCCCCATGGCTTTTTCAACGGTGAAGAAGCCTGGGACAACACGCCCGTTCCCGGTGTCCTGGATTATTACACCCGGCTGGATGCCTTTTTGCTGCAGGACGGGCATGTGTATGGGTATTGGCCGCCGGCTAACCGAACCGATAGTTCGATTAACAGCCACTTCATTGTCTCGTCCTATACGCCGCAGATTCCCAGCCGGAACATCCGGGTCTACACGCCGCGGAATTACACCCTCAACACCAACAAGCATTATCCGGTCCTCTACCTTCACGATGGCCAGAACACGTTTCGCCCGGGTGGGATCTACGGTTGCTGGTATGCCGAGGATGCCGCGGACCACATGATCAGTTTCGGCATGATGCGGGAATCCATTCTGGTGGCGATTGACAATACGGATGAGCGGCTCAGGGAATATCTCGCCCCGACCGATTCCTATCAGTCCAATTCAGGCACCGCCGATCGCTATCTCGCATTTGTCGTTCACGATGTCATGCCGTTCGTCAACGCCAGCTACCGCACCTTAACCGGCCCGGAAAACACCGGGGTTCTCGGGTCGTCGTTCGGCGGGGTGGCTTCGCTGTACTTTGGCATGGCCTCCAACGTGTTCGGTCGGATCGGGCCGATGTCCACCTCGTTTTGGGCCATCCCGAACTATCTCGCCCAGCGAATTGATGGGCAGGACACGTCGGGACTGCGCATCTATACCGATTATGGAACGATGGAGAGCGAACCCAACTATCAGGCCATGTGGTCGGTCTATGACAAGTTCATGGCCGATGGATACGTGCCCAACGATTCGCTGCGAATCGAGGTCGGCTGCGGACACGAGCATTCAGAATGGGCCTGGGCGCTGCGCGTTCCCGACGCGATGGCCTTTCTGTTCAATGCGCGGGAAGAGCCCAACGAAATCCTCCTGCGCGAATTGCCGTTGCGTCTGGAAGCGGCCGGAGATGGCGACCCCGCCGCCATGTCGTATCTGGCCCTCAAAGGTTGGAACTATGTCCTGCAGCGGGCCGGTATGATTCGGGACCCGACGGACTGGGCTCCCGTGGCTACCGGCAGGCTGGATGCCTTGATGTGGTCGGTGCAGGACTTGTCTATTCCGCTTTCGTCGTCGGGCGGCCATGGGTATTTTCGAATTCAGGCTCAATTTCCGGGACCATAAATGCCCCCGGCAATCAGGAAGGCAACGCGATGAGCAACCTGTGGGAGCCCGGTGAGTTGTCCCGATTCCGCGTCAGCTATGACCGTGGGCAATTGTCGGAGGCCGACCTCCAGCCCACCCCGCTTCGCCAGTTTCAGGTGTGGATGGAAGAGCTGGTGGCTTCCGGGTGGCCGGAGCCCAATGCCATGGTGTTGTCGACGGTTGATGCCAGCGGCCAGCCCACGGCGCGTACCGTGCTCTTGAAAGATGTGGATGCCGCCGGATTCCGCTTCTTCACCAATTACCGCTCGCTCAAGGCTCGTGCCATCGAGGAGAATCCGCAGGTGGCCCTGCTGTTCCCATGGCATGGAGTCCACCGGCAGGTGACGGTGCTCGGCCGGGCCGAACGGATGTCCGCTTCCGAGAGCGAAGCCTATTTCCGCTCGCGGCCACCCGATTCCCAGAGGGCCGCCTGGGCCTCTTTCCAGTCCGAGCCGATCAACAATCGCTCGGTCCTGGAACACCGGATGGAAGAGTTGAAGAGCCGCTGGCCGGAGGGGGAGGCGATCCCTTATCCGACTTTCTGGGGCGGCTATCTCGTGCGTGCGGATTCCATCGAATTCTGGCATGGGCGCGTCTCCCGGCTCCACGACCGGTTGCGCTATGAATCCGTCCGCCCCAACGCCCCGCTCGACGCCCCCTCGGCCTGGACCATCCGCCGCTACTCACCCTAATCTCGATTCTGCTCTCAATCGTTTCGGGCTCTTCCGGATAAAGAGCGTCTGTCGGATTATATACTATTTATAAATAGTATATATATACATTTTATAAATACTATGCCCCCCCGAGCTCTACCTGCGCCGATGTGTGTTCCCCGATGGCTTTGCCCTTGATCGATGGATAGGGCGGGGGGATACTCACCGGCCACTAGTGGAAAGGTGAGGAACATGGATTGGCAGAAGAGAACGCATTGCGGGAAACTGGACGAAACGGATATCGGCCGTACGGTGGAACTGGCCGGCTGGGTCGACGCCCGGCGCGATCACGGAGACGTCTGTTTTCTGCACCTTCGGGACTGGACCGGCATTGTCCAGGTGGTGTTGCAGCCGGATGCCGGTACCGATGGATTGGAAAAAGCCGGCTCGCTTCGGGAGGAGTATTGCCTGCATGTGGTCGGCGAGGTGATCCGGCGGCTGGAGGGCACGGAGAATCCCGGCCTCTCGACGGGCACGATCGAGGTGGTGGCGAAAAGCCTGCGGGTGCTGAACCCGGCCAAGGTGCTGCCGTTTCCCATTTCGGAAAAAGCGATGCTGGCCGGGGCCAGCGTGGCCACCCCCGCCTCCGTGGCGGAAGACCTGCGCTTGAAGCACCGCTACCTGGATCTGCGCCGGCCCTCCATGCAGCGCAATCTGGTTCGGCGCGCCAACATCCTGAAGCAGGCCCGCGCAGTGCTGGAGGACCGGGGCTTCATCGAGGTGGAGACGCCGGACCTGACCAAGAGCACCCCGGAAGGCGCGCGGGATTATCTGGTGCCCAGCCGGGTGCATCCGGGCTGTTTCTACGCCCTGCCGCAATCCCCCCAGCTCTTCAAGCAGTTGCTGATGGTCGCCGGGCTCGAGCGCTACTATCAGGTGGCCCGGTGCTTCCGCGACGAGGATTTGCGTCCCAACCGCCAGCCGGAGTTCACGCAGCTCGACATCGAAGCCGCCTTCATCGACGAGGAGTTCATCCTCGAACTGATCGAAGAGGTGCTGGCGGAGATGTTCGCCGCCGGGGGCATCGCCCTCCCACGGCCCTTTCCCCGCATGACGTACGATGAGGCCATGGCCACCGCGGGATCGGATCGCCCGGATCTGCGCTTCGGCCTTCGCTTCGTTCATGCCACGGAGATATTCCGCGAGACGTCCTACTCCATCTTCAAGCAGGTGCTGGGGAAGGGCGGGCATATCGCCGGCATCAATGTCAAGGGCCAGTCCGCCGCGCTCAGCAAGAACGTGCTGCAAAACGAATACGCCAAGACCATCGTTCCGGGATTCGGCGGGAAGGGCATGACCTGGATGCGCTTCACGGGTGGGCGGCTGGAGTCGAACATCGTGCAGTTCTTCAGCGATTCGGAACAAGCGCAGTTGATCGAGCGCTTTGGCTGCGAGGAAGGCGATGTCCTGATGATGGTGGCGGACACGTCCTACCGGACCGCCATGTCCGTGCTGGGGCAGTTGCGGTTGCATGTCGCCGAACGCCTGGGCCTGATTCCCGCCGGTGCCTGGGCCCCCGTCTGGGTCACGGATTTCCCGTTGTTCGATCCGACCGAAGAGGGCGGGGTGACGTCCACCCATCACCCGTTCACGGCGCCGGACCGCGCGGACTTCGATCCGGGGCAGGTCCGGGAACTGCTGAGCTTGAAGTCGCGGGCCTATGACATCGTGCTGAACGGAGAAGAACTCGGCGGCGGCAGCATTCGTATCCACGACCCAGGCCTGCAGTCGAAGATTTTCCAGGCGCTGGGGCTGAACGCGGATGACATCGAGCAGAAGTTCGGGTTTTTCATCCGCGCGCTGGACTACGGCGCGCCGCCTCACGGCGGCATCGCTTTGGGCGTGGATCGCGTGGTCTCGATGATCCTCGGTACGGACTCCATTCGCGATGTCATCGCCTTTCCCAAGAACCGCAGCGCCGGCTGCCCCTTGACGGACGCGCCAAGTCCGGTCGCCCGCCAGCAGTTGGCGGAATTGGGCCTGTTGAATGCCGGTGGTGGAGAAGCGCTGCCCGGCGCCGGCCGCGCCTCCCGCCTGGAAAGCGTCTCGTGGGTCTCGCGGATTGGGGTGCGCCCTGGCGAGGAGCAGGCGATCGAGGCCGCGCTGGATGAAGCCGCGGCGCTTTCCGCGGAGGTCCGCGCCAACGCCGGCGATGACGCGCCTCTGCATGCCCTGCCACAGGAGGAAGCCGCCATGCGGTCCGGCGAGATGCCGGTGGTGAGTCCGTTGTCCGCCTCGGGCGCGTGGCGTCGGAATGCTCCGGCGGTCAAAGGCGATTACTTCAAAGTCGCTGGCATTCTGGAGTAAGCCCATGCCCATCGCTTCTCCTCCATCTCCGGCAAGCGATTCACAAACGGCGCCCGACCTGTACCGTCCGTTGGCCCCGGATGCCGATCCGACGACCGATGGGCTTTTGAGCGGCAGCCGGATCTGTGTGCAGCCCCGAATCGCCGTCGGCGGCTGGCGAATGGAAGCGGGTTCCGCGGCCCTCGCGGGATACGTGGCCAGCGAAGATGCGTTTGTCATCGAACGTCTTCGCGCAGGTGGCGCGCAACTCACCGGCAGTGTTCGAATCGCAGAATTCGGATTCGGACTGGAAGGCGATACCACCGGTCCGGCCGTTTGCCGGGACAACCAGGCCGCGGTGCTGGCGGATGCGTTGGGCGAAAGTCGGATGATCGCCGCTGAGCACGGGCTCTGGGCCTTCCAGCCCAGTCATGGCGCGGTATCCCGGCGGGGGCTTGCCGGACTGATTCCCTCCATGGAAACCCTCGCCGTGGTCGCGCGGGACGCAGGCACCTTGGAACGCGTACTGCAGGCGGTGGTTGCACCCGACGCATTGGACCCATCCATGCGCCAGCAAAACCTCCCGGGCTTTGGCTCGCCGGCACCGGATGCGTCGTCCTCCACGGTTGGCGTGGTCATGGAGGCGGTCGATCGCCTGGACCCGAAGACCCGGGCCTCGTTCCATCAGCGACTGGTCGAGGCCGCGGGGAGGGGACTGACCTTCCGCGAGGCAACGCTTCCGGGCTGGGCGATGTTCCGGCCGGTGCATCACGTGATCGGTTCGGTGGAGGCATCGTCCAGCGCCGGCCGCTATGATGGCGTTCGCTACGGCCACCGGGTTCCCGGCGCCGCCAACTGGAACGACATGTATCTGCACTCGCGCGCCGAGAGTTTCGGTGCGCTCCTGAAAAGCTACCTGTTCCAAGGCGCCGGATTCCAGTTCCTGGATTATGACGCCTATGAAAACGCCTGCCGCATCCGCCGCCGGCTGGTGGCGGATGTCGAGGCGCTGTTTGGCGCGGTGGATCTGCTGGCGCTGCCGGTGTCGCCGGGCGCGGCGGACGCCGGCGCGACGCCAAGCGTGTCCGGAATCTATGATCGGTTTGAATCCACTCTGCCCGCCAATGTCCTGGGCCTGCCGGTGCTTTGCCACAACGGCATTCAATGGATTGCTCCACGATACCGCGATGCGAATCTGCTGGCGCTGATGACAAGGCTTGCTGGAGGCGTACCATGAAGCCGGACACCGTGAACCCGGTCGAAGCGGTTGTGGGGCTCGAGATCCATGTGCAGTTAAACTGCCCCACCAAACTGTTCTGCGATTGCCCCAATGCGCCGGCCGAAGAGCCCAACCGTCATGTCTGCCCGATCTGCCTGGGCCTGCCCGGAACCGTTCCGCGCTTCAGCCGCGCGGCCCTGGAGCGCGCCGCCCTGACCGGCCTGGCGCTGAATTGCCAGATCCAGCCCCTCAGCGCATTTGATCAGAAAGTGTACTATTATCCCGATCTCCCGAAGGGATATCAGCTTTCCCAGCACCATCTGCCCTTGGCACGCAACGGGTGGCTGGAGATCGCCGGGGAGGATGGCCGCCCCCGGCGCCTGCGCATTCACCATATCCACATGGAAGAGGATGTGGCCAAGCTGGTTCACGAGACCGAAGGCCGAACCAAGATCGGGCTGGTCGATTTCAACCGCGCCGGCGCGCCGCTGGTCGAGATCGTTACCGAACCGGATCTTCGCAGTCCGTACGAGGCCATGGAATTCCTGAAGGGGCTCCGAGCGCAGATTCGCTGCGCCGGCACCGCCGAGTGCAGCATGGAGAGCGGGAGCATGCGCTGCGATGCCAACATCTCCATCCGGGCCCCGGGCTCCGACGAGATGAATGCCAAGGTCGAGGTCAAGAACATGAACTCCGTTCGCGCGGTGGGCAGCGCCATCGCGCATGAAGTCGCTCGCCAGTCTGCCCTGGTCCGGCAGGGCCGGGCCGTCACCGTTCATACGCGGCTGTGGGATCCGGACCGCAACATCACCGCCCCCATGCGCGAAAAATTCGCCGGCCCCTGCATCCCCGATCCCGTGGTGCCACCCATCCGGGCCGCGGAGGAATGGATCGAGGATCTGCAGCGGCGGCTGCCGGAGATGCCCGGCCCCAAGCGCGAACGGTTGGTCCGCGAGTACGGACTCACCGGCGACGAGGCCGCCCAGATGAGCGAAGACCGTGAAACCGGCGACTATTTCGAGGCGCTGGCGCGTGCCGCCGGCATCCCGGCCCGGACCGCTGCGCAATGGGTCGCGTCGCGGCTGCTGCCCGCCCTCAAGGAGCGCGGCGAATCGCCGGACCGGACCGCGATGACCCCCGCCCGGCTCGCCGAGCTGCTGATGATGGCGGAAGCCGACCGCGTCAGCGCGACTGCCGCGCGCGAGGTGTTTTACCTCATGCTGACTTCGGGCCGAACCGCCACCGAACTGGTTGAAGAACACGGATTCGCCCAGATTGATGAAGCCGGCGAACTCGAGGAACTCATCCGCGGCGTCATGGCGGATCATCCCGCCGCCGTGCAGGATCTGCGCAACGGCAAGGACCAGGCCGCGGGATTCCTCATCGGCCAGGCCATGCGGATGTCCAAGGGGAAGGCCAACCCGATGATGTTACGCGAGATATTGGAGCGACAGGTGTAACCGGCGTATGACCCTGTTCGACACACATGCCCATTTTGATTCATTCGCCGCGGAGGGAGGCGTGGATCAGGTATTGGCGCGAGCGGCGGCCGCCGGCGTTGCGCGCATCTGCGCGGTTGGCAGCTCGGAGGCGTCCAACGATCTGGTCGCGCGCCTCGCGCAGGAACACCCCGCTCAACTGGTGGCCGCCGTTGGGTACGACCGCGATCAGGTCGACAAGCCCTGCGATGTTGCCAAGCTGTCCGCGCTGGCGGACGGTCCCGGGGTGGTCGCCGTGGGGGAAACCGGCCTCGACTACTACTATTCCGCCGATACGGCTCCCGATCAACGCCGGCTGTTTGCCCGGATGCTGGAGTTCGCCCTCGACCGGCGGCTGCCCGTCGTCGTGCATAGCCGATATGCCGACGACGACACCCTCGACCTGCTCGGCGAGTTTTCCACGGCGTGGAAAAAAGTTTTCCACAGCATGGAAAAAAAGACGGAACGTTTTCCACAGCATGGAAAAACCGAGGCGGATTTTTCCACAGCATGGAAACCTCCGCCGGATCTTTTCCACAGCGTGGAAAAGGAGGTCCCGCCCCCGGGGATCTTGCACTGCTTTACCGGGGACATGGCGTTTGCGGAGGCGTTGCTGGCGATGGGATTCATGATCAGCTTCAGCGGCATTGTCAGTTTCAACAACGCGGGCCCGCTTCGGGAGGTAGCGCGCCACATGCCGTTGGATCGCCTGCTGGTGGAGACGGATTGTCCGTATTTGACACCCAAGCCCTTTCGCGGGAAAGTCAACGAGCCCGCCTTTGTGGTGCGGGTGGCCGAGGTGGTGGCCGAGGCTCGAGATTCGGATGCGATCGACATCGCGGCCGCGACCTTCGCCAACGCCCTGCGGGTCTTTCAACGGGAAGGCGAACCATGAACGAAAACAAAAAGCGCTGCGCCATCGGCGTGGATTTTGGCGGGACCTTTGTCAAAATGGCCCGGGTCGACGAGCGTGGCGAGATCAGTGCGCGGGCCAGCTTTCCCACGGCGGAGTTGGACGGCGTGCCCGGCTGGATCGATGCGGTCGAACGCGGCGCCTCCAAACTGCTTGCGGACCTCCCTCCCGATTGCGAGTGCACCGGAATCGGCGTGGGCGTTCCCGGTTTAGTGGATTATGCTAAGGGGTTCGTGCACAGCCTGACCAATGTGCCGGGCTGGACCGCCGTCCCCCTGGCGCAGTTGCTATCGCAGCGCTTCACGGGTGCCGTGAGGATCGATAATGATGTCAATGCCATGGCCGCCGGCGAGAGCATCTATGGCGCTGGACAGTCGTTCCAGCATGCCGTCTTCCTGACCCTCGGCACCGGCGTGGGCGGAGGACTCGTGATCAACAACAGCCTCTATCGCGGCGCCTATTCCATGGCCGGCGAAATCGGGCACGTTTCGATCGATATGAATGGAATTCCGTCCCCGCAAGGACGCGGAGGCGTCGAACAGTACGCGGGGAATCGACGGATCGTGGAGCGCGTCCTGCGGGAAATCGATGCCGGTCGATCCACCAGTCTCCTGGAGCGTGTCGGCGGGCGGCGCGAAGACCTCAGTCCCAAAATCATCGCCGAAGCCGCCCGCGAGGGCGATGCGTTGGCACTGGAAGTGTTTGATTTCACGGCTGACTGCCTGGCCACCATGATGGCTTCCGTCGCGTACCTGCTCCAGCCGCAGGCCTTCATCATCGGCGGCGGCGTGGCGGAAGCCGGCGCGGTTCTCTTTGATCCGCTGCACCGGCATTTAAAGGAACGCCTCAGTCCGCATTTTTCGGAACGGATTGTGATCAAGCGCGCCCAGTTGGGCAACGATGCCGGCGTGATCGGGGCCGCCACGCTGACATTCCTGGAGTAGGGCAGGAGGAATCGGCATGCACAAGCGCTGGCGAGGCAAACGGGTCGGCCTGGCGCTGGGCAGCGGCGGCGCTCGTGGCTGGGCCCACCTGGGGGTGATCGAGGTACTGACCGAACAAGGCATCGAGATCGAATGCATCGCGGGCACCAGCATGGGCGCCATCGTCGGATCCTTCCTGGCGGCCGGGCGCATCGAGGCCTTGCGGGAACTTGCCGACCACCTGGACTGGCGTCGAATCCGGCAGTTTCTGTGGGAGATTTCACTGTCGCGGTCCGGATTGACCGATGGCCGCCGCTTCATGGAAGAGGCGGAAAACATGCTGGGGCTGAATCAGTTCCGATCGCTGAAGGTGCCGTTTAGCGCCGTGGCGACCGATTTGGATACCGGCGGCGAGGCGGTGCTTAATACCGGCCATCTGCTGCAAGCCATCCGGGCCAGCCTCTCGATTCCGGGTTTGTTCGCGCCGGTGCGCATCGGCCGGCGACTGCTGGTCGATGGCGGACTGGTTAATCCGGTGCCGGTCAACGTCGTGCGCGACATGGGCGCGAAGACCGTGATTTCCGTCGATGTTTCCCAACATGTGGGTGAAGAGCCCAAGCCTTCTCGTCCCAAAAAAGAGCCACGTGCCGCGCCCAAGAAACTCACCTTGCCCAAGCCCGGCAAGGGGGAAGAGTCGGAAGGTCCCTTGCAGGTGCTGGAACATTTTTTCCAAGAGATTGAGTCCAAGGTGCGCGACTGGAAAGAGGCTTGGGAGTCCGAGGCCATGCCGGACATGGTCGAGGTGCTCGTTCGATCCGTGCGGATCATGGAGGCACAAATCGCGTTGGCCCGGCGGCGGCTTGAACCTCCCGACCTGCTGATCGAACCCCAGGTCGGCACCATCGGCACCTTGGATTTCCAGCGCGCCGCCGACGCCATCGCCGCCGGTCGCACCGCCGCCATGGCCGCCTTGACTTGAAGCTGTTCTGGCTATGCCTCCGTGGGGTTTCGTGTATGCATTTATGACCGTTAAACATCGGACTTAATTAACTCTGATGTATTTTTGGATGTAACCTGATGTAGTACTTACAAATAATGAACATAATCTATCGATAAGAATTATCGGACTTAATTAAGTCCGATATAATCAATTTAGTCGTTTCACAAATTGGCCGAGTCGGTTGTCGCCGGATTCGCGGTATGACATTCGTAGCCAGGGCATTCTTTGGCTCGTTTCCTATGGGGGGCAGGGCTGTGTCTTTAATGCCGACAATCAGAAGAGAGAGAGGGGATTAGGAGGAAAAGCTGGACACCCCGGCGCTTCTTTGATACGACGGGCCCATGAACACACAAGCTTGGGCAGGTTACGC